>Ga0247727_10013523_pt1 | contig 13741 bp, 11 predicted proteins | sample WisWelCaveWW1625_FD_202498 | JGI IMG/M metagenome (GOLD analysis project Ga0247727, IMG submission 202498) | Biofilm microbial communities from Wishing Well Cave, Virginia, United States - WW16-25 | ecosystem: Environmental > Aquatic > Deep subsurface > Groundwater > Cave microbial mat | place... | reverse complement strand
CTCCCTCGTAGCACGGCCATCCGAAGTGCGAGCCTGCCGGTCCGCGGTTGATCTCCTCGATGGTGTCCCAGCCGACGTCGCCGATGAACGGCTCGCCGGTCGTCGGGTGGAGCGCGAAGCGGAACGGGTTGCGTAACCCGTAGGCCCAGACCCGCGAGCGCACGGAGTTCGTTCCGTCGTCGAACGGGTTGTCTCCCGGCGCGGTGCCGTCATCGGCGAGCCGCAGGAGCTTGCCGGCATAGCTGTCGAGCGACAGGGCCCGGAGCACGCCGGACGCGTAGCGGCTGGGGTCCGAGGCGTCGCCGTTGCCGAAGAACAGCCGCCCGTCCGCCGCGAACCGCAGCGCGCCGACCGTGTGCGCTCCGGACTCGGCGGGCAGATTGTCGAGCAAGATGACCTCGCTGTTCGCGAGCGCGACGTGTGGGTTCGACGGATCGGCCGTGACGCGGACGAGCCGGGAGATCTTCGGTCCGCCGTCGTTCGTGGCGCCCGCGGGCTCGTGCACGTATGCGAGGTACACGTAGCCGTTCTGGTCGAAGTCGGGGTGCAGCGCCATCCCGAGCATGCCGCGATCGCTGAAGGCGTTGACCTTCGCGCTGAAGTCGAGGAACGGGGTCGGCAGGAGCTGGCCATCGGCGTGGACACGCACGATGCCGTTCCGCTGCAAGATGTACATGTCGCCGTCCGGCGACCAGGCGACCTCGACCGCTTGATAGGACGGTAGCGAGGCCACGAGCTCCGACGAAAAACGCGGATCGACGAAGGTCTGCGCATGGATCGGGACGCAGGCGAGCCAAGCGCTCGCAAGGATCCACCCCGTACCGAGACCGCCTCGGTGCCCACCCATTCCCGTGCCTCGCCGAACGGACGTTACGCCTTCGACCCGAGCCAGAGGGGAATATTCCACCGAGATTGCGCGCGAATCCCGAGGCGAGCACGCCGGAAAACGCCGTCAGCGTTTGATTCCGGCAACATCGAGCAGGAACGCGTAGCGGAATGCACGCTCGCGGTACCGGTCGTCACGGCCCGAGAGGCCCCCATGACCCGCGCCCATTTCGGTGAGCAGCAGCAGGCGCCGCTCGTCCGTCCGGACCGCCCGGATTCGCGCGACCCACTTTGCGGGTTCCCAGTACTGCACCTGCGAGTCATGGAAACCGGTCGTCACGAGCAGCGGCGGGTAGGCCGCCGGCTTCGACTGGTCGTACGGTGAGTAGGACAGCATGTACTCGTAGTACGTCTTGTCCCGTGGATCTCCCCACTCGTCGAACTCTCCCGTGGTTAACGGGATGTCGTCGTCGAGCATCGTCGTCACGACGTCGACGAACGGAACCTCGGCGATCGCACCGGCCCACAGGTCGGGCCGCATCGTGACGACCGCGCCGACGAGCAGCCCCCCGGCGCTCCCGCCCCAGGCGAAGACCCGCTTCGGATCGCCGTACTTCGCGGTGACGAGGTGCTCGGCACAGTCGATGAAGTCGGTGAACGTGTTCTTCTTGTGCAGCAGCTTGCCATCCTCGTACCACGGGCGGCCGAGCTCCTCGCCCCCGCGCACGTGGGCCAAGGCATAGACGAACCCACGATCGAGCAGGCTGATCCGGAACGGGTCGAAGCCCGCGTCCATGCTCGCGCCGTAGGACCCGTAGCCGTACAGTAGGAGCGGGCGCGAGCCGTCCGGCACGAACGGAAGTCGATAGACGATGGACACCGGGACCCGCTTGCCGTCCCGGGCCGGGACGTAGATCCGCTCGGAACGGTAGTGGGCCGGGTCGAAGCCGCCCAGGACTTCGTCGCGCTTGAGGAGCTTCTTCTCTCGCGCCACCATGTCGTAGTCGTAGACCGAGTTCGGCGTGGTCATCGACGCGTAGGTGAATCGCAGGATCGTCGTGTCGAACTGATAATTCGCTCTCGGGAACGCCACGTACGCCGGCTCGCCGAAGTCGACGTAGTGCTCGGTGCCCCCCGACCACGGCCGGATCCGCAGCTGGAGCAGACCGTTCTTGCGCTCCGAGACGACGAGATGGTCGCGGAAGATCTCGACCCCCTCGAGCAACACGTCGGCGCGGTGCGGGAGCACCTCGGTCCAGTGGGCCATGCCCGTCTTGCGCACCGGCGTGCGCATGAGCCGGAAGTTCTTCGCCTCGTGGTTGGTCCGAACGTAGAACGAGTCGCCGAAGTGGTCGACCGCGTACTCGTGGTCGCGGCGGCGCGGCTCGAAAATCTTCGGCTTGTCCTGTGGGCGATCGGCGTCGACGTAACGGTACTCGGTGCTGAGCGTCTGGCTCGAGACGATCATCAGGTAGCGTTTCGATTTCGTCTTGAGCACGAACGTGTTGAACGTCTCGTCCTTCTCCTCGTACACCAGCTCGTCCCGCGCGGGGTCGGTGCCCAGCACGTGCCGGTAGACCTGGTACGATCGCAGAGTCTCCGGGTCCTGCCGCGTGTACCACACGGTCCGGTTGTCGTTGGCCCACGCGACGTTGCCGGTCACGTCGCGGATCACGTCGCCGAGGATCTCGCCGGTCGACAGGTTCTTGAACTGCAGCGTGTAGAACTGCCGACCGACCGTATCCACGCCGTAGACCAGCAGGTCCTGCCCCTGGCTGACGTCGCTTGGGCGGACCGAGCAGTAGGGATGTCCCTCGGCGACGCGGTTCACATCGAGAAGGATCTCCTCGGGAGCGTCGACGGACTTCTTCTTGCGGCAATAGATCGGGTAGTTCTTCCCGTCCTCCGTCCGCGAGTAGTAGTAATAGTCGTCCTTCCGGTACGGGACCGACGCATCGGTCTGCTTCACGCGTGCCTTGAACTCCTGGAACAACGATTCCTGAAGCGGTGCCGTGGGCGCCATCACCGTCGTGGTGTACGCGTTTTCGGCCTCGAGATACCCGAGCACATCCGGGTTGTCGCGGTTCTTGAGCCAGTGGTAGTTGTCGACGCGGACGTGTCCGTGCTGCTCGAGCCGCTCCGGGACGACCTTCGCCACGGGGGGCCGGGGTCCGTCGCTCGCGTGGAGATACGATACCGCCAAGAGTCCCGCTGGAACGAGCACGAGCGCCAGACCTCGCATGCGGACTCCCGCGCGTTCCGCGGCCGACCGGAACGTCCGGCGCCGCTGTACGCGAACGGGCCAGCCTACACCCGGCGCCGGCCGGCTGCCACGATCTCGGACCTGGTCCGCGACTGGAATATGCGGCCTGGGATGGCTGGGATCCAGGCCGGCTCGACTCGGCGACGATCTCGTCGCCCGCATTGATACGATGATCGAGCGCCAGGCCCAGACCCGCGGTGCAACGAGGAACGTAGGCTTGCACATGACGCCTGCCTTGCCGCCGGCGCGTCGACGATGATCGCCAGATCGCACGCGCGAGAAGCGTCCGTCGTCTTGCTACTGCTCGCGTTGTTCACCGCGGCGGCGACCGTCTCTCTCATCGGCGATTCGGCCACCTACGACGAAACGGCGCACCTGCCCGCCGGTTTCACCTACCTCGATCGCGGCGATTTCCGCATGAACCCGGAGCATCCCCCGCTGGCCAAGGCCTGGGCCGCTCTTCCGCTCTGGTTACTCGACCTGCCGCAGCCCGACTACACCTCCCGCGCCTGGAACGGAAGCCCGGAGGAGACCGACGCGGATCGCCGCACCGGCGCCAGCCAGTGGGTCTTCGGCTTCGAACTGCTCAACGGGCCGCTGGACTCCGCGTCGCGCCGGGCCCCGGGCCGGCTGTTGATCCCAGGGCGATTGATGGTCGTCGTGCTGGGCCTCCTGCTCGGACTGCTGGTCTATTTCTGGGCGCGCGCCCTCTGGGGAACCGGCGGCGCACGCCTTGCCTTGTTCGTGCACTGCCTGTCGCCCACCATCCTGGCCCACTCCCGTCTGGTCACTACCGACATCCCGCTGGCCCTGGGGTATTCCGCCTCGCTGTATGCCTTCTGGCGCTTCTGCGCCCGGCCCTCCATCGGCCGGATGCTGTGTGCGGCGGCGGCGCTCTCGGCAACCCTGCTCGTGAAGTTTTCCGCCTTGCTGCTCGGACCGATCTTCATCGTCCTCGGATTGCTCTGGCTCGCCGTGGCTCCGCGGGGGGAGCAGAGGCAGCGCCTGGGTTGGTTGGCGATCGCAGCGCTCGTCGCCTGCAGCATGGGCTACGGGACACTGTGGGCCGGGTATGGATTCCGTTTCAGCGCCGCGGCGGATCCCGGGTATGCGCTGGACTGGAGCGTGATCGACCTCGAACCGGGTCCCGCCTCCCGGGCCATCGACGCCGGCGTCGAGCGTCGCCTCTTGCCGGAGGCCTACCTCTATGGACTGGCCTATTCTCTCGGCGGCGCCCAGCGGCGCGTGGCGTTTCTCAACGGCGAGACCTCGATCGTGGGCTGGCCGCATTATTTCCCCGAAGCGTTCCTCTTGAAGACGACGCCGGCCGTGATTCTGCTCGGCGTCATGCTCTTCGGTTTGACGCTCGAGCGGCGCGCGTGGAGATCCCTCGGAGCCTGGTGGCTGCTCGTTCCCGCGATCCTCTACGCGGGGATCTCGATGTTGGCCAACCTGAACATCGGTCATCGACACCTCGTCCCGATCTACCCGCTGCTGTATGTGCTGCTGGGGGGTATCGTTCCGCTTCTGCAATCCGCAACCACCCCGCCGCGTCTCCTTCTGGCGCTGCTGCTCGTGGGGCATGCCGGTTCCTTCGTGGCGGCGACCCCGGGCTACCTCTCGTATTTCAACTTCGCCGCGGGCGGCTCCGCAGGGGGACGGCGCTACCTCCTCGATTCCAACGTGGACTGGGGTCAGGATCTACGACGCTTGGCCGACTGGATCCGTGAGTCGGGGGTTCCCCCGGTCCATCTGGCCTACTTCGGCACAGCGGATCCGCAGACCTACGGCTTCCCCTACCACAAGCTGCTGCTGGAGCCGGATTTCCGTCCCGGCGATCCCGGCGGAAAGCGGCCGCAAAGTGGCGAGTACGTCGCCGTGAGCGCGAACTTCCTCGGCGGCCTGTACACCGACGACGAAGCGCGGATGATCAACGTGCTGTTCCGCCGCCGCTGGGTCCCCCGGGCCACGATCCAGCGCTGGATCGACCTCCGAGAAACACGGAGCCGCGCCGGGCGGCGAACCCCGGCGTTGGCCGAATGGCTGCTCGCCGAGGGAGCCATCTCTCCCGAGCGGCTCGAGGCGGCGCGGGCCGAGCTCATCGGAACCTGGTTTCGCGAGCTCGATCGCACGCTGGAGCCGATCGCCCGGCCGGGCCCGTCGATTTACGTCTACCGCGTCCGCTGAGACCCTGGCCGCGCTTTCAGTACTCGACGATCTCGGCCGTTCCCCGCGCGGAAGCGATCTGCGTCGCGACGAGCTCGCCCTCATCGTAGAGGTCGAACTCGCCCGACATCCGGAAGGTCACGCGTCCGTCCCGGACGGAGTCGATGGTCACCCAGGCCTCGCGCGCGCCGAGGAGGCCGTTCGTTCCCGTGAAGCACAGGTTGGCTTCGTCGCCGTCGCCGCCGAACTCGACCGGAAAGCGCCGGCCGGCCAGATCCTCCGCCCGCCGGACCGAAGCGGGGATCGAGCCATAGAGCGACATGCCGCCGGTGAGTCCGGGCACGCAATCCTCTTCGGTGGTCGGCGAGGGATCGCCGCTGATGTTGTAGTACCCGGATTCCCCGACCTCGAAGCGCAGGCCGACGCTTTTGACCCTGTATCGCTCGCCCGCGATCGTCACCTCGCCTGTAGCCCAGCCCTTGCCGGCCTGGTCGCTCCCGTCCGAGCACGCCATGAGCGCGGCCGCGCCGAGTACTGCAAGCAAGGTCGGTCCGCCGTTCCATGCCATCGGGTCACCTCCTGGTCCCTCCGGACGAGGGACCTGCTCCGTGGCTGGAATATGCGGCCCGGTAGGGCCGAGATCCAGGCCGGCTCGGCTCAGCGACGCTCGAGCACTTCGTCGGTCGCGACGGTGACGACCTCGTCGCCGCTCTCGACAGACGCTGCCGGACCGAAGGCCGGCACGAGGCTCGTCGCCGCGCCGTAGGCGATCAGCCCGCCATAGACCCACGCTGGAACGCCGAAGCGATCTCGAAGCAGCTCAGCGACGGCCAGTGTGAACACGATCGTCGGCATGAGAAACAGGCCCACACGGACCGCCTCCCGCCATTGCTCGCGGAGTCCGAGTCGGCGATGGAGCAGCGTCGGAACGATCCGCAGCGGCAGCGCCGTGAGGATCAACCCCCCCGCGAACAGACCGGCCTCGCGGGTCAGCGCGCCCGCGGGTAGCTCGAGGCCGACCACGAAGAAGAAGAATGGAACGAAGAACGACGGGAAGAACCGGAAGGCCGTGAGCGCTTGCTTGACGGTAGCGGCCCCAGTTTGCTCCTTTCGCAATCGCTCGAGGTACCGCCGCGCGATGAGTCCGACGAGAAACGAGCCGGCGAGATAGTGCACGCCGATCTCGTGGCTGGCGTACGCTGCGAGCAGCCCGACCACGAGCAGAAACGGAGTCTCTGTACCCGGATCACGCCGACCCCGAGCGCGAGATCGTTCCAGGCGCGGGTGTTCGAAATGACGAGAACGATCGCGATCGCCAGGAGTTCGGCCGCGATCGCCTTCTGCTTGATCCACGAGGCGAGGCCAAGCAGGGCGGCTACGACTGGGGCCTCCTGGCCTATGCGGTGGGCTTCGGCGGCTCGATGATCTGGTTCGGCTCCTCGGCCGGCGTGGCCCTGAGCAACCTGTACCCCGAGGCGCGATCCGCGCGGAATTGGCTGCGCCACGGCTGCCACATCCCGATCGCGTACGTCGTCGGATTCGCGGCCATGCTACTGCTGCACGGCTGGCATGCCAGCGCGATCGGTTGACAGTTCCCGATCGGCCCCCTAAGACTCGCCTCGTACGGAGCCCCTTGCGCACGGGAGGCCGGCGGAGCAGGCTTCTCGACGTGCACTGCGCCCTCATCGCTCGAGCCCGCCTCTCCCCCTGAGCTACAGGGTGCGGGCGACATTTCATCCGTTCCTACCCAACGGCGTCGAGGGCGACCCGTTGCTGTGGGTCGACGTTCCGGACGAGGGGCACGCGATCGTCGTCGATCTCGGCGATCTCCACGGCGTTCCCACGCGGAAGCTGCAACGTGTCGAGCGCGCGATCGTGACCCACACCCACATGGATCACTTCATCGGGTTCGACTTCCTGCTGCGGCACGTCCTCGGGCGCGAGCCCGAGCTGACGATCACGGGTCCAGCGGGATTCCTCGAGCGCGTCGCCGGCCGGATCGCCGGCTACACCTGGAACCTTATCGAGAGCTATCCGGTACGGCTCGTGGTGCAGGAGATCGATGGCGCCGCCGTGCGGTCGGTCGTCTACAGCGGCGCGTCGGGCATGCGCCCGGAGCCGCTCTGCCCTCGTCCGTACGATGGAGTCGTGCACGGGAATCGGGCGTACACGATCCACGCCGCCACACTGGACCACGGGGTGCCCGTGCTGGGCGTGGTGCTCGCCGAGACCGAGCACCTGTCGGTCGACAAGGACCGTGTCACGCGCCTCGGCCTCGAGCCGGGGCCATGGCTGCGGGACCTGAAGAACGACGTGCGCCGCTGCGCGCCGCCCGAGGCCCCGGTCGAAGCCTCGACGTCCGGCGGAGGAGCGCGCACGTTTCGCCGCGGCGACCTCGCGTCCGAGATCCTGTTCCGCACCGCGGGCCAGCGCATCGCCTACCTGACCGATCTGCGGTTCACCCCCGACAATCTGGAGCGCGCGGTCGAGCTCGTCCGCGGCGTCGATCTGCTCGTGTGCGAGGCGGCGTTTCTCCACGAGGACGAACCGCTCGCGCGCTCGCGAAACCACCTCACGGCCCGCCAGGCCGGGGAGATCGCGCGTGCCGCGGGCGCGATGCGTCTCGCCCCGTTCCACGTGTCGCCGCGCTACGCCGGCCGGACGGGGGCGATTCTCGCCGAAGCCGCGGAAGCGTTCGGCGGCCCGGTCGTCGAGCTGGCCCCGGGGCCACGGTGATGCGCCGGACGACGAACCACGGGCGCGGATGTCCGAGCCGACCGCGAATCGAGCGCTCGCTGCCGCGTCGGACCTCGCCGGTTGGCTCGCGCTGAAACAAACGACGGAAGCGTTGCGCCTCGCGCCCTCGGTCGACGAGTTCTACTGGCGGTTCTACGTGCCGCTCGTCGACGCCGTGCTCGACGAGGCCGCGCGCTGATCGCCCTCCGTCGTTTGCTATAGTGCACGGCCCGGAGCGCTGATGCACCGCCGTCGATCGAGATCGGGTCGAACGATCCTCCGTCTCCTGTTCCTCGCCGCGGCGGGCGCGGTCGGCTTGGCCATTTTCGGTGCCGTCCGCGTCGGACCGCCGCCGATCGTCGAGATCGAGCCGCGACTTCCCGGAATCGGCAGGCAGACCTCGATCGAGGTGCGCGCGAGGGAGTCGAAGCGCGGCCTCGCCGGCCTGCGCGTGGAGTTCGTGCAGGGCGATCGTGTCGAGGCCCTCGCTACACGCGCTCACACGCCGCGACCCGCGTGGGCGTTCTGGGGCCCACGTGACGTCGAGGACAGCCTGACGGTCGAGGTCGGCACGGAGACGATGAAGGGCCTTCGCGAGGGCCCGGCGACGATCCGCGTCGTGGCCGAGCGCGCAGGCTCTTGGCTGCGCAGCCCCGAGCCCGTGACCATCGAGCGGGTTCTCCCCGTGCGCCTGCGGCCGCCGTCGTTGCAGGTGGTGTCGTCCCGGACGTACGTGGACCAGGGCGGGTCCGAAGCGGTCGTTTACCGCGTGGGCGAGTCGGCGAAGAAGGACGGCGTCCAGGCGGGCCCCTGGTGGTTCCCGGGGTTTCCGCTCCCCGGCGGCGGTGCGCAGGACCGGTTCGCTCTGTTCGGGATCCCGTTCGACCTCGGCGACGCGAGCGCGGTGCGCCTGGTCGCCGAGGATGACGTCGGCAACGTGTCGCGCGCGAGCTTCGTCGACCGGTTCCGCCCGCGTCCGTTCCGGAACGACACGATCCGGCTGACCGAGTCGTTTCTCGAGCGGGTCGTGCCGCCGATCCTCGATCACGAGACCGACCTCGAGGACGCGGGGAGCGTGCTCGACAACTACCTGGCGATCAACGGCGATCTGCGGAGCAAGAACGCCCGAACGCTGATCGAGCTGTCGCAGCGGTCGCGCCCCGAGTTCCTGTGGTCGGATGCGTTCGTACCGATGCGGAATGCGCAGGTCATGTCGAGCTTCGCCGACCGCCGGACGTACATGTACGAAGGCCGCGCGGTGGACCGGCAGGACCATCTGGGATTCGATCTGGCCTCGACGGCCATGGCCGACGTGCAGTCGGGCAATGCGGGCGTCGTCGTGCTGGCACGGTTCTTCGGGATCTACGGCAACACGGTTGTCGTGGACCACGGGTACGGGCTGCAGACCCTGTACGGCCACTTGTCGAGCATCACCGTCGAGGAGGGTCAGGAGATCCTCAAGGGCCACGTCCTCGGCCGCACCGGCGAAACGGGACTCGCGGGCGGAGACCACCTGCACTTCTCGGTCCTCCTGCATGGCCTCTCGGTGAACCCGGCGGAATGGTGGGACTCGCACTGGATCCACGACCGGCTCGAGCTCAAGCTCGGGCCCGCGCTTCCGTAGCGTCATGACGGCCGCCGCGCCGCTCGCCGAGCGCGCCCGGGCACTCTTCGCTCGCACCCAGGACGAGATCTGCACGGCGGTCGAGCGACTCGACGGCGGACGGTTCCACGAGGATGTCTGGGAGCACCGGCCGACGAGCGGACCGGGCGGCGGGGGCGGGACGACCCGTGTGATCGCCGGCGGAGCGTTGGTCGAGAAGGGTGGAGTGAACTTGTCCGCCCTCACGGGCGAGCTGTCGCCGCGGCTCGCGGACCGGCTGGGCGTTGCGCCGCAGACGTTCTACGCAGCCGGGATCTCGGTCGTCCTCCATCCGCAGAGCCCGATGATCCCGGCGGTCCACCTCAACCTGCGTTATCTCGAGCTCCGCGGCGCGACCCCGACCGGCCCACGTCGCGCGTGGTTCGGCGGCGGCGCCGATTTGACCCCGTTCTACCTGTTCGAGGACGACGCGCGGCACTTCCACTTGTGTCTGAAGCGGGCGTGCGACGCATACGACCCGACCGCCTACGGGCAGTTCAAACCGGCGTGCGACGCGTACTTCTTCCTGCGCCATCGCGGTGAGGCTCGTGGCGTCGGCGGGATCTTCTTCGACTACCTCGACCAAGAGCACGAACGCAGCCTGGCGCTCGCCGGAGAAGTGGCCCGCGCGTTCCTCGATGCGTGGCCGACGATCGCGACGCGCCGGCGATCCGAGTCGTGGGGCGAGGCCGAGCGCGCATGGCAGCTCGTGCGCCGCGGCCGTTACGTCGAGTTCAACCTGATCCACGATCGGGGCACGCTCTTCGGCCTCGAGACCGAGGGACGCACGGAGTCGATCCTGATCTCGCTGCCCCCGCTCGTGCGCTGGGACTACGACCACGCTCCGGATCCGGGCTCGCGCGAGGCGGCTCTCGTCGACGTCCTTCGTCACCCGTGCGACTGGGCTGGATCGGGCCTCGACGTTGCGGCCGGGTCCTGACGGTCGCCCACGCGCGGCCGCGGGCTTCGCCAGGCATCGTCGCGTGCCGGACGCGGCATTGCGGTCGCCACGCGGTTGTCGCGTTCGGTGAATGGGCGTATGGTTGCGACCGCGCATGAAGAGGGTCCTGATTACCGGCGCCTCCGGGTTCATCGGTTGGCACTGCCTCGAGCCGTTGAAGGCCCGGGGCTACGAAGTGCACGCCATCGCGGCATCGAGCCACTCGGAGGGTCCGGCGGGAGTGACGTGGCACCGCGCGAACCTCCTCGACGCGGCGTCCCACGGGCCGCTTCTCGAAGGCGTTCAGCCGACGCACCTGCTGCACCTCGCGTGGTACGTGGTCCCGGGCCAGCTGATCCATGCGGCCGAGAACTTCGACTGGGTCACGGCGAGCCTCGGCCTCGTGCGGCGCTTCGCCGAGCGCGGCGGCACCCGCGCCGTCACCTGCGGAACCTGCTACGAGTACGACTGGAGCCACGGCTACTGCAACGAAGCCGTCACGCCGACCGCGCCCGATACGGTCTACGGCCACTGCAAGAACGCGCTCCACGAGCTCGTGCGCACGTTCGGAGCGACCGCCCGGTTGAGCACGGCCTGGGGTCGTGTGTTCTTCCTGTACGGTCCGCGCGAGCATCCGCAGCGCCTCGTATCGTCGATCGTCCGCGCGCTCTTGCGCGGCGAGGAAGCGAAAACGTCCCACGGCCGCCAGGTCCGTGACTACCTGCACGTGCAGGACGTGGCGGGCGGACTCGTGGCGCTCCTCGACAGCGACCGCGACGGCGCCTACAACGTTTGCTCCGGCGAAGCACGCACCCTGCGCTCGATCATCGAGCGCATCGGCGTCCTCACGGGCCGGTCGGACCTGTTGCGCGTCGGGGCGATCCCGGCCCGGGCCAACGACACGTCGCTCGTCGTCGGCGCCCGGGAGCGCGCCGAGCGCGATCTGGACTGGAGGCCGGCGATCGACCTCGACGACGGGCTCCGCCGGACGATCGACTGGTGGACCGCCCACCCGGACGGGGTGTGAACGATGGACCGAATCGCGATTCTGGGCTCGGGCATGGCCGGCTTCGGCGCGGCGCATCGGTTCGACGAGCTAGGCGTGCCGCACGTGATGTACGAGAAGCGCGACCATCACGGCGGGCACACGGCGTCCTACGAGCTCGAGGGCGGGTGGACGATCGACGAGGGTCCGCACGTATCGTTCACGAAGAACGAGCGGATCCAGAAGCTCCTCGCGAACGCGATCGACGACAAGTACGAGGTCCTCGATACACGGGTCAACAACCACTGGAAGGGTCACTGGATCAAGCACCCGGCGCAATGCAACCTGTACGGTCTGCCGGGCGATCTCCTCACGGCGATCCTCGTGGATTTCGTCCACGCCCAGCACAATGAGCACGGCGAGATCCGCAACTACGAGGACTGGCTGCGCGCGAGCTTCGGGAACACCTTCGCCGAGACGTTCCCGATGCAGTACACGATCAAGTACCACACGACGACCGCGGCCAACATGAGCACCGACTGGATCGGCCCGCGGTTGTACCGGGCGAGCCTGGCGGAGGTGCTGCGCGGGGCGCTGCAGCCGAGCACGCCCGACGTGCACTACATCGATCATTTCCGCTACCCGTCCCACGGCGGATTCATGGCGTACCTGCAAGGGTTCCGCGAGCGGACGGACGTGCGGCTCGGCCACGAGGTCGCGGGCATCGACCCCAAGTCGCGTACCCTCCGGTTCCGCAGCGGCGCGACCGTGGGGTACGACGGTCTCGTCTCGTCCGTACCGCTGCCCGTGCTCGTGCCGGCGATCGACGGCACGCCGCGCGACGTGCTCGACGCGGCCGCGCGGCTCGCCTGCAGCGAGGTCGTGATCGTCAGCCTGGGCGTCGATCGCGCGGATCTGATCGACGCGCACTGGACGTACTTCTACGACCAGGACTATTTCTTCACTCGCCTGAGCACGCCGCACCTGCAGTCGCCGCACAACGTCCCGCCGGGATGCGGGAGCATCCAGGCCGAGTGCTACTACTCGGCGAAGTACCGGCCGCTCGACCGTGCGCCCGAGGAGTGCATCGAGCCCGTGGTCCGCGATCTGCACCGCTGCGGCATTCTGCGCGAGGCGGACCGGATCCTGTTCCGTCATGCGATGCACGTCCCGTATGCGAACGTGATCTTCGACCTCGAGCGTGCGGAGGCCCTGGCCCGCGTACACGGCTACCTCGACGAGCTCGGCATCGCGTACTGCGGCCGCTACGGCGAGTGGAAGTACATCTGGACCGACGAGTCGTTCGTCAGCGGCGAGAGCGCGGCACAGAAAGCGCTCGACCGCCTCGGCCGATCCGCGTGATCCCGGTGCGCGAGCGGATGAGCTACGGGATCGGCGTGCCGCGGTCGGTCAGGATCTCTCCGGCGCTCAGCGCTCGGCTGTAGATCCGCATCTCGTCGATCGTGCCGCTGAACGGATTCGTTCCATTCTGGTTGCCGATCGTGACCGGGTGGCTCGCGTTGTCCGCCTCGAGGACGCGCGTCGAGGTGGTTCGGAGCGTGCCGTCGAGGTAGATCTGCACCGTGTTGGTGCTGCGCGTGAAGGTCACCGCGACGTGGTGCCAGGCGGTGTCGGCGACCGCGGTCGACAGCACGTCCCCCGTGGCGAAAGAGCCGAACGTGAGCTGGTTGCCCGCGGTGAAGTACAGCTCCTTGCACCCGCTCGTCCAGCCCGAACCGCACTTGGACAGCAGGTGTCGCTGTCCGCCACCGAGCGCGTTGCGCTTGAACCAGGTCATGACGGTGAAGTTGGCCGCGAGGTCGATCGTGCTCGGACTCGCCACCGACACCGAATCGTTGACCCCGTCGAACACGATGCCGTTCCCGTATTGACCGGCACCCCAGACCGGACCGTTGACCAGGGTCCCCGTGTGCCCGTTGCCGCTGGCGTCGGCCGCGCTCGTGCCACTCACCTCGTTCATGCCGAACGCCGCAACGAGGCCGGGAAGCGCCACGTTCGAAACCGTCACAGCAACGGTGGTCGCTGTGGCCTGGTTGCCGGCGGTATCCCGCGCACGCGCCGACAGGATGTGCGCGCCATTGGTGGCCGAGATCGTGCTCCAGCTGATCGAATACGGCGACGTCGTGTCCTCCGCGCCGAGGGACGCTCCGTCGAGCAGGAACT
>Ga0247727_10013522_pt1 | contig 13741 bp, 19 predicted proteins | sample WisWelCaveWW1625_FD_202498 | JGI IMG/M metagenome (GOLD analysis project Ga0247727, IMG submission 202498) | Biofilm microbial communities from Wishing Well Cave, Virginia, United States - WW16-25 | ecosystem: Environmental > Aquatic > Deep subsurface > Groundwater > Cave microbial mat | place... | reverse complement strand
AGTGGTGCCTGGCTCATCATGAAGAAAACTTCGCCTACCGCCACTTCGAAGAAATCTGCGACATCATGAAGGCCTACGACGTGTCGTTCAGTTTGGGCGATGGGTTGCGCCCAGGCTCCATTGCCGACGCCAACGATGAGGCGCAATTCGCCGAGCTGGACACGTTGGGTGAACTCACCAAGATTGCCTGGCACCACGACGTTCAAGTCATGATTGAAGGACCGGGCCACGTGCCCATGCACATGATCCAGGTCAACATGGAAAAACAGCTGAAGGCCTGCCAGGAAGCGCCCTTCTACACTCTGGGACCGCTCACGACCGACATCGCGCCGGGCTACGACCACATCACCTCCGGCATCGGCGCAGCCATGATCGGGTGGTTTGGCTGTGCGATGCTCTGCTACGTGACACCCAAGGAACACCTGGGCCTTCCCGACCGGGAAGATGTGAAGACCGGCGTCATCACCTACAAAATCGCCGCCCACGCGGCGGACCTCGCCAAGGGCCACCCGGGCGCGCAGATTCGGGACAACGCGCTCTCCAAGGCCCGCTTCGAGTTTCGCTGGGAGGACCAGTTCAATCTTTCGCTCGATCCGGACACGGCGAGGCTCTTCCACGACGAAACCTTACCGGACAATGCCGCCAAGGTCTCGCACTTCTGTTCGATGTGCGGGCCGCATTTCTGCTCAATGAAGATCACGCAGGATGTCCGGGACTATGCTGCGCAATTACAGGTGGACGAACACAAAGCGATTCAAATTGGCATGAAAGAAAAAGCAGAAGAGTTCAAGAAGGCCGGCTCCGAGATTTATCTCTGAGCCGAATGTTCAATTTTCAATGCTCAAGGTTCAATGATGTCCGACGAGTGGAAGCCAAGTCTCTCAAAGCCGAATGTTGTGTGCGACAAGAGTTACACATTTGCCCTCAAAATCGTTGCCCTTGCTCGCACGCTTCGGAAGCAGGGAGAGTACGAGCTTGCGTCGCAAGTACTACGATCAGGGACAAGCATCGGAGCAAACATTGAAGAAGCGCAATCTGGAGTCAGCCGAGCCGACTTCGCTGCCAAAATCGGTATCGCATCGAAAGAAGCGCGCGAGACGCACTACTGGCTCCGCTTGATTCGAGATGCACAATTGATCCAGCAGGACAACATCGCGCCGCGCATCCAAGAAGTCAGCGAACTCCTTCGACTCCTGACGTCTATTGTGAAGAGCGTTCAAGTTCATCGCCCCCCAAAATTGAACATTGAACATTCACCATTGAAAATTAGGAAGGTTCCGTATGCCTAAGCCGAAACCAGCCCCATTGCGTGAGCGAGATATTACTCGGCAAATCGCGCGAGAATACTACAAGGAGTTCGACCAGCTCATCGAGAGCGATGTGATCATTGTCGGCGCCGGGCCTTCCGGGTTGATCTGCGCCCATGATCTGGCTGCGATGGGATTTCGTACGGTCATCGTCGAGCAGAGCCTCGCCCTTGGCGGCGGCTTTTGGTCGGGCGGCTACCTGATGAACAAGGCCACGATCTGCGAGCCGGCCAATGAGATCCTCGAAGAAATCGGCGTGCCCTGCAAGAAAATCACGGAATGCGAGGGGATGTACATGGTCGATCCCCCGCACGCCACCGGTGCGTTGATTGCCGCGGCGTACAGGGGCGGGGCCAGGATCATGAACCTCACGCGAGTAGTCGACCTCATTCTACGGCGCGACGGCATTCTCGAAGGCGTGGTGGTCAATAGCACGACGGCTGAAATGGCCGGCCATGACATCATCCACGTGGACCCCATCGCACTCGAAAGCAAGATCGTCGTGGACGCGACGGGCCACGATGCGGTCGTCGTGGAACTTTTGCACAAACGCAATCTCTACAAAGCCGTGCCCGGCAATGGCGCCATGTGGGTTTCTCGTTCCGAAGAAGAGGTGATGGACCGGACCGGCGAGGTCTATCCCAACTGTTTCGTCATCGGGTTAGCAGTGGCGGCAGTCTACGGCACCCCGCGCATGGGTCCTGCGTTCGGCTCCATGCTGCTCTCAGGGCGCTACGGCGCAGAGCTGATTAAAAAGAAGTTGAAAAACGAATAGTGAAACCCATTTCCCGCGGCTTCTCAAAAAGGTCTCCAGCAAGGCCGCAGGAAGTGAATTCGACGAGGCGTACTTTCGAAGTACGTTGAGTTGATTGAACGACCGAGAACGCCGCTGGAGGCGTTTTTCAGAAGCCGCACTATGGATGTTCAAGATTTTTTGATCCAAGGCGAAGGCCACGAAGAGGATAAACGCGAGGCGTGGCAACTCTTCCAACAGGCCTATGAACGCCAGATGAAGGGCGAACTGGAAGAGGCCGTGACGCTCTACAAAAAATCGATCGAGACTCATCCCACTGCCGAGGCCTATACCTTCCTCGGCTGGACCTACAGCTTCATGGGACGGCTGGATGATGCGATCGAGGAATGTCACAAGGCGATCGCACAGGACCCCGACTTCGGCAACCCCTATAATGACATCGGGGCCTATCTGATCGAAAAGGGGGAACTCGACGAAGCGATTACCTGGTTTAAGAAAGCTCTCCAGGCGAGACGCTATGAGAGCCCGGCCTTCCCCCATCTCAACCTGGGTCGGGTCTACGAGCGCAAGGGCCAATGGACCGAAGCCATCGATTCCTACAAGAAAGCCCTGGTCCTCAATCCCAGTTACGCCTTGGCAAAGAAAGCGCTGGGACGATTGATTAGTTCATTGAACTAAGTTTTGAGTGTTGAATTGTGAGTGTTTAGTTTTTAAGAGCCTCGTGCGGACAACTTAACACTCAACACTAAGAACTTAAAACTTTCACTCCAATGTCTCAAAGCCACTCAACAAATCACGCAAACTTGAAGACTATTTTAGTTGCCGTTACCGACATCTTTTTCTACACCAAAGTCCGCGATGCCCTGATGTCGAAGGGCTACAAGATCGAACGGGCTCGCACGCAACAGGACATCGCCGAAAAGGCTATGGCGGCGAGCCCATCCGCGTTCATTTTGAACATGAACGACGATAGGCTGGACGCCTTTCAGGCCCTGGAAACTCTCAAAGCTGACGCTGGCTTGAAGACCATTCCCATCCTCGCCTTCGCCAATCACGAAGAAGTCGATACGTTTAACCGGGCCAGAGCGCTGGGGGTGACCAAGATTGTCTCGCGCAATGAGTTCTCCGCTCGATTGAAAGACCTGGTAGAGGAAATTCTCGCGGCAGGCGTAAGGGGTAAGGGGTGAGGCGTATAGAATGAAACAATCTAGACTCCACGATCTCCACACGAAGCTTGGGGCGACCTTTGAAGAGGTGGCCGGATGGGAGATGCCCGCCCACTATGGCAAGTGGGTCGCGGAGTATCAGGCCGTACGCCAGGCAGTCGGACTCTCCGACCTCTCGCACCGGGGCAAGATCCGCGTCACCGGCGACGATCGCGTGAAATGGCTGCAGGGCCTCATCAGCAACGATATTCTCCCGCTCCAGCCAGGCCAGGGCCGCTATTCGAGCTTTCTCACGCACAAGGGCAAGATGCTCGGCTACTTTCGAGTCTATACCCTATCCGACAGTCTGTGGGTGGAAGATGTCGGCGAGGTCGGCGATGCCACCTTCCAGGCCCTCCGAAAGTTTCTTCTCTACGGCATCAAAGCGAAGATGGAGAACTGTGCAGAATCCTGGGGGCTCTTGCTTGTCAGTGGGCCCAAGGCCTGCGCGACCGTCAGTGCCGCCTTCGGCGTCGGGATGAGCGACCTCGATCCAGTGAGCGCCATCGCAGCCAAGATCGGCGGCCAGACCGCTTTCGTCCTACGCACAGAAGAAACCGGAGAGATCGACCTCGAAGTATTACTGCCTGCTGACGCCCTCAGCACGGCCTGGGAACGGCTCATGGAGGCAGGCGCGACATACGGCATCAAGGCGGTCGGCGGCCACGCTCGTGAGGCCCTCCGCATCGAAGCAGGGCTGCCAAAGGCCGGGCCGGACCTCAACGAAGAGATCGTCCCACCGGAAGCGAACCTGGAAGGGAAAGCGTTCAGCTTGAATAAGGGCTGCTATCCCGGGCAAGAAGTCGTGGCGAGAATGGACACCTACGGCAACGTGCGGCGGCATTTAGTCGGGCTGGTGCTCATGGACTCCGTCGTTCCTCCACGTGGAGCCAAGCTATTCAGCGGCGACCGGGAAGTCGGCTGGGTCAGCAGTGCGACGAAATCTCCGCAGCTGAATGCGGTCGTTGCCCTCGGGTTCCCGTTGCGAGACTTCTCCACACCCGGCACAACTCTCTCGATCGACATCGCCGGCGCCCGGCACGAGGCAGTGGTTCGTTCGCTCCCCTTCTATCACCGCGCTTGATCGTCTCCCCGTACGGCAGACTGCCAAGCCTCATCGCGTCTCTCTTCTGCTCAGGGGAGCACAGCGGAGAACCTTGACAGGTATATGTGCTTCGATTATATATTGTATTACTATAACGATAAGGAGATTCATAATGGGAGCTATCGCCGTATCGAAGAAAGAGGAGCAACAAATCGAACGGCTGCGGAAGGAGTTGCGTATCCCGACAAAGGCCGGGGTGCTGCGAGCTGCATTGAAGACCCTCGAACATCAGACCGCTGAGGAGCGGCTGCGGCATGAGGTCCATGAATCCGTGCGGCGTTGCGCGGATGCCGATAAACGAGAACATCGGGAGCTCTCTCAGGCTGCCGTGGGCCGCCGGGCCTCGGAAGCGTAGATGCAGATCAAGCGCGGGTATCTGTACGTGGTGGACTTCAACCCACGGGTGCGAACCAAACCCGGGAAGCTTCGCCCTGCCCTGGTGGTGCAGTCAAATCTGGTAAATGAGGCCGGCTATCCGTCCACGATCGTCATACCGACAACCAGCAAACTCGTAGACGACCCCGGCATTCTACGATTCCGCCTTCGCAAAGGAGACTGGGCGCTTGACTGTGACAGCGACTTGCTGCTGGGACAACTCATTGCAGTGGCCAATGAATCGTTCTGCAAAGAGATCGGAAGCCTGCCGGGGAATACCATCGAAGAAGTGGAGCAGCGGGTCAGAATCATCCTTGGTCTGTAACGGCCAAATCAAGAACGTCAGCCCATTCGGATAGCTTAGGGCTGCTATCCCTGGCAAGAAGTCGTGGTAAGGATGGACGCCTACGGCAACGTGCGGCGGCACTTAGTCGGGCTCGTCATGAATGGCTCGATTATCCCGCCGAGGGGTGCCAAGATATTCAGCGGGGACCGGGAGGTCGGCTGGGTCAGCAGCGCCACGGATTCACCACAGCTCAAGACCCCTATCGCCCTGGCATTCCCACTCCGGGACTTTTCAGCCCCCGGCACCAACCTCACAATTGAATTCGATGGCGCGCGTCACGAGGCGACGGTCAAGGCGCTCCCCTTCTACCTCCGAGCCTAATACTCCGGCAGGATGCTCAGAAATTCCGTCCAGCAAGGCCGCAGCGAGCGAAGGCCTGAGGCGTACCCTCTGGGGTACGTTGAGGGTCTGAACGATGCGAGAACGACGCTGGCGGGATTTTTCAGCATCCTGCCACGTTACTTTTCCGGGTTCCGGACCGCCGCTACGGCGCTAGCGAAAGCCAGCAAGCTCTTCCGCTCGTCATCTTCAAGCGCCAGCAAGAGGTGGGCCTCCTCGGCATGCATCAGCCGAAGACTCAAGAACGGTTCCTCACGGCGCTTCTCTTTATTGTCCCACATCGCATCGATCACCTGAACTTTGTCCAGCTGACCGATCGACACCACGTCGTAGCGAAAATACGAGTCGCCGATGACCATGTCGAACAGCACGTTGCCGGCAGTGAGCAACACGAGATTAAAGCGCCCCTGATCTTCGTAGCCCTCCGGCAAAAACTTGTTGATGTGGCAGAGCGCGATTTTGCGATCCCCTAAGGCCGCGCGGATTTTTTCTTTTAGTACCGGGTAATCGATCTGCATGGGCTTTTCATCAAGCCCCGTCGCCGCCGCAGCGGCATTGTGAGCCTTTTCAAAAATCTCATCCGCCGACATCAACCCTGCCATATGTGTAGTCCTTTCATCCGAACCCTGTTAATTCGCGGTTCGCCTGGCCTGCACGGCTCTGGCGACGCCGACCAATCCAAGGCCGGCCCACGCAAACTCCAAGAAAATGAATCCGACCCGCTGATCCTCAATCGCGACGATCCCTAACAGCAAAGACCCGACGATATTCAACGCGAGGTATCCCGCGTTCAGTTCACGCCAGACCCCGCCCTGAATCAGGCCATAGGCCGACAGCACCATCAGGGCCCCTAGGACGGAAATCAGCTGCAACAGCATCCCGCACCTCGTCCAAACCTCCCGCACACAAACGAACGAGTCTGTACCGTAACTGGCCCCTACCCTGATTTCAAGAGGACTTTTGCAGAGGGGCTCGACTACTTGACGGGCAGGTGATGAGAAAACCTTATGGCACCGGCCTTCATGTATCAGCCCGCTTGAAAAGCCGTCCCTTCCTCCTCCATACTGCTGTCATCAAACGGAGTACGAGATGCACGATCTGACCTGCATGATTAAAGGCTGCCAAGCCAAAGTCTATGCTCCAGCCGGCACCCACAGCGTCTGCCGAGCGCATTTCTTGAGCTATCTCACCTGGCGTCGCCGCAAAGGTCCGCAGATGTTCATGAAGTATGCCGGGATGACGATGGAAGAACGAGATCCCCTCGTAGCCGAATGGGCCAACATCATTCAGGTCGAAGAAATCCCCACCGCCTCAGCACCAAAAACCTAACGCCCCAGGCCAACATACAAGGAACTGATCTCCGCACTTATTCCTGCGGGAAGGACTACGCCGCATAGAGAAGGAATTCAACTTTTATGGCCTCGTAGGGGGACTCAATGTTGCCGGTCTCGGTGCGGTTTAGCAGGCCCGCGGACAAAAGAGCCGTCACGTCGCTGTGAACTGCCTTCACATCGCGTTCAACGCGACGTGCCGCTTCACGTATAGAAACCGGCCCGGCACCACAAAGGACCTTCAGCAGCTCCCATCGTTTAGCCGACAGGACCTTCCAAAGGAGTTCCGGCGTCGCGAAATCAATGCGCGCCGACCGCTGGGCTTTTCCGGACCTCCAGGTTTGCGCAAACTCATTCATACCTTCGCCAGGTGAGCGTACTTCAAGCGTGACCGTTTTCATTGTTCCACCTCGCCAAGCAAAGACCCCCATTTACTACAGAGATAAGGGACGGCGGTGCTTTTCTGCCGTCCGCCTAACCAACGTGTTATGCCTTTGACTTTGGAGACTCAAGCATGAATCGCCTGTGCCACCAGCCGCACCCCCAGCGCCCCACAGACTTTAGCAATGGTGTCGTAGCGCGGCTTTGCGTTGGGCCTGAGCGCCTTGTACAAGGCTTCGCGGGTCAGGCCGGATGCCTTGGCAATCTCGCTCATGCCACGCGCCCGAGCAATGTCCCCCAAGGCCGACGCCAGCAAAGCCGAATCGTTCGCCTCCAGAATGTCCGTCAGGTACGCCGCAATTGCCGCCTCGCTGTCGAGATACGGCGCGGCGTCAAACTTGGGCAAATCGGCCACCTTGATACGTTGAGTCATAGTCATCTCCTTCACTTAGTCCAATAGCGCTGCTAGTGCCTTGGCTCGCTTGATGTCAGCCTTCTGCGTGCGCTTGGAGCCACCGACAAGCAACACAATCAACCGAACGCCACGTTGCACGAAATATATGCGCCAGCCCGCGCCGAAATGAATGCGCAACTCCGACACCCTGTCGCCGACCGGCTCCACATCCCCCATCAAGCCGCGCTCCAGACGCTTGATGCGCGCCACGACCACCCCGCGCACCGACGCATCGGCCAAACCGTCCAGCCAGTCGGTAAACTCTGGCAGGGGCTTGATCGAGAACATAAAAGAATTGTAATCGAATGATTACAGACTGTCAACGATCACTGACCCCACCACGGGGTCAGCACGGGCTGGGTCTAACTATAGCGAAGACGAGGACATTGCTTGACTATGCACCTGACTGCCTGGCGACCAATAAAATCCACCCATCCCACCTCTGAGTAGCGACAGGCCCTGCAGTAGTGTCAAGTCAAGCAATGAATCCGCCCCTACTCAACTATCTCACCTGGCGTCGCCGCAAAGGCCCGCAGATGTTTATGAAGTATGGTAACTGCTCAGGTAGATAGGCTGAAGGCTTTTAGGGCTTAGGCTTCTTGCGCAACAAGGATTCATTTCTGCTTGAACCCAAGGTCGTAGAAACCAACTTCAGCCTTCAGCCTAAACACCTGAGTTATTACGAAGTATGCCGGGATGACGATGGAAGAACGAGACCCCCTCGTCGCCGAGTGGGCCAACAGCATCCGATTGGAAGAAGTCCCCACCGCCTCAGCGCCAAAAACCTAACGCTGCACCACGCCGGCACACAAGAAAACGGTTCCTGCCACCTTGTTCCTACGCATGGTCTTCTACTGCGCGCGTTGAGGGAGCACCGCCTATAATTTCACTATTCTCAATCATTCTTGCGTGGCACTCAGCGAGCACGGAAACACACACAGGCCCTACCCCATCACCGCCGACCCATGATGATGAATCAACAACCACTCATCCCCGATGCGCTCGAAGATATTCGTGGCTAACACCTTTGCCTGCTGCGGTTCGTCGGATTGATGGGTGGTGATGTTCTCCACGCAGACGACCCAAGCCATATCGCCTGCCACCTGCACCATTACGTCGGTGAGCTCGAACGTCATAGAAAAGGTATTATTGAAGATCAAGACCCAGGAGTCGCGCACGCGCGGCCAGCCCGACCGCAACGTCCAGCCGGGATGGATGCAGGTCACATATTCCTGGTGCGCCCAAATCTTATCCATCTCGTCGATGTCGAGGTTGCCAAACGCGGCATAGAACGCGTGGTTCGCATTGTTCACTTCTTCGATGCGTTCTTCCAGCATGCGCGGCTCCTTATCTGGAAATTGGGCCGTATCATACTGCAATCACGGAGAAAAGGGCGAGAGGGAGAATGGGGGCGAGTGGATGAATCAGAAAGAACTCAATTCTTGCAGGCTGCTCAAAAAGGCCGTCCAGCAAGGCCGCAGCCGATGAAAGCACCGGAGGCGTAGCCTCTGGGGCGCACGGTGCGACGAATAAGGAGCACCAAGTCTGTGCGCGCCGCCGAGTTGGTGAGGCGGCCGGGTCCCCGTTGAGGATTTCGATGAGCCGAGAACGCCGCTGGCGGCCTTTTTCAGCAGCCTGCTAAAGTCGGGACGTTTGCCGATTTACGACCCAAACTCCGGCCAGGATCAGCACGATGCCGAGAATTTCACTCGTACCCACTGGTTCTTTCAACAGCACCGCAGACAGGACGACAGCAGCCACAGGAGTCAGATTGCCAAGGACGGAAGCGCGCGAGGGCCCAATGCCCTTCACGCCGAACAGCCAAGCCTGTTGGGCGATGGCAGTGGCGAACAGGACCAGATACCCCAGCGCCATCCAGTCCGCCGGCGTCACGGACCCGAGTCCGGCATCCAGCATCTTGCGATCCGTCCACAAGAGAGGAATCTGGAGGACGGTGGCGACGAGCAGCGTCGTCCAATTAACAGTTAAGGCCGAGTGGCGCTCCATGAGCTGCCGGCTGCCGATACTGTAGAGAGCCCAGCTGACCACGCCGAGAAAGACCAGCATGCTGCCGAGCAACGGCTGATCACCCGCGGCCTGGAACCCTGCCACGGAGACCAACCCCACCCCTGCGAAGGACAGGAGTCCACCCGCCCACACGGCGCGCAGCGGGACATCGTGAATCAACACAGCCGAGAGCAGCGCGGTCACCACCGGACTCGACCCGATGATCACCCCACCCACGGCCCCGCTCACATATTTGAGCCCCATGAGAATGAGCAGGTGGTTGCCCAACACACCGAGCCCGAGCAGTCCCAGCATACGCACATCCGCCTTGGTCAACTTGGCCAAGGCGCCTTCCTGCCACCACCAGGTGCTCAGGAGAATCGCCAACCCGCCGATGTCCCGTAGGACCGAGGCTTCCACAGCTGAGAATCCACTCAGGGCCAACTTCTGGGCAACGATCGATCCGCCCCAGAGCACAGCGGCAGCGATGACTGCACCATAGGCCAGACGGCTTGTCTGAGGTGTCATAGACAGTGCCTGCGGAGTGACGCGCGCCAAGCGCGAGGAGCGCGACTCGCGTGACGTGTGAGCCCTGTTCCTGCCAGTCGCGCTTTTCCCGCCAGTCTCGCCCGTCTCGCTTGAGTCAGGCATCGGCAATTGAGGCAGAAACGTTCATGAACCACGCGGGCTAGTTTGAAAACGGATGGTTCGTTGCGTACACTACCTGACCGGATGCAGATCGGCGCGATCATAGCATGACGGTTACTGAAGGGAACACTCTACTGTGAAGAGCCTGAAGACTGTGGAAGCCTTGACGACCAGACTCTTGGAGATCCAGCGCATTAACAGCGCGGCCTCGCTCCTCTCGTGGGACCAAGAAACCTTCATGCCGGCCGGTGGGGGCGAGGCCCGCGCCGAGCAGATTTCGACGCTCCAGGGCATCGCACACCAAAAGCTCATCTCGCCGGAGATTGAACGGTTGCTCGCCACCTGGGTCGATCCAGAGACCGGTGAGATTCGTGACAGCCCCGGGGATGCTTGGGACGAGCCCGCGCGATCGTTGCTCCGCGAAGTGTGGCGTGACTACAGCCGCGCGAAGAAGCTTCCCTCCGATTTTGTCGTGAAACTCAGCCGGGAATGTTCGCTGGCGCAGCAAGTGTGGGCCGAGGCAAAAGATCATCACGCCTTTTCGAAATTTCTCCCAAATCTTCGCACGGTCCTGTCGCTCAAGCGAGAAGAGGCTGAGTACCTCGGCTACCGAGACTCGCCATACAATGCCCTACTCGATGTGTACGAGCCGGACTCCACCATCGCGGCGTTGCGCCCGTTGTTCGCACAGATCAAAGGGCGTCTCGTGCCGCTGCTCAAAAAAATTCAGCAGAGCTCGGTTCAGATCGACGATACGATGTTATTTCATACCTTCGATCAGGCGCGCCAACTGGAATTCGGCCGGATGGTCTTGATCGCCATGGGGTACGACTTCGAACGGGGGCGCCTTGACCTGTCGGCGCACCCCTTCACGACGTCATTCCATCCGACAGATGTACGCGTCACGACACGTGTGTTCGAACACGATCTCCAATCCTGCCTGTTCAGTTGTATCCATGAAGGCGGCCATGGACTATACGACCAGGGGCTCGACCCCCGCTATTTCGGCACGCCGCTGGGCGATTCGGTCTCGCTCGGTATTCATGAGAGCCAGTCGCGCATGTGGGAAAACTGCGTGGGCAGGTCACGATCGTTCTGGCGTTTCTTTTACCCCATGCTTCAGCAAACCTTCCATCATCAATTGCGTGCCCTCGATGGGGAACAATTCTACGCGGCCATCAATCGCGTGAAACCGTCGCTGATTCGGGTCGAGGCCGATGAGCTCACCTACAATCTCCACATCATGCTGCGGTTCGAGATCGAGCAGGATCTCATCGAAGGGCGGACGCGCCCTGAAGACTTGCCGGGGATCTGGAACCAGAAAATGGAGGAATACCTGGGCATCGTCCCCTCGAACGATGCGGAAGGCGTCCTGCAAGACGTGCACTGGTCGTTAGGCGCCTTCGGCTACTTTCCGACGTACACGCTCGGAAATCTCTACTCCGTTCAATTCTATGAACAGGCCAAACTGGAGATCCCCCATCTGGAGGATGAAATAGCGGCAGGACAATTGATGGTGCTGCAGCGTTGGCTCGGACAGAAGATTCATCGCTGGGGCCGGATGTTCACGCCGGATCACCTCGCCCAACGAGTGACGGGGAAGAGCCTCGACCCTGAACCGTTCTTGTCCTATGTGGAACGGAAGTATGGCGAGCTCTACCACCTCTAGGCGAGAGGCAAGGGGCGCGAGGCACGAGGCGAGGGGAAATTCGCCAACACCTCGGTGGGTTCTTGCCACTCGCCACTAGCCCCGCGCCCCTCGCCTCTCGCCTCCTCGGAGAGGCTAATATCCCATCGCCTGATTGAGCCTAGCCAAGATCGCGGCGGACAACGTGAACTCCGCCTGCACCTCGATACGAGACGGCACCAAGAGCGTCGTATGAAAGACGATATCGCGGATCGGGATCTTAAATTCGGGTTGCTGGGGCGTACTCAATTCGACTGATTCGACCGATTGCGTGATAGACCCGCTATCTTGAGGTCCGTACACAGTCACGACCGCCTTCAGAATCTCCGAGACCTTCTCGTTCGTCTCAACCCCTTCAATGCTCTTTTCCAGCAACGGAATGACCTCGTCCTGTGCCTGGTCAGACGGCGTGAAGTTTTCCACCCGTTCTTTCCGGCGCAGCGACATTAGATCGTTATCGAGATCCTTGCTGAAGGCCCCATAGGCAAACCGAAAGAATTCAAAGTGAAAGCCTTTAAAGCCCTTGCCGAACATCTGCAGTTCGCACAAAAAGCAGAGCTGTTGCAGCTTGACGTCGCTGAGCAGCCCGTGCGGTTCTGCCAGATGCAGAACATAGAGCAGGAGGGCCCGGTCGACCGTAATCTGATTGGGTTTCCGCATGCCGAGAGCACCTCCATCCTTCCGTTTTTTTTGAGGGGAGCACTATAGACAGCCCGGAGATCTCCGTCAATTCCATCGCTCTGCGCCATCCACGGCTCGGGCCTCTTGACCAGTTGGGCAGTTTGGTCTTTAATGAGACCCCATCGGAGGCCTGTCATGGCAAATAAGCATGTGAAAGAAATGGAGGCCCTGAAGGAGCACCTGGGCAAGCATCAGCTCAAGCTCACCCGCCAACGTGAAATGATTCTGAGCGCCTTCCTCCGGCAAGAGCACATTAGCGCGGAGGCCATGTATCACCAGCTGGCTAAGTCCGATCCTCACCTTGGACTCGCGACAATCTACCGGACGCTCAATCTGTTCTGCGATGCCGGCCTCGCACAAGCCCGCCACTTCGGCTCTCAGACGAAGTACGACAACGTCTCGCACAAGGGCCACCACGATCACCTCATCTGCACCGGCTGCGAGAAAATCGTGGAATTTGAAAACGAGGAAATTGAGCGGCTCCAGGAAGAAGTTGCCGCCCGGAACGGATTTACCATCAAGACCCACCGCCTTGAGCTCTACGGCCTCTGTTCTCGCTGCCGTCATTGACGAACCAGCCCTTTTTTAGTATAATTTTGAGACGGTTTATCAATTTCAATTCCATAAGGAGCCCTCATGTCATTCGCATGCTTCCTGCCCACATTGCGCCGGACGATTCTCTCAGGTCTCTTTCTGCTCTTCGTCGCCGGATTCTTCGTGCCATCCGCCCTGGCCGCCGACCAACTCACGGTCTACTCCGGTCGCGGGGAACGACTCATCAAGCCGGTGCTCGACGCCTTTACGGCAAGTACCGGCATTCAAATCGAGCTGTTGTCGTCCGGCACGACAGAATTGGTCAATCGGCTGAAGGCTGAAGGTGATCGCACATCGGCAGATCTCCTGATCACCAACGACGCCGGCAGCTTGGAACTGGCCCGAACAGCCGGCCTCCTCCACCCATTGAATATGCGGGAAGTCGAACGAGCCATCCCGGCGCAGTTTCGCGCACCGGACAATGCCTGGGTGGGGCTCTCCGGGCGATTCTGGATCGTGGTGTACAACTCCACGATGGTGAAACCGGACCAAGTGAAGTCGCTCCTCGACCTCGCCGATCCGAAATG
>Ga0247727_10013521_pt1 | contig 13741 bp, 16 predicted proteins | sample WisWelCaveWW1625_FD_202498 | JGI IMG/M metagenome (GOLD analysis project Ga0247727, IMG submission 202498) | Biofilm microbial communities from Wishing Well Cave, Virginia, United States - WW16-25 | ecosystem: Environmental > Aquatic > Deep subsurface > Groundwater > Cave microbial mat | place... | reverse complement strand
GCAGCTCGTGGCCTTCACCTGCCTGGCCTCGAAGAGGTCTGGCGACATCTACACGGCGAGCGACCTGGCGCTCCTCGGAGCCGTGGCCGAGCGCTGCGGCGAGGTGATCGCGCGCATCGATGCGGAGACGCTCGCGCGCGAGGCGCAGGCGATGCAGTCGGCCCTGCGCCGCTACGTGCCCGGCGCGGTGGCCGATCGCGTCCTCGCAGGCGATGCGCTCGAGCCCGCCGAGCGCGAGGTGAGCGTGCTGTTCGTCGACATCCGCGACTACACGCGCGTGACGGCCGGCCTGCGGCCCGCCGACGTCTTCGCCACGCTGAACGAGCACACCGAGCGCGTCTCGCGCCTCGTGCAGGAGGCCGGCGGCACGGTCGTCGAGTTCAACGGCGACGGCATGATGGCCGTATTCGGCGCTCCCGAGGCGCTGGCACGCAAGGAGCTCCAGGCGGTCGAGGCCGCGCGCCGCATCGTGGACTCGATGCCGGAGCATCTCGCGGTGGGCGTCGGCGTCGCGACCGGCGCCGCCTTCGTCGGCAGCATCCGCTCGACGGACCGCCTGATCTGGAGCGCCGTCGGCAGCACGACCAACCTGGCCTCGCGGCTCCAGTCCATGACGCGCGAGCTCGGCGCCTCGATCGCGCTCGACGAGACGACCCGTGAGCGCGCCGGCTACGTGTGCACCGACTTCGCCCGCCACGAGAACGTCACGATCCGCGGCCGCCTCGGCCGCTTCGACGTCTTCGCGCTGGCTCTCCGCTGAGCAGAAGCTCAGCCGGCGAGACCGAGAAAGACCAGAACCGCGCGGTTCAGACGGACCACATCGTCGTCGCTCAGCACACCGAGCCGAGCCCGAACCTGGTCTCTCGACATCGTCGTGACCTTGTCGACCATCAGCCTCGACAGCGCCTTCAATCCATTCGTTCCGCTCGGCTCGATCGGCAGACGGATCAGCGGTGCGTCGGTCGGGTCGCTCGTGAAGGGACAAACGGTCACCGAAGCCGTTGCGGCGAACCGGTCGTCCTGCACGACGACTACCGGCCGCGGCTTTCCCGTGTAGCCCCTGCCGCCGGCAGCGGTCCAGACTTCACCTCGCTTCACGCTTCGAGCCCGACCGAGATCGCGTCGACGAAGGCCTGATCCGCCGCTGCCTGCTCGCTCGAGGCGACACGCTTCGCTTGTTTCCTCGCGGCGGCCGCGAAGCCGCGTGACCGGGTGTCGGGCACCCAGATCTGAATCGGTCTCAGACCTTGCGCCCGCAGGCGTGCGCGATGCGCCCCTACCTTCTGACGCGACGTCAACGGCTTGGGCGGCGATCGCTTCTTCGCGGTGGCCATGCGAAACACCTCTTGGTTACATGTAACTAGCTGCCCACCGCAGGCTGCGCAAACCCAGGCCTGCCGGGAGCCGGCGGGTCCGCCTCGGCCGCTTCGACGTGTTCGCACTGCCGCGGGCTACGGAAGCTGCGCCAGCGCCTCGCTGATCACCGCGGGGTCGAGCCAGAGGTGGTAGTCCTCGCGCACGTCGGCGAAGCGCACGACGCCGTCGCGGTCGAGCAGCAGCGTGGTCGGGTGCGGCACGCCCTCCTCGATCGCCTCGGGGTTCGGGCGGCGCAGGCCGAGCTGGTCGATTGCGCGGCTCTCGGGATCGGACCAGAAATGGATGCGACTCCGGAGCCCATAGTCGTCCACGAAGCGGAGCGAGCGCGGGTTCCACTGGCGCTTGGCCATCACCCACACGATCTGGAGGTCGGGCGCTTCGGCCAGGGCGTTCCGCAGCTCCACGAGCCGCGCCTTGGTGAAGGGTCACCAGTCCACGCTGCGCTCGAACACGAGCAGCAGCGGGTGGCCGAACAGATCGGCAGTGCGTACGACGCGGCCGTTCAGGTCCTCGAAGGCGAGGTCGGGCAGCGCCTGCCCTAGCCACGCCGCAGCCGCCGGCACGTGCGCGCGCACGGTGCGCTCGTTGCCGCGCCGGCCGAGCGGCGAGCTCGGCAGCCACAGATTCAGCACGAAGAGCCCGACCAACGCGCTGGTCGCGAGCCAACGCAGCATCACGCGATCCTCCGCTCCGGCGCGGGCCGGAGCCACACGAAGGCGAGCGCAAGCAACAGGAACAGCGCCGCCTCGTAGCGCAGCACCTCACCGGCCCAGGCGTAGTAGTCGCCCATGAACCAGCCGAGCATGCGATAGAGCGCGAGGCCGGCGAGCGCGAGCGCGGTCATCGGCGCGATGCCGCGGCCGGCCTGGAGGTCGCGCGCGCCCGCGAGCAGCGCCCCGCCCCAGCCGACCAGCGCGCAGCCCGCGAAGGCCGCGAAGTAGTGACCGAGCGGTCCCATCGGCAGCGCCGGCTCGCTGCCCGGGCGCTGGTAGGCGAAGAACGTGAAGAAGAGCGCGAGGCCGGCGGCGACGAAGAGCAGGCCGGTCGCGCCGGCCAGCGCGCGAAACGCCCTCGCCTTCACGCGCCCTTGCCTCCCGCGCCACCGGGACCGGATCCGCTCACCACCCGAGTCGCCAGCGCGATCATTCCCGCCACGTCACTCAGGTTCGCAGGCACCACCAGCGTGTTGCCGGCTTTCGCCAGGTTGCCGAACTGCCCGATGTACTCCTCGGCCACGCGCAGCTGCATCGCCTTCTCGCCACCTTCGTGCGAGAGCGCTCGTGCCACGCGCTCGAGGCCCTCCGCGGTCGCGTTGGCCACGGCCAGGATCGCCTCGGCTTCACCCTGCGCCTCGTTGATCTGCTGCTGGCGCGAGGCCTCCGACTCCTTGATCACGCGCTGCTTCTCGCCCTCGGCCTGGTTGATCTTGGCGTCGCGCTCGCCCTCGCTGGTGAGCACCACCGCGCGCTTCTCGCGCTCGGCCCGCATCTGCTTCTCCATCGCGGTGAGCACGTCGGTCGGTGGCGTGATGTTGCGGATCTCGTAGCGCAACACTTTGACGCCCCAGGGCTGCGTGGCCTTGTCCAGCTCGTTCACCACGTTGGCGTTGATGGAGCCGCGCTCTTCGAAGGTGCGGTCGAGGTCGATCTTGCCGATCTCGCTGCGCAGCGTGGTCTGTACCAGCTGCGAGATCGCAAAGAGGAAGTCCGCGATGCCGTAAGAGGCACGATCGGGCTCGAGCACCTGCATGTACAGCACGCCGTCCACGGACACCTGCACGTTGTCCTTCGTGATGCAGACCTGCTCCGGCACGTCGAGCGCCTGCTCCTTCAAGCTGTGCCGGTAGGCGACGCGCTCGACGAACGGCACCAGGATGTGGAAGCCCGCGCGCAGCGTCTTGCTGTACTTGCCGAGCGTCTCGATCACGTACGCGCTCTGCTGCGGCACGATCACGGCGGTGCGCGCGATCACGAAGACGACGAGCACCACCACGGCGAGAGCGGCGATCAGTACCGAAACGTCCACGATCTCTCCTTAGTCGGCCCGGCGAACGTGCAGCAGCACGCCCTCCGAGCGTTCGACGACCAGGCGCGCGCCGGCCGGAATCGTCTCCGCGCCCACGTTGTGCGCCGTCCAGGTGGTGCCGCGCAGCTCGGCGCCGCCGCGCGCGCCGGGCGCGAGCGCCTCGTGCGCAATCCCCGTCTCGCCGGCGAGCGTGCCCTCGAAGCCCGGGCCGAGAGGCCGCAGCTTCGCGCGCAGGCGTTCGCGGAACGCCATCAGCAGTACGAGCGAGAGCCCGGCGAACGCCAGCCACTCGATCCAATGCGGTCCGCCCAGCCCGGCGACGTCGGCGAAGCCCACGGTGATCGCCGCCGCGCCCAGGAACACCAGATAGAACTGCGCATCGATCAGGAACAGCTCGGCCGCGAGCAGCGCGGCGCCCAGCACGATCCAGAGCCACCACGCCATCAGCGGGGTGCTCCGTCCGGGCCGCCCGAGGCGAAGAACACAAGCAGCGTGATGTCCTCGTCGATCTCGAAGAAGCTGTGCTCCGAGGTGCTGTGCACGTAGAGCAGCGTACCGCGCTTCACCTCGTGCTCCTTCCCGTTCACCCGCACGCGGCCGCGCCCGCGGATCACCACGTACACCTCGTCTTCGTCGTGCGGACCTTGCAGATCCTTGGCGCCGACCGGCAGCGTGTAGATGCCGCAGGAGAGCGCCGGCACGCGCAGGAACTCGCGGTACGGACGGCCCGAGGCGAGGTGCTGGCTGATCTCCTCCTCCAGCTCGAATGCGCGCCAGTCGTCGTTCATGCCTCGACTCCCCTCAGTTGCCGAGCCCGAGCCGCCGCTCTTCCCAGCCGCCCGTCGCCGCACGAAAGATGAGAATACGCTGGTTCGTGGCGAGCGTGGCGATCTCACCGCTCGCGTCGAGCGAGGCCTCGGTCTCGCCGAGCCCGAGCGAGACCTCGAAGAAGCCGCCGCGGAACGGCGACAGGCCGAGCGCGCGGCGCGTCGTGGTCGCCACGGCCACGCTGTTGGCGATCGCCGTACGCGAGACCCGCTCGCGCGGGCCGAGCCGCGTCTCGACCAGGTTGCCGCTGCCGCCGTCGAAGCCGAGCACGCGCCGGTTGGTCACGAACAGCGCGACGCGATCGCCGAGCGCTGCGGGCGCAGCGAGCGCTTCGCCGCGCGTGAAGCGCGCCTCCTGGAAGGCGCCCGCACCGGCCGCGATCGCGAGAATGCGCCGGTCCGTCAGCGCGAAGGCGACGCGACCGTCCGCGCCCTGCGCGAGCACGCGTTCGCCCAGCTCGAGCGCCTCTTCACGCTGCCCGCCAGTCTGGCCGTCGATCGCGAGCACGCTGCGCGGCTGCACCAGGAGCTGGAGACGGTCCTCGAGCGGAAAGGCGCCGCGGTCGTGGTCGGCAAGGGCGGCGCCGGCGAGGACGAGCGCTGTCGCAAGCGTGGCCACCGCCGCGAGAAGCCTGGGCATTCCGCGAGAGTAGCGGTCACTCCGCCTGGCAGCGCACGCTGCTGACGGCACCGTTCTTCTGCGAGATCTTGCAGCTCGTGCCCTGCGCGCCCACGCGCAGCACGCTCTCGGCGCATACGCCCGCGGCGCCCTCCGGGCTCGGCACTCCGGGCGCGGGCGGCTCGCCGAAGGCGAGATCGAGCTGCACGAAGCGCACCGGATTCGCCAGCCCCTGAGCGAGCGGCACGCCCTTGCCCGCCACGCTGTAGAGCACCGCGCCGCTCGTGCCCGCGCGGTCGTCCGTGATGCGGAGCGAGGACAGACCCTGTGCGGAGCCGGCCGCGCATCCGGGCGGCAGCGCTCCCGAGCGATTCGCATAGGAGAAGCTCGTGCCCTTCACGCTCCAGCCGTCGCTCGTTCCGCACGGCAAGCCCGCGCCGGCGCCCGGCACGAACACGTCGAGCAGCGCACCGTTCGCATCCGCGAGGCGCACCTGCACGCCGCTCGCGCTCGGGTCGAGCGCTGCGCCGCCGGCCGGGTTGAACGCTCCGCTCGCGCGCAGGGAGCCGAACCCACCCTTCACCGAGAGCTGGAGCGCCGCCCCGACCGGGTTCTGGTCGGGCGGCGTGGCGGGAGGCTCCTGCCAGTCGACGCGCGCACACACCGAGCAGGCATCGCCGTCGCCGTCGTCGTCCGCGTCCTCCTGCGCCGGGTTCGGCACCTCGGCGCAGTTGTCGCAGTCGAGACCGAGGAAGTCGAGATCGTCGTCCGGGCTCGGGCTGTTGGGCGCCGGGTCCAGGTCATCCGCACAGCCGTCGTTGTCGTCGTCGTCGTCGCCGACGTCGCAGGCCGAATCGCCGTCGGCATCCGGACCGTCGCTGAGCGGGTCGAACTCGCCGCCCTCGCAGTCGTTGCAGCCGTCCGCGTCCGCGTCGATGCAGATGCCGACATCGAAGTCGTCGAGGTCGTCCACGTCGACGAAGGAGTCGTCGTCGTCATCCTGATCGCAGGCGTCGGCGACGCCGTCGCCGTCGAAATCGGGACCGACGTTGTTGCAGAGCGACAGCTCGAGCGAGTAGCCGCCGGTGCCGACCGTCGGATCGAAGTCGGCGGCCACCGAGAGCGCGGCCACGCTGTACTTGCCCGTCGCAGGCAGCAACACGCCCTGGATCAGTGCGTCGAGCCCGGCGGGGCCGCCGCCGCCGTCGTCGTCCGCCTCCAGCACCTCGAAGGGCTCGCGCGTCACCACCGCGACGAAAGGATCGATGCTGCCGCTCGTTCCCGTCATCTCGACGCGCAGGTACTGGCCCGCGCTGCCCTGGAACTGGAACCAGTCGATCTCCTCGTCGGGGTCCTCGATCGAGCCGAGCTGCGGCGGGCCCCCGATCGTGATGTCATCGGCGCCCGGCGTCGCCGTGGCGGTGAGGGTGTACGTGCTCGAGTTGTTGTCGGGGAAGTCGAAGACGAACACGAGCCACGCGTCGTCGTCGTCGATCGATGGAAGGGTGGCGATGTTGATGTCCACCAGCTCCGAGCTGCCGGGGCCGAACGAGCTGAGAAACGGCGTCGTCTCGTCGAAGTCGATCGGCACCACGAGCAGATCGACATCGTTGGTGCCGGTGGTCTGAAAGAGGAGCTGCGCAGAGGGAGGCAGCTCGGAGAACACGAAGACGTGGAACTCCTCGTCCGGCACGGTCCTCATCTCGGGCATGCCTTCCAGGATCTCGCCCTGGAACTCCGTCGGCAGCTCGGTCTCGTCGAAGCCGCGCGCTCGGAACACGTCCTCGAGCAACGCCTGGTTCGCGCCGCTGTTCAGCGCGACGTCTCCGTCGAGGAAGGCCGCGCGGTAGTCGGTCTCGACCGGCTCGGGAGGCAGAAAGGGCAGCGAGGCGATCAGCAGATCGGTGAACGGCCCTTCGCCCAGCTCGTCCACGAGGTCGCGGCTCACGCCCGCGTAGACGAGCCCGGTCAGGTGCGGGTCGGGATCGAAGGAACCAGGAAACTTTGCGCCGCCGATGCTGCGGAGCGCCCTGGCGCCGGGCACGACCGAGTTGCCGACGCGATTGTCCCCGCCCACGAGCAGCGAGAAGGTGTCGGCGACACCCTCCGACATGGCGAGCGCGGGCTCGGAGCCGCTGAAGATCAGCGGCGTCGCCAGCACCTCGAAGACGTGGTGCCCGAACTCGTGCGCAGCGACGTCGATGTCGGTGCCGAGGTTGCGAAGCACCATGCCGTCGCCGTCGCCGAAGCCGAACAGCGGCACCGACGGCGCATAGAAGGCGTTGTTGAGCGCGCCCCCGCTGAACGGATCGAGCAGACCCGTGAAGGTCAGCACCGGCGGCGTGGTCGGAAAGCCGTGTTGCTCCGCCAGCAGGCCCGTCTCCGTGAGCCCGCGATAGACGGAGGTCTGCACGAAGCGCGGATCCGCGGTGGGAAAGTCGAAGTAGAGGTCCGGCCGGAAGGCCTCGGTCGCCGCAGCGTCGAACACGGCGGCGATCCGGCCGGTGAGGCGGCCCGTGCCGTCGAGCTCACGCAGCGTCTCGGCGCTCGTCGTCTTCGAGTCGATCGGATTGCGCTCGAAGACCACGCCCGTTCCGTCGACGTGCGCGATGCGATCGAGGAGGCCGAGCAGCGTCCCATCGCCCGCATCGAGCCAGACGCGGTAGTCGCCGAGTGGGGCGCGCGATGCAAGCGCGACCTCGAAGGCCAGCCGGCTTCGGCCGTCGCGGGCGAGCCAGCCCAGCCGCGCGCGTGGCTGCGCGAGCAGCGCCGTCACACCCGCGGCACTCTTGGCGCGTTCGATCGCGCCTGCGCGGTCGAGCTGGACCGGGTGCAGCGCGAGGGGCGGAATGCCGACGCGCCCCGAGACGCCGATCGGCCGGCCCTCGCGCTCGTGGATGCGCCCGACGCGATCCAGGAACGGCAGCCCGCGCTTGGTCAGCTCGAAGCGCGTGTGCTCCACGCCGGCCACGAGCAGCGGCCCGCCGCTGCGCCGCACCACGCCGCGCCGCTCGAGCAGCGCGAGGCGCGTGGCTCCGATCTCGGGTGCGGGTCCGCGCTGCGCCTGCGGGCGGCTGCGCTCGCGAGCGCGCTCGCGCAGGCCGGCGCGCACGCGATCCGGCAGGCCCGTATCGAGAATGCGCGCGAGGTGTGGAGCGCGCGACGGCAGCGCCGCCGCGCCGGAACGGGTCATCGCCACCGCCTGCGGCGCGCGTCGCGCAACGGACGCGGAGTGCGTCGGCGCGAGTGCGTCGCCGAGGCGCGTCGCAACCAGGAGCCCGGCGATGGCGAGGCCGAGGGCCGAGATACGACGCACATGCCCCCTTTGCGCTCGAGAGACGGGGCCACGCTAGCGGCCGCGTCCCGCGTGCGCAGCCTCAGCGCAGCCAGCCGGGCGGCACCTCGAGCCGGCGCGCGCGCTCCTCGAACGCGTCCGCGGCCTCGCGCGCGGCCTCGAGTTCGGCGCGGGTCTCCTCGCAGCGCACGACCTCGCGGTAGCGCCAGCCATCCCGCCCGCGGAAGACCTGACCGGGGACGTTGCGATAGGCCGGCGGCGCCTCGCGCTCTTCGCACGCCGCCAGCTCCTGCTCGAGCTGCAGCAGCTCGCGCTCGTGCGCGCGCGCCTGCTCGCCCCACCACACCGCAGCGTGTCCACCGATCTGCTCCTCCGCTTCCTGCGCGGACGCGGCGAGGCAGCACAGCAGTGCGAGGGCGGTGACGAAGGTCCGGGGCATGGCGCACAGATCGGCCGGACGCCGCGCGGCCTTGCGCGATGCCGGCGCTCGTCGCACGCTCGGCGCGTCGTACGAGGAGCCCCCATGGCCGAGGCCAAGACCTTCGAGGACATCGCCGAGACCTTCGACGAGCGCGTGCGACGCATCGTCTGGTGCACCGTTACCACCGTGGACACGAAGGGCCGGCCCTACTCGCGCATCCTGCACCCGGTCTGGGAGAGCAGGACCGGCTGGATCGCCACCGGCCGGCAGACGCTCAAGACGAAGCACCTGGCGAAGAACGCGACGGTGGCCGTCTCGTACTGGGACCCCGCCCACGACACCGTGATCGCGCAGTGCCGCGCCGAGTGGTGCGACGACAACGCCACGCGGCGCCGCATCTGGGAGCTGCTCGCGAGCACGCCGCCGCCGGTGGGCTACGACCCGGCGCTGTTCTTTCCGGGCGGCGCCGGCGATCCGGGCTACGGCGTGCTGCGACTCACGCCCACGCGCATCGAGCTGTGGGCCGGCCAGGACATGCTGGAGGGCCGACGGCCGACGGTGTGGAAGGAGTAGGCCTGGTCTAGGCCGGAGGCTCGGGCGCGATCTCTTCGAGCGAGCGGCCCGAGGTCTCGGGGAAGGCGAGCCAGACGAGCACGGGCGCGAGCAGCGCGAGTGCACCGAGCAGCGCGATCGCGTTCCAATTCGAGCCGACCAGGGTGAACAGCACGGACACGCCCGCGAGTCCGCCGACCGTGCCCAGCGTGGTCACGAACGAGCGCGCCCCCGAGGCCGTGGAGCGATACGAGGTGGGGAACAGCTCGGCGCCGTAGGCCGCGAGCGTCACGTCCCCGCCGAAGTTGCCGAACATCATCAGCGCCCAGAGCGGCGCGAGCACGAGGGCCGGGCCGGTGTAGAAGGCGACGGCGAGGAGCGCCGCCGCGAGCAGGAAGAAGGCCGTCACCGGCCGCCGCCCGCGGCGGTCGCTCAGTCGGCCTGCGATCGGGTTGGCCACGATGGCGAAGCCGCCGCCCACGAAGGTGAGCGCCGCCACCCAGCCCGGGCTCCAGCCGTGGACGTCCTGGAGATACTTGGGCGCGAAGAAGATGGCCGGCGAGGTCACCAGGGAGATCAGCAGCGCCGCTCCGGCCAGCGCCGCCAAGCGACGCGGGTAACCGCGCAGCAGCGCAGCGAAGGGAGCGAGCGCGGGCGTGGCGCGCAGGCCGGCGCCGCGCTCGTGCTCGAGCGCGAGAAAGCGCTCCGTCTCCGGCATCGAGCGCCGCCACCAGGCCAGCGCCAGCAGCGGCACGAGGCCCACGGCGTAGAGGGCGCGCCAGCCGAAGGGCAGCACGTTCACGAAGCCGAACAACAACGCTGCGAGGCCACCGCCACAGGCGGAGATCGCACCGAGTGCGCCGATGCCCCAGCCGCGATGCTCGGGGTCGAACTCCTCGGCGATCACCACCACCGCGAGCAGGCCCTCCGCCGTCGCGAAGACGCGCGCCGCCATCTGGAAGCCGACGAACCAGAACGCATTCGGCGCGAGGGCCGTCGCGCCCGTGAGCAGCGTGTAGGCGAGCACGGTGACCAGCAGCATGCGCCGGCGGCCGAGACGGTCCGCAGCCAGCGTGACGAGAATCGCGCCCAGCGCGCCCGCGCGCACCAGGCTGCCGAGCAGACCGAGCTGCGACTCCTCGATGCCGAGCTCGCGCTGGATCTGCGCGAGGTTCAGCGTGAACAGATAGACGTCGTAGGTCTCGAACAGCGAGACCACCGAGACGAGGCCGAGCACGCTCCACTGGCGGCGCGTCAGCGGCGGGGGCCGCTGCAGGAAGGGCGTGAAGCGCAGCCAGGCCGGTCGATGGGAGCGGTCGTCCTCGGCGCCGCTCGCCGTGCGCTCCGGCAAGCCGGGGCCGTCCCGCATGCTCCTCCCACTCGTCTGGCAAGGCCCCGTACGATCGCATACCAAGTGCCGCATTCCGAGAGGAGGGAAGCGTGGAGCGGGTTCGCATCGAGAAGAAGGATGGGATCGCCGACGTGCGGCTGGTGCGCGCCGACAAGCTGAACGCCTTCGACCAGCCGATGTTCGCCGCGCTGGTCGATGCCGGCCTCGAGCTGGCGGCCGACCGCAGCGTGCGCGCCGTGGTGCTCTCGGGGGAGGGCCGCGCCTTCTCGAGTGGGCTCGACATGGCCGCGATGACGGGCCTCGGCGAGCGCCAGGCCGGGCCGCGGCTGTCCGATCCGACCGAGGGCAGCCCCGCCAACCAGGCGCAGCGCGCCGCCTGGGTGTGGCAGGAGCTGCCGGTGCCGGTGATCGCGGCGGTGCACGGCGTCGCCTACGGCGCGGGGCTCCAGCTCGCGCTCGGCGCAGACATCCGCTTCGTCACGCCCGACGCGAAGCTCTCGATCCGCGAGACGCACTGGGGCCTGATCCCCGACGTCGGGCTCACGCAGACGCTGCGCAACATCGTCGGCCTCGACGTGGTGAAGGAGCTCACGTTCACGGCGCGCGTGATCAGCGGCAAAGAGGCCGTTGAGCTGCGCCTCGCGACCCACGTCAGCGACGACCCGCATCGCGACGCGCTGGCGCTCGCGCGCGAGATCGCGGGCCGGAGCCCCGACGCGATCCGCGCCGCCAAGAAGCTGCTGAACAGCGCCCTGCTCGGCAGCGTCGCCGACGGCCTGCGCCTCGAGGCGCAGCTTCAGGGCACGCTGATCGGCAAGCCCAATCAGCTCGAGGCCGTGAAGGCGAATCTCGAGAAGCGCGCGCCGCGTTTCCGCGATCCGGAGTAGCTTCCCGCTTCATCACCGGAGGAGCCCCCATGACCGACCCCGTCGTCCTGATCGACAGCCCCGCGCCGCATGTGCGCCGCATCACCCTGAACCGCCCCGAGAAGCGCAACGCGCTCAACCACGCACTGCGCGGCGGGATCCTCGACGCGCTGGTCGAGGGCGACGGCAACCCGGATGTGCACGTGCAGATCGTGCGCGGCGCGGGCAAGTGCTTCTCGGCCGGCTACGAGCTCGGCGGTGGCAACGAGGGCCAGGAGCTGCCCTATTACACCGCGGGCGGCGATGGCCACTGGCCGCGTCACGTGACGTCCGGCTGGATGAGCATCTGGGATCTCGGCAAGCCGGTGATCGCGCAGGTGCACGGCTATTGCCTGGCCGGCGGCAGCGAGCTCGCGACGGGTTGCGACCTCGTGTACGTCGCCGAGGACGCGAAGATCGGCTACCCGGCCGTGCGCTTCGGCGTGCCCGACATGCACTTCCACGCCTGGCTCGTCGGCATGCGCATGGGGATGGAGATGATGCTGACGGGCGACTCGATCTCCGGCACCGAGGCCGCGCAGCTCGGTTGGGCCACGCGCGCCTACCCGCTAGCGGAGCTCGACGCGCGCGTACTCGAGATGGCGCAGCGCATCGCGCAGATGCCGCTCGACCTGGTGCAGCTCAACAAGCGGCTGGTGCACCGTCAGATGGAGATCATGGGCATGCGCACCGCCCTGCGCGCGGGCACGGAGCTGTGTGCGCTCGGCACGCACCAGAAGAGCATGCACGAGTTCATGAAGCGGGTGCGCGCAGGTGGCCTGACCACCGCGCTCTCCGAGCGCGACAAGCCCTTCGGCGACTACCGCACCGCCGAGGAGTAGCGAGCGCGAGACGGGGACGTTCGTCAAGTTACTTGACGAACGTCCCCGCTTCTCACGCTTCTCAGCTGGCGCGGGTGAAGCCGATCAGGCCGCCGCCGTCGAGCACGATGGTGTGGCCGGTGATCCAGCCGCTGGCGGCGTCGCACGCCAGGTAGAGCGCGGCGGCTGCCACGTCCTCGGGCTCGCCGAGGCGCTTCAGCGGATACGCCTTCGCCACCTGCTCGCCGCGCCCCTCGGCCCAGAGCACGCGCGCGAAGTCGGTCTTGATCAGGCCGGGCGCGATCGCGTTCACGCGCACCTTCGGGCCGAGCTCGGCTGCAAGCTGCTTGGTCAGGTGGATCAGCGCCGCCTTGGTGACGTCGTAGACGCCGAGGATCGGGCTCGTAGCGAGCCCGCCCACGCTCGAGATGTTGATCACCGCCCCGCCGTGCTCCTTCAGCCGCCGCTGCCAGGCGAGCTGCGTCCAGAAGAGTGGCGCGGTGAGATTCACCTGGAGCGTCTTCTCCCACGCCGGCAGCGGCGCATCGATGGTCTTGCCAGCGTAAGGATTGGTGGCGGCGTTGTTGACCAAGATGTCGAGGCCGCCGAAGCGCTCGAGCGTGGCGCCGATCACGCGCTCGGCATCCTCGAGACGGCCGATGTTGCCGGCCTCGAACGCGACGCCGCGGCCGATCTCCTGCGCGGCCTCCGCGCAGCTCTCGGCCTTGCGCGAAGTGATCATCACCTGGGCACCCGCGTCGGCGAAGGCGCGGGCGATGCCCTTGCCGATACCGCGAGAGCCTCCGGTCACGAGAGCGACCTTGCCGGTGAGCGAGAGCTGCATGTCGAAGTGGCCTCCGAGGCGGTGGGAAATCAGGGCTCGAGCACGAGCTCGTTGCGGCGTTTCCCCATGCGATGCCGGGGCCGGCACGCGAGCAGCGCCTCCCAGCCGGTGCCGTCGAGCGCGGCATCGACCTGCGCGCGTTCCGCGTCGGCCAGCCCCGTGTAGGCGGCGAGCGAGCGCTGGACCATCCAGAGCGCGTACGGCCGACACATGAGCGAGAGCTTCGCGTCGCGGTAGGAAGTCTCATAGAGACCGATCACGCGCGGCGGGGCGGCCGCTGGGTTCGCGTCGGCCCAGGCGTCGATCTTCTGGATCGCGTCCAGCAGCATGGGCACGCCATCGGCCATGCTGCGCAGCACGGGCACGAGGCTTCCGGCGAGCGTGTCGTTCGGCAGCCAGCCCTTCTGATCGAGAGGCGGCCGGTTCATGCGCTCGATCCAGCAACAGACCTGGAAGGCGCTCTCGCGCAGGAGCCTTTGCGGCACCGCGTCGCGGAACAAGTGGCCGTAGAACGGACCCATCAGGCCGCAGTCCGCGAGCGACATCGAATCGCCGAGCAGGAAGCGCTGCGCCTCGGAGTGCGTGCACAGCGCTTCGAGCAGCTCGCGCAGGTGCGCCTCGATCGCGGGCGCGCTGGCCGCGCACACGCCGAGCCCGTTCTTGCCCTGCACCATGCGGTCGGCGAACTGGTTGGCCGCAGCACG
>Ga0247727_10013520_pt1 | contig 13742 bp, 10 predicted proteins | sample WisWelCaveWW1625_FD_202498 | JGI IMG/M metagenome (GOLD analysis project Ga0247727, IMG submission 202498) | Biofilm microbial communities from Wishing Well Cave, Virginia, United States - WW16-25 | ecosystem: Environmental > Aquatic > Deep subsurface > Groundwater > Cave microbial mat | place... | reverse complement strand
GAACGACCTCCGCTTCCTGGACGGCTTCCGATGAGGCTGCCGTGGTCGTGGCTGGCCGAGTACGTCGATCTCGATCTCGAGCCGGAGCGGCTGGCCGAGCGCCTGACGCTGCTCGGCATGGAGGTCCAGGGCATCGAGCGGCGCGGCGAGGATTGGCAGAACGTCGTCGTCGGCGAGCTGCTCGACGTGCAACCGCATCCGCGCGCGGAACGGCTGTCGGTCACACGGGTGACGGTCGGCCGCGGCGAGCCGCTCGACATCGTCTGCGGCGCGACGAACATCAGCGTCGGCCAGCGTGTGCCAGTCGCTCTCGTCGGCGCGACGCTGCCGGGCGGACGGCGCATCGAGCGGACCGAGAAGAAGGGCGCCGTGAGCGACGGCATGCTCTGTTCGGGCGACGAGCTCGGCCTGACGACCGACGCCGAGGGCATCCTCATCCTGCCGCCGGACGCACCGCTCGGGGCGCCGCTCGCGGACCTCTTCGGCGACGTCGTCCTTGACGTGGACGTGAAGCCGAATCGAGGTGACGCGTTGTCGCTCATCGGCGTCGCGCGCGAGGTGTCGGCGATCACCGGTGCGCCGGTTCGCTGGCCTGATGTCGACGTGGTCGAGGTCGGCCGGCCGACCGCGGAGCGGCTCAGCGTGGAGGTCGAGGATGCGGCGCTCTGTCCGCGCTTCGTCGGCCGCTGGGTGGATGGCGTGTCGGTCGGCGCCTCGCCGCTCGCGATCCAGATGCGCCTCCTGGCGGCGGGCCAGCGGCCGATCAGCAACGTCGTCGACGCCTCGAACTACGTGATGCTCGAGCTCGGCAAGCCGATTCACACGTTCGATGCGGCGGCCGTCCGCGGCGGCCGTCTTGTCGTGCGTCGCGCGCGGGCCGGCGAGCGCCTCGAAACGCTCGACCACGTTGTGCGCGATCTCACGGCCGACACGCTGCTGATCGCCGATCCAGATGGGCCGCTCGCGATCGCCGGCGTGATGGGCGGCGCCGCCTCGGAGGTCTCCGACGGCACCCAAGACGTGATCGTGGAGTCGGCGATCTTCGATCCCGTCAGCATCCGGCGCACAGCGTTCCGGTACGGCCTCCGTTCCGAGGCGAGCCTGCGCTTCGAGAAGGGCCAGGAACCGCGGCTGGCGCGGATCGGGGCGGATCGGACGGCGTCGCTGATCGTCGCCTGGGCCGGCGGCAGCGTCGCGCCGGGCCGCGTCGACAGCGCGCCGGTCGAGCCGGCACCAGTCCGAGTGGCCTTCCGGCCGGCGCGTGTCAACCGGCTCCTGGGCACGTCGATCCTCGCCGCCCACCAGGCGGCGCTGCTCGGCCGCGTCGGGATCGAGACGAGTTCGGCCGAACCGGACGTGGAGGTCAGCGTCGCCGAGGGCGCGCAACCGCTGCGGGTTCGGGCGGCGCCCGGCGAGGCGGTCCTGCAGGCCACCGTGCCAACCTGGCGTCGGGACATCGCGATCGAGGCGGACGTGGCCGAGGAGATCGCCCGCGTGCATGGCTACGATCGCGTGCCCGAGACGTTGCCCGACACGACGATGCCGGCCTACCGGCCGTCGCCGGTCGAGACCCGTGACGCGCTTCGCGAGGCGCTCATCGGCGCGGGCCTCTCCGAGGTCGTGACGCATGCCCTCGTGTCCGCGCGTCACATCGAGCACGGCGGCTGGCGCGGGGTCGAGATTGCGGTGGCGGGCGAGGGCGCGGCCGGCGGCGCCACGATCGCCGTGTCGAATCCGCTGTCGCAGGACCATGCCTGGCTGCGGCAGAGCCTCGTCGGCAGCCTCCTCGACGTCGTCGCGACAAACGTTCGACGGGGTCGCTCCGACGTCGCGATCTTCGAGGCCGGCAAGGGCTACGGGCTGCAGGACGGCGAGGCGGTCGAGTGGTGGCGCCTCGGCCTGGCGCTCACGGGCTCGTTCGACGCGCCGAATTGGAGCCGGCAGTCCCGGAACGCGGACCTCGCCGATGCAAAGGGCCTCATCGAGGCGCTCTGCCGCCGCCTCGGGCTGGCCCGCCCGGGCTACGAACCGCTGACCGACGAGCCGCTGCTCCATCCGGGCCGCGCGGCGCGCGTGGCGGCTCATGTCGCGGGCGGGCCGCTTGCGCTCTCGGGTCGCGTCGGCGAGGTCCACCCAGAGGTGCTCGAGGCGTGGGAGCTGCGAATCGACCGGTGCGTCGTCGCCGAGCTCGCGATCGCCGGGCTGGCAGCCGGTCAGCTGCCGGCAGCACGGCCCCCGCCGCCGCCGCGCCACCCGGTGGTGACCCGCGACCTTGCCATCGTCGTCGACGACGCCGCGTCGGCGGGCGCCGTCGAGGCAGCCGTGAGGCACGGCGCCGGCGACCTCCTCGAGGACGTGGTCCTGTTCGACGTCTACGTCGGCCCGCCGCTCGAGCCGGGCGAACGGAGCCTTGCCTACCGGGTCACGTTCAGGGCCGCGGACCGGACGCTCACCGAGGACGAGGTCGAGGCGGCCGTGGGCCGGGTCGTCGATGCCGTCAATCGCGAGGTGAAGGGCCGGATCAGGCGGTAAGCGACGCCGGACGATCAGCCGGTTGCGATCGCCGAACAGCCGCTGCTACCCTTGCGCCGCCCGCGACGCGGGACGGCGATCGCCGTCGCCGCGCTCGATCGATGACCGCCGGGAGGGCCCGTGGACATTGCCGCGTTTCTGAGGTCGATCAGCCCGTTCGACCTGCTCGTCGTCCTCGGGTTGATGGCCATGTTCATCCTCGGCTACATCCAGGGCACCGTTCGCCGCCTGCTCGGCATCGCCTCGATCGCCTTCTCGTTCGTGCTCGCCGCGCAGCTCCACGAGCCCCTGGGCGACTTCCTCGCCCAGAACTGGGAGCAGTTCCCGGAGTCGTACAGCCGGATGATCGGCATGGGCTCGGTGTTCGTGGCCGCGACCATCGGCTTCACGATCGCGATCCAGGCCCTCTACAGGGTCGTTCCGCTGTTCCAGAAGTATCCAGTCGTGGACGAGCTCCTGGGCGGCGTGCTCGGCGTCCTCCAGGGCGCGATCATCATCGCCGCGGTGATCATGATCCTCGACCCCTTCTACCAGCTGCCGGGCATCCCGAAGTTCGACGGCGAGATGTCGGTCCTGCGCTCGCTCTACGAGGCGTACACGGGCTCGGCGACGGCCACGCTCTATCGCGAGCAGATCATTCCGGGCGTCATCGCCGTCGCGGGCGCCCTGCTGCCGCAGGCCGTGCGCGCCGTCTTCCCTGGCAAGGGCTCCTGAGCGCGGGCCGGATCTTCGATCGGGCGAGCCTCGCCCGACCCACGCTTGAGGCGGCCCGCGCGCTGCTCGGCGCGCGCCTCGTGCGCGATGACGCCGCGACGGGGCTCCGAGCGGGCCGGATCGTGGAGGTCGAGGCGTACATCGGCACCGACGACAGGGCGTCGCATGCCCGCTTCGGCCGCACGCCTCGGAACGCGGTCATGTTCGGGCCGCCCGGCATCGCCTACGTGTACCTTGTGTACGGGATGCACGACTGCCTGAACGTCGTGACCGAGCCGGCCGGCCGGCCGGCGGCGCTGCTCGTCCGGGCGATCGAGCCCGAGGAGGGGATCGAGGCCATGCGCGGGGCCCGGGTCGGGCGCGAAATCGGGCGCCGGGTGGGACGCAGTCCCGACAGGTTGCGGCGCGTGGAGGCGCGGCTGGCCGAGGAGCGCGTGGAGCGGCTCGCCTCGGGACCGGGTCTCGTCGCCGCGGCCTTCGGGCTGGATCGAACGCACACCGGCCTGGACCTGCTCGACCCCCGCTCGTCCGTCCGCATCGAGGTGGCGGATGGCGACCGCCTCGGCATGGAGATCCGCCTCGGCCCACGGGTCGGCGTCGCGTACGCCGGCGAGCCGTGGGTCTCCCGGCCCTGGCGCTTCGCGATCGCCGGTTCGCCGGCCGTCTCCGCGCCGCACCTCTGATGGACGACCGCGCGGTCGCGATTCTCGAGTTCCCGGCCGTCCGCGATCGCCTGGCGGGTCACACGTCCTTCGGTCCGAGTCGACGCCTCGCCGAGTCGCTCCAACCTTCCGCCGACCCGGCGATCGTCGCCAGCGGCCTGAACGAAACCGACCAGGCGCGGGCGCTCCTTGCCGCGCGACCCGGCGTCGGCATCGGCGCGGCACATGACATCGGGCCGTGGATCGAGCGTGCCGCGCGCGGCGGTCGCCTGGACCCGGCGCACTTCGTGGAGCTGGCCGACACGCTCGACGCGGCGACGACGCTTCGGGCGTCACTGGCCGACGACCGGCGACCGCTCCTCCACGCGCTCGCCCGCGAGCTGCATCCGCTGCCACCGCTGCGCTCGACGCTGGCGCGGAGCTTCGACCCGAGCGGTGAGCTGCTCGACACGGCCTCGGCTCGGCTCGGCTCAGTTCGCGCTGCCGTCAAGGTCGCCTACGAGCGCCTGCGCCGCCGCCTCGACACGATCGTCGGCTCGGACCTCGCCGGCGCCCTCCAGGAGCCGATCGTCACGCTGCGCAACGGCCGCTACGTCGTTCCGGTCCGGGCCGAGGCGCGGGCAAGGGTCAAGGGCATCGTCCACGACGCCTCCGGCAGCGGCCAGACGCTGTTCATCGAGCCGCTCGCGATCGTCGAGCTCGGCAACGCCTGGCGCGAGGCGCAGCTTGCCGAGGACGAGGAGGTCGCGCGCATCCTCGACGAGCTGTCGGCGCTCGTCGCCACCTACGCCGCGCAGCTGCGCGAGTCGCTCGCCGGTCTCGCGCGTTTCGACCTGTGGGCCGCGAAGGCACGTCTCGCGGCGGATATGGACGGCATCCGCGCCGCGACCGCCGATCGTCCGGAGGTGGTCCTCCTCGGCGCCCGCCACCCCGGGCTGAGCGGGCGCGTCGTGCCGATCGACATCCGCCTCGGCGACGGCTACACAGCGCTCGTCATCACGGGCCCCAACACCGGCGGCAAGACCGTCACCCTGCGCACGCTGGGTCTGCTCTCGCTCATGCACCAGGCCGGGCTCCACGTGCCGGCCTCGCCCGGCAGCCGGTTGCCGGTCTTCCGCGACGTCTTCGCCGACATCGGCGACGAGCAGTCGATCGCCCAGTCGCTGTCGACGTTCTCGAGCCACCTGCGCTCGATCATCCGGATCGTCGCGGCGGCCGGCCCGGGCACGCTCGTCCTCCTCGATGAGCTGGGTGCCGGTACCGACCCGACCGAGGGCTCGGCGCTCGCCCAGGCGCTCCTCGACCACTTCATCCGGGCCGGCGTGCTGATCGCGGCGACGACGCACTACGCTGAGCTCAAGGCGTACGCGCATACGACGCCGGGCGCCCGGAACGCGTCCGTCGAGTTCGATCTCGAGACGCTGTCGCCGACGTTCAATCTCACGATCGGCCTGCCCGGTCGTTCGCAGGCCTTTGCGATCGCCGAGCGGCTGGGGCTGCCGGTGGAGCTCGTCGCCGACGCCCGCTCCCGGCTGAGCGAGGCCGAGCGCGCCTTCGAGGCGACACTTGCCAGGATCCGCGAGACCGAGGGCGAGACGGCCGACGCGCTCGAGGGGGCGCGCATTGCCGAGGCCCGCGCCGCGGACGCCCTGCGAACGGCCGAGGAGGAGCGTCGCCGGGCGCGCAGGGAACGCGACGAGGCGGTCCAGCGGGCGCGCAATGAGTCCGAGCGGCTGGTCGAGGGCGTGCGGGCGGAGGTCCGCCGCGTGCGTGCCACGCTAGACCGGGGAGCGCTGACGGCGCCCGCGATCGATGCCGAGATGGCTTCGCTGGACGCGCGCCTCGGCCAGCTGCCGGCCGGCGACGGCGGGACCGCGCCGAATGAGGTCGCGCCGATACCGCCGCGCGTGTGGCGGGTGGGCGACCGGGCGCGCAGCCGCAGCGCCGGCTGGGAGGGCCGGATCGTGGCCGTCGAGCGCGGTGGCCGGCGCGTCAGCCTCGAGACGGGCGAACTGCGCGTGCGCGTCGAAACAGCCGACCTCGCACCGGCCGTCGGCGAGGCGGACGGGAGTCGCGAACCGCGAAGCGGCGCGCGGGCAGCCGCGGGCGCGAGCAGCGTCGCGGCCCTGCGCCTGGCTCGGGCGAGGAGCGTGCCGTCCTCGCTCGATCTCCGGGGTGCGCGGGTCGATGAAGCGCTCGCGGCCCTCGACCGCTATCTCGACGATGCCGGCCTCGCCGGCCTCGAGCAGGTGACGGTCATCCACGGTTTCGGGACCGGAACGCTGCGCGACGCGACGCGCGCCGCGGCAGCGGCGCATCCGCTTGTTCGCGACATTCGCGCCGGAGGACGCGGCGAGGGCGGCGACGGGGCGACGATCGTCCGCCTCGCCTGACTGAGGGCGCACCGAACCAGGGCGCGCCATTCAGGGTGCGCTGAGTCAGGGGCTGAGCGACGGCAGCGGCAGCACCCCGGTCGGCAGCGGCGACGGGCTTGCCGACGGCTCGGGCGTCGGACACGGCGACGCGTCGGCCGTCGGGTGGGGGCTTGGCTTGCCCGGCCTGTCCGTGGGCGTCGGCTCGGCGCTCGGGGGCGGGGACGAGCCGCCGTCCGGCGGGCACGTCTCGATCACCACCGGCGTGCAGATCTCGGTCGGCGCGAACGCGCCGCCCCAGGATCGACCGAACGGGAAGAAGCCGCTGCCGTAGAAGTACGTCGTCCGCGTCCCCTTTGGGCCACCGGCGACCCCGGCGCCGCTCCGGGCACGCTCCGCCCAGCCCTGCGTGAACTCCTGCCACTGCGGAAAGAGTGGTTCGACGCCGCTGAAGCTGAGGAAGCCGCGCGTGAGCTTCGGGCCGGCGCAGCCGTCCTGCCAGAGGAAGCCGGACGTCTCGTCGACGTCGAACGCGGCGTGCAGGTCGTCCGTGCGCCGGGGCACCGTTCCCTCGATGAAGAGCTCCCTGACCGTCACCGTCGTGTACGGGCCCGGCAGGAGGCCGCTGAACGCGTCGACGTCGGCCTCGACGATCCCCTCCGGCCGGATGAAGTTGCGGACCGGCTGACCGGCGCTGACCTCCTGCAGGATGCGCGACCAGAGCGGCGCCGACGACTGGGTCGAAGGGATGCTGCCGACCGGTGATGCGTCCGAGTTGCCGAGCCACACGCCGACCGCCAGGGCGGGCCGGGCTGGGTCCTCCGGCGGGGCGATGTAGCCGAAGGCGTCGAAGTCCTTGTTGTCGTCCGTCGTCCCGGTCTTGTAGGCGGCCGGCCGCCGTTCCGTGCCCTCGACGATCGCCCACTTCGCCCAGAACGGGTTGACGCCGCGGACCGTGTTGCCGGCCAGGATGTCGGTGATGATGAAGGCGGCCTGGGGGCTGACGACACGCGTGCCGCGGATCACGTCCGCTGACGTGGGGTAGACGACCTCGCCGTCGGCGTCGAGGACCTCCACGATGAGCGTCCGCGGCATGAGGACCCCGTCGTTCGCGATTGCCCCGTAGGCGCTGAGCAGGTCGACCGCATGGATCTCCAGAGTGCCGATGCCCATCGACACGACGGGCTGGGCACCGTCCTGGTAGCGGAGCCCGAAATCCTTCGTGCGGGCGAGGAAGTGGTCGAGCCCGTTCGTCAGGCCGGCCTTGATCGACGGCACGTTGAGCGAGAACTGGAGCGCGGAACGGAGGCGGACCGGACCACGCTCGACGCCGTCCGGCTGGCTCGGCGTGTACGGCAACGCGGACGTGCCGAAGTTCGTGACAACGTCCATGAACATCGTTGCCGCCGTCAGCGTTCGGTCCTCGATCCCGATCGCGTAATTGAGGGGCTTGATGGCCGATCCCGGCTGCCGCCAGGCCTCTTTGCCGGTGGGTGCCCAGGTCGCCTCGCCCATGACGTCGAACTTCGGGTCGAACTCGGGCTCGGTGACGTCGTCGAGGCAGCCGTAACAACCCGAGCCCACATAGGCCAGCACCTGGCCGGTCCGGTAGTCGATGACCGCGGCGGCGCCGTTGTGAATGTTCTTGCCACGCAGCCCGGCGATCCACGCCCAGTCGGACTCAGGGATGCGGAGGGAGGCCAGCCCGACCTCCATGTCCGGGACGTTGGGCAGGCGTGAGACGGCGTGTATCCACCTCTCGACGACATATTGCATCGACCAGTCGAGCGACGTCGTCACGCGATAACCGCCGATGTCGACCTTCTGGCATTGCTCGGCGTTCTCCGGCCCGCACAGGATCTCGCCCAGCTGCTTGCGCACCTGCCAGACGAAGTGGGCTGCGTTCCATGGCTCGCGGCCCTGCCGCACGAGGACGACCTCCTCATTCATGGCGTCCACGTAGTCCTGCAGCACGTGATCGCCGCCGGAGAGGACGCTCCGGGTCTGCATGAGCTCGAGCACGCGGTTGCGGCGCGCCACGACCTCCGAGTCGGCGGGCACGACCAGGCGCGTCGTCGACCCGGGCGGGCACTCGGCGTCCGCGGCGACCTCGACGGCGCAGTCGACCAGGGCGTTCTTCGTCAGGTCGAACTGCGTCGGCGACTGCGGGATCGCGGCGAGGATGGCCGCCTCGGCCAACGTCAGGTCGCGGAGCTCCTTGCCGAAATAGGCCTTGGCTGCCGCCCGCACGCCGTAGCTCTGGTTGCCATAGAAGTTCTGGTTGAGGTAGGCGGTGATGATCTGCTGCTTGCCCAGCTCGCCCGGGTACTCCTGGGTGAGGCGGATCGACTGGATGATCTCGCGGATCTTGCGGTCGTAGATCGAGCCCTCGAACGCCGACTCGGGGAGGAGCCGGGCGCGCACGAGCTGCTGAGTGATCGTCGAGCCGCCGCGGGGTTTGCCCTGGATCGTATCGATCGAGGCCGAGATGAAGCCGCCGAGGTCGAAGCCGGGGTTGCTCCAGAAGTCCTTGTCCTCGACCGCGGTCGTCGCGTCGACGAGCTCGGGTGGCAGGTCGGCGAACGTGACGAGCTCGCGCTTTCGCTCGCCGAGGCGGGCCAGCTCGACCGTGCCAGTGCGGTCGGTGATGATCGTCTGCTGATCGAAGGTGAGCCCCTCTAGCTGGGCCCTCGGCTCCGGCAGGTCGCGGCTGTAGAAGGCGTACGCCGAGACGGCGCCGAGGAAGCCAATGGCCCCCAGGACGAGGAAGCTCGAGAACAGGAGCAGGGGAATGGCGATCGCGGCCCCTCGGGCCGGGCCACCCCCGCGTGGGCGCCTCGCGGCGCCCAACCGGCGGCGTCGAGAACGCCGGGCGAGGCTGGGTTGCATCTTCAGCGACGATACCATAGGGGTCGTGACGGTCCGTCGGCCACGACGTTCGAGCTTCCAGACGGTGCGTGGGCGGCGTCCGTGACGCGGATCGACCCGGGCCTCGGCGGCCTGCTCGGCGAGCTGCGTTGGCGAGGCATGTTCCACGCCGCCTCGGCCGGCCTCGAGCAGCGGCTCGCGGACGGGCGATCGATCGCCGGCTACAACGGCTTCGATCCGTCCGGACCGTGGCTGCACATCGGCCACCTGGTGCCGATCTTCGGCTTGATCCACCTCCAGCGCCACGGTGGCCGGCCGGTGGTGGTCGTCGGCGGCGGGACGGGCATGATCGGCGATCCTGCCGGCCGCGCGGCCGGCGAGCGCGTCCTCATCGGTCACGACGCGCTCGCCGCCAACGTCGATGCGATGCGCGAGCAGCTCGCTCGCTTCCTCGACTTCGGCGCGGGGCCGAGCGGCGCCCGGATGGTCAACAACCTGGACTGGCTGGGTGACCTGCGGCTCGTCGACTTCCTGCGCGACACCGGCAAGCACTTCACGGTGCCGTACATGCTCGCCAAGGACTCGGTCCAGGTGCGCCTCGAACGAGGCCTGTCGTACACGGAGTTCAGCTACATGCTCCTGCAGGCCGTCGACTTCGAGCACCTCTACCGCACGCTTGGCGTCGAGCTGCAGATGGGCGGCGCCGACCAGTGGGGCAACATCACCGCCGGCCTCGAGCTCATCCGCCGCGTCGCCGGCGCGGACGACGACCGCGAGCCCGCGCACGGCCTCGCGTACCCGCTGCTCCTCGCTCCGTCCGGCGCGAAGTTCGGCAAGACCGAGGGCGGCGAATCCGTGTGGCTGCACGCCGACGGCACGTCGCCGTACGCGTTCTACCAGTACTGGGTCAACACCGACGACCGCGATCTCGGGACGTACCTGCGCTGGTTCACGACGCTCGACCCGGACGCCGTCGCGGCGGTCGAAGCCGAGCACTCGGCGAAGCCCGAGGCGCGCTCGGCGCAGCGCCTCCTCGCACGCGACGTCACGGCGCGCGTCCATGGTGACGAGGCGGCCGAGGGCGCGGTCCGTGACTCGGAGGCGCTGTTCGGGGCAGAGCCGATCCGCGATCCGGCGCTCCTCGGACGCCTCCACGCGTCGCTCGGCGGCGCGGAGGTCAGCCCGGCGCAGCTCGCCGGGGGCACGGCCGCGTTCGTCGTCGAGGCGGGTCTCGTGGCGTCACGAGGCGAGGCGCGTCGCCTGATCGCCAACGGCGGCCTCACGATCAACGGCGGGCGCGTCACGGATCCGGAGGCGGCGCTGCCCGAGCCGATCGGCGGCGAGTGGTTCGAGGTCCGAATCGGGCGCCGCAACCGTTCGATCGTACGGGTCAGGACCTAGCCCGGCGCCGCGCTCCGCGAGCGGTGTCGCTCGCGGAGGATGTCGATGACGCTTCGCGGCGGGAGCCGGCGCTCGGCGAGCAGGACCAGGACGTGGTACAGCAGGTCGGCGGCCTCGGCCGCGAGCGCCCGGCGCGTGTCAGCGCCACCGCCGACCGCCGCATCGTCCTTCGCGGCCAGGAGGAGCTCGGTCGCTTCCTCGGTCACCTTCCGGCCGACGGCATCGACGCCGCCGTCGAGCAGCTGCGCCGTGTACGACCCCGGGGGACGGTTCCGGGCGCGCTCGTCGATCGCCTGCCACAGCGTCTCGAGCCATGCGAAGCCCTCCTCGCTCGCGGCCCGGGCTGGGGGCGCGGCCGCGTCAATCTCGACGGCCTCGGCCGGATCGAAGCACGATCGAGTCCCGCGATGGCAGGTGGGACCGTGTGCCTCGACCGTCGCCAGGATCGCGTCGCCGTCGCAGTCCAAGGCCAGCGCCTGCACGCGGAGCACGTTGCCGCTCGTCTCGCCCTTCCGCCACAGGCGGCCGCGCGACCGCGAGTGGAAGTGCAGCTCACCGGTCGCCGCCGTCGCGGCTAGCGCCTCGGCATCGGCGAAGCCGAGCATGAGGACGCGGCCGTCGAGCGCGTTCTGGGCGATGACCGGCGCCAGACCCTCCGGTCCGAACCGCGGCTCAAGGTCGAGCGTCATGCCGCCCGGATCGACAGGCCGGCTGCCGCCATCGCCGCCTTCACCTGGGCGATCGAATACGTCCGGCGGTGGAAGATCGACGCGGCGAGGACCGCGTCGGCGCCGCCCTCGCGAACGGCCGCCACGAAGTCGTTCGGCCCGGCCGCGCCACCTGAGGCGATGACCGGCACGCTCACCCGAGATGAGATCGCCCGCAGCAGCGCCACGTCGTAGCCGGAGCGCGTCCCGTCGCGGTCGATCGACGTGACGAGCAGCTCGCCGGCGCCGCGCTCGACCGCCTCGACGGCCCACGCGACCGCAGCGCGGCCGGTCGGCTCGCGTCCCCCGCGGACGACGACCTCCCAGCCTTCGCCAGAGGGCAGCTCCGCCGGCCGACGTCGGGCGTCGATCGCGACGACGACCGCCTGCGAGCCGAAGCTCCGCGCACAACGCGTCACGAGGCCGGGGTCGGCGACGGCCGCCGTGTTCAGCGACACCTTGTCGGCGCCGGCGCGCAGGACGGCTCGCATTTCGGGCACGGACCGCACGCCGCCGCCGACCGTCAGCGGGATGAACGCCCGCCGGGCCGTTCGCTCGACGATGTCCAGGAGCGTGGCCCGGCCCTCGGGCGATGCGCCGATGTCGAGGAACACGAGCTCGTCCGCGCCCTCAGCGGCGTAGCGCGCCGCGAGCTCAGGCGGGTCGCCGGCATCGACGAGGTCGACGAAGCGCGTGCCCTTGACGACCCGGCCGCGGTCGACGTCGAGGCACGGGATGACCCGCCGCCGCAGCATCAGTCCGCCCGCCGGCCGCCGGCCAGCGCGACGAAGTTCGCGAGCAGCCGCAGGCCGTCGACGCCGCTGCGCTCGGGGTGGAACTGGACACCGAACAGCGACGCCAACGCGACGGCCGAGACGAAGGTCTCGCCGTGCTCGGTCTCGGCGAGGATCGCGTCCTCCGCCGCAGGCTCCGGACGGCCAGCGTACGAGTGTACGAAGTAGAGATCGGCATCGGCGGCGATGCCGTCGAACAGCCGATGGCGCCGCCGCCGCACGACCTGGTTCCAGCCGATGTGCGGCAGCGTCGGCGCGCCGGCCAGGCGGCGACTCCGGCCGGACAGCACCCCGAGCGTCGTGGAGCCGTCCTCGTCGCTCGCTTCAAACAGCAGCTGCAGGCCGAGGCAGATGCCGAGGTACGGCCGGCCGTCGGCGATCCAGCGCCGGATCGGGTCGACGAGCCCGCTCCGTTCCAGCCGTCGCATGGCCGGCCCGGCTGCCCCGACGCCGGGCACGACGATCGCGGCGGCCCCGGCGAGGTGCTCCGGGCGCCGTGCGCGCCAGGGCCGGGCGCCGACGTGCACGAGCGCCTGCTCGATGCTCACGAGGTTGCCGGCGCCGTAGTCGACGACGGCCACCGGCAGCGGCGCGCTCATCCGAGGCTGCCCTTGGTCGACGCCGGGCCGGTTCGTAGCGCGTCGCGCGCGCACGCCGCGCGCAGGGCTCGAGCCAGCGCCTTGAAGGCGGCCTCGGCGAGGTGATGGTCGTTGCGGCCCGTGCCGCGGAGGTGAAGCGTCACGCCGCCGGCGCGGGCGAACGCCTCGAGCGCGTGCTCGACGTTCTGGAGCGTCAGGTTGCCCGCGCGCTCGCCGCGGAAGGGCAGCTCGATGACCGAGTACGGCCGGCCGCCGACGTCGACGGCACAGCTGGCGAGCGCCTCGTTCATCGGCACGCTGGCGTCGCCGAAGCGGACGATCCCGGCGCGATCGCCCAGCGCCGCCGCGAGGGCGGCGCCGAGCACGAGCGCGACGTCCTCGACCGTGTGGTGATCGTCCACCTCGAGGTCGCCGCTGGCTTCGATTCGAAGGTCGAACAGCGCGTGGTGGGAGAGCGAGCCGAGCAGGTGGTCATAGAAGGCCACTCCGGTTTGGACGTCGGCCTCGCCGGTACCGTCGAGCGTGAGGGCGACGCGGACCTCGGTCTCGCGCGTCCGGCGCCGGATTATGACCCGCCGATCCGCGCGCTCCACGATCTCCAGCTCGCCCGCGCCCGCGCTCACGCCGTCGTCCCTCCGCCGATCTCTCGCGCGGCGTCAATGAGTCGCTCGTTCTCGGCCACGTCGCGGACGGTCAGCCGCAGGTGGTCCGAGAGTGGGTGTCGCGGGCCGAACGTGCGCGGCACGAGGCCACGCCGGAGCAGCGCCTCGGCCATGGCCGCGGCACGCTCGGGCGTGCCGAACCCGGCGAGGAGGAAGTTCGTGACGGACGGGCCGATCGACCAGCCCGCGGCTGCCAGGCCGGCCGCGAGTCGTGCCCGCTCGCGAGCGACTCGCGCGAGGTTCGCCCGGGTCGCGTCGTCGTCGAGGAGCGCCGCGGTCCCGATCGTGACCGAGACGACGGACACCGAGCCCGGCGGCCGGTACGGCGCTAGCTCCGCGATCGTCGCCGGGCTTGCGATCGCGAAGCCGACCCGCAGGCCGGCGAGCGCATAGGCCTTGCTCAACGTGCGCACGCCGATGAAGCGGGGATA
>Ga0247727_10013519_pt1 | contig 13742 bp, 12 predicted proteins | sample WisWelCaveWW1625_FD_202498 | JGI IMG/M metagenome (GOLD analysis project Ga0247727, IMG submission 202498) | Biofilm microbial communities from Wishing Well Cave, Virginia, United States - WW16-25 | ecosystem: Environmental > Aquatic > Deep subsurface > Groundwater > Cave microbial mat | place... | reverse complement strand
GATGGGGCACGGCACGGCATCGCCGCTGCAGGTTTGCTAACCCCAGTAAGCCTACGGCTTACTGGGGTGGAGAAGAACCAACTACTATAAAAAGTGTCAACCATTTTCAGGACGTGACACTCTTTGCTCTTTGCTCTTTGCTCTTTGCTCTTTGCTCTTTGCTCTTTGCTCTACACTCTTCGCGTCTACGCCCCCCGCTCTAAGCTCTCAAGGCGAAACGTCAAATCATCGACCCGATCCAAACTTACTGTTACCCCCATCCCCGGTTTATCAAGTGGAACCGTAACCATGCCGTTTTCATCCATCGTCCATTCCGGCGTGACGATGTCCTTCTCCCAATAGCGCGCGCTTGGCGAGAGATCACCCGGCAAAACAAAATTTGGAAGAGAGGCAAGCGCCACGTTATGCGCGCGGCCAACGCCGCTCTCCAACATCCCGCCGCACCAAACGGGAATTTTGTGCGCCATGCACAAGTTGTGGATAGCAATCGATGAACTGAACCCGCCAACTCGCCCGGGTTTGATGTTGATGATTTTGCCGCTGCCGAGCGTGATCATATCTTCAGCCTTGTCCGCGCCGGTGATCGACTCATCGAGACAAATCGGTGTTTTGAGCTGCTTTTGCAGTGTCGCGTGCTTGACGATGTCGTCCCATGCAAGAGGCTGTTCTATCATCATCAAATCAAATTCATCGAGCTTACGCAGAGTGTCGATGTCGCTCAGCGTGTAGGCGTTGTTGGCGTCGGCCATCAAATGCGCCGCCGGGCCGAGCGCCTCGCGCACCGCGCGGACATATTCGACATCGGCACCAGGCTTGATTTTGATTTTTATTTTTTGATAGCCTTGTGCATGATAGGCTTTCACTTTTTCAACAAGCATCTCAGGATTTTTTTGAATGCCAACTGAAATGCCGGTGGCAATCTTTTCTCGCGTGCCGCCGAGCAACTTCGCGAGCGGCACGTTTTGCAATCGCGCCGCCAATTCCCACATGCCCATCTCCACCGCAGCCTTCGCCATTTTATGCCCGCGAAAATCACACTCGAGCACGTCATGAATTTCATGCGGGCTTTTGAATGTCTTCCCCAAAACGCGAGGAGCAATCCATTCTTTTATCGCCAGCCAAGCCATATCAATGGTCTCGGGAGAATAATTCGGCAATTCATCGGCAACGCATTCCGACCAGCCGACGACGCCGTTCACATCGCGGAGTTGAAGCAAACAAATTCTTCGCTCGCTCACGATGCCGGAAGAAATGGCAAACGGCTCGCGCAAAGGCAATCTGATTTCACGAAGGGTGATGCGCATAACTTGCAACATAATTTTCCGATCAAAATTTTTAGCAATGCCACGCGGATTAAAAAACCACGCTGAAAATTTTTTTAACTGTTCCACCCTCGGCTTGGCCGAGGTTTTCTTGGATTACACTTGCAAGCTCGATGTCGAAATTACAGAAACGTTTGCCGAAAATCTTTATCCTTCGATCGAAACTAAATCCCTTATCCGCGTGCTTTTTTAATCCGCGTGGAAGACAATTCATGTTTTCAAGCTGATTGAGATTTATTTCTCTTTCTGACTCATCACATAAAAACATCGGTGACTCTGCACATCACGAAAAAAGCCGGTGGCTTGATACCCGCGTTGTAGATAAAACATCAAAGCATGTCGCGTCGAGGCGCGCCATTCTCCCGCGCGTTGCAGCGAGGTTGCTTTCTCCGCTTGAATGTCATCTGGGATTTCCACACGCACTGTCTTTACTTCAGAAAGCTCGCTTATCACCGGCACAAGTGATCCGTCATCGTCTTGTTTGGTATTCACCACCGGACCTAAAATAATAAATTGCGGTTGCGCTGTTTGCCCGCGCTCAACACTTGTGCCAGCTTCTCTCGCTTCGGAAATATCCCATTCAACAACGAATCGATCCGTCCCCAAGCCGCGGTTCAACTCTCCGGCCATGTCCTCGCCGTACATGTCGGGAATATACTCGCTTACTTTTACGCCAAGCCGATTCAGGTTGAGATGCGCGTTACGAGCAACGAGAGGATCATATGTCCAGTAAATCGCCTCGACGCCGATCTCGCGCACCAATTCTCGCTGGTAGAGTTTTAATTTTTGTCCGAGACCAAGATCGCGAGCTTCCGAGCGCACCGCCAGCATGTCCGACCAATGCACCAAGCGTCCGTCTTTCACTCCGGTCATTCCAAAAACAAATCCGAGCAATTTTCCCGAGACGGCAAATGCACCGGCAGTCACGCCGCCGATTTTTTGGCTGACCATCAGAATCGCCGGAGGAACGCATTCAACAAAATCTCCGCCCCAGGTTTCCTTTTGCAAAGCGACGCAGGCTTTATAATCTTCGTGCGTGCTCAATCGGCGGAGAATTATCTCAGGTTGTTTATCAGCTTTGCTCATTCAATCCTTCTAACGGACGGGGGACAAAAAACTGCACGCAAAGTCGCGGAGGCGCAAAGGCAACGTAAAGGAAAAACATTTAAGGCCTTCTTTGCGCATTCTTTGCGTCTTTGCGTGAAATCCTTTTTCTTTTTTTGTGATCAATTGGTTGTTTCATTCTTATAAACCACTCCATCCTTCATCACAAAACTCACCTTCTGCAAAACCTTGATGTCCTTCAGCGGATCAGCATCCACCGCGATGAGATCGGCGCGCTTGCCCTTTTCCACTGTCCCAAGCTCATCTAATTTTCCCAACAGCTTTGCGGCGTGATAGGTCGCCGACTTGATCGTCTCCATCGCTGGCATGCCGGCCTCGACCATGTATTCGAATTCTTTCGCATTGCGTCCGTGCTTGAACACACCGGCGTCGGTGCCAAAGGCAATTTGCACACCGGCTTTGTAACCGCGCGCAAAAGTTTGTTGAATCACCGGGCCGATTTCCAACGCCTTCGGAACGACGAGTGGATGATAGTAACCTTCGATCTTCGCAGAATCTGCAACCGATTTTCCGGCGGTGATGGTTGGCACCCAATATGTGCCGTGCTTCTTCATCAATTCAAAAGCTTCGTCATCCATGTAAGTGCCGTGCTCGATGGAAGCGACTCCGGCGCGGATGGCGCGCTTCATGCCTTCTGCGCCGTGCGCGTGCGCCGCGACTTTTCTCCCGAAGTCAGCGGCTGTCTGCACGATGACGCGAATTTCTTCTTCGGTGAACTGCGGATTCTTGCCGGAACCGGCGAGCGAGAGCACTCCGGCAGTGGCGGTGATTTTGACGTGATCGGCTCCGCGCTTAATGGCAAGCAATGCCGCGCGTCGGGCGCTTTCAACGCCATTGACCACACCCTCGTCAGCGCCGGGAACGCCGAGAATATCTTCGCGATAGCTGTTCGTCGGATCAGCATGCCCGCCCAAAACCGTGAGACTCTTTCCTGCCACAAACATGCGCGGGCCGATGATGTCACCGCGGTTCACCGCGTTGCGCAGGGCGAGATCGACGCCTTCAGCGCCGCCAAGATCACGCACCGTGGTGAAGCCGCTCATGAGAGTTGCTTTGAGATATTGCGTTGCGATCAAAGCAAAATCAGCCGGGTAAAGTTGAAAGCGTTTGAGGTAACCGGCTTTTTCAGTTTGGCCCGAAAGATGGGTGTGCATGTCCATCAGGCCGGGGAGGACGAACTTATTTTTTAGATCAATCACTTGATCGTTGGCTGACGGCTGTGTGAAGCCTTTCTCGATGGCGGTGAATTTTCCTTTTTCGATAATCACCGTGACATTGGTGCGGGGCGCATCAGAAACTCCATCGATGAGGTAGCCGGCGTGAACGAGGGTGCATTGGGCAATAGCAGAAAGTGGGGTGATAAAAAAGATGGTTAGAATGCAAAGCAGACTTTTCAAAAAAACTCTGTTGCAACAATTGATCACGTGCTTATCCTCCTTCTTCTCGGCTTGTGTCAATCACAGATTGGTTGATGAACAATTTATTATGAAGCTTTGATTCGAGTGACTTGCCCTTTCTTAATCTTCAGCTTTACAATTTTGGGATTAAGCCGCCGGACAGCATCGTTCAATTTTTGATCAAAAGAATAGAATCCATCGACTTTCCAATGAAGAGCATAGGAAGCGATAATGAAATCCAGAGGCTTTAGAAACATGCGAGGAAGATTTGCGGGGAGAACATCGTCCCAGAAATCGGTGTCACCATATCGGATTTCAAGGGAAGGCGAGAGACTGCGCAGGTCATCTCTTATCTTTTGTACCTTTTCGTGATTCAACAGCTCGTGTGTCAAGGCATTCAAAAGCTCGAATCTTTCGACTTCCGGCATGAGGATTTTATTCTTACCGGAGATTAGTTCTTTGACCAAGAGATTTGCATCATAATGAAAGACGTCATTTTTCACAAAATAGCCGAACCATACGCCGGTATCCAGGAGAACGTCTGGCATGCTATTTTTTCCTCCGTCTTTCTCGACGAGATTTTGAGCGCCGAGGGTATCGCTCGCTTCGAAGCGCGCGGACAATCATAACGGAATTCGTTGGCCGCCCAATATCGACTTGTAGCGCTTCCAAGCGCTTCAATACTTCTTCGGGACTCATCGCGGGCTTTCCTTCATCGGCGCGAGGCAAGTCGAATTCAATGATGCCTCTGCCTTCTGCTTTGTGAAAACGAAAAATCGGGTGATTGGCAGGAATGCTTTCGCGCTTGACGATTTCGGGAAGGGTTGATGATTGCATAACATCATTCCTCGGTTAAACTGTCTCCAACATAAAGAATGAAATTCATTCGGAGGCAATATACAATATCATACTTTATGACGCAATGAGGTATTGCGTGCTACCTTATTGCGCTCGCTGCGGAATAAATCCCGCAGTTCAGGTGGGGAAGTCCCCTTAAAGGGGACTTGCATCTTTCAGCCTGATGATTCATCATCAGGCGGCCAATCAAATACGCAAATATTCTATTGTCCACTACGAACCGCACGGACGTAAGCGGCGGAGTGGCCTCCGACAAAGTCGTAGTCGCAACTACCGTCGTCGAAAACGACTGCCCACGCCTCGTAGGGGCTGGGCTTATCTGTTGTCCAAATCCATCTTTGCTTTCGGTCAAATATCGGGTTGATGAATAAATCGCCATGCCTTCCCGGCTCCAGCAAAGACATGGCTTCTTCAAGCGTCGGCAAGCGCCAGTCTGTGTAGCCCGTAAAACGCTGATTGTTCAAGTCACGAAAAAATTTTTCTGCCTCAGTATAGGCCATGTCTTTTTCAGAACCGGATTGCTGCCACATGAGGCCAGTGATGTGATCGTGAACGACCTTGCACCCTTCAATCTCGCGGATTTCGTAGAGATGAAAAATTCCATGGCCCTGCTTATTCCTTCTTGAATCAAAAAAACCTCTCACTTTGATCATTCTTTGCACATCAGCTTCGCCCAATTTCTTTTCTTTAGTTCTAAACATGAATAATGGCTTTATCCCCAAGTTAGCAGTATCACTCAAATCAGCAGCAGAGAGATCGATCGACATTTCTTGATTCGTTTCCCACTTGTACCGGATCATAGCCCAAAAGAACAGTTTCATTTGATCTGTCCATTGCGTTTTCGAAACGGATTTGGAGTCATCCACAAATCGTTTGATGAACAAATACTCCATGATCGAGCGATAGGCGAATTTGTAATTGCCCTCGGCGTCGCGGTTGAGCAGGGAGCGGCCGCGCAGTTGCCACTCTTCAAGCGTAATGCCAAACCGCCGCGCCAGAGGTAAAAGCTCGGCAGAGGGCACTCTTTCCGCACGTCGCGTTTGGCGATTCAAGTAAAGATCGACGGCCAATTGCTCCGAGAAGCGGCGCAGCGCCTCTTTGTCCTTCACAAAACCGCCTTCGCGCTTCAACCACCCTTCCACCATCTCTTCATAAATCTGGAATGCATATTGAAAGCTCTTGCGGGAATCCACCAGCTCCTTGATGAATGAAAGCAGCATCGGCCGGGCGATCAGGTCTGGAATTTTCTCCACGATCTTCCACGCCGCGCGGCGCTGGCGTCGCCGCCAAATGGAGAAGCGTCGTTTGAGGTAAGCTTCCACCTGCTCATCGGTAAAGGGCGAGAGATAGAGTTTGTAAAACAGATACTCGCGCGACTGCCCGGCGGAAATGACCCCAATACGAATCATGCCGGTCTCGCGGGGAATTTCTTCTTCTTTCAAAAAGAATTGAGTGCGGCAGGTAATTAACACCTGGCGAAAAGTTTTGCTCAACTCCAAAAGTTGGCCGAGGCACTCGCGGTGGTTGCGAATAGCGCGGGTGTCCTCGTCGAAGGCATCGAAGAAGAGCACGGTATTCTGAGGGTTGGGAATTTTTTTGACAAGCTCATCGGCATTGGGTATGCCCAGCGGCACCACCGCCAAATCGAAGCGCCGGCGCTTGCGCCAATGCCGCCAGTGGTAAGCGTAGTAGTTGAGCACGAACGAGGTTTTGCCCATGCCGGAATCGGCGAGAAGAATCGTGTACTTGTAATCTGAGGGCGAGGCGAGCAGCCGATCGATGGTTTTGAATAAATCCTCCTGCACCGGCGCCAATAAGCGACTCTCTTCCCCACCGGCAGGATCAAGTTGCTGGCAATTCGGACGGATATAGTAAGTGGTGGCGCGCAGAATGTCTTCGGGTGTGTAAAGCTCAGCGCCCAAACGACTGCGCAGGCGCCGCCGGTCAAGCCAAGTTTTCAACCAGGGTAAGAATTTCGTAACCAGAACGTAAGGCACACCGAGGATCGTCACCACCCAACTGAGGGCTTCAATCAACTTGAGCGGATCGGATAAAATATCGAGCACGAAGGTGGAGTCAGACGGCATGAGGATTCCCCTTAAAAGAAAAGCTTCACGCAGAGTCGCAAAGGCGCGAAGGCATCGCAAAGAAAACCTAAAATGATTGTCCTTGGCGTTACCTTCGCGGCTCTGCGCCTTTGCGTGACATCTTTATTACTTCGTCGCTGCCGGAAGCCCCGCTTTTTTCTTCGCCACCCACGCTTTAATTTGCTTCTCCAAAACCTCCAACGGCACGGCGCCGTTGCCAAGCACTTGATCATGAAACGCACGAAGGCCGAACGCTTCACCAAGCTCGGTCGAAGCAAATTTGCGAAGTTCTTTGATTTTCAGCTCGCCGATTTTGTAAGCCAACGCCTGCCCAGGCCAAACGATGTAGCGATCGATTTCAACGATGATGTCGTGCTCGGGCTTGCTGCTGTTCTCTTTGAAAAAGTCAATGGCCTCCTGTCGCGTCCAGCCCATCACGTGCATGCCGGTGTCCACCACCAAGCGCACGGCGCGCCACATTTCATAAGTCAGTTGGCCAAATTTGGAATAGGGATCGGCGTAGAAGCCCATCTCCTCGCCGAGGCTTTCGGCATACAGCGCCCAGCCTTCGACGAATGCGGTGTAGCCTTCATGCTTGCGAAACTCCGGCACGTCTTCAAATTCCTGCGCCAGGGAAATTTGCAAATGATGGCCCGGCACCGCCTCGTGCAACGTCAAGGCTTCCATCTCCCACTTCGGTCGCGTGTGCAACGCATAAGTGTTCGCAAAGAAATAACCGGGACGCCCCGATTGCATAGAACCCTGCTGATAATAAGCCGTGGTTTGCGATGGCGCAGCATATGACGGCATCGGGATCACCCCATAAGGCGTGCGCGGCAGCTTGCCAAAAAGCTTGGCCAGCTCCGGGTCGGCGCGTTTGCAAATGTCCCGATAGCCCATCAACAGACTTTCTGCATCGTTGTAATAAAACTGCGGATCGTTGCGCAGAAATTCGATGAACGCCTCGAAGCCGCCCTTGAAACCGAGATCGTCGATGATCTTCCCCATTTCCTCGCGAATGCGCTGCACTTCGCTGAGGCCAAGATGGTGGATCTCTTTTGGTGTCATGGAAGTCGTGGTGTAGACGCTGGCATTGTAGGCATACCACGCTTCGCCGTCTTTGAGCGCCGAGAGGCCAATCGTCTCGCGTGTCTTAGGCAGGTAGGTATTGACCAAAAAATCGTGGAGCTTGCGATAAGCCGGAACGACTTTTTCGGAAATCATCTTCGTGGCTTGCGATTGGAGTCGCTGCCTTTCTGGAGGCGCTATGCTCTCCGGCATCTCGTCGAATGGCCTCATCATCGGACTTTGCAGAGGATCGTCGACGATCTGATTCAAAACTTGCTGAGGGACATCACGCAACGCGATGCGCGCCGGTGTAATGCCCGTTTTAATTCCCTTGCTCAGGAGCAAGATCACCTGATCCACCAATGCCGGCACGCCGTTCAAGCGCGCGATAATGTTCTCGTAATCTTTGGCCGTGAAGGTCGGCATGATGGCAAGGATTCTGGCGACGTCTTGCTGTACGCCGGAAAGTTGGTTGATGGCGAGATATTCGCTGGAAAAACGCTGCCCGGCGATGTCCTCTTGCGTTTTCTTCAAGAAGAGATCATAGTTCAGCTTGTCGGCATCGCCTAATTTGTTGCGACCGATTGACTTCAGATCTCTCAAATTTTGCCTGGCGTGCTCATTACGGCGTTGAATCGCTTCAAGCGACATGTCGGTCCAGCGACCATTCTGGCCGGGATAGCCGACGCTGGTGGCAAATTCGGGAAACTCGCGCATCCGCCATGCCCAGTCATCGGCGAAGAGTTGGTTTAGTTTTTGGGTGTCATTCATGCCTGGTGATTTCGAGTTTTGAGCAACGACAACTTGCAATGATCCGGCAAACAGAACTAACAGCATTCGAAAGCGTCGCATGAAAACTCCTTCAGATTATCAGCCTGCAAAACACACGAAAATTTTTCTTGAATGTATCGGTCGGGCCTTTTACATTGCTTTGCCCTTAGACCAACAAGAGGTTGATATGCCCTACACCATCAAAAAGCCTGACAAGACTCGGAAGCAACCAACTTCCGCAAATGGCGGTCTGGTCACCTTCGACGAGTTCTATGAGATTGCTGATGAAAAACTCAGAACCGATTTGTTGGACGGTTGCATCATTCGTGATTCCCCGGCCATACCCATCCATGGGATGATCGTGACGTGGCTCACGGTTTTGCTTCACAATTACACAGAGAAGCTCGATCTTGGCAAAGTTCTTAACGCAACGGTGACCGTCCGACTCACGATTTACAACTCACCAGAGCCTGATGTCTTTTTCATTTCCAAAAAGAGATTGGGTATCATCATTGATAAATATGTCAATGGTCCTCCCGATCTATGCATCGAAGTGATATCGAGAAGCAGTCGAAAATACGATCGTGGTCGCAAGTTTGTGCTTTATGCCGAACACGGCGTGAAAGAATATTGGATCATCGACCCGCTGCGCAACACGGTCGATTGGTTTGAAAATCAAGATGGGAAATTTATGCAAATCCAACCCGACGAGCAAGGACGACTGCATTCGAAAGTATTATCTGGCTTCTGGCTGAAACCGGAATGGCTTGCAAGAAATCCCTTGCCGATGGTTTTGGAGGTTCTGCAGGAAATTCTTGGGCAAGAGCAGCCTCTCGTGTGAGCAAACCGGTTGTTGCATGTCTTTTTTCTCCTACTCGTACTCTTACTCCTACTCTTACTCGCGTTTGTTTTTCTAAAAGCTAAAAGCGAGTAAGAGTACGAGTAGGAGTAAGAGTACGAGTTCATACCGGTGATTCACCTTATTTCCACGCCCCCGCGTAAGTATCCCGCTTCAGAAACTGCCCTCTTCCCGCTTTGCCAAAAAATTTTCCATTATCAACAATAATTTCCCCGCGCGAGAGCACCGTCTCGGCATTGCCCTTGACTTTAAATCCTTCGAACATGCTGTAATCGACTCGCATGTGATGGGTCTGCGCCGAAATCACGTGCTCGACGTTTGGATCCCAAATCACAATGTCCGCATCGCTGCCGACGGCGATGGTGCCTTTGCGCGGAAAGAGTCCGAACATTTTTGCCGGCGTGGTGGAGACCAGTTCAACCCAGCGATTGACACTGAGACGTTTTTTGTTGACACCGCCATCGAAGAGCAATTGCAACCGGTTCTCGATGCCCGGGCCGCCGTTGGGAATTTTCGTGAAGTCGTCCTTACCCATTTCTTTTTGTTCTTTGAAACAGAACGGGCAATGATCGGTCGAGACGACTTGCAAATTGTTGGTGCGCAGTCCCTCCCACAATTTATCCTGATGCCATTTTTCGCGCAACGGCGGAGTGAAGACGTATTTCGCGCCCTCGAAGTTCGGGCGCTCTAAATCCTCTATTGAAAGAAAAAGATACTGCGGGCAGGTTTCGGCATACGCAGGAATGCCGCGATCACGGGCTTCGGCAACTTTTTGCAACGCGTCGTTTGAGGAAAGATGCACGATGTACACCGGCGCGCCGGCCATCTCCGCCAACGCTATGGCGCGATTGACCGCCTCGCCCTCAGCAGTTGTTGGCCGTGACAACCCGTGATAAATCGGCGCAGTTTTGCCCTCAGCCAAAGTTTTGCGCACGATGACATCAATGACGCTGCCGTTCTCCGCGTGCATGCACACCAGCGCGCCGTTTTGCGCCGTCTGTCGCATGGCTTTGAAAATCGTCGCGTCGTCAACCATCAACACGCCGGGATAAGCCATGAACAACTTGAAGCTGGTGACGCCTTCGCGCACCATATCGTTCATGTCTTCGAGATGCGCATCCGGCAAGTCGGTGACGATCATGTGCAGACCGTAGTCGATGGTGGCGCGGTTCTCGCCTTTCTTCCACCAGAGGTCGAGCGCGTCGCGCATCTTTGTGCCTTTGGCTTGAATCGCGAAATCAATCAAACAAGTTGTTCCGCCAAAAGCAGCCGCGCGGGTGCCGGTCTCAAAATCGTCGCTGGAAGTTGTGCCGCCGAACGGCATGTCGAGATGAGTATGAACGTCAATGCCTCCAGGGATGACGTACTTTCCCTTAGCATCGATGATTCTGTCCGCCGCGATTTTCAAATCCGCGCCGATGGTGGTGATGCGATCTTTTTCGATGTACACATCGGCGACATAGTTATCCTGCGCCGTAATGACGGTTCCATTTTTTATCAGGATGGACATGGGGAACCTCCCTTCTGGTTGCTTGTTTCTGGTTGCTCGTACTCTTTCTCTTACTCCTACTCTTACTCGCTTTTGGTTTTTTCAAAAAGCTAAAAGCGAGTATGAGTAAGAGTAGGAGTACGAGTAAGAGCATTAAGTTCAATGAATCTCAATTCCATATTTCTTCTGAAAAGCTTGCAAAGCTTCCCAGGTGACGGGCTGCGGAATTTCCTTCATCAGTTCGTTCCAGGTTTTGCTTTCGTCGCGCGGAATCTGCACCATCGAAATGCAGCCATCCACCGGGCATACGAGCGAGCACAGATCGCAGCCGACGCAATCTTCCTCGCGGACTTTCGGCCACAGCTCGGCGCCACCGTTCACCGGCAGACGGTCGATGCACTGATGTGCGCCGTCTTCGCAGGCGATGTAACACAGGTTGCAGTTGATGCACGTCTTGTCATCAATACGCGCCACAGATTTGAATAGTAAATCGAGATTGCCAAAGTCATCGATGCGATGCAACGATTTGCCGATGAACTCATCGCAGCGCGAGAAGCCTTTTTGCTCCATCCAGTTGGTCATGCCTTCGATTAAGTCATTGATGATGCGAAAGCCGTAGTGCATCACCGCGGTGCAGACCTGTACGCTGGTGGCGCCAAGCAGCATGAACTCTACCGCATCCTTCCAGGTGCTGATGCCGCCGATGCCGGAGATCGGCAATTGCACTTCCGGATCGAGGGCGACTTGCGACATCAAATGCAGCGCGATTGGCTTCACCGCCGGCCCGGCATAACCACCGTGTCCGCCTTTTCCGGCGACAGTTGGCTTGAGTTCGAGCGTATCGAGATCAACACCGATGATGCTGTTGATCGTATTGATCAACGAAATGCCGTGCGCTTTGCCCTTCTTCGCAGCACGCGCCGGATAAATGATGTTGCTGACGTTCGGCGTCAACTTCACGAGCACGGGAATGGTCGAGACTTCGGTGACCCATTCGGTGATCATCGCGCAGTATTCCGGCACTTGGCCGACGGCCGAGCCCATGCCGCGCTCGCTCATGCCGTGCGGGCAACCATAGTTGAGCTCGATACCGTCGCAGCCGGTGTCGATGGTGCGCTTGACGATGTCGTGCCACACCTCGCGTTTCGATTCGACCATCAGCGAGGCGATCACCGCGCGATCGGGCCAAAGCTTTTTGGTCTCGGCGATTTCTTTGAGATTGACTTCGATCGGCCGGTCGCTGATCAGCTCGATGTTGTTGATCGCGGCGAGCTTGTAGCCGTTGAGATCGAGGCCGCCATAGCGGTTGCAGACGTTCATCACCGGCTCGCCGATGGTTTTCCACACCGCACCGCCCCAGCCTTGCTCAAAGGCTTTGCACACCTGATAAGCGGAATTGGTCGGCGGCGCCGAGGCCAGCCAGAGGGGATTTGGCGAGCGAATCCCCGCGCAGTTGATGGAGAGGTCGGTCATAAGCTTACTCCCTCTTTCGTAGAAATGATACAAGCGAGAATATTTTGAGGGCTTGCCAGTCAGCGGGATCCAGAATGCATATTTTCATGAGTGCGAAAATAGTCAACCAGCCACGCAAAAGCAAGCGCGAAAAGTCAGCCCGAAAAAGAAAAGGGAAAGATTCAAACGATGCAGTGACCCCAAAGGACATGCGCTAATAATGGAGGGAGAAATAGATGATCGCCATCGGGCCGCGGTCGTCGCTGATCTTGATGGAATAATATCCCGGCGACCACTTACGCAAAGTATGGTAGAGCCAATCGTGGTTGCGCGCGCGCGGCGGAAGCCGTGTCATCGATTCGTGCTTGTTAATGTCTCCGTCGTCCGAGCTAATCTTGAACTCTTGCGCGAATGCAACCGTGTCATTCGAGCTGTTGCTGAATTTCAAAAAGCAAAGCAACCGCCACTCTTCTTCATCGATCTTGAAAATCGGATCCTTGAGACCGCCGTCGGGGAATTTGGGAATCGTGGTCGTCTTCCAATTTTGCAGATCATCGAAAATCTTGCTCAAAGCGATTTGCACGGATTCGAGACGGAGAGGCCCGCGTTCCCCGCGTTGAATCTCCGCATTGACCTCGCGTATGCTACGGTCTTTCCAGAGCAGGCGCTTAATGCCGTAAGGCAGAAGTGTGACATCCAGAGCGTCCGGACCTATTTTTATTTGGCGAGGCCCGGCGGGATAATTGACGAGAACGACCGGGGTTTGCTCCCACGACAGATTATCGACTTGCACCAACAGGCCGGGTGGATCGCTGAGAAGGATCAGCTTGCCCGATTCTTCCGTTATGAAAATTTTCTCCGGCCGGCGCGGCAATGTTTTGAAGACTTCGGCATACTCCAGCTCGATGTTCAATTCCAGCAGATCATCGCTATTGATCCGGACGTCTTTTATAAAATCATTGAATCCCTTTTTGACAACCCTTAATTTATAATTGCCTTCTACCGTTGCGCCGGAAAAAATAAAATCCGACGTCTTTTTGAGCTCCACATCGTTCAGAAAGACTCTTGCGTCGGGGGCAGCGACGGTGAATTTATAATAACCGATTTGTGCGTATGCGCTGCCGCAACCGAGTATGGGGAGCACCACGATCAGTGCTCGAATGATGCGGTTCCCTCTCCGCATAAAGCCGGTCGTCCCTGTTGCAGTACTTTTGTACGGCAAAGGTGAGTTCTCCGTGGCGTATGTTTGGTTTCGAAAGCTGATCAGCGAAACTCACCAGATGGCGATGCAGCGCCCGCGTCACTCGCACGAAA
>Ga0247727_10013518_pt1 | contig 13744 bp, 11 predicted proteins | sample WisWelCaveWW1625_FD_202498 | JGI IMG/M metagenome (GOLD analysis project Ga0247727, IMG submission 202498) | Biofilm microbial communities from Wishing Well Cave, Virginia, United States - WW16-25 | ecosystem: Environmental > Aquatic > Deep subsurface > Groundwater > Cave microbial mat | place... | reverse complement strand
GAACGCGCGGCGGGGTCTGAGATCCTGCGCGACCAGACCCTCGCCCGGCTCGGTGGAGCGCGCCGGGTCGTCGCCGACCACCTCGAGCGGGCAGTTGCGGTGCTGACGCACGACCAGCGAGACATCGCCGCGCGGCTCTTCACGTACCTCGTGACGCCGTCGGGCACGAAGATCGCGCACGCGCTCCCCGATCTGGCCGAGTACGCGGGCGTGGCCGAGGACGAGGCCGCGCCGGTCGTCGAGACCCTCTCCCACCACCGCATCCTGCGGCCCGACGAGGCGGGGCGAACGGAGATCTTCCACGACGTTCTCGCCGGCGAGGTCCTCACATGGCGCCGCCGCCACGCGGCCGAGAGCGCGCTCGAGCTGGAGCGCGCCGAGTCCCACCGCCGCCACCGCCGGCTCGCCTGGTTGGCCAGCGGCGCCGTCGCGGGTCTCGTGGCGATGACGCTTCTCACCGTCTTCGCGTTCTCGCAGCAGAGCGAGGCCCGCGAGCAGGCCCAGGAGGCGAAGGCCCGCGAACTCGAGGCCGTCGCCGCGGCCGAGCTCGCGGCGGATCCCGAACTGAGCCTTCTCTTGGCGTTGGAGGCCGCACGGCGCTCTCCGACCGAGAGCGCGAAGGAGACGCTCAGGGACGCCCTGCTCACGTCGCGCGTGCGCGCCGTGACTCCCGTCGACGAGCCGCTCGAAGGAGCAGCGGTTAGCGGAGACGACCTCGTCACCACAACCGCCAACGGTGATCTTGTCGTCGCAGACGCGCGCACGGGCGAGATCCGCAGCACGGTCCATACGGGCGTGCCTGCGGTCGGTGTCTCGTTCGCCGAAGACGGGACGGCGCTCCTCACGGGGCAGGACGGCCGCGTGCGGGTCGCGCGCTCCACCGGAGACGTCACCGAGATTCGGGGCGTGAGCCGCGCGCGGGGCGCGGAGCTTTCTCCGGACGCGTCGCTCGCCGCAGTGCTCGAGAAGGACGACGTGCGGCTGATCGAAGTGGGCACAGGGGCAGTGCGCCAAACGTTTCCGCACCGCGGGGCGGTATCCGCGGTGATCTCCCGTGCCAACCGCAGGGTGGTGACGGGCGGGGCGGACGAGACGGTCCGGGTGTGGAGCGCAGGCACTGGGAAGCTCGTGCGCCGGCTGAACGGACAAGACGGGCACGCAGTCGCGGTTGCGTACAGCCCGCGTGGGGATTTCGTGGCGAGCGCCAGCACGGACGGCCTCGGGCGTGTCTGGCGAGTTGCCAACGGGCGCCTCGTGGCCATTCTGTCCGGTCACGGCAACTACCTCACCGACGTCGATTTCAGTGCCGACGGACGACAGATCGTCACGGCCAGCAGAGACCGCACGGCACGCGTGTGGAAGGTTGAGACGGGCGCGCTGCTTGCCACGTTTGCGGGTCACACCGACTGGGTCGTGTCCTCCGCTCTCGTCGGACGAACCGGCGGCTCGGTCGTGACGGCGAGCACTGACGGAACAGCCAGAGTCTGGGACGCGCTCGTGCAGCCCGAGCTCGACGAGCTCGCCCAGCTTGCGGGCCCGGTGACAGACGTCGCCTACGCCGAGAACGGCCCGGTCGTTCGCGCGGTAGCTGGCGACGGGCGAACGCACCTCCTCGATGCCGCGACCGGGAGTGAGCTTGGCGTGGAGCCGGGAACGCCCCGCTCGCGCAAGGTGACCGGCCCCGGCGGGGAGACGGCGACGATTCGCGGCAACACCGTCGTGGTTCGCGCGGGCGAGGGAACGATTGTGCTGAGGGGGCACCGCGATCGAGTCACTTCTGCGGCGTTTTCCGCCGCCGGCACGCTCGTCGTCACCGCGAGCCGCGACCACGATGCCCGGATCTGGGATGCCGCTACCGGCGACACCGTTCGCGTGCTTTCGGGCCACTTCGGCGTCGTCAACGACGCCCGCTTCAGCCCGGACGCGAGGTGGGTCGTGACGGGGGCGCCTGCACGCGCTGGGCTCTGGGACGCGCGTTCCGGAACACTGGTGACGTACCTACGGGGGCACAAGGGGCCCGTCCTGTCAGCGGGTTTCGATCCTAAGGGGCGCACGATCGTGACGGGCGGCGTCGATGGGACCGTTCGCACCTACCGGTGTGAGATCTGCGGCGAGATCGACGAGCTCGTGGCGCTTGCCGAGCGGCGGCTTGCCGCCACCGGCCGCGAGCTCAGCGCCGCCGAGCGCGAGCGCTACCTCGGCTAGTTCGGAGCAAGCCGCGCCCAGAGGTTCCCCGCCATGCGCGAGATCACCGGATCAACGTGGATCAGGCGGATGAAGTAGAAGGCGCCCGCAGCGAACACCTTCGCCCCGCGCGCAGTCTCGTAGTAGGTCATCTGCGCCGTCAGGCCGGGCCCGAAGAAGTCCGGAATCTCGGCCAGCACCTGAACGCCCCGCGGCGAAGCCGGCACCGTCTTGTCGATCTCGACACCGCCTCTCGCGAAGGCGGATCCGAGTGTCAAGCCGGTTCCGGCGAAGATCCAGGCAGCGGCGGGGGCCCGGCGGACGATCCACGGGCGGCGAGGCGCCTTGCCGTTCGCGCGATACTGCACGCCGATCAGTGACGCCTCGGGCCGGCCGAGGTCGCGCCATAGCTTCGTCTTCGTGATGACGTTGCCGTGCTTCACGACACGCCAGAAGAAGTTGTTCGCGGAGAGGAACATGAGGTTGCCGCCGAGGTCGCGGTAGCCCTCGACCACGTCGTACTCGCGCGTCGTCACGTACTCGTGGTGGCCCGGGAAGACGACGAGATCGTAGGCCGCCGCGAGTGCACGAGAGCTCGGCACCGCCTCCAGGTCGGATTGCGAGAGCAGATCGACGCCCCTCCCCGTCCAGGCAAGCCAGTGCAGGAACGGCAGGTCGTAGCGGCGGAAGTTGTACGGCACACCCCGGCTCAGGAACGGCCGCCCGAGCCGGACGGTCTTGTGTCTCCAGTCCGCATACCAGGAGTCACCGTTGCCGTCACCGTCGTCGTCGCGCAGGTTGTAGGCCTGCCAGGTCAGCGTGGGCAGGACGACGGCGACGCGGTGCTCCCCGAGACGGCGTGGCCGGACGACGAAAGGCGCATAGCCGACCCGCCCGTCGGCGGCGCGGAGCCGAGCAAAGTAGAGCCCGCTCGGCCAGTCGCCGATTCTCACGCTGACGACCCTCCGGCCATCGCTCGAGCCGATCGAGCGCTTCGGCGTCACCGGCACGCCGTTCATCACGAGGTTGCTCCGGGTGACGACGCGCTCGGGGCCGGAGTGGAAGACCTGGAGCCTGAGGCCCGCCGCCTTGTTGGAGATCACCAGCTCCGCGGCCTCGCCCGGTGCATAGCTCTCGCGCGGGAAGGCGGCCTCGACCGAGCGGACGAGCTCGGCGGGAGTCGGCGCTCGACCCTCGTACCTCCGCTCCTCCGGAGCACGGGTCGATGTGCCGAGCAGGAGCGTTGCGGCCGAGCCGGCCGCGAGCACGAGGAGCGCCGGGGTAGCGACCGATCGAGCGGCCATCTGCGGGCTACGCTAGCTGCATGCGGGCCTTTCATGCGTCCGATCTCTACGCGCCCATGGGCGACCAGCCGCGCGCGATCGAAGAGATTGCTGCTTCGGTCGCAGAGGGCAACCGCTTCCAGACGATCCTCGGCGCCACCGGCACGGGGAAGACGGCGACGATGGCGTGGACGATCGAGAAGCTCCAGCGGCCTGCGCTCGTCATCGCGCACAACAAGACGCTTGCCGCACAGCTCTGCAACGAGTTCCGGGAGTTCTTCCCCGAGAACGCGGCCGAGTACTTCGTCTCCTACTACGACTACTTCCAGCCTGAGGCGTACATCCCGCAGGCCGACCTGTACATCGAGAAGGACTCGTCGCAGAACGACGACATCGCGCGGCTGCGGCTCTCCGCGACGTCCTCGCTCCTGACCCGTCGCGACGTCGTGGTCGTCGCCTCCGTCTCGTGCATCTACGGCCTTGGGTCGCCCGAGGAGTGGCGTGAGCGCGTTCTCATGCTCGAGGTGGGGGAGGAGCACGATCGCGACGAGGTGCTCCGCAAGCTGATCGAGAGCCAGTACGTTCGCAACGACACGGTCCTCGGGCGCGGCCGCTTCCGGGTCAAGGGCGACCTCGTCGAGATCCAGCCCGCGAACGTGGAGACGGCCTACCGGGTCTCGTTCTTCGGCGACGAGGTCGAGCAGATCACGCACTTCGATCCGCTCACCGGCGAGGTCTACGCACGGCTCGACAACCTCGTGATCTGGCCTGCGACCGAGTACGTGACCTCGAAGCCGACGATCGAGCGAGCCGTCGACGAGCTCCGCGCCGAGCTCGAGCAGCAGGTCGCGAAGTTCGAGTCCGAGGGACGTATGCTCGAGGCGCACCGGATCCGCCAGCGGACGGAGTACGACCTCGAGATGATGCGGGAGCTCGGCTTCTGCTCCGGCATCGAGAACTACTCGCGGGCACTCGAGGGCCGCCCGGTCGGATCGCACCCGTTCACGCTCATCGACTACTTCCCCGACGACTTCGTCTGCTTCGTGGACGAGTCGCACCAGACGGTTCCCCAGCTCGGCGGCATGTACGAGGGCGACCGCTCGCGCAAGCAGACGCTCATCGACTACGGCTTCCGCCTCCCGTCGGCGCTCGACAACCGCCCGCTCCGCTTCGACGAGTTCCTGTCGAAGGTCGGGCAGCTCGTCTTCGTCTCGGCGACGCCTGGTCCCTTCGAGCTCTCGCGCTCGAGAGTGATCGCGGAGCAGCTGATCCGCCCGACCGGCATCGTCGATCCCGAGGTCGAGCTCCGCCCTACCAAGAACCAGATCGACGACCTCCTGAACGAGATCCGGCACCGCGAGGAGGCGGGCGAGCGCACGCTCATCACGACGCTGACGAAGAAGATGGCGGAAGACCTGACCGACTACCTGCTCGAGGCGGGCGTCCGCGCGCGCTACCTCCATTCCGAGATCGACACGCTCGACCGGATCAAGATCATTCGCGAGCTCCGCCTCGGCGAGTACGACGTCCTCGTCGGGGTCAACCTCCTGCGCGAGGGGCTCGACCTGCCCGAAGTCTCGCTCGTCGCCGTCTTGGACGCCGACAAGGAGGGTTTCCTGCGCGGCAAGACCGCCCTCATACAGACCACTGGACGTGCGGCCCGCAACACCGCGGGCAAGGTGCTCCTCTACGCCGACAAGCGCACCGAGGCAATCGTCGGCGCGATGGAGGAGACGAACCGCCGCCGCGCCTACCAGATCGCCTACAACGAGGAGCACGGGATCACGCCCGAGACGATCGTCAAGGGCGTCTCCGACATCACCGACCTCCTCTCGCTCGAGTCCCCCCACGTCCCCTCTTCGCGCCGCCGCCGCGGGAAGTCCGAGGTCGAGGGCATGTCCCGCGACGAGCTCGACAAGCTCGTCATCACGCTCGAGGAGGAGATGTACCTCGCCGCCGAGGAGCTCCGCTTCGAGTACGCGGCCAAGCTCCGCGACGAGATCAAGGAGCTCCGGAGGGAGCTCAGCGCGTTCGCCGAGGCGTGATCGCGGACGACGCCGCGCCTGCCGCCTAACCCGACCGCGCGCCGAAGATCTCTTCGACGCGTCGTCTGAAGGCTCTCGGATCGATCGCCGGAAAGCGGAAGAGCTCGGGTTCGAGCTGCTCGAAGTACCTGAGGGCCGGGCCGGGCTCGATCAGCTGGCGCTCCATCATTGCCGCGACGTCGTCGAGATCCTGGGAGTGCGCGCGCTCGAGCTTGGCGAGGGCTTGCGCGAGGAGGTCGAAGTGGTAGTAGGTCAGTCTCCCCTCGCGCCCGACGAAGACACTGCGATCCTCCCAGCCGGCGGGGACGGGGATGAAGTCGGCCGGCGACGCGAGCTCGACGTTGATCTCGAGGTCGTCCTTCAGCTTCTGAATCGCTCGCAGGAGCGGCTCGGTCTCCGGAGCGAGGCGGATGTCGACGTCGATCGTCGACCGTCGCCAGCCGAGGAGAACCGCGGTCGCCCCGCCGGTGAAGTAGCAGGCACCGTCGGAGTCGGCCGAGTGGCCGAGAGCGCGCATGAAACGCGCGATCCGATCCGAGTCGGCTAGCTCGCGCACTCCGCTGCGCGCTCGAAGCTCACGAGGCGTCGCAAGAGCGCGTTGTACCGAGAGTGCGCCGAGTCCACCTCGTCCCCGCAAAGTCGCGCGTAGAGGCGGTGCTCCGGCGACGGAATCGGGCGCTCGACAGCAAAGCCGAGCCGTCTCAGCCGAGGAGCGCCGATCGAGACGAGCAAGGACTCGACCGATTCGACACCTCGTTCGAGGTCTGCGATCCCCGCCTCCACGAGCTCGGCTCCGGGCAACCCAGCAAGTGCTCTGGCACGCTCGTCGGTCCTCACTGTCCGAGGATAGACCGGACGCCCGCTACGCTGCCGCCATGTGCCGAAACATCCGTACGCTCCACAACTTCGAGCCGCCCGCGACCGCCGAGGAGGTGCGCGCAGCTTCGCTCCAGTACGTCCGCAAGATCAGCGGCTACGCGAAGCCGTCGAAGGCGAACGAGGAGGCGGTCGGTCGCGCGGTCGACGCCGTCGTAGCGGCCTCTGCACGACTCCTCGACGAGCTCGTGACGACAGCTGCACCGCGTGACCGCGAGGTCGAGGCTGGACGCGCCCGCGCCCGGGCCGCTGAGCGCTTCGGCCACGCGGCCTAACTACCGTCAGGCTGCGGCGAGCGTGCCGAGCTTGTCGCGGAGGTAGCGCAGATAGGGCTGCGGGTCGATCGGGCCACCGACGACGCGTTCGACGGTCTCGGCGGGCGTGAACTTGCGGCCATGTGCGTAAAGGTGCTCCCGCAGCCACCCGTGCAGCTCCGAGAACTCGCCTTGCTCGATCTGCTCGTCGACGTCCGGGATGGCCTCGCGGGCCTTCTCCCAGATCTGCACCGAGAGGACGCTCCCGAGGAGGTAGGTCGGGAAGTAGCCGAACTGGCCCCCCGACCAGTGCGCGTCCTGCAGGACGCCGAGCCGGTCGTCGGGGACCTCGAGCCCAACGAGCTCCGCGAAGCGCACATTCCAAGCTTCGGGCAGATCTTTGACGGCGAGCCGGCCCGAGATCAGCTCCTGCTCGAGCTCGAAGCGGAGGATGACGTGCAGCCCGTACGTCGTCTCGTCGGCGTCGACCCGTACATAGGACCTGCGGGCGCGGTTCACCGCCCGGTGGAAGCGGGCGAGCGAGACGCCGCTGAGCTCGTCCGGGAACGTCTCCTGTACGCGGGGGTAGAACCAGCGCCAGAACGGGAGCGAGCGTCCCACGATGTTCTCCCAGAGCCGGCTCTGCGACTCGTGCAGCGCTGCGGAGGCTCCGGAGCAGAGCGGCGAGCGGTCGAGAAGCGAGCTCACTCCCCACTCGTAGAGGCCGTGACCGCACTCGTGCATCGCCGTGAAGAGGGAAAGGAGGTCGTCGTCGGCGTAGCGCGTCGTCAGCCGGATGTCGCCGAGCCCGAACGTCGTCATGTACGGATGAACGGTCGTGTCCAGGCGGAACTCGTCCCAATTCGCGCCAAAGCGCTCGACGAGCTCGCGGGACAACGACTCTTGATGTGAGACCGGGAACCGTCCGCGCAGGTAGTCGTCCTCGTCCTCCGTCGCGTGCTCGGCGACCAGGGCGACGAGCTCGGGCTCGAGGGCGGCGAACACGGCTCGCACCTCGTCGGTGCGCATCCCCGGCTCGTAATCGTCGAGGAGGACGTCGTACGGGTCGTCGTACGGCGCGTGGCACTCGACGTAGCGACGCCGAAGCTCGAGCATGCGCTCCAGCCAGGGACGGAACGCGGCGAAGTCAGCGTCTGCACGAGCACCCACCCAGGCTTCGTAGGCCTCGGCGGCCGTCCTCGCGAGGTCGGTGGCAAGCTCGGTCGGGACGCGGCGTGCTCTCGCCCAATCGCGGCGTGCGACACGAATGAGGCAAGCGTCGTCGGCGTCGTAGGCAAGCGTGGCACCGTACGGCTCGAGCTCGTCGAGGAGCTCGCCGAGCCGGTCGTCGACCTGCTGGCCGTGGATTACCGCTTCGAGCGTTGCGAGCTGGGCCGCGCGCGAGCTCTGCCCGCCGGGCGGCATCCAGACCGTCATGTCCCAGACGAGGACCGATTCGACGCGCCTCAAGTCGGTGAGCTTGCCCAGACGCTCCGCGAGCTCGGCGAGCGCCGGTTCCATGGGCCGGGACTCTACCGGCGACGGAACGAGCGCCGTCCGGTCTCGGCGAACGCGCTTCCGTCCCATGCGTACGTCGTCACGGTGAGGGTGTCGGCGTCGCTCTCGTAGACGTTGACACCCCGTGCCTCGCCTCGCCGGTGAGGGCGAGGCCGACCGAAGCCAGGTGCGGTGGCGAGGACGACCGAGCCGCCTGCTCCGTCTTCGAGTGCCTCGAACTCCCGGCGCTCGGCGATTCCGGCCTGGTGCACGTGGCCGCCGACCACGAGCTCCGCTCCAGCCGCGGCGAGCGTCTGGAGGACGTGATGGCGACCGTGCAGGGGCCGTTTTCGCTTGGCTCGCCAGGGCGGCGCGGCGAGGTGATGGTGGAGCGCCACGATCCGGAGCGCGCCGGCGTGGGCATCCCGGAGGCGCGCGACGCGACGAGCGAGCTCGTTCGACGAGAGCGATCCACCCTGCTGGCGCCACGGGCGCACGGAGTTCAGCCCGAGGACGAACAGCCGCGCGGACGAGTAGACGGGTTCAGTGCTTCCGAAGACCCGTTCCCACTCTCGGAACGTGCGGGTGAAGCGGGCGGGAAACGAGTACGGGATGTCGTGGTTCCCCGGCACCGCGAGCAGCGGAAGGTCGAGTTCTCGCAAGAGCTGTCCTGCCCGCTCGAGCTGTGCGCGCCGGCCGCGATGAGCCATGTCGCCCGAGGCGATGAGGAGCTCGGGCTCGATGCGGGTCGCAAGCTCGCGTAAGGCCGCGTACGTCTGGGGCGTCTCGTGGCGTCCGATGTGGAGGTCGGAGACGTGGAGCGCGCGCGCGATCACCGCCGAGGCAGGCTATACACTCGCACTGTGCCAGACGAGGCGCCGGAGCTCTTCGACGACGTCTACCTCGGTCTTCGGGCGGGCGGTGCCGTGCGGAAGCAGCGCCGCGGCGAGCCGCTTTCCGTCGAGGAAGAGGAGGCGCTCGGCCACTGGCAGCGCCTTTCGTTCTGGCGGAAGCTCATCGCCGTCGGGGCGTTCGCGCTCGGCACGTTCGGTCTCGGGTTCACCGTGGGCGGCTTGATCTTCGGCCGCCGCTGGCGCGCCGCGCGACGCTAAGAGCTTCTAACGCGATGATCGCCCGCCGCGAGGCGGATGCTGGACGCCGTGAGGCAAGGACGCAGGGAGCGCCCGTATCCACTGCGATACGGGCGCGACCGAGGACACAGCATCACGGCGTCCAGCGCCGCATCGCGACATGGCCGTTCATTGCGTTAGGAGCTCTTCGAGCTTCTTTCCGGTGCAATCCGCTGCGCCCGGTCGCGCGAAGGACCTGGGGCAGACCGACGCAAGGAGACGTCATGCTCAGAATTCTCAGCGCTGCGGCCGGCGCCGCGCTCGCATTCGCCGGACTCGCAGTTGCAGTTCCGCAGAAGGACACCTTCAACCTGACCGCAAACCTCAAGGCGCGCTTCGAGGTTCCGAAGCCGGCCGGAGTGCCGGCCGGGGCCGTCGGTCTCCTCACCGGGAAGGCCGTCGAGCAGACGAACGACAAGGCGCGGATCACGTGGCGCCTGACGTTCTCGAAGCTGAGCGGTCGCGCGGCCGCCGCACACATCCATCTGGGCAAGCCGGGCAAGGCCGGAGGCGTGATGGTCGCGCTCTGCGGTCCGTGCAGGAACGGGCAGCGCGGCGCGGCGAACATCACGCACGCGCAGCTCCGGACGATCCGGAACGGGGGGGCGTACATCAACCTGCACACCTCGAGGAACGCTGCCGGCGAGATCCGCGGGCAGCTCAAGGCCTCGAAGGCCAGCTCGGGCGGGGACCCGGGCTCGCCCCCGGGCGACCCCGGCTACCCCCCTGGCGACCCGGGCTACGACCCCTAGTAGCTGGCGTGATCTGAAGAGGAGCCCCGCGGCCGCGAAGCGGACGCGGGATCTATGCGCGACCGGAATCCGCGCGAGCGGATTCCGGTCTTGCGTGAGCTCGTTGTGGCCTGATCTGAAGAGGAGCCCCGCGGCCGCGAAGCGGACGCCTTCAGGGATCTATGCGCGACTGGAATCCGCGCGAGCGGATTCCAGTCTTGCGCGAGCTCGTTGTGGCCTGATCTGAAGAGGAGCCCCGCGGCCGCGAAGCGGACGCCTTCAGGGATCTATGCGCGACTGGAATCCGCGCGAGCGGATTCCAGTCTTGCGCTTCAGATACAGGATTCGGCCGAGAACTCTTGGTGGCCGCGGCCCGGCTGACAGCGCTGTTCCCGTAACGCGGCGGTCAGCCGGTAGGTCTCGTCCTCCTGCTCGAAGCCGAGCGTCCACCGCTCGGACCGGATCGAGTCGTCGAGGATCCCGTCGAGCGTGACCGTCACGGTCTCAGGGCCGGTGCCCTCTGGCGACCCTTTGCCGTCGATCGTCGTCCGCGCGGCGGTTCGTTCGTCGAGACGGAGGAACTCGGCAGCGGCCATCGCGGCCGAGCCTTCCCAGTGCTCGTCGACGTTTCCCTGGAATGTTCGGAACCCGTCGACGGACACGACCCCGCCATCCGGCTGAGGGGGCCCACCCCAGACGAGCTCGACCTCGACTTCGTTGCCGCAAGCCGCGAGGGCCACGACGGAGAGGAGAGAGGCGGCGTACGCGAGCAAACGCACGCCGCCTTTGTACCTGACCGGAGACCTGACGCTACACACAACCGCAGCGGCCGCGAAGCGGCCGCCTTTAGGAATCTTCGCGCGACCGGAATCCGCGTTAGCGGATTCCGGTCATGGCGCAAAGTTTGAGCGCTACGCGAACGCGCCGATCTGCTCGGTGTAGTACTCCATCTGCCGTTGGAGGCGCTCCGCGAGATCCGCCCCGACGATCCCGAAGTTTTCGACGATCAGGGTCGCTCGGGTTGCGAACTGCGTGAACTCTTCGCTCACGCGCAACGACGCGAGCTTCTCGGCGTCTCCACGGATCAGGATGAACCCGTTGAGGTCGCCGCCGTGCGGCTCGAGGAAGACGGGCTCGAAGTTCTCGATCGTGCCCTCCTCCTGAAGTCGGCTGTAGTACGCGAGCGTCTCGTTGAAGACCTCGAGGGCCTCGGTCTCGCGACCGCGAACGACCTCGCCCCAGCCGATGAACAAGCCGGCATCTGCCATTCCCCACCTCCTTCGAAGTTGGAGAGCCGAGAATGGCACGTTGTCGTGCTCGGGGCAAGCCGGGTGCCGAGCCGGGTCGCTCGGCGACCCGGCTCGGCCGCGATGTGGTCAGTCGTTCCCCTCGGAGATCACGATGTCGCCGCTGTGCACGTCCAGATAACCCTCTTGGTTGAAGCCGCTGTTGGGCGTCGGGCACACATAGGGGAAGCCGAACGGCCAATTCGGACTGTCGACCGGATCGACGAAGTTGGGGCTCGACTGGTCACGTACCGCGCTGCTCGGCGGCCCGTTGTCGATCAAGAAGACCACGCGTCCGATGCCCGTGGCGCTGTCGACTCCGCCGACGACTGCTTGGTTGCCGTCGATCGAGACGCACGTGACGTTTGTCTGCGACCCGCTGATCCCGTTGCGACCGGTGATGAAGAGTCCGGTGACCTTCTGGCCCTTCTTCTCGACGTGGGCGTCCACGCTGAAGTCGCGTGAGAGGATCGTGAACCCGCCCGGAAACGTTCCGGGCCCTAATCGGCCGCCACCTACGACGAACGGATCCTCGGACGGACCGCCCGAGGCCAGCGACGAATAAGCGGCTCCGGAGCCGACGAGCGCCCCGAGCACCGCGAGTACTACCAGTACCTTCTTCACTAGCCCCCCCTCATCGGTTGACGGTCGGATTATCTTCAGTCGGCGCTCAACATCCACTGAAGAGGCAGGGCGAACGTCTGTTCGACTCGGTAGAATGGCGTGCCCATGGCTCAAGCTGACGAGCTCGTCGTCCACGGCGCGCGCGAGCACAACCTGAAGAACGTCACCGTCCGCATCCCGCGGAACGCGCTCGTCTGCGTCACCGGGCTCTCCGGCTCCGGGAAGTCGTCGCTCGCCTTCGACACGATCTACGCCGAGGGGCAGCGCCGCTACGTCGAGTCGCTCTCCGCCTACGCGCGGCAGTTCCTGCAGATGATGGAGAAGCCGGACGTCGACTCGATCGACGGGCTCTCGCCGGCGATCTCGATCGACCAGAAGACGACCTCGCGCAACCCGCGCTCGACGGTCGGCACGGTCACCGAGATCTACGACTATCTACGTCTCCTCTATGCACGGATCGGCCGGCCCCACTGCCCGATTTGCGGACGGCCGATCGCGGGGCAGTCGCTCGACCAGATCGTCGAGCAGGTGCTCCGCCTCCCGGAGGGGGCGAAGTTCACGGTGAACAGTCCGGTCGTCCGCGACCGCAAGGGCGAGTACAAAGACGTCCTCGAGGAGCTGCGCCGCGACGGCTTCACGCGCGTCAAGGTGGACGGCGAGCAGCGGCTGCTCGAGGAAGAGATCTCACTCGACAAGAAGTACAAGCACACGATCGAGGTCGTCGTCGACCGGCTCGTGATGAAGGCCGACCTTCGCCAGCGGCTCACCCAGTCGATCGAGACGGCGACGTCGCTTGCGGAGGGGCTGGTCGTGATCGACGTCGTGGACGGAGAGTCGATGACGTTCTCCGAGAACCTCGCGTGCCCAGAGCACGGTGTCTCGCTCCCGGAGCTCGAGCCGCGCGTCTTCTCGTTCAACTCCCCCCACGGCGCCTGCCCGCGCTGCACGGGGCTCGGCTCGCAGCTCGAGATCGACCCCGACCTGCTCGTCCCGGACACGTCCCTCTCGATCAACGAAGGGGCGCTCGTACCCTGGACGATCGGGAGCCAGAGCTTCTACGACTCGGTCATCGAGGCAATCGCGGAGCGCTACGAGATCTCGCTCGACACGCCGTGGCGCGACCTGAACCAAGAGCAGCAGGACAAGTTCCTGTACGGGACGGAAGGCGACCGCATCTTCGTCACCTACCGCAACCGGATGGGGCGGAAACGGCAGTACACGATGGCGTTCGAGGGTCTCGTGTCGAACCTCCAGCGGCGCTACCGGGAGACCGACTCCTCGCAGCAGCGCGACCGGATCGAGGAATACATGAGCTTCCGGCCCTGCCCGCAGTGCGGCGGGGCTCGCCTGAAGCCGGAGGTGCTCGCGGTGAAGATCGGCGGGGACTCGATCCACGAGTTCACGCGGATGTCGGTGACGACCGCCTTGCGGTTCATCGACGAGCTCGAGCTGACGAAGACGGAGGAGCTGATCGGCCGCCGGATCGTCAAGGAGGTACGAGAGCGGCTGACGTTCCTCGACAACGTCGGCGTCGGCTACCTCCAGCTCGACCGCGCCGCGAAGACGCTCTCGGGTGGGGAGGCGCAACGGCTCAGGCTGGCCACGCAGATCGGCTCGCAGCTCGTCGGCGTCCTCTACATCCTCGACGAGCCATCGATCGGGCTCCACCAGCGCGACAACGGCAGGCTGATCGCCACGCTGGAGCGGTTGCGGGACCTCGGCAACACCGTGCTCGTCGTCGAGCACGACGAGCAGATGATGCGGGCCGCCGACTGGGTCGTCGATCTCGGCCCCGGGGCCGGCGAGCACGGCGGCGAGATCGTTGGAGAGGGCA
>Ga0247727_10013517_pt1 | contig 13745 bp, 6 predicted proteins | sample WisWelCaveWW1625_FD_202498 | JGI IMG/M metagenome (GOLD analysis project Ga0247727, IMG submission 202498) | Biofilm microbial communities from Wishing Well Cave, Virginia, United States - WW16-25 | ecosystem: Environmental > Aquatic > Deep subsurface > Groundwater > Cave microbial mat | place... | reverse complement strand
AGGTCGCGCGAAGCGGCGATGTCGCTTCCAATCTCCGCCAGGGTCGCCATCTCACGCGCGCGGCGTTGGGTCTCGGCGTGCAGTTGGGCGGTCTGTATTGCCGCCCCCGCATTCGCGGCGATAGTCGTCAGCAGGCGCATATCATCGTCATTGAACACGCCCTCCTCTGTTGTGCTTTGCACGCTCAACACACCGATGGTTTCTTTACCCGATTTGATCGGCACACCCAGATACGAAAGCGACTCTTTGCCCACGAGTTTTGTGCCTAACTCCCTTCGGCGTTCTTCGATATTCGTGTTGATGAGCAAGGGTTCGCTGGTCTCGATAATCTTGCTCGTCAACCCTTCGCCCAGTTTTCGCGGGACCATCTCTTCCCCGAATTGATATGGGAAGTGGATGAGACTCGTCTGTTGATCGAGCAATGCCACGTAGACGATATCCGCATCGAAGATCTCCCGCATCTGACTCCCGATGAGCTGGATCATGTTATCCAATTCTGACTCTGCCACAAGAGCCTGACTCACCGTGCTGATGGCGGAAAGTTCCGCGGCGCGTTGTTCGGTCTCTTTGAGCAGTCTTTGGGTTTCGTTGAAGAGACGTGCGTTTTCGAGCGCCACACCCAGGTTTGCCGAAAGTGTTTGCAGGAGGCGCAGATTGTTTTCATCGAACGCGTGGAGTCGTATACTTTGTACATCCACAACGCCCAGCACCTTATCCCCAATCATGATGGGTACGCCCAGGTAGGATTGGACATCCTCGCTGTCTGTCGGCGCAGTGACATAAGCCGCCGCGCCGCTGTCGTCCATTTCCTGCGCGGTATTCAACAAAAGCGGCTGGCGCGTCGCGATGATCTTTGATGTCAGCCCGCCTTCCCCCAATTCCCAGGGCGGCTCGTCGTCAAAATATCCTTCGCTATAACTATACGTGAGATGCACCATTCCCGATTTTGCATCGTACAGGAGAATATCGGCGATCTCTACATTGAAGATCTCGCGCACCTTATCGCCCACATTGCGCGTCACTGTTTTGACATCCAGTGTCTTTGCCATGGCTTCGCCCGCGCTGTTGAGGATGGCAAGTTCCGCGGCGCGTTGATCCGTTTCCCTGAGAAGGCGTTGAGTCTCTTCGAAGAGGCGGGCATTTTCAAGCGCCACACTTAAACTGGACGCCAGTGTATTCAACAAACGGACGTCTGATTCTCCGAAGAAATTTTCATGTTCGTTATCAGCCAACTGAATGACGCCGCGTACCTGCTCGCCAACCACCAGGGGCACAAACAAAACAGATTTGGATTCTTGCGTGCCTTTGATAAGCTTGACGCCCATTTCATTAAGATATTTCACATTGTTGTTGATCAGTAAATGTTTACGCGTGCTTATCAATTGTTCCGAGATGTAACTGAACGGCGTTGGATCAGGCTGGAGGTATTGACCGTTCTCCACCACAAAGTGGTAACTGGTCTGCCTGGTTTGGTGATTATAGGATGAGAGTACGACCGCTTGTTCAGGATAGAGTTCATGGATCTTTTCACCAACGAGATCATACATGGCTCCGGTATCCAATTCAGTCACGAGACCCTTCTGGATGTTTGTAATGATCGCCAGTTCGGCATTACGCTCTTCGGTCTCTTTGAGCAGGCGGTTGGTCTCATCGAAGAGGCGTGCGTTTTCCAATGCAACGCCCATATTGTTGGCAAGCGTGGATAGCAGGCGAACACTATCCTGAGTATAAGCATGTTTTGTATATGTGTGAGCGGAGACCACTCCAATCACTTTTTCACCGACGATAATGGGAACGCCCAGATAAGATTGCGTCACCGTTGGATTCACTTCGGCGGCTTCGGGTGGATAGTATGCCCCCAGCGCGGCGGCTTCTTCGGCTGTGCCTAACACCAACGGCTGGCGCGATTGGATGACGCGCGATGTAAGCCCAGTACCCAACGGGAATGGTTCGACGTTATCCAAATACTTGCCTTCGTCCCATTCAAATACGGGCTGGATCATATTGGTTTTATCGTCCAGCAGGAGGATGGAAGTGGCATCGGCTTTGAAGATTTCGGTGACCTTATCGCCAACGGTACGGGTGATCGTCTGCATGTCCAATTGCATGGACATGGCTTCACCTACGCTGTTGATAATCTGTAATTCAGCAGCGCGGTCCTCGGTTTCTTTGAGCAGGCGTTGGGTCTCTTCGAAGAGGCGGGCATTTTCAAGCGCCACGCTCATGCTGTTGGCAATTGTCGAAAGCAGTCGGACGTCCGAATCGCTGAATGCATCTTCGCGATCCAGATTTTGCAGGCTGATAATTCCTGTCACTTCATCGCCAACGATCATGGGTACAAAGAGAAGCGATTTGGGTTCTTCGCCCTCCAGGACTGGCTCTTCACCCATTTCAGTTACAAGTTGGTGGTAATCCTGATTGATTAACCAGGGTTGGCGCGTTTCGACAACTATTTGACGGAATTGGTCAATTGGAACGGGTTTGTTGATATGTAATCGCTGATCGCGTTCTATCAAATAGCGGTGATCAATCTCTTTGGTGACAGGATCATAGAGCGTGATCAACGTCGCCTGCGCATCGAAGATTTCCCGAACTTTATCGCCGATCAAATCAATGATGCCCTGAAAATCAAGTTTGGAGGCTAGTCCCTGCTGTACGCTGTTGATGACAGCCAGTTCGGCGTTGCGCTCCTCAGTTTCCTTGAGCAGGCGCTGAGTTTCATCGAAGAGACGCGCGTTCTCGAGGGCCACGCTCATCGAATTGGCGAGGGTGGTTAGAAGTCGCACATTTGAATCACTGAAAGCGTTCTCTCGATCTACATTTTGAAGGCTGATCGAACCCCTAACTTCTTTGTTTGCTATTAGTGGAACAATGACCATTGACTTAGGTATCTCTGTGCCAGGAGCGATGTTAATGAGAAACCCCAGTTCGCGCATACGCTTTTCCCAATTCTCATTAATAAACACAGGCTGGCGTGTGTGGATCAAGTGACGATGCCCATCATTGAGGGGGGAAAGATCAGCATAAAACCTTTTACCCTTTTCAATCCCATAGTGTAGAAGGCTCTGTTGTTTGTCATAGTCAAGAGTATTTATTGTTACGACCTGCGCATCGAACACATCGCGGATCTTATCCCCTACGAGATCATAAATGGCTTGCAAATCCAGCTTGGAAGCAAGCCCCTCCTGCACGCTGTTGATGATGGCGAGTTCGGCGTTGCGTTGCTGAGTCTCATCGAAGAGACGTGCGTTTTCGAGCGCGACACTCATGCTGTTGGCGAGGGTTTGCAATAAACGCGCATCTGATTCACTGAAGGCATATTCGCGGTTGACATCGTGAATGCTGAGCGCGCCGAGCATGGTACTCCCTATGGCAAATGGAACACCTAAAAACGACTTACCAACGGTATATCCTTCAGGGGCAATTGCATCGTGCGCCAGAATATCCTGTTCGGTTCCAAGATTCAGCGGTTCGTTTGCAAACAACACGCGGCGGGTGATGTTTTTTCTCAACGGCTCGCTGGGACTTTCGATTCGTTTGCCAAGCGTCACCCAATAGGGCCACGAGACTAATTCGGTCGTTTTATCATAGAGCGCAATAAAAACACTTTGAGCTTTTGTAATATCGCGCACTTGATCACCGACAAGGTCAACGATGGATTGAAAATCCAATTTCGATGCGAGTCCCTGCTGGATGCTGTTGATGATGGCAAGTTCAGCGGTGCGCTGGCGTTCCGCTTCGAGGGCGCGGGCGCGCGTCAACGCGGTGGCAATGTGTTGGGCTACAAAAGTAAGCACATTGACATCATTCTCTGTATAGCCTATCCCTTCCTTATAACTTTGGACCACCAAAATGCCCAATGTCTTATTCCCAACTTTCAGCGGCGTACCCAACCAGTCCTCGGATTCTGACCCTGATTGCTCAATCTCTCCACTGCGAATTAACTCTCCGCTATGTGCGCGTGAAGAATGCACGATCCGCCCAGTACGCAAAACATAAGCCGTGCCGCCTTTAAATTGCTCAAGAGTAGTAGGGGCAGATGGTTGATCCCCTGAGCTATCCACATAATAGGGCCAGGTGATCAAATCGGTCTGTGCGTCGTAGAGTGCAATAAAGAAATTCTCGGCATACATCAACTTCCCCACGATCTTGTGCAGTTTCTTATAGAACGACTGCATATCCTTCACGGCGCTCGCCGCGTCCGCGATCTCGTACAGCGCCTTCTGGATTTTTAACTGGCGCTTCGCATCCGCTTGCGCCGCTTTTACATCCGCATTAAGACCCGTCGTTTTCTTCGCTGCATCTAATTTGGCTTTCGGCTGTTTCCCTTTAACCTGCCTGCTCACAGCCTTGGGCTTTTGCTTCCCTTTCTTAATAGCCTTCCGTAAGGGGGATGTCTTTTTTACCATACCCGTTGCTCCTCAATCCTCTGGTTTGTGTAATCAACTTGAGTAGTAAGGGCGACCCTTCAAGGTTGTCAAAGGTTCTTGCTCTCGCTGGGCGGGTCGCCCCTACCGTGTTTGAAACAAAAATTTTGTCAAGGATATTCTGTAATTTTACGATCGAAATTGTCAAAACCCAATCATGCTGTAACATCATGGGGATGCGGGTTTTGTTTCCATATCAGGTTGGTTTGTGCGCAGGTCGCGCAGTAACTGCTGATCGAAACCTGTGCCACGCGGCTGATCGATCAGGCTCAAGCGGTCTATCATGGTGGTTTGGAACATCGTCCTGACCTCCCCATAATTCTGCGCCAGGTTCCTCAATACTTTTGATGGAACGACCAGGAATTCGCTTTCCTCTTCCGTGATGATATTGGCAGTGCGCAGGGACCCAGTTAACGCCGCCACCTCGCCGAAGAAATCACCATCTCTCAGAATATTCAAAATCACATACTCATCATCTTTGCTATACCCCACACCCACACTGCCTTTCATAATGAAATATGCCATGTCGCTAGTTTCACCGCGATACACCACCACCGTTCCAGGCGGCGCCTGCGCAATGAGAGTCTGCGCGGCAAGTTCGTCGCGTTCCTTGGATGTCATCCCTTCCAACCCATTCAACCGTTGGATAAAGCGGTCAATTTCAGACCTCAAAGCTGCACGGCCAGCCCCAAGCCGCGGCGCCACCTCGAGTCCTCGCAACAGTGTCAGGGTCCGCTTCCATTCAGTGGTAATTTCACCCAGCGCAGGCAATCCCAACACCACCGCCCCTGCAATGACCAGCACAAATGCGCTGATCATGAACAAGATACGCACGTTCATCACATCTGCCAACCCGGCCAGTGCCATGCCCGCCACATACATGACATCCCGCACCACAAAATAGGAACTATTCACACGTCCGCGCATTTCGCGCGGTGCGGCGCGTTGAATGACAAGTTGCTCCCCAATGAATGATGGCGCATTTAACAAGCCTGAGATTCCCATCATTAGAATGGCGAGCCACACCGAATGCGAGAACGAATATACGATCATCGCCGCCGCCATGCTCAAGTAACTGATCGCCAGCCACTGCCCCGCGCGGATGCGGTCTGCAAGCCGCGCCATGCCAATGCTTCCCATTGTGATCCCAATCGCCTCTGCCGCCTCCTGCAATCCGAAATGGAATTCTGTCCCGCCCAACTCGCGCAAGGTGAATGGCAGAAGGAGGGAAATTTCCAATCCGAAGATCAGGTAGATCGGGGCGATCACAATGAATAACGAACGAAGGATCGGAGCCGTGCTCACAACATTCAAGCCCGCACGCAGGTTCTTCCCGATGGCGCGAATGCTCGTATCTTCCACATTCGGCAGGGATGGCACTTGCGTAAAAACGATCAACAAACCCGATATAAGGAACGATAACCCATCGAGATAAAACGCCCATTCGATATTCAAACTCGAAGCAATGAATCCTGCCGCGGCAAAGCCGATAGTTGTTGAACCCAGCGAGGAAACCGCCATCAACGAGGTTGCAGCTGAAAGTTCCTTTTCCGAGGTCACTTCGGGCAAAAGGCTGGCATGTGCAGAATCAAAGAACTGGGTGATGGCGCTTGTCAACGCGACGATCACATATAGCCAGTTGATATTGAACGGGATCAGGAAGGGGATGAGAAAGATCAGGATCGCGCGCAGCAGGTCCGAGATCAGGATGATGCGTTTGCGATCGAAACGGTCCACGAATACGCCCGCGATGAGTCCGATCACGAGCGTGGGTCCTGAGGTGGCGATCAACATCAGCCCTACACTCTGTGCTGAGCCTGTCACGCGATATACCAGGATCGAAGCGGCCAGCGCGGTCAACGCACTGCCCATCGAGGAGATCAATTGCCCGGTCCATAAAAGCGTGAAGGAACGATTCCGAAATACGGAAAACATCGACGGCGCAAATTTCCCTACCATGCTCTCTCCTCAATTATTCTTTTGCAGTTTACATGCGCGCTGGCGAATAGTCAATGGATAAAGGATTTTAAATTCTCGATTGGCGTTTGTGGGACAAGATCACATCCCGGCCAGATGGCATCCACGCCTGCCTTCCTCGCATTGAGAACTGCTTTCATTATTTGAGCCTCATCTCCCTGCCAAAGCGTCGTAACAGGATCAGTATTCCCAAATAGCAAAGTGTCTTTCAAAGCCTCACGCGCCGTAGCGAGATCAGTCAATTGATCAACAGAAATTGCATCTGCCCCTGTTTCAGCAAGCAAATGCAGAGATTTGTTCGCGTTCCCACATACTGATAACACACACGGCTTCGGTAAATCTTCAATCAACTTTTTTTCGGCTGGGAAAACAAACTGCTCATACTTTGCTGGCCCGATAAATCCTGGCGAGCCGCCCATATCGTGGATCGTGATAAAGTCTGCGCCTGCTTTTTTATAGGCGTTGCCAATTTGAGAGAGAAAGGAAGAAAGATGAAAGAGAGCATCTTTTACTGCCTCTGGCTCGCGTTTCATTTCAGCGAACAGACCCCCAGGTTCGATCAGATATAAAAGCAAAGTATAAGGTCCTGGGATGATCCCACTAATCACGATTTTATTGTCTGCGTCTTCTTTCAGCAATCGAATCGCTTCGCAAATAATTGGAATTCTGCCTTTATTGACAAAATCCGCGCTATCCATATAAGCAGTAGTTAGATATTTTGTTGAAGCAAACAACGGCTTTGCAGGTTGTGGGAATTGATAATCTCCTCCCTCATAATAATTCAACTTCGCGCCCAGCGCCTCGGCGGGCGCGCATAGATCCAAAGGCAAAGCCGCGGAGGGCATTCCCGTCAAACGGAAAGTGCTCGCCGCGGCTTTCGCCATTTTCTTTGCATCTTTATGAATTTCGTGAAAGACCAGACCTTCGCGTTCCAATCCCTCCGCTGTGATATGGATCAGCCCGCTAAAAGACGGCTTGCTCGAAATCTTTTTTCCAGATAATAAATCGAGAATCTCTTCGCGATCATTCATGTTTTTTGAAGTAGGGGCGGGGCTACCCCACCCCTATATATTGCTTTTTCACCGCTTTCACAATCGCGGCGATATGCTCAGGTGTGTTTCCGCAGCACCCGCCCACGACCTTTGCACCCAACTCAACATATCTCTTTGAAAACTTTGCCATGTCTTCGGAACCCATATCGTAGACGCCCTGCTCGGTTTCGATGTCCATGTGCGGGACACCGGCGTTTGGCTTAACCCAAAGCGGAAAGTTCGGCACGGTCGCCGCGTATTCTTTGACGACAAGTTCCATGTTTTCAAGTGTGCTTCCGCAATTCGCGCCGACGAACGTTGCGCCCATTTCGGTATATCGTTTCATCACGTCCTTCGGTTTGACGCCCATCATCGAACGCGTGCCGCGGTCATAACTGAATGAAACCACAATGGGCAGATCAGTGACGGATTTCGCACCTTCGAACGCAGCGGTCGTCTCTTCAAAAGAGAACATCGTCTCGATCAACAACAAGTCCACGCCGCCGTCGGCGAGGGCTTTGGCTTGTTCTGCAAACGTTGCTCTCACATCTTCCATTTCAAGCGGACCGTATGGCTTGATCAACGCGCCGACGGGCCCCATCGAACCGGCAACCAGTCCATCGTTGAGTGAGGCGGCTTTGCGTGCGATCTCCGCCGCGCGCATGTTCACTTCGGGAGTGCGGTCCTGATATTTTGAATCTTTCATCCTCATGCGCGTCCCGCCGAAGGTGCAGGTGAGAATAATATCCGAGCCTGCCTCGGCAAATGAACTTGCGAGTTTGAGCAAGGTGTCTGGGTCGTCAATGATGAGGTCTTCGGGCGGTTTGCCGGGTTTGAGTCCCATCTTCTGTAAATTGGATCCCGTCGCGCCATCGGCAACCAGGATTTCGCCTGAGTTAAGTCTTTCGAGAAATTTGTTCATTGTTTTTCCTTATTTGATACTATCGGTGGTCGAGTAGCCTGAGACGATAGCCGAGGGCATATCGAGACCACCACTTGACAGAATAATATTGCTTACATGATGGTTTCGACTGCTTGCGCTCAACCACCGGCGTATTTCATTTCATAAAATTCTTCGCCATCGGGTCCGCGACGCGATTCGGAATCAGATGCGCGATGTGCGGAAATGGTTCGCTCATGTGTGGGAAACTTGTGGCGAGCATAAACTGATTTTGAAAATCGGGATCGGTTGGCAGTTCAAACCGCTCCACTTTACGAGTCACTGCATCGATCTCATTACGCTTCTCCACATTCAGCAAAGCAATACGCGCGCCGTCGCCTGCCGCGTTGCCAACCGCGTAAACATTTTCAAGATCACAATCGGGGATCAAGCCGATCAGCATTGCTTTTTCTTTATCAATAAAACTTCCGAAGCCGCCCGCGAGAATCACCTTGTCAGGGTTTTCCAATCCACTGCGTTTCAACAACGTGCGAGCCGCTGTGAATAGCGCGGCTTTCGCCAATTGGATTTGACGAACATCCTGCTGGGTCATCGGGATGTCTCTGCCAATAGATGTTTCCTCTGCCCAGGCTATTACATACTCCCAGCCTTTTTCCCCCTCCCGTACACGCTGCGACTCCAGATTTTTTTTGAACTTGCCCCGAGAATCGACGATCCCCGCCCGGAACAATTCTGCCACGCCGTCAATGATGGCGGATCCGCAAATTCCTCTGACCTGCCCCTTGAACTCAGCGTGATCGGTGTTCCATCCATCCACACCGATGACTTTGTATTTCGGTTCAAGCGTGATCTCGTCAATGTGGATGCGCTCCATTGCGCCCGGCGCGGCGCGCATCCCATATTCCACGTGCGCGCCTTCGAGCGCGGGACCTGTGGGTGTGGAGGTGCAGACCAGGCGTTTGCGATTTCCGAGAATTAATTCTGCGTTCGTGCCAACGTCAATCAACAGCCAGTTCTCATCCTGTTTATGCGGTTCCTCCGCGACGATCATGGCGCTGGTATCCGCGCCGACGAAGGAAGCAATAGTGGGAAGGACGTGGATATTACCGGATGGGTTGATGTGCAAGCCCAACTCACGCGCCTTTACATCCATGGATTTGTGAATCGCAGGCACGAACGGCGCAAGCCCCAAATCTTTGGGATGAAGATTCAACAGGACGTGGTGCATGGTGGAATTGCCAACCAGAACCATTTCAAGGATTTCGCTGGTTTTTATCTTTGCTTCATGGGCGGCTTGCTTCAATAACTTGTTCAGCGTGGAAATGATCGCCTTGTGCAACTTCTCCAACCCATCCGGATGTTCGATAGCATATTGAATACGGGACATCACATCTTCGCCGTACACAATCTGCGGATTCATTTCAGATTCCGCCGCCAGCATTTCACCCGTTCTCAAATTGCACAAGTACAGCGCGACCGTCGTTGAGCCAATGTCAACAGCCGCGCCGTAACTATCCTCCACATACCCAGGCTGGACTTCGATGACTTCCTTGTCCTGCCACACCGAGACGGTCACGCTCCATTTGGCTTCTCGCAAGGTTTTCGATAAAGTTCGCAGGCATTGATAATCAATGTCTAGGTCATACCAGCGCGGGAGTTTTTCGTTATTGCCGCGGACGAGTCCCATCGAAGTTTCGAGTCCTTTTGCGAGACGTTCCCAATCCGCAATCGGACGTTCGAGATTTGGCGGACTCATTGTGACGAGATACTTCCGAATCGCTGGTTTGACTTCGATTGCTCGGTTGCTCGCGCTCTTGCGGACGATCTGTTTGTTGCCTCGGCTTTCTTCAGGGACGTTGATCAGCACATCGCCCTGGATCTTGCACTGACACGAAAGGCGGACTTGCCCGACTTCCCAGCCTTTGTCTTTGAGCAATTTGGGGCGACGCGCAAAGTATGCGGCTTCCTCGGTTGAAACAGGAGAAACATGTTCACGTTTCGAGTCAATGTTGTATTTCTCGAAGCGACCTTCTTCGATCAATACCATACACTTGCCACAGGTGGCATTTTCCGCGCAAATGGATTCGATCTCCACGCCCAGATCGCGCGCGGCAGAACGAATGGACTGCCCTTCGTCCACTTGCCCGCGACTGCCGGAGGGTTGGAGGATGATGTTGTGTTTTTTCATGGTATTTTGAAACGCAAAGACCGCGAAGAGCGCGAAGGTTTTTTCTTAAACCTTTGTGTCCCGTCGTGCCCTTTGTGGTTAAACAGTTTTTGCTTCCCGGCGTGGAATCTCTATTTTGGCGAAATCAGTTTCCAGTTGCGCGAGAAGCGATTCGGCGACCTCTTCAGGCGCGCCATCGCGCTTGATCCAATTCCCGCGTTTGAATTCCTTGGCATAATCCGTTGTGGACGTTGCGCCAATTGCCATCGCGTACGCGTCGATCTTATCCTGGATCTTTTGCGAGAGTTGTTTCTTGATCGTGCGCCCATCACCTTCAACTGTGAAAGATTGTGGGATGTGCTTCCAATACATGATGCGATACTTTGCCATTGCTGTTCCTTTGTGCCTGTCCTTCGACTTCGTGGCGCCTTGCGCCACTCCGTTCTGGACGAACAGGATTATATATAATTTGTCCGTCTATTCTAAGGGAGGTTACTCGCGAGGTCAATAGCGTGGTGCACTATGCTAAAATCGAAAAAGGTTTAGCGAATTATGAATTGCCCAAACTGCCAGATGGTGAATCCCGATGCTGCAAAATTTTGCATGAATTGTGGGAGTCGTTTGGCTGCCGAAGGCGCGAGTGTGGGAGGGAAATCCCAATTCAATTTGGATCGTTATATTCCACAGGAGTTGGTGACAAAACTGGAAGCCGCGCGCTCGCGCAACTCAATGGTGGGGGAGCGGCGCGTGATCACGATGTTATTCTGCGATGTGAAAGGCTCGACCGCCGCCGCCGAAAAAGTGGACCCCGAAATCTGGACTGACATCATGAATGGCGTGTTCGAGTACATGATCCGCCCGATCTATAAATATGAAGGACTAGTGCCGCGACTGATGGGCGACGCCATCCTTGCGTTTTTCGGCGCGCCGATCACGCATGAAGATGACCCGCAACGCGCGGTACTGGCAGGACTCGAAATTCAGCAGGGAATCAAAACGTATGCAGAGGAAATCCGCCTCCAACACGGACTTGAGTTTGGTCTGCGCGTTGGAATTAATACTGGCTTGGTCGTTGTCGGAGAAATCGGTTCGGATTTGCGGATGGAATATACCGCCATCGGTGACGCGATCAATCTCGCCGCGCGCATGGAGCAGACTGCCGTGGTGGGGACGATCCAAATCTCGGATGAGACTTATAAACTTGTCGCGCCATTCTTTGAAGTTGAACCTTTGGGTGAAGTTGAAGTCAAAGGCAAGTCTGCTCCCATCAAAACATATCGCGTACTGGGAGTGAAAGTCACGCCTGGTCAATTGCGTGGATTGGAGGGATTGAACTCTCCGCTGGTGGGAAGAGAAAGACAATTGATTATGCTCAATGAGAAGTTGGAGAATTTGAGAATTGGAACGGGGTCATTCGTCGCTGTGATAGGCGAAGCGGGGCTTGGAAAGTCCACATTGATTGCGGAGTTGAAGAAATCGCATAAGGATTCAGACTATACCTGGCTGAGAGGTGACGCGTTATCTTACGCGCGTTCGATCAGTTACTTTGCGTGGCGGCAGGTCATCCGCCAATCCATTAATGCGCGTGATGGTGATTCGCCCGCTGAAGTGCGCGCCAAACTTCGACATGTGCCATCCGATAATGTGCCTTTTTTGGAAGCCATGCTCGCAGTGGAAAGTGAAGAAAGCCTGCAAGTGTTGGCTGGATTTCAAGGCGACGCGCTTGTTCAACGGATCGTGGATTCCGCGCGCGATTATTTGCGCGGGCTTGCAAGTGAAAATCCGCTTGCATTAATTTTTGACGATTTACACTGGGCAGATGAAGCCTCCCTGAATCTGTTGCTCAACCTCGCTGATTTGACCGAGTCGCAACCCATCCTGTTTGTTTGCATGTCCCGCCCTGATAAAACAGTCCCCAGTTGGGATGCGATTGAAAAGATACAGCAAAAACTTGGCGCGAAATATTCTTCCATTTCGCTTGAGCCGTTGCGCGCTGAACAAACCGACACGATGTTGACAAACCTGCTTGGCATGAAAGGCTTACCGAAAAATATTCGGGATATGATCGTCGAGCGGGCAGATGGGAATCCATTCTTTATTGAGGAGTTGATTCGCTCCTTGATTGAAACAAAACAAATCGTGCGCGAGAACGGTCATTGGGAAGCGGTGAGTGAAACGGCAAATGTCTCTTTGCCGAACACCTTGCGCGGTGTGTTGAGCGCGCGCATAGACCGATTGCCTGAATTGAGCAGGCACGTTTTGCAGAACGCGTCAGTGATTGGCAGGCTGTTTGATTTGCATGTCTTGAAACGCCTCACCAGCCTGAATGGCGGATTGGATTCGCACATCCAATATTTGAAAGAGGCAACCCTGATCGAGCCAGCACGTGATGAATACATGTTCCGCCATGTGTTGATTCAGGAAGCCGCGTATGATTCCATCCTGATCAAAAAGCGCGCGGAACTTCATCGTCAAATCGGGGAAACGCTGGAAGAACTTCATGCAGACCGCATCGAAGAGTTTGCTCCACTACTGGCATATCATTTTTACACCGCGCAGGATGCGCGCTCCCTCAAATATGACATGCTCGCGGGCGAGAAAGCCGCGCGCCTGTATGCCAACGCCGAAGCCGCGACTCACTTCCGCCGCGCGCTTGAAGTTGCCAAACATGGTCATGGCGATAACGAACAAATAACCCGTCTCTACACTCAATTGGGTTCGGCGTTTGAGTTGAGCGGGCGTTTTGAACAGGCGTTGGTGGCATACGAAGAAATGCAGAGATTTGGTCGCGAGCGCGGAGATCGCTCCATTGAAATGAAAGCATTGATGGCAAAAGCCACCATCTATTCAATCTTCTCGCAACTGCATAATTCAGCGCTCAGTGAGCAGATGTTAATTCAGGCGTTGGAAATCTCCCGCGAGATTGGAGACCGTGTTACGCAGGCGAAACTAAATTGGAATCTGATGATCACCTTTCTTTTTTCGAAGCGTCTTGATCAAGCGCTCGAGTATGGTGAAGTCGCTTTGGTTCTGGCGCGCGAGTCGGATGATCGCGAACAACTGGCTTTTGTTTTGAACGATCTTTGTCGTTTATATACCTGCCGAGGTGAATTTGAAAAGGCTCATAGCGTCATACGCGAAGCGCGCGAACTGTGGCGGTCCTTGGATCATCAGGTCATGCTGGCGGACAGCCTTGGCTCGGAGGCGGAGGCATATTTCAACGCGGGCGAATACGAACAGTC
>Ga0247727_10013516_pt1 | contig 13746 bp, 17 predicted proteins | sample WisWelCaveWW1625_FD_202498 | JGI IMG/M metagenome (GOLD analysis project Ga0247727, IMG submission 202498) | Biofilm microbial communities from Wishing Well Cave, Virginia, United States - WW16-25 | ecosystem: Environmental > Aquatic > Deep subsurface > Groundwater > Cave microbial mat | place... | reverse complement strand
GGTTCAAGTTATCCACATATCCACAGCTATTCACAAAGAAAGAAGAAAAAGAAAAAGTAGCAAAAAGAAAAAGAAGAAAGAAAGTGACGACGACGAATGTACAACCCAACCAACCCAAGTCTAATGGAAAAAGTAGCAAAAAGAAAAAGAAGAAAAAAAGTGACGACGACGAATGTACAACCCAACCAACCCAAGTCTAATGGTAGGAACCTTCCCTAGTGCTCGGAACAAAGTTCGTTTTGAGATCTGTCCCGAGTACGAGGGAAGGTTCTTTCAGAATGACACGTCATGTGATGATTATGAAAATGTTCTTTACTCACAAGCATGCCGGATCGTTGCTGTGAACTGGCCAAACGATTTCCAGCCGCGCAAATCATTGGGGCAAAATTTTCTTCTCGATGAAAACGTGTTGCGCAAAATTGTGCGCGCGATTGACCCACAGCCGGAAGATCGCTTCGTTGAAATCGGGCCGGGCATGGGCGCGCTCACCAAGCATCTGCTCGAGGCGGGAAGTTCATGCCTCGCGGTTGAAATCGATCAACGTCTCATTCCTCTTCTGCAAGAACGCTTCGCCTCATATTCCAATTTCAAGCTGCTCAATCAAGATTTTCGCAAAGTCGATTTGCGGCAATTCGCCGGCACGAACAAGCTGCGGCTTGTGGGCAATATTCCGTATCACATCACCAGCCATCTCGTGTTCACAGCCTTTGCGCAGAGAGCGCTGCTGCGCGATATGATTCTCACGGTGCAGCGCGAAGTGGCGGAACGCATCGTCGCGCCGCCGGGCGGAAAAGAATACGGCATTCTCTCGATCATGAGCCAAACCTTCGCGAACACCGAACTGCTCTTCACGATTTCTCCGCACGTGTTTCGCCCCAAGCCGGAAGTGGAATCCGCGGTCGTGCGCTGGCAATTTCAGCCGCCGCCAATACCGATCATCGACGAGGTTTTTTACGTCGCGATGGTCAAAACGATTTTCAGCCAGCGCAGAAAAACGCTGCGCCGCAGTTTGAGCAATTTTTTAAATGCGGAATGCGAGATCGACTTCCTCGATTTGCAGAGAAGGCCGGAGACGTTGGCGATTGCGGAGTTGATTCAGTTGGCGAATAGCTGCGTGGGCATAAAGGAGAAATAATTGCGCTGAAATCAAAGCCTATTTTGAGGTTCGTGCCCAACGCGAGGAAAGGTTCTTCCAGAATGGCATTCCGAGGGTTGTTCACGCAAATGAAAATCGATATAAGAACCCCGTCAATCCAATAATCCAGAAATCCATCAATCCAATTCTTCCCTCATGTCAATCGTCAAAGCCGAAGGCATAATCGTCCGCTCCATGAAAATGGGCGAGAGCAGCAAGCTCGTAACGCTGTTCACGCGCGAGCTGGGATTTTTGAAAGTCGTGGCCAAAGGCTCGCGCATGAGCAAGAGCCGTTTCGGCGCGGCGTTAGAGCCGCTCACGGTCACGCGCATCGTGTACTATCAAAAAGAAAATCGCGAGCTGCAGTTTCTCAGCCAGGCCGACATCGCCGAACATTTTCCCGACCTCGCTTCAGACTTGGAAAGATGGGGCTTTGCGAATGCGTGTAGTGAGTTGGTCGAGCGCACGCACATCGGCGTCGAACTGCAGCCTAAAATCTATCCCCTGCTTTTGGAAACGCTGCGTGCAATGAACGCCGCGACCTCCGAAGCGCGTCTGTGTTTTTGGCGCTTTCAAATGCGCGTGCTCGGCTTGCTCGGCTTCGCGCCAAATTTCAAGCATTGCCAAAGCTGCGGCATCACGAGCTTGAGCGCGAGCCGCGAGCAAAGCATGCAGCATTTCGATATTGCGCACGGCGGCGTGTTGTGCGAACGCTGCTCTTCCAACCGCAGCGTGCATTTGCTCAATAGCGAAGCTTTGCGGGTGTTGGAAAGCTTGCAAGCCGTTTCGCTCGACCAGCTTTCACGCTTCAAACTTTCCCAGCCGACGCGCCATGCGGTCGAACATTTCTTTCGCGCCTACTTCGCTCATCATTTGGAAGACATCGGCAATTTGTCTTCGCTGAAGTTTGTGCGTGAAATCAAAAACGCAAACACAACGCCGCCGATGGCAAAGTGATGACTTGCTTTTTGAAGGAAAGGGAGTATATTTCATGGGAAACGATCAAACAAGTCGCACCAATTTGAATTTGCCGCCGGTTTCGGATCAGGAGCTGGCGCCGCTCCGCGCGTCTTGAATTTTTCAATTCGGAGAACGCAAAATGTCTGATACACTTATGGCCTCAACCACTCTCAGTTTGCCGCAACCGCTTTTAGAGAACGTTGAGAGAGTGGCGAAAACGCAGAAGCGTAACACGAATCAAGTGGTCAAGGAAGCGCTGGAACATTATCTCTCTTGCCAAGCGCCCGTACTACCATTTGCTGAGGAAGAAAAGGCCGTGACTATAAAAAAAATTTTTGAGGAGGCAGCACGGAATCGTCGTGAGTTTTCAAGATTAGTAGCCGAAGGAAAGGTTCATCCCCTGCCGAAAGAAATCCCGCTGGAACAAGTGCGAAAAGGCTTGGCTGGCATAAAAGGTTCGTTGTCCGCAGAAATTATCAAGGAGCGGGAAGAGGGGTGGTAAAATGGCTTTCTACTTCTTTGATGCAAGTTGCGCAGTAAAGCTCTATTACGCCGAAATCGGCACGGATAAGATTGGCGCAATTTATGATGCGCCCGATATTGGCATCATTATCTCAAACCTCGCCTACACCGAAGTTCTATCGGCGTTGAATCGTAAGAAGCAAAGCGGCTCAATTTCTCAATCTGAATTTGATGACGCTATGAGCCGATTCTTTTTTGACTATGAAAGCAAGTACCTCGTTCTCGCGATGAGCGAGGAGATTAGAGTTTCCGCTGGCAAGCTTATTTTACGCCACAACTTGAGATCAGGCGACAGTATTCAACTGGCAACAGCTTGCGAGAATAAAAAGGCTCAGCTCGTTTTTGTATGCTCTGATGATAAATTGTGTAAAGCCGCGATGAACGAAGGATTGATCGTATTGAACCCCGAAAAACCGCAAGTGCCGATCGCAAGTGAATAACTAATCGCGAGGCATTTTATTTGGAGATTTTATTCTAGGAGTCCCTCATGCCCGAAAGCAAAAACCTCATGGATAACCTCGTGTCGCTGTGCAAGCGGCGCGGTTTCATTTTCCGTTCGAGCGAAATTTATGGCGGCTTGAACAGTTGCTACGATTACGGCCCGCTGGGCGTCGAGTTGAAACGCAATCTCAAAGACTTTTGGTGGAAGGCGATGGTGCAAACGCGCGACGACATCGAAGGTCTCGACGCCTCGATTCTCATGCACCCGCGTGTGTGGGAGGCGAGCGGCCACGTGGCCAACTTCACCGATCCCATGATCGATTGCAAGATTTGCAAAGCCCGTTTTCGCGCCGATGAAATCAAGCCGGAAAAAGCGGGACAATGCCCGCGCTGCGGCAACAAAGATTCGCTTACCGAGGCGCGCAATTTCAATCTCATGTTCAAAACGTTCATGGGCCCGGTGGAAGAACAAGCCAACGTGGTTTACATGAGACCCGAAACCGCGCAGGGCATTTACGTGAACGTGTACAACGTCATGCAAGCCGCGCGGCAGAAAATTCCGTTCGGCATCGCGCAAATCGGCAAGGCGTTTCGCAATGAGATTACGCCGGGCAACTTCACGTTTCGCACGCGCGAGTTCGAGCAGATGGAGATGCAGTTCTTCGTGAAGCCGGGCACGGACGTGCAATGGTTCGAGTATTGGAAAGAGCAGCGCATCCAATGGTACGATGAGCTTGGCATTCGCAAATCCAGGCTGCACTTTCACGAGCACACGCCGGAGGAGCGCGCGTTTTATGCGGCGGCCGCGTTCGACATTGAATACGAATTCCCCTTCGGTTGGAAGGAACTCGAGGGCATTCACAATCGCACGAACTACGATCTCTCCAAACATCAAGAGTTCAGCGGCAAGGACTTGAGCTATTTCGACGATCAAACGCGAGAGAAATTCATTCCCTACATTGTCGAGACCTCCGCAGGCTGCGACCGCACGCTGCTCACGACGCTCGTCGATGCGTATGACGAAGACGTGGTGGAAGGCGAGGCGCGCACGGTGCTGCGCCTTTCGCCGGTCATTGCGCCGATCAAAGCCGGCATCTTTCCGCTGGTGAAAAAGGGCGGCATGCCCGAAGCGGCGCAGAAAATTTATCACGATCTCACAAAGCAGTTTCACGTATTCTATGACGACGGCGGCGCGATTGGCCGGCGCTATCGCCGCATGGACGAAGCGGGCACGCCGTTCGGCATCACTATCGACGGCCAAACCATCGAAGATCAAACCGTGACCGTGCGCGACCGTGACACCCTCGCGCAAGAGCGCGTGGCGAGCGATAAGCTGGTGGCGTATATGCAGGAGAAGATGGCGGCGTACACACGCAAGGAGTGATGGATTGATGGATGTCTGATTGTTCAACGATGTAGTCTTGTATAGGAGAAATTGAAAATGACCCGACAATTCACTCTTGAATATTGGTTGGACGAAGGTTGGTACGTTGGTAAGCTCAAAGAGGTGCCGGGAGTATTCAGTCAAGGTGAGACCTTGCAAGAATTGGAAGAGAATATTCGTGAAGCTTATCAACTCATGAAAGGCGACGAAGACATACAAAGTCGCCCGGGGGCACAAACGAAGGAATTGGAAGTCACGGTGTGAAACGGCGAGAGTTTATTCGAGAACTGGTTCGCGCAGGCTGTTATCTCAAACGGCATGGAGGCAACCACGACATTTACGCCAACCCAAGAAAGGGGAAAAGCGCGCCGGTGCCACGCCATGCCGAGATCAAAGACAGTTTGTGTGATTTGATTAGAAAACAATTAGGTATTACCACAACGCAAAGCTAACCGTTAAACCCTGAGGAGAAGCACCATGGAAGACAAACAATCCTATCTCGACAAGCTGTCCCTGCAACTGCAAAAATGGGACGACGAGTTGGACGTCTTGAAAGCCAAAGCGGAGAGCGCCAAAACCGAGGCCAAGGTCGAGCTGCAAGAGCAGATCGCGGAATTGCGCGAGAAGAAAGCCGCGGCGCAAACCAAGCTGCAAGCCTTGCAGGAAGCGGGCGACGAGGCGTGGGAAGAAATCAAAGCCGGCGCGGAGAAAAGCTGGACCGAGATGAAAGGCGCGTTCGACCGCGCGTTCTCGAAGTTCAAGACCACCGCCTGATGCTGAAGCCATCAGGCTAAATGGTAGCCAACTTTAGTTGGCTTGCATCGTCTAGCTTGATGATTCATCATCAAACTTGGCGACGATACGATGCAAAAGGTAGAACCATTCATCGCAACGAATTCCTTGTGAAAGGAGGAAGCCATGTCGGTCGCACGGGTCACGGAAATCACGGCCTCATCGAGCAACAGTTTTGAAGAGGCCATTCGCACGGGAATTGAGCGCGCCAACAAGACGCTGCAAAACGTCAAAGGCGCGTGGATCAAGGATCAAAAGGTCGTCATCGACAACGGCAAAATCACCGAGTATCGCGTGGTGATGAAAATCACCTTCGTGCTCAAAGACTAATTGGAAAAGGGCAAGGCGCTCGTGCTCGTCTTGCCCTTTATTGCTGCAACAACTCTAACGGAGGGTTGGATGAGCCCAGCTAAAATCAAACTGCGGCAAGTGGTGGATTGGCGCGCGGCGGTTTGGGCGGGCGTCGTGAGCGGACTCGCCTTTCTTAGCATCAACATGCTGCTCACGCAAATCTATCTCGGCAGCCCCTGGATCATCACACGCCTCGCCGCTTCCATCCTCATGGGCCAGGGCGTGTTGCCGCCGCCCGCAACTTTCGATCTCGGCATTTTTCTCTCCGCGCTGCTCGTACACTTTCCTCTTTCCATTGCTTTCGCTTGCCTCATTGCGTTCGTGCTGCACCGTTGGGGCATGCTCGTCGGCATTCTCGGCGGCGCCGTGTTCGGCCTCGCGCTGTATTGCATCAACTTCTACACCTTCACATTTTTCTTTCCGTGGTTCTTTCCCATGCGCAGTTGGATCATGGTGGTGAGCCACATCGTGTTCGGCGCGCTTGCAGGCGGAACTTATGAAGCGCTTGAAGTAGAGAAGTTCGAGCCAATCACAAGCGGCACGTGAGAGAATCTTTTTGGAGTAATGGTTATGCGATTAGCCTTTCAAAGTCAGAATAAAATTCTGAAAGTTTCCGGGGCCACGCACACGGAACAAAAACACTCGCAGAGGAAGAAGCTTTGCAGTGTGCGTTTTTGATCCGTGTGCTGCCCGAAGGGCTTCGGTTTTCAGCGTGACTGAAAATCCGGGTTAGTCCATTAATCCAGCACTCCACCAATCCAACACTCCAATTCATTAAACACAGTCAAGAAAAGTTTTTCACGCTAGTGCGAGGGAGCACCCATGTACGGAAATTTCGGTCAGCGCGCGTTTCCCATGCCGGGCCGCAGCAGCGGCGGCTTTGCGAAAGGCCGTTTGCTCATCGGCTTGGTCATGGCCGGTTTCGCGCTCTTCTCATATTTTCGCTCCAGCGTTTATAATCCCGTCACCGGCGAGAAGCAACATGTCAGCATTTCGGAGGAGCAGGAAATCGCGCTCGGCTTGCAGGCCGCGCCGGAGATGGCGCAACAACACGGCGGCTTGCACCACGACGAGCAAGCGCGAGCACTAGTCACTCGCGTCGGCGAAAGCTTAGTGCGCAATAGCGCGGCGGCGCAAACCGCGTATCCGTTCGAGTTTCATTTGCTCGCCGATCCGCAAACCGTGAATGCGTTCGCGCTTCCCGGCGGGCAAGCTTTCATCACCGCGGCGTTGTACAGTCGTTTGCAAACCGAGGGGCAACTCGCGGGCGTGCTCGGGCATGAGATCGGTCACGTGGTCGCGCGGCACGGCGCACAACGCCTCGCGCAACAAGAACTCACACAAGGTTTGAGCGGCGCGGTGGTGATGGCGACTTACGATCCCAACAACCCCGGCAGCCGGAACACGGCGATGATTGCGATGATGATCGGCAATCTCGTCAACATGAAGTATGGCCGCGAAGATGAATTACAATCCGACCGTCTCGGCGTGCGCTTCATGGCCGAGGCCGGCTACGATCCGCATGCGCTTATCGGCGTGATGAAAATTTTGGAAGAAGCGAGCGGCGGCGGCGGTGGCCAACCGGAATTTTTCAGCACGCACCCCAATCCCGAAAACCGCATCGACCGAATCAAAGAAGCGATTCAAGAAGAATTTCCGAACGGGTTGCCGGAAGGGTTGAAGCAGTAATGGCAACGATTCATCTCATTCGCACGCCTGCCACGCCCGAGCAGATCAACGATATGCTGCAAGCCTTCGATGAGTTCATCAAATTGGCGGTCGATCGCCCGCATCAAAACAATCCTTCAATGACAATCTTGGATAAAAACATTCGCGCTCGCGTCGAAGGCATCGCGCGCAAACTATTGGAGCACTCATGATTGACGAAGTAGTTTTGCAAGCACGCTACCTCCGCGACACAACGCCGCGACGGCTGGGCAATTTAGCTTCGAGTGTCAAGCGTTTGGGGCGTTTCATTTCTTTGCAAGAATTTGATCGGACGGTTTATGACCTTGCGCAAGAGTGCCGTCTCTTTGCGGGATGGGCCGCGCCGGAAGCGGAATATGAAACGGCCGTTGCGTTACAAGATTTGAAAAATGATTTGACGGATTGGCAAGAGTCTTATGCGCAGCGCAAAAGCGATGAAAGCTGGCGCGCCGACATTAATCTCGCCTGCGCGCAATGGTCGCAGCGCTTGCTCGAGCTTTCGGGCTTGCTCAATGTGAAGCCGGAAGTTGTGTCGCGTTGAAAGCTCTTTCTTCTTTTTAAAAGACTCGCATGATAACCATTTTAGGAGATGCTATGCTTCGCAATCGTCTGCTCAAAAGCACGTTACCGGCTATTCTGCTGCTCTGGCTCGCGCTCGCAGCGCATGCCCAACAACAAACCCTCACGCCCGAAATGGTTGTATCCCTCAAAAGCGCAAGTTCAGTGACGATCGATCCCACCGAAAAAAATATCGCTTACATTCTTCGCACACCGCGCGGCGCGGAAGAAGAAACCGGCGGCGCGTTCACGGAATTGTTCGTGATGCCCGCGAGCGGCGGCGCGGCGAAGCAATTCACTTTCAAACCCAATGGCGTAAGCTCGCCGCAATGGTCGCCCGACGGGAAATGGATTTACTTCACGGCGCGGCGCAAAGAGCTGGACGAACACAATGAAGTGTATCGCATTCCCGTGGATGGCGGCGAGGCCGAGCAAGTTTCGAAGAGCAGCAACGGCGTGCGTCAATATCTGCTCTCGCCCGACGGCAAATGGCTCGCATATGCGATGAGCGACGCGCAAACCGCGTCTGATAAAAATGCCGCGAAGCTCGGCAACGACGCCAACACGGTTGATAAAACTTTCAAACATCATCGCCTTTACGTGCAAGCCGTGGGCAGCAGCGAGGCCAAAGCGATCAGCGGCGAGAGATCGGTGTGGGATTTTGATTGGTCGCCTGATGCGAGCCAGCTTGTGTTTCAAGCCAGCGCCACACCGCGCACGGATGACTCGTACATGTTCAAACAGATCTTCGTTGTCGGTCGCGAAGGCGGCGCTGCGCCGAAAACTTTAACCGAAACCAAAGGCAAGCTTGGCAATCTCGCGTGGTCGCCCGACGGCAAGTTGATCGCGTTCAACGCAGGCGTGGATGAAACCGATCCCGCAGCGGGCAGCATCTTCGTCGTGCCGGCAAGCGGCGGCGCGGCAAAAAATCTTTCCGAAAATTATGAAGGCACCGTGCTGTGGGTCGATTGGCTCGATGCGGCAACGCTCGTCTTCACTGCAACCGAGCGCAGCCACACCGCTTTGAATACGATGCCCGCCACCGGCGGCGCGAAAAAAGCAATTATCGCTTCGGGCTATGCCTTTGCGAATGCGAGCACAACCGCGGACGGCAAAACTTTCGCGCTGGCAATGAACGCTTTTAATCACACCAGCGAAGCTTTTGTGGGAAATTTTGCTACGAAGAAAGTGACACGCCTCACGAGCACGAATCCCGAATTGGATCAAATCAAATTCTCCGGCGCGAAAGAAATTTCGTGGAAAGCGAAAGACGGTTTAGAGATCACGGGCTTGCTCATGCTGCCGCTCGATTATCAAACCGGAAAGAAATACCCGTGCATCGCGCAGATTCACGGCGGCCCGGAAAGCGCATACGTGGAAGGTTGGACCACGAACTACGTAACGTGGAGTGAGTTGCTCGCCGCAGCCGGCTACGTCGTGTTCAGCCCGAATTATCGCGGCAGCACGGGGCGAGGTGTGGCGTATGCGAAGGCGGATCACAAAGACCTCGGCGGTAAAGAATTCGAAGACGTGCTCGACGGTCTCGACTTTCTCGCGCAGCAAGGCTACGTCGATCTTGAGCGCGTGGGCATTGGCGGATTTTCTTATGGCGGATACTTCTCGGCATGGGCCGCGACGCGTCACACGGAACATTTCAAAGCCGCCTCGATGGGCGCGGGCATCGCGAATTGGCTCTCGTTCACGGGCACGTCGGATATTCCAAAAGAGAACTCGATGGTGCATTGGAATCTCGACGTGTACAAGAATATGCCGCTGGTGTGGGATCGTTCGCCCATGGCGCACGTGGAAAAATCTCAGACCGCATTGCTCATCTCCCACGGCGACAAAGATGATCGCGTGCCGCTCGGCCAGGGCTGGGAAATTTACACGGCGATGAAGCTGCTCAATAAGACCGTGGAGTTCGATATCTATCCGCGCGAAGCGCACGGCTTTGGCGAGCGCAATCACCAGCTCTTCTCCATCAAACGCAATCTCGAATGGTTCGAGAAATACGTGAAGAACGCGGCGACGAGGACGTCGCTGCCGAATTGAATTGTGCACTCGTTCGACTATGGCTTGGCCATAGTTTTATCAAGGCGGTCAGCACATTGAATGATCAAGCTCAACAGCAAGCATTGCGGCCGCGAGGGATTTCATTTTTCCACGGCCATGAAGCACAATGGCTGCGCCTCGTGTCTTCCTCCACCCTTGATCGTGCTCTAGTAAAACTCGGCTTGAATATTCCAAGCTCAGTTCTGGTTTTGGTGGGAGGAGCAGCGGGCATTGAGAAACAGCACGAAGGTCTCATTCAGGAAGCAGTCGCACTCCTCGCCAATCTAGCGGAAGAACTAAAATTGGCGATCGTCGACGGCGGCACCGACTTAGGAGTGATGGCATTGATGGGCGAAGCGCGCGCAGCCGGAAACTACCATTTCCCGCTCGTCGGCGTTGCGGTTGAAAAATTGGTTCACGGGCCGGAACGGCCGGCAAGCGCAGCCAGCGTTGCTCTCGAACCGAACCATACTCACTTTCTTTTTGTGCCCGGGCAAGAGTGGGGCGACGAATCATTGTGGCTGTCAGAAATTGCCAGCAGGCTGTCGCAAGCTTTGCCTTCGCTTACGATTCTGATCAACGGCGGCGAGATTTCACGCCGGGATGTGAATTATAGCTTGCTGGCAAAGCGACCGGTGCTCGTCCTCCAAGGCACGGGGCGATTGGCTGATGAACTTGCATTGGCTCCGCCTTCTTCTTTCATCACAGTGGTATCCGCAAATAATCCTCATTCCGTTGCCTCAACAATTCGCATGATCCTCACTAGGAGATAGCACATGGCGAACACCGAGAAGAATAGCACAAAAGTCCGAGTGGATTTTGCTACGATGATCGAAGCACTGCAACTGGGCGACTTCAGAAAGAATGCGCTGCGCGGACGCTGGTTCGATCAAATGCAATGGATGTCGGGCAAAGCGCGCAAAGTGAAGAAGTGGCACTACCTTCTGCGCCTCACGGCCGTCATCGGCGGCTTGCTCGTGCCTGCGTTGGTCAATATCGGCGATATGCCGAAGCTGGTGATCACTGCGGTCAGCCTTTTGGTCGCGATCAGCACGGCCGTGGAAGAATTTTTCCGCTATGGCGAACAATGGCAGCACTATCGTCAAAACTCGGAAGCGCTGCGCACCGAGGGTTGGCAGTTCGTGCAATTGGTCGGCAATTACTCCTATGAGCATTTCCCCACGCACGAGGCCGCCTATCAAAAATTTGCCAGCCGCGTCGAAGAGATCATTCAGCGCGAAGTCGGCGTGTATGTTACGGAGGTGCTCGGGAAAAAGGAAAAAGAGGAGAGAAGACTCGAGGGAGAAATTACAGCGACGGTGGTTTAGAATTTTTCAACGTGACTAGCGCAAGGCAGCGCCGGTATTACGCCGCTCGCTTTTCTTTTTGAATGAGATCCGCTTTTTGTTCGTGGATACGGCTGCAAAATTCACTGTACGTGAAACGCTCCGGCGTGGAAGGCCGGCGCGGCAGTGTTTGTGTTAACAGATCAGTGTTCATGGCTACGGCGTCGTGGTTTGAAGTTTTTCCAAGCTTGAAATGAACTGTTCGACTTCCTGCCGCGCTTGCGTGAACGCGGCGTCCGGGGCTTGCTGCGGATAATTGCCGTCGTAGCTGAATTGAATGTGCAGGGTGTTGATGAAACCGCGGAATTGATCGTTAAACGGCGTGGGGAGCGCATGCCGCAGTTGCCCCCAACGCGAATTGTCCGTGTTCAAATAGGCCATGGCCGCATAGCGGCTTGCGTCAAACAAGCGGTCGAATGCGATACGATAATACTCATCCTGCAATATTGGATCTTTCATCTGTTGCGCCGAAGCAAGGTTGGTGTCCGCGGTTTGCAAACTTTTCCGCGCGCGGTCAAAGGTTGGAACCGTCATATAAGCCTCCGCTGCTTTCAAAGTATCTCCGGTTCCAAAGAGCACGTTTCCCATGAGCCGCACGCTCGCGGCAATATCCCCTCCCATCGCTTGCTCCGGCGTGCGCACGAGTACGTCGACTCCAATATCCAAATCCAAAAAAATATCCCAATAAATTTCTTCGTCCTTCTTCGAGTGGGTCGTCACGAGCAGGTCAATATCGCGCGCCAGGTCCGGCGCATAGACCGAGGACCCAAACTGGATGACGTCGATCAAGTCTTGATCGGCTTCCTTTAACCTCTGGCAGCGTTGCCGGAGCCGTTCTTGTCTCTTCTGTGTTGCGGTCATGCATGGCCTTTGTTTACGCGCGAATGTACCCACCGGCTGGAATCGAAGCAATCGAAAATTTCCCCTTGACATTCCTCGCCAAATCGCTACTTTGATGGGCGCAAAACAAGCTCGCGAACTCAATTGAAGCGCGGCAACTCACCCATTCGCACGCGCGCCGGAGTCCTTAATGGCTTACGTCCCCGACTTCAAGAACGACGTCTTCATCAGCTACGCTCATATCGACAATCAAGTGCTCACGGTGGAGCAGCGCGGTTGGATCGATGAATTTCATCATGCGCTCGAGCTGCGTTTGCAAGAGCTGCTGGGCGACAAGCCGAAAATCTGGCGCGATCAAAAGCTGCAAGGCAACGACATCTTCAGCGAAACGCTGGTCGAACAATTTTCCAACGCCGCGGTGCTCGTCTCGGTGATGACGCCGCGCTATGTGAATTCGACATGGTGCTTGAAAGAGCTGCAAGAGTTCATCAAGAGCGCGGAGAGCAACAAAGGCTTCGTGATCGGCGACAAAGCGCGCGTGTTCAAGGTGCTCAAAACGCTCGTGCCGCGCGACAAGCAGCCCGAGGAAGTGCGCGGCATGTTGGGCTACGAGTTTTATGAAGTCGATAAAGCCACGGGCAAGCCCAAAGAGTTTCGCAGAGATTTCGGACCTGAAGCTTTCCAAAGTTTTCTCGCCATTCTCGACGATCTCGCCTGGCAGTTGCGCCTGATGCTGGAGAGCATGCGCAATCAAAACGGCCATGCCGCGCCGAGCGCTAAACCCTCCGGCCCCGCGATTTATCTCGCGGAAACCACTTCCGACCTCAAAGCCGAGCGCGAAAAACTCAAACGCGAATTCGAGCATCAAGGCTATACGATTCTTCCCGATAAAACTTTGCCGCTCGAAGGCGAGGCCTTCAAAGCCGCGGTGCGCGCGTATTTGGCGCAAAGCAAAATTTCCGTGCATTTGATCGGCGAAAATTACGGCGTCATTCCCGAAGGCGAAATGTTTTCCGTCGTGCATTTGCAAAACGAGCTGGCCGCTGAATACAGTGAAGCCGCTTCTTTCGCGCGCTTGATTTGGATGCCGGTGGGATTAGAGCCGAGCGACATACGGCAAGGCGAGTTTATCAATCTTCTAAAAAATGCCCAAGAAGCGCAAACGGGCGCGGACGTGTTACAAGTTTCGCTCGAAGAGTTGAAAACCGTGATGCAAGACAAGCTCACCGCGAAGCTCAAGCCGGCGAGCGTCGCGCCTACTACATCGAATCGACGGCGTATTTATCTCATCTGCGATCAGATCGATTTCGAAGCCACGAGCGGCCTCGAAGGCTTTTTGTTCGATCAAGGCTTCGAGGTGATGCTCTCCTCTTTCGAAGGCGACGAGGGCGAGATGCGCGAGGCGCACAAGACCGGCTTGACGATGTGCGATGCCGCGATCATTTATTACGGCCAGGCGAGCGACAATTGGGTGCGCACCAAAATGCTCGATCTCATCAAAGCTCCGGGCTATGGCCGCGCGCAGCCGATGCTTGCCAAGCTCGTTTATATCGCCGGCCCGGATACGCCGCTCAAACAACGCTTCCGCACGCACGAGGCGATGGTCGTTAAAAATTTTGAAAAGTTTTCACCCGAGGAGTTGCAGCCGTTTTTGCAAG
>Ga0247727_10013515_pt1 | contig 13747 bp, 12 predicted proteins | sample WisWelCaveWW1625_FD_202498 | JGI IMG/M metagenome (GOLD analysis project Ga0247727, IMG submission 202498) | Biofilm microbial communities from Wishing Well Cave, Virginia, United States - WW16-25 | ecosystem: Environmental > Aquatic > Deep subsurface > Groundwater > Cave microbial mat | place... | reverse complement strand
GGTGGGTTCCAATTATCAGCGCATGGCTGAACTGAATAAAGAACGCGTCGATTTGGAGTCGCTGGTCGCGAAGGCGCGGGAATATCGTCAGGCTGTGAAAAGTTTGGAGGAAGCGCGGGCAATCCTCCAGTCGGAGAGCGACGCGGAACTGGTCGCTTTGGCTGAGTCCGATATTGCGGATCTGACTCCGAAGATCGAAGTCCTCGAAAAAGAGATCAAGGGCATGCTCGTGCCGAAAGACCCGCGCGACGACAAAAACGTGATCGTCGAAATCCGCGCCGGCGCGGGCGGCGACGAAGCGGCGATTTTCGCCGCGGACTTATTCCGCATGTACACGCGTTACGCCGATGGCAAGCGCTGGAAATCTGAAATGCTTTCCGAAAACGCAATCGGCGTGGGCGGTTATAAGGAAGTGATTTTTGAGATCAAAGGCAAGGGCGCATATTCGAAGTTGAAATACGAGTCGGGAGTACATCGCGTACAACGCGTGCCCGCCACCGAAGCGCAGGGACGCATCCACACTTCGACCGCGACAGTCGCGGTGCTTGCCGAAGTGGAGGAGGTGGACGTTGAGATTCCCGAATCCGATATTGAAATCGAAGTGTATCGTTCCTCCGGCGCGGGCGGACAGAACGTGCAGAAGAACTCGACGGCGGTGCGTTTGACTCACAAACCCACCGGCATGGTCGTGACCTGCCAGGACGAACGCTCGCAGTTGCAAAATAAATTACGCGCCCTCAGCATTTTGCGCGCCCGCCTGTATGAGATCGAAGAGGCGAAACGCCGCGCGGAGATCGAATCGGATCGCCGTTCGCAAGTGGGAACAGGCGAACGGTCGGAAAAAATCCGCACGTATAACTATCCACAAAACCGCGTCACCGATCACCGCGTTGGATTATCCAACTACAACCTGCCCGCGGTGATGGACGGCTCTATTGATCAGTTTATCGAAGAACTATCCACGCGCGATGAGGCGGATCGGCTCTCGGCTTCGGGCGTGGATGAGGACGAATAATTTTTCACCACGAAGGACACAAAGTACACAAAGGAAAAACTTTTGGGTTTACTTCCTTTGTGACCCTGGTGTCTTTTGTGTTTAATAAAAGGAGAATTTATGAACGACAACCCCGCGTTCGGCGCAGGCTTGCAACCGTTTATGGGCATCACGTCCTTTATGCGATTGCCCGTGTCGCGCGAGTTGAAGAACGTGGATGTCGCCATTATGGGCGCGCCGTTCGACAGCGGGACGTCGTATCGCACCGGGACGCGTTTCGGTCCGCGTAAGATTCGCGAAACATCGTTGATGATTTGGGGGCATAACTCGACGCTCAACGTCACGCCGCTCAAAAAACTCAGGGCGGTGGATTATGGCGACGTGTCCGTCATCCCCACTTCAATTGAACACACGATGACCGCGATCACAAACACAGCCAGCGAGGTTATCAACTCAGGCACAACGCTGATCACATTAGGAGGGGATCATTCGATTGCGCTTCCGCTTTTGCGCGCCCATGCCAAGAAGCACGGACCCGTTTCGCTCGTCCACATCGACGCGCATCTTGATACATGGGAATCGGAGTTTGAAGGGTCGCCTTACAGTCACGGCACGCCGTTTCGATACGCGTTGCAGGAGGGATTAATCCGCGAGGGCGAGTATGTGCAAATTGGGATACGCGGTCCATTGAGCGGCGAGAACGATTATGCCGACGCGCAAAAACTCGGCGCGCGCACGATCACAATCCATGAAGTGATGGAAAAGGGCGTGGGTGAAATTCTCAAGGAAGTTCACCAACGCATGAAAGGACCCGTCTACGTCACAGTGGATATTGATTCGGCTGATCCCGCCTTCGCGCCCGGCACCGGCACGCCTGAAGTCGGCGGACTGACCAGTTATCAACTGCTCCAGCTCGTGCGCGGCTTGCATGGACTGAATCTGATCGGCTTCGATCTGGTGGAAGTCTCGCCGCCGTTCGATCACGGGGACATCACCGCCATCCTCGCTTCGAATATCGTGTTCGAGTATTTATCGCTGCTGGCGATCAAAAACCGATAGCCGACCAACTCTCTTTCCTCTTTCATCTTTCCTTTCACTATGAAAGAAGAAAGACGAGACGATAATGATCCCCTCGCTTCTTTCTGACATAACGACTCGTCTCGCTTCCATTGGCGACACCCCGGCTCTCGACGCTTCCGTTCTTCTCGCGCATATCATCAGCCAGCCGCGCGCCTGGGTGATGGCTCACCCGGAATTGACTCTCGCCGCCGATCAACAGAAACAACTCAACGAATCAGTTGCGCGTTTGGAAAAAGGCGAGCCTTTGCCTTATGTAATTGGTAATTGGGAATTCTTCGGTTTGGATTTCGAGGTCACGCCGGATGTTTTGATTCCAAGACCTGAAACCGAGTTGCTCGTTGAAAGAGCCATCGCATGGTTGCGACAGAATCCCGAAAAGAAACACATCGCCGATGTCGGCACAGGCTCCGGCGCGATTGCAATCTCCATCGCGGTCAACATTCCCAACGCGAATATTCTCGCAACGGACATTTCATCCCAAGCGCTTCAAGTCGCAAAAAGAAACGCGGAGAAGCATGGCGTGAGCGAAAGAATAAAGTTTGTCGAATGTGATCTACTCCCCGCCGAATCTCCAGTCTCCAGTCTCCAATCGTCCATCGTCCATCGTCCATCGTCAATTGACCTGCTCTGCGCCAACCTGCCCTACATCCCCACAAAAACTCTCAGCCGCCTCCCCATTTTCGGACGAGAACCAACTGTCGCTTTGGACGGAGGCGAAGACGGACTCGATCTAATCCGAAGGCTGATGAATATTGCTCCCGAATGGCTTACGCCCAACGGAATGATCCTGCTTGAGATCGAAGCCTCACAGGGACCGGAGGCTCTCGCCCTGGCGCGCTCCGCTTTTGACGGCGCGAGCGTTCGTCTGCATCAGGATTTGGCGGGACGCGATAGGACGATTGAGATTATGGTTTGAGATTTATCCTGTAAAACCGTGACGAAATTGATATTGCCGAAGCGGGGACAGAGGATTAGAATCTCAGCATGGACGCGGAGAAAAACTATCTGCTCATCGTCGAGGATGACCCCGACATCCTGAAGTTGCTGGATACAACCCTGGCTTTCAAGGGCTATCGCGTGGTCACCGCGCGCAACGGCAAAGAGGGATTGGAAGCCGTTCACAAGGAACGCCCGAGGATTGTGATCGCCGATATTATGATGCCCAAACTCGACGGCTTCGGACTCGTCCATAGATTGCGCCTTGACCCAGCCACTCGCGATATCCCCGTAATATTTATCACAGCCACTTACGTCACGCCGGAGGATAAAGACTTCGCCCTGAGCATCGGCGCGACGCGCTTCATCCAAAAACCGGTTGACCTGGATGAGTTCCTGAAAATAGTCGCGGAACTCTTGAAGCAGGGCGCGCTCCCGGCGACGGAACCGCTCAAAGAATTCAATTTCTATGACGGGTATCGCATACGGATCGAGGCGAAACTGGCTCAAAAAAACAAACAGATCGCGCGCGACGAACATTTGTTGAAAACCCGCGAGGACGAAGGCAATGAATCCCTGCTTGCGTCTCTTCGTCTGGCAAGGGATGAGCGGGAAGAATTGAAACTTCTGCTCAATCAGGTCCGCGAACAACTTGAAAAAATTCCCAAAACGGAATGACGTTCACGAGCTAGACAAATCTTTACTTGACTTTCCTCTTGACTCGTCATATACTCTGATTAATCGGATTAATCAGAGTATATGATGTTACGAGAACGAATTTCCCCCGATATATCAGAATTTATGCGTTACCTCGCCGCGCACGAAGAGGCGGAGGATGGACTACCCACACTCAACGAGTTGAGCCAGGAGTTGGGCGTGAGCGTCGCGTCCTTGCGCGAACAACTAGAAGTGGCGCGGGCGCTTGGGTTGGTGGAAGTCAAGCCCGGGCGCGGCGGGACGCGGAGGCGAGTCTTTTCGTTCACGCCCGCGATCCGTCAAAGTCTTGGGTACGCGCTCGCGCTCGACGACGATCACTTCCGCAAATATTCTGAGTTGCGGAATCACGTCGAGTCCGCGTATTGGCATGAAGCGGTTGGCAAACTCACGCAGGAAGATAAAGACGAACTGCAGGCGATCATCGCGCGTGCCTGGGAGAAATTACGCCGCGCGCCGATTCAGGTCCCGCATGAAGAACATCGCAACCTGCACCTGCTGATCTTCAAACGACTTGAGAATCCTTTCGTCACCGGAATCCTGGAAGCGTATTGGGAAGCCTACGAAGCCGTGGGATTAAATGTCTTCGCTGGCGGCTACGATTATTTGCAGGAAGTCTGGCGTTACCACCAAGCGATGGTTGAATCGATTTGTAATGGAGATTACAAGGCCGGTTACGAGGCGCTCGTCGCCCACACCGATCTGTTGTATCACAGACCGTAAACATATGTCATTGCGAGGAACGCTCGTTGCGACGAAGCAATCCCTCGCACAAGGAGATTGCTTCGGGCTTCGCCCTCGCAATGACATGACACTATTAGGAGTAACATGAACAAAGTGATAAACGACTTCTCGATCATCGTTGGCACGAAGAACGGCTCAGGCAGTTCCACCGCCAACAACACCATCCTGCGCGCGATCTTCAAGATGGGCATCCCGGTTTCGGGCAAGAACCTCTTCCCCTCCAACATTCAAGGACTGCCCACCTGGTACACGATCCGCGTCAGCAAGGATGGCTACCTCGGGCGACGCGAGATCAACGAGATCGTGATCGCCATCAACCCCGATTCGTTCGCGCGCGACCTGGCGTCTGTCGCGCCGGGCGGAGCCTTTTACTACGCCGACGATATCAAGCAACCCATCACGCGCACAGACATCGCCATTTACCCCATGCCGGTTAAGGACATCATCAAGAAAGACCAGAGCATCCCCAACGATTTCCGCGACCTCGTGGGCAACATGGTTTATGTGGGAGTCCTCGCGCAGATGATCGGCATTGACGTTGATAAGATTTACGCCGCCCTCAACTTCCACTTCAAGGGCAAGCAAAAGCCGATTGACATGAACTTCAAAGCGGTCAAGGCCGGCGCGGAATGGGCGATGACGAATCTCGAAAAGAAAGACCCATTCCACCTTGAACACATGGATAAGACCGAAGGCTTGATCATGGCGGACGGCAACACCGCCGCGGCCATCGGTTCGATCTTTGGCGGCGCGCAATTTGTGGCATGGTATCCGATCACGCCCGCCACATCCTTAGCCGAAGCCATGAACGATTACTTCCCCATGCTCCGCAAACGCGAAGACGGCAAAAACACATACGCAGTCGTCCAGGCGGAAGACGAACTCGCCGCGATTGGCATGACCGTCGGCGCGGGCTGGAGCGGTCTGCGCGCCCTGACATCCACATCGGGACCTGGTTTGAGCCTGATGACCGAATTCGTGGGACTCGCGTATTACGCCGAAGTGCCGCTCGTCGTCTGGGACATCCAGCGCATCGGACCCAGCACCGGTCTGCCCACGCGCACCTCGCAGGCCGACCTCACCTTCACCAGCACCATCGGTCACGGCGACAGCGACAGCGTTATCCTACTGCCCGGCGACATCAACGAATGTTTCGATTTCGGCTGGCAATCCTTCGACATTGCCGAGCGGTTGCAAACCCCGGTCTTCGTGTTGTCCGATTTGGATATGGGCATGAATCAATGGATGAGCAAGCCGTTTGCATATCCGCCCACGCCCATGGATCGCGGCAAGACGCTCACTGAAAAAGACCTCGAAGAGTTGAAAGGCAACTGGGGTCGTTATCTCGATAAGGACGACGACGGCATTCCCCAGCGCACGCTTCCGGGCAACAAACATCCGATGAGCGCGTACTTCACGCGCGGCACCGGCCACGATGAATACGCCAAATACACTGAAGACGCGGACACGTTCCAGCGCAATATGCTGAGGCTCAAGAAGAAGTTTGTTACCGCCAAACAATATATGCCCAAGCCTGTTGTTTATAACCACTCAGGCGCGAAGACCGCCATCATCGCGTATGGCTCCACTGAGTCCGCGATCATCGAAGCCCGCGACCAGCTCGCGAATGATCACGGCATCCAAACCGACTTCCTGCGCGTGCGCGCCCTGCCGTTCAGCCCGGAGGTGGATGAATTTGTCGGAAAGTACGATCAGGTATTCGTCGTGGAAATGAACCGCGACGGGCAGTTGTTCAAGTTGTTGAGTTTGGAATATCCCGAACACGTCTCGAAGTTAAAATCGGTCGCGTTCGGCGACGGCATGCCCGCCTCCGCAAAATGGATCCGCGAAGGCATCCTTGATAAATTCAACGAAGTAAAAGGAGTCAAATAATGTCCGCTCTCCCCATGTCCGGCGCGCCGGCCAATGTAAATCTCGTCGGCCTTTCAAAAGCCGATTACCGCGGCAACCCCACCACGCTCTGCCAGGGCTGCGGTCACAACTCGATCTCGAACCAGATCATCGCCGCCATGTATGAACTCAACGTCCTGCCTGAGAACGTCGTCAAGTTTAGCGGCATCGGTTGTTCGAGCAAAAGCCCCACGTATTTCATGAACCGTTCGTTCGGCTTCAACAGCCTGCACGGACGCATGCCCTCGATTGCCACCGGCGCGATGTTCGGCGATCGCACCCTGAAAGCCATCGGCGTATCGGGCGACGGCGATACCGCCAGCATCGGCATGGGTCAGTTCAAACACGTCATGCGCCGCAATGTGAACTTTGTTTACATCATCGAGAACAACGGCGTGTACGGACTCACCAAGGGTCAATTCTCCGCCACCGCTGAATTGGGACTCGCGCTCAAGAAGCAGGGCGTCAATCCATATATGCCGGTGGATATCTGCATGGAGGCCGTCATCTCGAACGCCACGTTCGTCGCGCGTTCGTTTGCAGGCGACCCCAAACAGGTGAAGGAATTGCTCAAAGCCGCGTTCGCGCATAAAGGGATCGCCGTGCTGGATATCATCAGTCCCTGCGTGACGTTCAACAACGAGGCCAACGCGCACCACTCGTACGCCTGGGGCAAGGATCACGAAGAGCCGCTCCACGACATCTCTTATATCGCCCCGCGCAACGAGATCATGCTCGAACGCGAAATGAGCGCGGGCGAGATCCGCGAAGTCGCCATGCACGACGGTTCGATGATCGTCCTCAAGAATCTCGAAAAGGGTTATGATCCTACGAATCGCTTTGAAGCCATACGCGCCCTTGAAGAGGCGCAGCGCTACAACTGGCTCACCACCGGCCTGATCTACATCAACGAAGACAAGCCCACGTTGGATGAGACCTACAACCTCGTGGACACGCCCCTCAACCGCCTCGCCGAAGCGGACCTTCGACCTGCTCCCGAAATGATCGAGAAGGTCAACGCTTTGATGTTCTAACCCCCTCCCGACTCACCCCTGCCCCTCTCCTGCAACGAGAGGGGTATTCTTTATGATCGAAATCACTCCATCCTTTCACATTGACGAACGCGAGTTGCATTTTGACTTCATCCGCGCGGCGGGACCCGGCGGGCAGAATGTGAACAAGGTGGCGACGGCGGCGCAGCTGCGCTTCGACATTACCAACTCCCCCTCGCTCGCTTCTGATCATAAGGGACGGCTGATCCGGCTTTCTGGAAACCGCGTCAACGCTGACGGCGTTTTAATCCTCGAAGCCAGGCGCTTCCGCACGCAGGAACAGAATCGCGCGGACGCGATTCAAAGATTTGTCGAGCTCATCCGCAAAGCGCTGACCCCGCCCAAGCCGCGCAAGAAGACAAGACCCACCGCCGCCTCGAAAGCGAAACGCCTGCAAGGGAAACGAGTCAAAGGGGCGATCAAACGCCTGCGAAACAAGTCCTTCGATTTGGAATGAACCATGAATACGATTGAACTCATCGGCTACCTCGGCTCGATCCTTGTGGCAGTCTCATTGATGATGAAATCGCTATTGCGCCTGCGCGTCATCAACCTGTTCGGCGCGTTGTTCTTTACCGCTTATGGCGTTTTACTGGGAGCATATCCAGTCGCATTCCTGAACGGACTTATCGTTTGCATTGACCTGTATTACCTCGTCCAGATGTGGCGGCAAAAGGACTTCTTCACTTTTCTGGAAGTCTCGCCGAAAAGCGAATACCTGCGCGCCTTCGTGGATTTTTACCGCGCAGACATAGCCGAGATCATTCCGGGCTATTCACATCAGGCGGACGATTCCCTGCTGTGCTTTTTCATCCTCCGCAACATGCTCCCGGCAGGATTGTTTATCGCAAAGGTCGAAGGCGAGGAGGCGCATGTCAAACTCGATTACGTCATCCCCAATTACCGCGACTTTCAAGTAGCGCGCTTCATCTTTGAGGAGAACGCGACGTTCTTCAGGGGACGCGGCATCGAGCGCTTCGTTTCCGAAAGCGGCAGCGACTTCCACAAGAGATATTTGGAGAAAATGGAATTTGTCAAATCAGGGGATATCTACGTGCATGAGATTGGCAAAAAAATCCTGCATGATGACGGGCTCTGAAACACGCCTTAATTCTCCCCCACCGTATGAAGCAACGCCATATTCGGCGGGCGGATCGCGCCGACCGGAAAACCGCACACCAACACAACCTGATCGCCCATTTGCACAACGTCGGATCGCACCAGCGCGGCGTCCACGTGATCCAGCATCTCTTCAAGCGAATTGGCAAACGGCACCAGTTGCGGTCTTACGCCCCACAGGAACGCCAGCCTTTGATACGTGTCCTGGTTCGGCGTAAACGCCATGATCGGCACGCGCGGACGAATCTTCGACATGAGCCAGGCGGTTTGTCCCTGCGTTGTAAAACACGCCACAGCCGTGACGTTCTTATCGTTCGCCAACACCTGCGCGGCGCGCGCCATCGAAGCCGCGTCGCTTTGCTCAAATCCCTGCACGGTTTGCTCGACTCCCCATTCCATGAAATGAGTCTCGGCTTCGGTCACGATCCGATCCATCATCTGCACCGACTCAACCGGATATTTCCCTGCAGCCGATTCAGCGGATAACATCACCGCGTCGGTGCCGTCGAAGATCGCGTTCGCGACGTCCGACGCCTCCGCCCGCGTGGGAAGCGGATTCGTGATCATGGACTCCAGCATCTGCGTCGCGGTGATCACCAGTTTGCCGCGCGCGTTCGCCGCGCGGATGATGTGCTTTTGCAAAGCGGGCACGCGTTCGGGAGGGAGTTCCACACCGAGATCGCCGCGCGCCACCATCACGCCGTCAACGATTTCGAGGATGGCGTCGAGATTATCGAGCGCTTCGGGTTTTTCGAGTTTGGCGATCAACAACGGCAGGCGTTTGCCCTGCGAAAACCTCTCCATCGCGTCGCGCGCTTTCTTCACGTCATTCGCGCTGCGGACGAATGAGATCGCCACGGCGTCCACGCCCTGCGAAATGCCAAACGCGAGATCGGCTTCGTCTTTTTCGGTGAAGCCCGCGATCCGTAAGCGGATACCGGGCAGGTTGATGCCTTTATGCGAAGTCAGCGGGCCGCCGATGATCACTTTCGAGGTCAACGCGTTGCGATCTTTGACAGAGAGAACTTCCAGCGTAAGCCGCCCATCATCGAGCAGGAGCCGGTCCGAGGTCCGCACTGAATCGAAGAGCTGGCGAAAATCCACCGGGATTTTTTTACATTCGATTTCAGGCGGAGTCGTCCCTGTCGTATACAGAACAATAATTTCGTTTTCGGAAAGTTGAACAGGCTCATCGAGCGCGCCGACGCGGATTTTCGGTCCTTGCAAATCCTGGAGGATACCAACGGAGACGCCGAGTTTTTCAGAGACTTTGCGGACCAGCGCGATGCGTTCGGAATGTTGTTCATGCGTGCCGTGCGAGAAGTTCATGCGCGCCACATTCATGCCCGCCTGGATCAATTTCTCAAGCGTCTCTTCGGTCTGGCTGGCAGGACCAACGGTGGCGACAATTTTTGCTTTACGGGTCATACGTGTAAATATACCTCATTAAAAGAATACTCGCCGCAGAAGAAACACTCATCGTTGCGGCAAGTTGCGGTGTGAAATTCGCATACTATCGCGGTAAAACGTAGTCGCCTACGTCCCTGGTTAATAATTCACCATGGTAGGAAAAGACGCTACCCGGGCCCAGCGTACAATCAACAGCAAAGATTTTGCCCAATATTAGAGTCCAGATACAAAATTGCAATCGTACACTTCCATCTAAATTCTGGACGTACGTTGGCGGAAATATCTGCTTAGTTACTCTTGTTAATCGCTTACGAGATTCCTCGATCTCATTCTCATTCTTCTGCTGAGGAATATCTACTGCACTGCTTATTAGCCGAGGTCGCCCTAGGAAGTTGAATTTAGTTTCAACCAATAGTTGGATTAATTGATCTTTTCGGTCAGGGTACCAACTCAAAAGGTTCTCTCGCTGCATGAAGACTTCATAATCAGAGTTGCTTGTATGATGATCAAGCCAGAGAATAGTTTCATCAGAATAGATCACAAGTTTGACTGTAAGATAAAAATTAAAAACCTCATATACTTTTCCAGTTAACAAATCCCAAGGTGACCCCTTTTGTAAGTGCACATTCTCCTCAGGTATTTCTTCGAATGCCTTAATCCGAGCTTGCTCAAGCCAGCCTGGCAGAATCCCCTTTCGGGCAGCAAGAGGGTCCGATTTGGCTCGATCCCTGAAAAAGTTGGAGAATATCTTTGCTAAAACAGGTGTCATAGTAATTTAGTCTGCCATGGCCTAGAATTCGGCATTAGTCATCAATGGTTTACCTTTAGTACGTTCATAGTTTACAAATAATGTAATTCCTTCGCCTGCTTTTCCAAATCTTTGCGGAAATCGGGATGCGCGATTGATAGGCGTAGGTCCAGTTCATGTTTGTTCCAAGACCTCCGAGTTCTCTAAGAACTCGGAGGTCTAAGTTACGGTGAGTTACTATTTCATATTCAACACTTCGCGGATGGATGGCAGCGCCCAATCAATCGTCTCCTTATCAATCACAAGCGGCGGCGCGAAGCGGATGACGTTATCGTGAGTCTCTTTCGCGAGAATGCCCTTCTCCTGCAACGCTTCACAGAATCGACGCGCGCCGCCCGCCGACTCTTTCAACTCGACTCCGATCAACAGACCTTTGCCGCGTACCTCTTTGACATGAGGACTTGGAATCTCCGACAACTGTTCCATGAAATATTCACCCAACTGTTGCGAACGCTCCGCCAATTTCTCATCACGGATCACGCGCAACGACGCGCGCGCCACCGCCGCCGCAAGCGGGTTCCCGCCGAATGTGGATCCATGTTCACCCGGCGCGAAGAGTCCGAGGATGGCTTTATCCGCAAGCACGGCAGAGACGGGATAAAAGCCGCCCGCCAGCGCTTTGCCGATGATGGTCACGTCGGGGCGGACAGCTTCATATTCGGAGGCGAACAGTTTGCCGGTCCGCGCAAGACCCGTTTGAATTTCATCCGCCATCAACAAAACGTTATTCTTCCTGCAAATCTCCGCGACCCTTTTCAAATATCCCGCAGGCGGGATGATGACTCCGCCTTCGCCCTGAATCGGCTCGATCATAACCGCCGCAGTGTTGGGTGTGATCGCTTTTTCGATTGCAGACGCGTCGCCGTACGGCACAGCGACAAAGCCCGGCGTGAACGGACCGAAATCATCACGATAAAGAGGCTCGCTTGAGAATGTGACAATGGAAATTGTGCGTCCATGAAAGTTGCCTTCCGCTGTGATGATCTCCGCCTGATGACGCGGCACGCCTTTGACACGATACGCCCACTTGCGCGCGAGTTTGAGCGCGGTCTCGACCGCCTCCGCGCCGCTATTCATCGGCAGCGACATTTCATAACCAGTCATCTCGGAAAGTTCTTTATAAAGCAGGGGCAGTTGATCGTTATGGAAGGCGCGCGAAGTCAGCGTGACCTTCTGCGCCTGTTCCACCAACGCGTTCAAAATTTCGGGATGTACGTGTCCCTGATTGAGCGCTGAATACGCGGATAAACAATCGAGATATTTTTTTCCATCCACATCATAGACCCACACGCCCTCCCCTCTTTCAATCACCACATCCAGCGGATGATAATTGTGCGCGCCGTACTGTTCTTCCATGTTGATAAATTCTTGTGTTTTCATTTTCACCTTTTACCGCGAAGGAAAGACGAAAGAGGAAAGATTCTTTGCGCTCTTTGCGTTCTTGGCGGTTCAAAAGAATTTAAGCCACCCCGAAGAGTCTTGCAAGAATGGCTTTCTGCGCGTGGAGGCGGTTATGCGCCTGCGGGAAGATGACCGAATGTGGACCGTCCGCCACGTCGTCGGTCAGTTCGTGGTTGCGATGCGCGGGCAGACAGTGCATCACGATCACATCCTTATCCGCCTCGCTGACCAACTGCGCGTTGACCTGATACGGCGGGAAGACTTTTTCGCGTTTGGCAGTTTCCTCCTCCTGCCCCATGCTTGTCCATGTATCCGTGTAAATCACCTGCGCGCCTTTGACGGCTTCATGCGGATCACGCACAAAGGTTAATTTGCTTCCGGTTTCTTTCGCAATATCTTTTGCGATCTCTACGGCTTTTGGAGTTATATCGTAATCTTCGGGGTTGGCTATCGTAAAGTTCCATCCCAGTTTCGCGCAGACGTGTATCAGCGAGACAGCCACGTTATTCCCGTCGCCCACATACGCGACGTTGAGTCCCTTGCCCTTGCCGAACTTCTCCTGAATCGTGAGCGCGTCCGCCATCGCCTGGCAGGGATGGTTGTAATCGCTCAAACCGTTCAACACGGGAATCTCCGACCATTTCGCCAACTCCAACACGTGAGCATGGTCAAATGTACGCGCCATGAGAGCATGGACGTAGCCCGAAAGCACGCGCGCAATATCCGCAATGGATTCGCGTTTGCCCAAGCCAATCTCGTTCGGCGAGAGATAGAGCGCGTCGCCGCCACAATGCCGCATCGCCATGTCAAACGAGACGCGCGTCCGCAGGCTGGGTTTCTGGAAGATCATGCCGAGAACTTTACCTTTGAAATAGGGCGGGTTGCCTTTCTTGAAATATTCCTGCTTGAGTTTTACAGCCAGGTCAAGCAAATCCTGAACTTCGCTTTGAGATAAATCCGAGACGGCGAGAAAGCGCTTCATGCAAACTCCTTCATGGATAAAGTATATCGTACTGAACAGATTTTACCCTGTCCAGACCGTCACGCGTTGGGGGTGATATTCATCCAATGGGAGAGGGAAATAAAGGGGCCGAAAAGGCATTTAATAGTTCCCACAAATCGTAAAATACGATTAAAATCGGAACAGTTTGTTAGAAACCTCCGAGGAGAATCTCATGGATGGCGAACCAATCCTGGTCATGCTGGTTGAAGACAATGTAGATCACGCCGAGCTTGTCATTCGCACGCTCGAGGAACATCGCGTCACCAACAAGGTGCGGCATTTTCTCGACGGACAATCGGCGCTGGATTACCTGTTCCGCCGCGCTGAATTTGTCGGCGACGCCACTCCGCGCCCGCACGTCATCCTGCTCGACCTGCGCCTGCCGCGCGTGGACGGGATCGAGGTCCTCAAAGCCATCAAGGAGGATGAAGAACTTAAAACCATTCCTGTCGTCGTGTTGACCACCTCGGAAGCGGAAAAGGACGTCGCCAAGGCGTATTACAACCACGCCAACAGTTATCTTGTAAAACCGGTGGGGTTCGAAGAGTTCAAAAAACTGATGGACGATCTGGGTT
>Ga0247727_10013514_pt1 | contig 13749 bp, 11 predicted proteins | sample WisWelCaveWW1625_FD_202498 | JGI IMG/M metagenome (GOLD analysis project Ga0247727, IMG submission 202498) | Biofilm microbial communities from Wishing Well Cave, Virginia, United States - WW16-25 | ecosystem: Environmental > Aquatic > Deep subsurface > Groundwater > Cave microbial mat | place... | reverse complement strand
TCACCGTCATCGTTTCCATGCTCGTTGGCTTCGCGCTCTCCCTTACCCTCACGCCCCTGCTTTGTTATTCTCTATTGGGAAACGTCGCTCCGCAATCCGCAATCCACAATCCGCAATCAAAAGAAAGTTGGCTCACCCGAAAATTTCTTCGTCTCTACGAACCGGTTTTAAACCGCGCCCTGCGCCAGCCCTGGCTTGCCGTCATTGCCGTGGCGTTGATTTTCATTTTGACCCTGGGGATGTTGCCATTCCTCGGCGCTGAATTGCTGCCGCCGTTCGACGAGAATGCGATATTGATTTTAATTTTTATGCCGCCCGGAACCGGCCTCGACGAAGCGGCAAAAATATCCAACAAAATCCTCGCCCTCGCGCAACAAGCGCCGGATGTGAAAAATGTCATTGCCACCGTTGGCCGTTCCGAAGGCGGCCAGGAAACCGAGGGCATGATTAATTTTTCGGAAAATTACCTCGAGCTGGTTGACCGCAGCCAGCGCTCGAAATCCATTCAAGAGATCAAAACATGGATGCGCGCGAAGATGGCTGGTTTCCCCGGCGCCGTTGTTGTTTTTGAAACGCCATTGAATGATCGTATTAATGAAAGCATTGCCGGTACCCGCGGGCAACTGGCGGTGAAAATCTTTGGCGCCGATTACGACCTCCTGGCGCAGAAGGCCAATCACATGAAAGCGATCATGGAAAAGATTTCCGGCGTCAAAGATTTGCTCGTCGAGCAAACTTCGGGATTGCCTTTTCTGAATATTCTCGTCGACCGGAATCAGGCCGGACGTTATGGCTTGAGTCCGGAGAACATTGCGGAAACCGTTGAAACCACTTTGGAGGGCAGGACGGCCACGACGGTGCTGCGCGACGTGAAAGAATACAACATCTTCGTGCGTTTGCAGGAACGCTTTCGCGACGATCCGGCCAAAGTCGGCTCGCTTCTCATCGATACTCCGGCTGGCGTAAAAGTCAAGCTCTCACAAGTGGCGCAGATTTGGCAGGACACCGGCCCGATGATGATCCAGCGCGAAAATCTTCAACGCCGCATTCTGCTCACCTGCAATATTGCGGGCGGCGATATTCAGAACGTGGTCGCGCAAATTCGTTCCCGCCTCGGCGATTTGCGCTTGCCCAAAGGGTACACGGTTGCCTTCGGCGGCAACTACGCCCGCCAGCAGGAGCTCAATCGCGAAATTTTCACCATGATTATCATCGCGCTCCTGATTGTTTTCATGCTGCTGCTTTCCGCGTTCAATTCCGTCTGGCAAGCCGTGTTGATCATCTTCACTATTCCGCTGGCGCTGATGGGCGGCGTGTGGGCGATGTTCTTGACCTTCGAGACGTTCAATGTTTCCTCGCTCATCGGCTTCGTGGCGCATTTTGGCTTGACCGTTCAAAAAGGCGTGATTCTCGTTGAATACATCAATGACTTGCGGAAAGAAGGGATGCCGTTGCAGGAAGCAGTTTCGCTGACAGGAAAAACCAGAATGCGTCCGGTGTTGATGACGGCGTTGGCCGCATCGCTCGGCGTGTTGCCGTTGGCGCTGGGCGTCGGCGCGGGCGCAGAAATTCAACAGCCCATGGCCATTGTGCTGATTGGCGGGTTGATCGTTTCAACGCCAATCGTGCTGATTATTTTGCCAATGCTTTATGCAAGAGTGCATCAATTTTTCAACCAGCCGGAAATGACAACGGAAAAATAAGTGCTGGCCTCTTTGAAAACTTATGCGATTCTAATAAGAACAGCCGCTGTTCACGGGCAGTTTGCAAAATCCGGATTTCGTGGAAATTTATGCGCCGACCGACGGCTTTATTTTTAACGGCGGCATTAAAGTGCGGTTGTGATGTAGCTCGACATTTATGCCGAGACGCATTAACGATTTTTATGTGAGACGATTATGATATCCGATTTCAACAAACGCTTTTCTCCTGTAATATTGCTCGCGTTTCTCGCCATCATTTGGAGTTGCGCGAGCGAAACCAAACCTTCGTCCAGCGCCGCGCCGCCCGCGAAAGTTGCCAACGGCGTGAAAGAATCCGAGCTGGCGACGGTGACGCTTTCACCCGAAGCGGAGCAACGTCTCGGCGTCGAAACCGCAGCCGTCGAGAATCGTCAAGTCGCGCGCACGCTGCGCCTCGGCGGTGAAATCATCGCGCTGCCCGGTCGCCGCATTTTTGTTACTGCGCCAATGGTCGGAGTCGTGATCGCACCAACGGGATCATTGCCGCAATCCGGCACGCGCGTTCGCAAAGGCCAAACCCTTTTTCGCCTGCTGCCGTTGCCTGCCGACCGTGATTTGCTCGGCACGCCCGAAGAAGTGACGTTGAAGCGAATGCAACTCGACGTGGCAGCCGCCAAAGCCAAACGCGCGGCGCAATTGGTGCTCGACAAAGCGGGGAGTGTAAAAACGCAGGAAGAAGCGGAAGCCGAGTTCGCCGCTGCTGAGGCCGCGTTCAAAGCCGCCGAAGCGCGGTTGCATCTCAACAACAACACCGTGCCCGATTCCGCCGCGATTGCATTGGCAACGATGACGCTCGCGTCGCCATTCGACGGCGTGATTCAACAAATCAACATTGCCCCGCGCCAAACCGTTTCCGCCGGTGCGGAGTTGTTCGAAGTCATTAGCCAAAATCCCGTGTGGGTGCGCGTCCCAATTTACGTCGGCGATCTCGCGACGATTGACCGCCAACAACCCGCGCAAGTTGCCGCGTTCGGCAACAATCACGATTCATCGCCGCGCGTCGCGAAATCAGTTCAAGGCCCGCCGCGCAGCGATCCAAACGCCGCTTCGACTGACCTTTATTTTGAGATGACGAACCACGACGGCGCATTTCGTGTCGGCGACAAAGTAAACGTGACGATTGCGCAACGCAACGCCGAAACGAGTTTGGTCGTGCCGTTGTCGGCGATTTTGTACGACATTCACGGCGGCACGTGGGTCTATGCGAAAACCGCAGCGAATGTGTACGCGCGCCAACGCGTCGAATTGCATCATGTGACCGACGGCCTCGCCGTGCTCACTCGCGGCCCGGCGGCTGGAACAGAAATCGTCATCACCGGCGCGGCAGAAATTTTCGGCACCGAGTTTGGAGGCGGCAAATAATGATCGCCGAATTTTGCAAACTCTTCTTTCGTTGCAGTTCTCTTTTCGTTGCGGTTCCCTTTTCGTTGCAAGTAATCGTTGCGGAGGCGCCCAATGATGCAGTGGCTCGTCTCCACTTCGTTGCGGTTGCGCGTTGCCATCGTCGTGCTCACCCTCATTGCGATGATTGCCGGTGGCCGCATTCTCAGCACCACCGCGTTCGACGTGTTTCCCGAATTTGCGCCGCCGCTGGTGGAAATTCAAACCGAAGCGCCCCGCCTCTCGACCTCCGAAGTTGAAGCGCTGATCTCCGTGCCCATCGAGAACGGCCTCAACGGCGTGTCGTGGCTGAAAAAAATTCGCTCGAAATCCGTGCTCGGCCTCTCCTCGGTCGTGTTGTATTTTGCGGAAGACACCGATCTCCTCAAAGCGCGGCAACTCGTGCAGGAGCGTCTCGCGCAAGTCGCGGCAAATTTGCCAAGCGTCGCCAAACCGCCGGTGATTCTCTCGCCGCTGTCGTCGATGAGCCGCGTGATGAAAATCGGCGTCTCCTCCAAAAAACTTTCACAAATGGAAATGACGACGATTGCAAAATGGACGATCCGCCCCCGTCTCATGGCAATTCCCGGCGTGGCGTGCTCGCGATTCCCACCTCGCTCATTGCCGCGGCGCTGGTGCTGCACTATCGCGGCGGCACGATCAATACGATGGTGCTGGCCGGCCTCATCATCGCGCTCGGCGAAGTCGTTGACGATGCGATCATTGATGTCGAAAACATCATGCGCCGTCTGCGCCTCAATCGCGCCGCCGGCAATCCGCAGTCCGCATTTCAAGTTGTGTTGAACGCCTCGCTCGAAGTCCGCAGCGCCGTAGTTTATGGCAGCATCATCGTTGCGCTTGTGTTGTTGCCGGTGTTTTTGCTCGAGGGCTTGTCCGGCTCGTTCTTCCGGCCATTGGCCTTTTCGTATGTGCTCGCAATTTTAGCCTCGCTGTTTGTCGCGCTCACGCTCACGCCCGCGCTGTCACTTTTGTTATTGCCGCAAGCAACGCATCACCAAACTGATGCGCCGTTGGTGCGCTGGCTCAAATTGCGCTATGAAAAAATTTTGCCACGCTTGATTCAGCAGCCGAAACGAGTCATCGCCTCGCTGGTTGGAAGCATTGTCGTCGCGTTGATCGCCTTTCAATTTTTAGGCGAAGAATTTCTCCCTCATTTTAAAGAATATGATTTTTTGATGCACTGGGTCGAGAAGCCCGGCACTTCGCTGCAAGCGATGGAGCGCATCACCGAACGCGCCAGCCAAGAGTTGCGCGCGATTCCCGGCGTGCGCAATTTCGGTTCGCACATCGGACGCGCCGAAGTGGCGGATGAAGTCGTCGGCCCCAATTTCACCGAGCTGTGGATCAGTCTCGATCCCCAAGTTGATTACGAGCCGACCGTCGCGAAAATTCAGCAAGTCGTTGACGGTTATCCCGGCCTGTATCGCGATCTGCTCACGTATTTGCGCGAGCGCATCAAAGAAGTGCTCACCGGGGCCAGCGCCACGCTGGTCGTGCGCATTTATGGCGAAAATCTCGACGTGCTGCGCGAGCAAGCGGAAGAAGTTCGCGCGGCCATCGCGGGAATTGAAGGCGTTGCGGATTTGAAAGTGCAGCCGCAAATTCTCGTGCCGCAAGTGGAAGTGCATATTCGTCCCGAAGCCGCGGCGCGATTCGGCCTTACGCCCGGCGAAGTGCGGCGCGCGGCCACCGTTTTAGTGAAAGGCATGAAAGTCGGCGAGTTTTATGAAGAGCAAAAAGTTTTCGACGTCGTCGTGTGGGGCGCGCCGCAAGTGCGCGACAATGTCGAAGCCCTGCGCGATTTGATGATCACTACGCCAACCGGAGGCATGGTGCCGCTCCGCGATGTGGCCGACATCATCATCGCGCCCACGCCGAATCTAATCACGCGCGAGGCCGCGTCGCGTTATACCGAAGTCACCTGCAACGTTCGTGATCGTGACCTCGGCAGCGTCGCGCGCGACATCGAGAAAAATGTTAGCAGTGTTCATTTCGAGCGCGGCTATCATCCCGAGTTTCTTGGTGAGTACGCCGCGCAGCAAGCTTCGAAGAATCGCATTTTGATGCTGTCACTGCTCGCCGTCATCGGCATTTTCTTAATTCTGTACACGGATTTTTCCTCGTTGCGTCTCGCGCTGCTCGTATTGCTGAGCCTGCCGTTTGCTCTCGTCGGCGGTATCCTCAGCGTCATTCTCACCGGCGGCGTGCTTTCGCTCGGCTCGCTCGTCGGCTTCGTCACCGTACTCGGCATCGCCGCGCGCAACACCATCATGCTCATCAGCCACTATCGCCATTTGGAAAAAGAAGAAAGCCAAACCTTCAGCATGGAATTAATCCTGCGCGGCGCGCAGGAACGCCTCGCGCCGATTCTCATGACTGCGCTGGCCGCCGCGCTCGCGCTTTTGCCCATCGTGCTCGGCGGCAATCGCCCCGGCCACGAAATCGAGCATCCGATGGCCGTCGTAATTGTCGGCGGTCTCATCAGCTCAACCGTGCTCAATTTGCTCGTGATGCCGGTGTTGTATTGGAAGTTTGGCGCGACGGGTCAAAAGATGCGCTCATGAAGAGATAGCCGCATTTGAATATCAGCAACAGGGCCGAAATGGATGTATATTGGAAATAGTTGCATCATTTGTTTTGCACTACAACTGGTTTCACAGGATTAACAACAAATAAAGGAGTTTACAATGGCAACTGTTGTGAGTTTTATCAATTACAAGGGAGGAGTAGGAAAAACTACGGTGGCTGTTGAAATGGCGGCTAGTTTAGCCTATCATAAGAACAAACGGGTATTACTAGCCGACCTCGATCCACAAACCAACGCCACTTTCTATCTGATGGCTGAAGAAGCATGGGAAGAGTGGGCAAAGGCAGAAGAGCACGGTACGTTAAAGAATATATTCGCCAGCGCCACATCAGATCCGCCACAAGAATTCGATTTGCATAAGGCTATTCGCACCAATTTCCTCTTCCACCAAAGAACGAACGAAGTTGTTTCTTTACATTTACTACCTTCGCACCTGGAATTAATGATGGCGGACATGGATTTGGCTATGCGTTTTGGTGCAAAAGGCTTTGAAGGGCGTAAAATCTTACATGCTGCTTTTGAGAAAGTCCAAGACGAGTATGACTACATCATCTGCGACTGCCCGCCTAATCTGAATCTAATAACCCAAAATGCCATTCTTGCAAGTGACGCATTGATGATAGTTGCTATGCCGGAATATCTATCCACGTTGGGTATTAGCGAGATTGAAAAGGCGGTCAAGCGGTTAGTCGACGAGGTCAATCACAGCATCAAGGGTTTCGGCGTAGTAAAAGGTCCAGTAATGAAGGGCATCATATTCAATCGAGTACGTAACCAAAGTGGAGGTACTGTCCACCAAGAGGCTGTAATGACCAGAGTTCGACAAAAGTGGCCAAATATTGTATTTGGTCCTTTTATTTCACAAAGTGATAAAGTAGCTCAAAGTTCTGAACCATCGAAATCTCCCATCGCAATCTCTGGATATGCAGCCGATCGTGTTTACGAAAATCAATTGAAGGAATGTGCTGCTGAGTTTATCGGGCGAATTGAGGCATAATCAGCTATGACTTCAAGACGTACTACCCACGAACTTGCAAAGTTACTAGATGAGACGGCTCAAGCTCTTCGTCAAATGCCAGATATGCTTTTGTCTGAAATCTTAACTCAACGAGCACCAAAAAAGAAGTCAGCGGTAGATACTGCTGAACTTGTGAGCGTGCTTCCACAATTGAGTAAGGAAGAAGCAACTCGTCGGCTTAATGAATTGGGACAACGGTCACTGATTCAGCTTTGCAAGGAATTGAAGGTAAATGTTGGTTCGAAGCGAACAAAGGCAAGTTTGGTACAGCAAATTTTGTGGCAGCTCTTCGATTCGAGAGACGAATTAGAACGCATCCGAAACTATGAAGAGTAATCTGCAAATGAAGCACAATGAAGTAACCAACAAACTTCATCTTTTGTTGCGCCGCCGCTGAAACTCGCGATAGCCCCACCTACATTTGTTGATTCAAACAAGCGCCTCGGCGAATCGATGAGGCGCTTGTCGTTTTGGGAAAACTACTTCATTCATTATTCTTGCTTTTAAAGCTCTAATCCGTTACATTGGCTTGTATTTCTCAGGGAATGGAGTGCAATGGCTCTCAAGTTCATGGAACAAGATGCTATGAAAACTGTGTTATTGGAAAAATTACGTGAGACGGTCGCCGAGTGGGCACGCATGCACAATATTAAAACGACGGCCATTGAAGTCAAATTCAGCGGTTTTGGAGCAGGCGTTCACGTGTTGGTGGTCGCGCGCCGAGGTTTTGAGAATTGGCGCTGGGCTGAGCGCGAGCGTGATCTCTTCAGATTTATCAACCGCCAATTTAATGGCAACGGCGATTTCGTGATTACTCGTTTAGAAACCATGACCGAGGAAGAATACGAAAAATTCGAAGATGTTGAAGTACCATATTAAAGCTATGAAAACGATACAGATTGTGATGGATGTTGATTCAAGAATAGTCGAACAAGCTCTATTTTAAAGAGGCTCATGCCATGACGACGGTAACGATAGAAATTCCGGATGAAATTTTAGATCATTTTGATGATTTAAACGCCGTTCGAAGAACGGTGTATGAAGATTTTATTATTGAGCAGCGGCGAAGAGGGAATGTCAGTCTGGGCCGCGCGGCAGAATTGCTTGGCAAGAATTATACGGAATTTTTCGAGCTTTTGGGCCAAAAGGGACTTTCATTTATTAATGCCAATCGCCAAGAACTTGACGAAAGTTATCAGCGTTTTGAAAACGTGATGAGCCAAGCACGGCCATGATTGTTATTGATGACAAAAAGGCCCGCAATGAAGCCAAAGAACTGGGGTTTTTTCCTTCGTTTACAAGCGATATCATAAAAGCCGCAGAAAAACGAAATCTGATTGCTTCTTACGACGAGTTTATGCAACAGCTTCATCTACTTGGCGTTTATTTGCCGGAATAAAAAACGTCTCAATAAATCGCGTTTTTCATAAACAAAATCGCCTTTTTATTTGATTTTCTCACCCGCATCGATCCATTGGATTACACCCCGCCAAACTAAGCTGCCACAAAGACTACAATACTGCTTGACATTTGAGACGATTCTTATCATGTTGAAATAGTCGATTGTTTCAAACAAGCCGGCAGTTTAATTTTTAACCTCACTTCAAAAGCAACTTGACCATCGAACAATTTATTCAGGCGATGCCGAAAGTTGAGCTGCACGTTCATCTCGAAGGCTCGATCCGTCCGGAAACGTTGCTGCAACTCGCCAGGCGCCATCACGTGGCGCTGCCGGCGGATAGCCTCGACGATCTCAAAGCGTGGTATGTCTTTCGTGATTTTCCGCATTTTGCCGAGGTTTATCAAACGCTGTCCAAATGTATTCGTACGCCGCAGGACATTGAGTTCATCACCCGTGAATTTTTAGTCGGCCAGGCCGAGCAGAATATCCGGCATTCCGAAGCGACCTTCACCACGCTCACGCATTATCGCAACTTCGGGCTCACGTTTGACCAACAGCTTGCCGCCATCAATCGCGCCCGCGAATGGGGCGAGTGCGAGTTCAACACTTCCCTGCTCGTGATCTTGGACATTCCACGTGAATACGCTGAACCGGCAGAGGCCTTGCAACTCGCGCGATGGCTGACAGCGGAGAAACGCGAAGGCGTCGCCGCGCTTGGGCTGGGTGGCTATGAAGTCGGTTTTCCCGTTGAAAAATATCAGGCCGCTTTTGAATTCGCGCACCAAGCGGGAATAACAACGATTTTGCACGCCGGCGAAACCGCTGGCGCGGCGAGCATTTGGAGCGCATTGCAATTAGGCCGCTCGGTTCGCATCGGCCATGGTGTTCGCTGCCTCGAAGATGCGAATCTGGTGCAATATCTTCGCGATCGACAGATTCCGCTGGAAGTTTGCCCCACCAGCAACGTTTGCCTGCGCGTGGTGAAAGATCTGGCGAGTCATCCCTTGCCCAAACTGCTCACGGAAAATTTGTATGTTACCATTAACTCGGACGACCCGCCGATGTTCAACACAACGCTGACCGAAGAATTCATTCGTGTCACACAGCAGTTTGGATTCAGCAGAGATGATTTGCAACGCCTGGTCCTGAATGCGCTCCGCGCCTCTCTGCTGCCGCCTGAGCGCAGGGCAACATTAGAGAAAAATTTTGTTGCGCAATTCGAGCAACTGGTTTGAAAACTGAAGCCCGATGGGCAGCGTAAAATTCAAAAAGTTTTTCAAACACGGAGTAGCAGAGTTCGCGGAGTGCCACGGAGAAAAGCGTTTTAAAAATATATTGCTCTCCGTGCTCTCTCTGTGTGCTCCGCGTCTCCGTGAACTTGTTCGTGAATTGACAACTAACTTTCAGACTGTGAAAAATACGCTCGCTGCTCTCAGCGTCAAAGCGCCGCACACTGGAAAACCTTTTACGGAAGAAATGCTGCTTGGCATCGGCGGCGGGTTGGGAATGGGTTATATTCTCTGGGAATTTAAGAAACACGATTCCGCCATTCTCGCGATGGCTTTCCAAAATAAATGGAATTGAAAAATGGGCGAAGCTGATGACGGGCACGAAAAATGCCAGCAGCTTTTGGGGATTTATGAAATGGAACAAAAAGCGCTGGCGGCTTTGAAAGAGATTTGTTAGTACACAACGAGCCGCAATCAAATAATTTAAAAAGCCCCGCTTTCATCGAGCGGGGCTTTAATATTTTAGTTTGCAGAGGAAACCAAGAGCCTGTTCAGGTGACTTCGAATACCAGGCCTCGCGCCTTGAACAATTGGCAAGCGTGACAAACTAAAGTTTGTTACTCCACTCTCGGCGGTTACTTCAACAACGTCAATCGCCGCACCTGACGAACGGCGCCGGCCTGCATCACGTAGAAGTATGTGCCGCTCGGCAGGTTGCGGGCATGGAATGAGATCGTGTGCGTGCCGGCAGAATAGTCGGCGTCAACCAGCGTGCGAACTTCGGCGCCGGTGATCGAAAAGAGTTTGATCGTCACGTGCGAGTCTTTCGGCAAGCCGAAACGAATTTGTGTGTTCGGATTAAACGGGTTGGGATAATTTTGCTCCAACACGTATTCTTGCGGAACGACGTTCGTCGCCGCGGCCTCCGCAGTTTCTTCGCCGCGTTTTGCAATCGACGTCGTTGCGCCGGTATAGATTTCGAATTCCTGAATTTGGTAGAAACTCTTATTGGCCGTCATCAGGCTGATGCGCACGTAGCGCGTCGCGACCTGCGGGAAAGTGAAATCCTGCGCACCGCTCGCACCGGCCAGAGCCGAATGCACGGTCGTCCAATTTGAGCCATCGTTCGAGACTTGTATCTCATAGGTTTTGGCATAGAATGTATCTTGCCATCTGACGACGACCCGGCCAACCGGCAGAGCCTGACCAAAATCCACGCGCAACCAGCTCGCGTCTTTTGTGGTCGTGCTCCAGTAAGTAATGCCATTGGTATCAATGGCTGCCGACGCCGGTTTGCTCGAATCGGTATTGGAGCCGGTAATGTCTTTGCCGAGCGCCATGTTGACATTCGCATTCGGCGCGGCGCTGCCATTGAGTGTTGTCGCTGCCGCCTGATTGCTGTATTCCGAGTCGTCAACAAAATTATACGCGCGGACGCGATAAACATAATTCGTTTTGACGCGCAGGCCGCTATCGTTATAGAACGCGCTATTCGGGCCGAGTGTGGCGATGTAATTAAACGTGCCGCCGTTGATCGCGCGCTCGATCTCGAAGCCATACTCGTCATTTGAGGTGTGAGTCCACGTGATGCCAATGCTCGAGCTGCTCGTCGCATTCGCCGCCAGATTGGCGGGCGCAGCCGGCGCCGTGCTAATCTCGGCGGCGTAAACTTCGAATTCATTAATGCGATAACTGTCTTTAACGCCGTTCGTCATGAGCAATCGCACAAACCGGCCGAGCGAGGGCGCAAACCAGAAATCTTCATTCCCGCCGGCGCCGGCTTTGTTGTTATAAATTGTCGTCCACGTGACATTGTTATTCGAGACCTGCAGCGAATAATTTTTCGAATAATAAACGTCTTTCCACCGAACGATGGCGCGTCCGATCACCAGCACCGAACCGAGATCGACGCGCAACCACGCCGTCGAGTCAATGGGGACGGTGCCGCTGCGCCAGTAGGTATCGTTGCTGTTGCCGTCAACGGCATGGCTCGTCGGATAAGTCGAATTGACACTCGAAGCCGCGGTCGGCCGATTGAGTGCGAGATTGACGCCCGGCGTCGCGGGAATATTGCTGGCCGTTTCTGTCGAATCCGTGTTGCTGTAAATCGAGCTGCCATTGGTGTTGAACGCATAGGCGCGATAAAAATAAATCGTGCCGGGATTCAAGCCCGTGTCGTTGTAAAAATTCACATTGGCGCCCAACGTGGCGATTTCAGTAAACGGCGCCAGCCCGGCTTTGCGCTCCAGCTTGAAACCGTCTTCATTATTCGACATATCTTTCCAACTGATATCGACGGCGTTGGCCGCGATCGTCTTCGCCCGCAGCACGGCCGGCTCGTTGGGCGGCGCCGGCATATCGTCATTCACAATCGTGGCAATGCCTTCATCGTCCGCAATCGTCGCATTCACCGCGTTCTTCAAACGAATCAAAAAAATCTCATCTTTTTGCTCGTCGAGCTCATCGCCATTAATCGTGACGGCGAGACGGTGCTTCCGAGTCCAATTGGAGAAAGTCAGGGCGCCAGAACTCGGACTAAAGACGTAGTCACTTCCGTTCGTGGCGGTGCTGTCACGCACTTCATAATCCACGGTGACCGTCTTGCCATTGAGATTGGCCAGCGTCACCGTGAAAAACGCGGTGAGCGTTCCATCGTCGCCTTCACTAATTTTCAAATCATTAACCGCCAGCAAAGGCTTGATGTCGGCAAAGCCCTGCGAGGTGATGGTGACTTCGTCGCTCGTTTGCAACTGCGAGTCATCAGCCGTTAGGCGCACCACATAGACGCCCGGCAAACCGAAACGCGCCACCGTGTTTAACGAGGCGGGGGTGTCAAAACTCACCGGGCCGGGGCCGCTCACTTTGCTCCAGGCGAACGTCACCTGGCTGCCGACCGGTTCGCCATCATCGCCAACTTTGCCCTGTAAGGTGGTGGAAGTGGCATTCGGCGCCAGAGTCAGATCCGGTCCCGCCTCGGCGCACGGCGGCATATTAACAACCGCCTTGGTCAACCACGGCTTCCGTTTGATCAAAAACGCGGTAGCCGGCGAGGCGTTGTTCATCGTCACCGTGAATTGCACCGGATCTTCGGAGGCGCCTTTGGCGACCTGAATTTTCATAATATTTTTTTCCGGAAACGGATAACCCTGGCTCCACGCGTGACCATGGCCGTGGAGAAAAAGAATCGGTTTGTCAAAAGCCACGGCCGCCTGACGGAAGGGTGTGGAAAACGCCGTGCTCACATTCGGCGCGAAATGGGCAAAGACAACGGCGGCGCGGGCCTGCGAGCCTTTTGCCTGAAATTGCTGTTTCACCCAGGTTCCTTCAAGGCTTTCAGGCATGGGCCCGCCGGAGAGATCGATGCCGATGAACAACACGCCGTTCAGCATAAAAACAAAATTGGCGGGATTCTCCGGCTGCAGCTCGGTCGGCGGCGCGCCGCAAAAATTTTGCTGAAAATTTTTGAAATATTTCAGCCAGAGATTATAGGCGCCCAACTTATTTTTGCAATTGCTCAATTCATTATCGCCGGTGACGATGTAAACCGGCACCTTCAGGCCTTTCATAATATTTGCGGACAACGCGTAGTTCGATTCAATGCACGCCGAGCCGCCGACGCCGATATCGCCCACGTGCGCGAAAAAGGACGACGGGCTGTAAATATTATGATTGGGAACCTGTTTTTGAAAAACCACCGCTTCGCTGCCGGAATAGGGAATATCGCCAACGGCTGAAAAGGTCACGGGTTGGCCCTGCGCCCAGCCGGAACGGCACAGGCCGAGAAAAATGAGAAGAAAAAATGCGCTTCTGATTAATCCGTATCGCAAATTATGCATGGCAAATCCTGAGAGAAAAAATGCTAAGCGGATGAAATCAATTTCAGCCAATCCGTGGCGGGAGGTATAAAATTCAACAATAAAATTACGGGCAAGCCCTCGGCCTTGCGGAAAGCGTAGCGTGAAAGGCGAGGGGTGAAGGGTGAAAGGCGAAGGGCGAAAGGTGCGACACCCATCGCCCTTCGCCCTCGCCTTTCGCCCCTCGCTATTTCACCAACACAAAATTCCGAACCATTCGCATCGCGCCGGCCTGCATCACGTAGAAGTAGGTGCCGCTCGGCAAATTCTTCGCGTAGAAAGTGACGTCGTGTTTGCCGGCCTCAAAATCACGATCGACCAGCGTGCGCACTTCCTGGCCGTTGATCGTGTAGACTTTGATCGTCACGTGTGCAGTTTCCGGCAAACCGAACCGAATTTGCGTGCTCGGGTTGAACGGGTTGGGATAATTTTGTTCCAGCGTCAATTCGGTCGGGATCACCGCGGCGATCTCCGCACTGGGTTTCGCTGCCGTGCTCGCGCTCGACGGCATCTGAA
>Ga0247727_10013513_pt1 | contig 13749 bp, 14 predicted proteins | sample WisWelCaveWW1625_FD_202498 | JGI IMG/M metagenome (GOLD analysis project Ga0247727, IMG submission 202498) | Biofilm microbial communities from Wishing Well Cave, Virginia, United States - WW16-25 | ecosystem: Environmental > Aquatic > Deep subsurface > Groundwater > Cave microbial mat | place... | reverse complement strand
TAGGTCTGCACTACACGACTTTTTGAAGGATTTTCCGGTTTTTTAACCATCGCTTCCCTCTGAAAACGCACAAACGAGACCCTCAAAAATATTTTTTTGAGGGTCGAATCGGCGAAGTTGGGCTAGATTGGGCGGGTTTTATAGCAAGACAATGGCTATTCCAAAATATAACGAGTTGATGCGGCCGCTACTTGAGTCGTTGAAAGACGGACAGGGATGGTCAACCCGTGATCTGGCAGCCGCTCTTGCAGATCGCTTTCGTTTGACCGAAGTGGAGCGGAGTGTCCTTCTGCCAAGTGGGGCGCAAACCTACCTGATCAATCGAACGGGTTGGGCAGGTTTTTATCTTCAGAAGGCAGGCCTCGTAATGCGCCCACGACGCGCTTACTGGCAAATCACCGAAGCGGGACAAAAGGTGTTGAAAGGAAAACCGGAAAAGTTGGATCGAAAAGCACTGCTGCAATTTTCCGAGTTTAAGGAATTCATAAAAAAATCCACCAAAACACGTGATCGATCTGAAGGGAGAAGCGAGGAAGCAGCCGACAACGAAATGGATGCGTCGCCGGAGGAGGCAATGGGTAGTGTCTTCAAAACTCTGCAAGCGAACTTGAAGGAAGATCTCCTTGCGTCAGTGCGTGGAATGGATCCGATCCGATTTGAACAGCTGGTGCTGGATTTGTTGCTGGCGATGGGTTACGGCGGTTCCCGCGAAGAAGCGGCGCGCATGACGAAAGCCTCCAATGATGAAGGCATTGATGGTGTCATTAACGAGGATCGGCTTGGACTGGATGCCATCTATATTCAGGCAAAGAGATGGCAGAACACAGTTGGGCGAAGAGAGATTCAGGGTTTTGTCGGAGCTTTAGCCGGGCAACAGGCGAATAAAGGAATTTTCATCACAACTAGCGACTTTTCGGACACTGCGCGTGAATATGTCCGGACCCTGTCCCAGAAAATTATTCTAATTGATGGAGACCGACTGGCTGAGCTTATGATCGAATACAACATTGGTGTGTCCAAATCGCGCGCCTACGAGATCAAGCGGATCGATAGCGATTACTTCGAGGAGAATTGATTTGAGATGGTTCATTTTTCCGCGGCGAAGCTTTTTGTCAGCGGCCAGATCATCACGAATCTCATGCCTGCGTGAATATGAATCGCATTGATATCACCGAACTGCATTTCATCACGCCGATTGCCAATGTGCCTTCGATTCTGGAGCATGGTATTTTGTCAAACCATCGAGCGAGAGATGTATCTCATTCTTCGATGGCGATGCGGGAAGTTCAGGAACGGCGCGCGAACAAACAGATTCCGGGAGCCAGATCGATCCGTGATTACGCCAATCTCTATTTCGATGCTCACAATCCCATGTTGAGCAAACGCCGTAGCCACAACCACAAGATCTGTGTTTTGCAAATTGATGCAGCCCTTCTCGATCTTCCGGAGGTCATTATTGCTGATCGTAACGCAGCCAGTGATTGGGTCCGGTTTTACTCGGTGAAGGAAGGACTGGTGGCCATTGACAAGGAAATGCTTTTTGCACGGTATTGGACTCACCCAGGCGATCCTTATACGGAAATGGAACATAAATCCGTCAAGTGCGCGGAAGTCCTTATTCCAGACCGGGTTGATCCATCCTTCATTCATGGTGCTTATGTGGTCGGCAACGAGGCGCTGGACCGGCTTCAGGGGTTAAATATGCGGTTGTCAATGACAATCAAAGCCGATATGTTTTTTTAAGGAACCCATGAAAATCCTGGTCGGAGACATTCTACAGTCGAAGGCACAGACATTGATCAACACGGTGAACTGTGTGGGAATCATGGGAAAAGGGATCGCTCTGGAATTCAAAAAGCACTTTTCTGAGATGTTCGAAGACTATGTGCAACGATGTCGGAACAGAGAGGTTCGGCCGGGCATGCCCTATCTTTACAAGGCCCTGCTTCCTCCTCAAATCATCAATTTTCCAACAAAGGATCATTGGAAATCCGTTTCAAAAATCAGCGACATTGAGCGCGGGCTGGATTTTTTGCTGGCCCACTACAAGGAATGGAGCATTACTTCTCTAGCCGTTCCACCGCTTGGCTGCGGAAATGGACAACTCGAGTGGAGAATCATGGGGCCGCTGATTTATCAACGGGTCAAGCAGATGGATGTCCCCATTAAACTCTACGCGCCCTATGGAACAAATCCCAAGGAACTAACCATTGCATTTTTAGAACAGGAAGCAGGGGGGGAGCGACCTTGCACAGTCAAAATGATTCAGTCGACGATCCATCCAGCGTGGGTTGCATTGGTGGAAATCCTGAGTCGAATTGAAAAGCAACCCTATCATTGGCCGGTTGGTCGAACGGTTTTTCAGAAAATTGTTTATGTTGCGACCCATGAGGGCTTACCGACAGGTTTTCATTATCAAAGGGGAAGTTTCGGGCCGTTTTCCAAGGAACTGAAAGGTGCTGAAACGAAACTGATCAATAGCAATCTTCTTCAGGAAGAACGTCTCGGCCGGATGTTCATGGTAAAAGTGGGGCCGGGCTTCGAAGCCGCACAAAGGCAATACCATACGGCTCTTGCTCAATGGACAAACATTATCGAAAAAACAACTGATCTTTTTGTGCGTATGAATACCGATCAGGCGGAGATCGTGGCCACAGTCCTGTTCTCGGCAAACGAACTCAAAAAAAGCAAGAATGAGAAACCTTCAGAAAACGAGGTGCTTGATTTCGTCATGCAATGGAAGCAGAAACGCCGTCCCGTCCTAGATCAAGTGAGGATTGCATCCGCCATTCGCAATCTTGGCATGCTCCATCGGCTGGATGTCAAGCCGGACGCCAGTCTGCCTGTTGGTGAGGAGGATGCGGTTACCGCATAAAGCCCAAACAGCCAGCCGTAGGATGTCGAATTCCAGAAAGGCATTGGGGTTAGGTTAAGCAACAACACCGCCGTGACAATTCTTGTATTTTTTGCCGCTGCCACAGGGGCATGGGTCGTTGCGCCCCACTTTGGGGATTTCACGACGAATGGGCATCGCCTTTTTGATGGCCTCATCCATGGTCGCCTCTGCGCCACCCTGTGTCGAAGCAGCAGAGGCTGATTGCCTGCCCGTAACAATATCGCTGAAACCGGACGGCCCTTCCGCGTGAATCAACTTCTGAGGCAGCGAAGCCAGAAACTTCTCGAAGGCCTCCAGACTGGTTGCGCTGCGGAAAAGATTGGAAACAATTTCCTGATTGATGTTCGCCATCAGCTCCTCAAAAAGCTTGTATGCCTCCTGTTTATATTCGACCAATGGATCCTTCTGTCCGTAACCACGCAAACCAATGCCCGTGCGCAAACCGTCCATGTTGTAGAGATGCTCCTGCCAGAGTTGATCAATGGCATTGAGAATAATTGCCTTCTCGATGCGCTTGAATCCCTCCGGGTCCTCCGTCTTCTCCTTCTGCGAATAAAGGGTTTGCACCCGCTTGAAAAGAATCTCTACAGCTCGATCGGCATTTGTAAAGTCACGGTGGGCGTCCTGCGTTTTGACGGAAATGGGAAAGGTTATATTTGCCCAGTTGACCAGGCCGGTCAGATCCCACTGTTCCATCGGTTTGTTCCGCGGGAGATGCTGTTCTGCCCTGGCACGAATGACTTCATCCACCACATCCAGGATGCGTTCATGCACGCCAATTCCATGAAGCGCTTCGTTGCGCAAACCATAGATGATCTCACGCTGTTTGTTCATCACGTCGTCATACTCCAGCGTGTGCTTGCGCCGCTGATAGTTGTGCTGTTCCACCCGCTTTTGGGCCGATTCCACAGATCGATTCAACCAGGGGTGTTCCAGCTCCTGCCCTTCTTCGAAGCCAAACTTTTGCATCCAGACCCCCAGCTTGCCCGATGCAAAAAGGCGCATCAGATCATCTTCCAGGGAAATAAAGAATTGAGAGGAACCGTCATCACCCTGGCGCGCACAGCGTCCCCGCAACTGACGATCAATACGCCGCGACTCATGCCGCTCCGTGCCAATCACATGCAACCCGCCCAGATCCGGCACCCCTGACCCCAGCTTGATGTCTGTCCCGCGCCCGGCCATGTTCGTGGCAATTGTTACGCTTCCACGCTGACCGGCGCGCGCGACAATTTCGGCTTCCTGCTGGTGATACTTGGCGTTCAACACAGAATGTATCACGCTCCCACGTTTGAGCATGCGACTGAGAAGCTCCGAGGTTTCCACAGAAATCGTCCCAACCAGAAGCGGCTGCCCGCGCGCGTGACGTTCCTGAATCTCGCGGACGATGCGATTGAATTTTTCCCGGCGTGTTTTATAGATCACGTCATTGGAATCAGCCCGGACAACCGGCCGATTGGTGGGGATCACATTGACCGGCAGTTTGTAAATGTCGTGAAACTCGTTGGCCTCCGTTTCCGCAGTTCCTGTCATGCCTGCCAGCTTCTTGTAGAGACGGAAATAGTTCTGGATGGTGATGGTGGCAAGTGTCTGGGTTTCCCGCTCGATTTCCACCTCCTCCTTCGCCTCCACCGCCTGGTGAAGTCCATCACTCCAGCGCCGTCCCGGCATCAAACGCCCGGTAAACTCATCCACGATGATCACCTTGCCATCCTGCACCACGTATTCGACATCTCTTTCAAAGAGACAGTAGGCGCGAAGGATCTGGGAAATGTTGTGGAGCGTTTCGCTCTTCTCTTCAAACAGCTCCTGGATCTTCTGACGTTTCCCTGTTTTCTCGTCGATGGAAAGAACCGGGTCGCTGTCGATTTCGTGATAAATGTTGACCAGATCCGGCAGTACGAATGCCTGAGGATCATCCGGCTGGAGAAAGGCACGGCCTTTCTCGGTAAGTTCGATCTCATTGCTCTTCTCGTCGATGGCAAAGAATAATTCCTCCTTGAGAAAGTGCATCTCCTCGCGTTTGTTATCGGCAAGCACTTCGAGTTCGCTTTTGTCAATCAGGGTCCGGACGGACGGGGTTTCCATCATGCGCAGCAGTTGCTTGTGTTTCGGCTGTCCCAACTTGACCTGGAAAAGCATGCGGCCGGCACGGGCTTCATCCTGGTTGGAATCCAGGAGTTTTTTGGCCTCCTGCATCAGAGCATTACAGAGCTGTGTTTGCCTGCGAACCAGTTCACTGACCATTGGCTTCCAGCGGTCGTATTGATGACGTCCCGCCACCGGCGACGGACCTGAAATGATCAATGGTGTTCGCGCTTCATCAATGAGAATGGAATCCACCTCGTCGACAACAGCAAAAAAATGGCCCCTCTGCACCTGGTCCTCAAGACGGCTGGCCATGCCATTATCGCGCAGGTAGTCGAAACCAAATTCACTGTTGGTGCCATAGGTGATGTCACACTGATACTGCGCGCGGCGGACATCCGGCCGCTGATCGTTTTGAATACAACCAACCGTCAAGCCCAGAAACCGGTAAATTACCCCCATCCATTCCGAATCGCGTCGGGCAAGGAAGTCGTTCACGGTGACCAGGGCAACATTCTGGCCGGTGAGCGCGTTGAGATACAACGGCATGGTGGCAACCAGCGTCTTGCCCTCGCCTGTGGCCATTTCCGCAATCCTGCCCTGGTGGAGAACCATTCCACCAATGAGCTGCACATCAAAAGGCACCATGTCCCATGTCTGCTCATGACCAACCACCGTGATCTTTTTGCCCATGTGCCGCCGGCACGCATTCTTTACAACTGCAAATGCCTCCGGCAGAATCTGATCCAGTGCTTCACCACGTTTCAGTCGATCCCTGAATTCCGGTGTCTTTGCCTGCAGCTCCTCATCGCTGAGTTTTTGGTAGCCGGCTTCAAACTCGTTGATTCGGCTGATCGCCGGCGTCAACCGACGAATTTCACGTTGATTTTTTGAACCAACAATTTTTTTGAGAATCCAGGCAAGCATGTGAACGCTCGATAGTAATAAGACGTTTGATTTTCGCGATATAAATTTATCACATTCCCACCTGGTTATGTTACACTAATCGGGAACCTGCTCATTATGCACGAAAAAGTATCCGCCTTTTTTTTCCTTTTAGCCGGCGCCGCGCTTGCTTTCCTGTACGAGCCCACACGCGAGCCACACCTTCCGCATGGCGAGGCGGTCCCACCATCCGCATCTCATCTGGAACGGTTCGATGGAATCAGGCGATCACAATCGGATTCAGCAGTCATGGCTCGCCCAACCAATCAGGTTGCGAAACTTGAAGTTCCATCCCCTCCATTATCCATCCCCAAACAGCCTGCGGAGAATACTCCGTCGGGGCCGACGGAAACCGAGTCACCAGTTCCTGTCTTCAGATCCGGGCCTTCGACATCCAAAATCGTTGCCTTGACGTTTGATGATGGACCGCACCGCACCATTACACCCAAGGTATTGGAGCAATTACGCCAGCGCAACATAAAGGCGACCTTTTTCGTTCTTGGAGACTGTGTGAAGCGTCATCCGGCAATCCTCCGGCAAATTGCAGCAGAGGGGCACGAGATTGGCAATCACACCTACTCGCACCGCATCCTCAAATTCATGACCAATGATTTAATTGATCGTGAAATCACCGAAACTCAAAATCAAATCAAAGCTGCCATTGGCTGTGAGCCTTGTCTCTTCCGTCCACCGTATGGATCGTTTCGACCCGATTCACGGGAGATTTTCCATCAACACAATCTCAGTGTCATTCTTTGGTCTGTGGATCCCAGGGACTGGCGGATCAGAGATGAGGAACGGATTTTTCAGGCTGTGACGACACAAACACAAAACGGTTCCATCATTCTGTGTCACGACATTTACAATTCCACACTCCAGGCGCTGCCTCGAATCCTCGACGCCCTGCTGGCTGAAGGTTATCAATTTACAACCGTCAGCGAATTGTGCGGACTCACACCCATGAAGCTGGCAACCGCACCTTCGCCAAAACCGCCTTCTCCCAAATAGAGAATCCCACAAGGGGCTCAAGGAAATCGAGGTCAACCTCGCCGGCATCAAGGGTAAATACGATGGCGCCGTGCGCCTCCGGGAAAAAAACCATCCGAACAGCTATAAGATGTTTGTTGAAGGAAGCGGCAAGCCGGGTTTCATCAAAGCCGAAGGAACCATCGAATTCCGCGAGGAACAGGCAGGTTCTACAGTGGTTTCCTACCGCGGCCAGTTCCAGGCGGGAGGTCTCATCGCCGGAATTGGACAGAGAATGCTGGATGGAGCCGCAAAGTTCATGATCAAGCAGTTCTTCAAAAGCATGGAAGAACAGATACCCAGGTCCTGACTTCTTCCCTCCTTGCCAAGGAGGGGTTGGGGGAGGTCTTCTGGAATCCCCAAGAAAACCTCCTCTAACTCCTCCTTGGTAAGGAGGAGGACGTTTTTTACCGAGGCAGAGGCTAACCCGCATATTTCATCAGCAGGGAAAATCGGGCACAAACTGCAACCGGTTTTTTCTTATTTTTCGGCTTGCTTTTGGCAAAAAGAGTTGGCGAAGAGGTCTGCTTTTTCTATTCTTGAAGTATTAACGCAACCCCCAAGAGGAGACATTCGCCATGAACCAAAACAAGCAGATTACCTTTCATTTTCCAAGTTTAAAAAAGCGTCGTGTAGAAGCGGCGTTTAAGGGAGGGGATGTCTCCAGCGATGGCGGGGTATTTTCATTATTGCGGCAACGCATTTATGCGATGTGTCTTGGGTATGAAGATTTAAATGATCACGATTCGTTACGAAAGGATGTGGGATTGCAAACGTCGGTGGATCGCGTGGGGGCATTGGCGTCCAGCCCGACGTTGTGTCGGTGGGAGAATCGGGCGGATCGCTGGATTGCATGGCTGGTTCATGAAGTGTTTGTGGAACAGTTCATTGATTCTTTTCAGGAAGCGCCCAAGGAACTGATTTTGGATTTCGATTCAACCGACGATCGGGTTCATGGGAACCAGGAGAAGCGATTTTTTCATGGATATTATGGGAATTATTGCGCTCGGGGAGAAATGGAGAATCGAATCAAGGAACAACAGTTGGGATTATTTGCGGATCGCACGAGTTGTCAGAAATGGTGGGCCAATCAGTTTCGACTTCTCATTTCCAGTTGCGCTTATGTGCTCATGGAGACCTTGCGGCGAATCGGACTGAAGGCCGCCGATTTGGCGCGAGCCCAAGTCAGCACGATCCGTCTCAAACTCCTGAAAATTGGAGTCATCATTCTTCAAAACAGTCGACGAATTCGATTCCTCTTGCCATCGAGTTATCCCCATCAAAAATTTAATTTTGAAAATTCTTGATGAAATATGCGGGCTAACCTATCGATTTTGAGCAAGTGAGCGATTTCATCGCTCCTTGCTCTTTTTTTTCACCCATTTTTCCCTCGGAAAACGGCTTTTGGGACAGGTCTCTATCATGCCCAGCCCACGGGAATCACATCCACATCCCGGTTCAATGGCATCCGCTCCGCGCTGAGACAGACAACGGCGCCGTGGCGGCGTTTGCGCTCCACCTCGCCGTCCGTGGTTCATCCGTCCTGCTTTTCTGCTTCGCCACCGGGCAATCGAGGCAGGCCAAGATCCGCCAGGAATGAGTTATGCTTGGCGGCCGCAGTCCGGATGGTCTTCTCGATCTCGACCAAACTGCGGTGCGTGGCATTCAGGTTGATCTCCGGTTCCACCTCGGCCGTGCTGATATAGCGGGAAATGTTGAGGTTGTATCCCTCCTCGATGATTCGATCCATCGAGATCCGCTTTGAGTAGCACTCTTCCTCGCGGCGAAGCCTGTAGGTTTCCGCGATTTTTTCGATATGCACCTCGAGGAGGACGTTTTGGCGCTTTCCTTTCTGGAAGTTTTCCGGGCCACCCGCGTTGATGAAGAGCACGTCGTCCGGTTTCTTGCACTTCTTCAGCACAAGGATGCAGACTGGAATTCCCGTGGAATAGAAGAGATTCGACGGCAGGCCAATGACGGTATCAATGTGGCCGTCCTTGAGCAGCTTGGTACGGATGCGTTCCTCGGCCCCACCACGAAAGAGCACGCCGTGGGGGAGGATGATGGCCATGGCGCCCTGGTCCTTGAGGAAATGGAAGCCGTGCAGGAGGAAGGCGAAGTCAGCAGCGGATTTGGGCGCTAAACCGTGGTTTTTGAAACGGACGTCGTCACCCATGTCGTCCTTGGGCTCCCAGCGGTAGCTGAAAGGCGGATTGGCAACAATGGCGTCGAACTTCGGCATCTTCGCGGGGTTGGTTTCGCGCAGGAAATCCCAGTCGTTGGTGAGGGTGTCGCCGTGGTAGATTTCGAACTCCGTGTCCTTCACCCCGTGCAGCAGCATGTTCATGCGCGCGAGATTGTAGGTGGTGATATTCTTTTCCTGGCCGTAGATTTTGCCGATGCCATGCGGCCCCATCCGCTTGCGCACATTGAGCAACAGCGAGCCGGAGCCACAGGCGAAATCGAGGATGCTGCCGAGTTGCGGCACGGGCCCGGTGGATGGCTCCTGGCTGTCGAGGGTGACGATGGCGGAGAGGATGCTGGAAATCTGCTGCGGGGTGTAAAACTCTCCCGCCTTCTTGCCCGAACCGGCGGCGAACTGGCCGATCAGATATTCGTAGGCGTCACCGAGTGAGTCGGTGTCGGTGGAAAACTCCTTAAGGCCCTTGGCAACTTCCTTGATGATGTCGCAGAGCTTGTTGTTTTTATCGGCGTGGGTCTTGCCGAGTTTTTCCGAGCCGAGGTTGATCTCGGAGAAAAGTCCCTGGAAAGTGCTTTGGAAGGATTCGTTTTCGATATATTTGAAACCGTCCCGCAAGGTTTCGAGCAACTCCCCGCTCTGCGTGCGCGCCATGTTGGCGATGCTGGCCCAGAGGTGATCCGGCTTGATGACGTAGTGAACCTTGCGCCGCATCTGCCTCTCGAACTCGCCCACGTCATTGGGATTGTTGGCATACCAGAGGGCCAGCGGCACCCGGCCATCGTCGGCGGGCAGCTTGGGGTAGTCGGGACCAAGTTCGCGGGCGGCGGCGGCTTCGTAATTGTCGGAGAGATAGCGCAGGAAGAGGAAGGCCAGCATGTAGTCGCGGAAGTCGTCCGCGTTCATTGCCCCGCGCAGTTGGTCGGCGATGTTCCAGAGGGTCTTGCCCAGGCGTTGTTGGTTTTTTTGGGTCATAAAAATTTAGCTCTGGTTCTCGTTTCCTTCATCCAACGAGCGACGCTCCTCGATGGCTGCCCGTTCGCGATCCAGTTCCAAGCGAAGCTCTTCTTCGGAAGGCAGTACCAGACGATACTTGCTGGCAAACAACTGCTCGCTCTCGTGCAAGACCGAATAGCGCACGACCGACTGGTCTTTGCTCCCGCAGAGCAAAATTCCCACGGTGGGATTGTCGCCCTCGCCACGGTGCAAATCGTCAAATAGGCGGACATACATGTCCATTTGCCCGATGTCCTGGTGTGTCAGGTGGCCGGTTTTCAGATCGATCAGCACGAAGCACTTCAGCAGGTAATTGTAGAAAACCAGATCGATATAGAAATCTTGCGTTTCGGTGCTGACGCGCTGCTGGCGGGCCGCAAAGGCAAAACCCTTGCCGAGTTCCAGCAAGAACTCTTGCAACTTGTCCATGAGCGCGCTTTCCAAATCCGCCTCCAGCAGGCGCCCTGTCTCCGACAGGCCAAGAAACTCCAGCATCACAGGGTCACGCACGAAATCCCGGGCGGTGGAAAGCGCTGCGGGCATGGCAGGCAAAGTTTCCGTAGGTGCCGCCACCTTGTCCTTGCTGGAAAGCAAGCGCTCGTAGGACAGGCTGCCGATTTGTCGCTCCAGCACGCGAGAACTCCAGTTTTGCGCGACGGCCTCATCCAGATACCATTGGCGGGCAGTGGGCGACTCCACGCGCAGGAGCAGGCGGTAGTGCGTCCAGCTCAATTCGTGACGCAGTGCGTCACGATTCGGGAAGGTCTGATAAAACAGCCGCATATAACGCAGGTTCGAGGCATCGAAACCCCTGCCAAATTCGCGGGTGAGGGAATCTGCCAGGGTTGCGAGCAGAGCCTTGCCGTAGGTAGCCCGGGTTTCTCCGCCCTGTTCGAATTCCACGATGTGCCGGCCAATTTCCCAATAGGTGCGCATCTGGGCCACATGGGACGCGCTCAAGACCTTGTGCCGCGCCTGTAAAATCAAACCGCGCAAGGCCTCCAACAGAGGAGGAAACGCTTTTGAAGCGGAGCTTTCGGGTAAGAGATTGTGGCCTTTGTCAGTCATAAATGCTTGGTGACGGCAGTGGCAGCGGTTGTGCGCAATGCCCGCGCGGGAATGCGGGTGAGCTTCCCGTCTTTCACGATGATCAGATTCGTGCCGGTCTGGATGGCAGTCTTGCGGGCCAGCTCGGCCGCGCGCTGCATCGCGGCGGCGGAGGCGCGCAAATCGGGATCTTTGGCTTCGCTGATGTCTTTCATTGGTTTTCTTTCCATTTCAGCAGAATCGAACTTGCTCCGACATTATCATACTTCGCTGTCGCGATCAGGTCGGCGTTGATGAAGCGCGGACACCTCGCCTCCTCCGGCAGGAAAGAACGCGCAAAAGTCGTTTTTCCCGCGCCATTCGGTCCGGCGATAATGATGATTTTCTTGCTCATGCGGGCATCGCGGCGGCCTCGTAATTGTCGGAGAGATAGCGCAGGAAGAGGAAGGCCAGCATGTAGTCGCGGAAATCGTCCGCGTTCATCGCCCCGCGCAGCTGGTCGGCAATGTTCCACAGGGTCTTGCCCAGGCGTTGTTGGTTTTGTGCGGTCATGATTGCCTGATGGTGGCGGGAGCATCCTGCTCCCGCGTCTTCGGATTTTCGCGAATGTAGCGCCTTATGGCATTCATGGCTGCTTCGTTGCGCACAATGTGGTCATAGGATTCATGCTGCCAAAGCTGTCCCGTTTGGTTTATGCGGCGGTTAATTTTATTGGCGGTAAACGATTTCCAGGAGTGTAAAATATCGGCCAGTCCATGCCCGGCCAGCGGCTTGACCAGGACATGGACATGGTTGGGCATGACCACGAATTCATCCAGGACATAGCGCTGGCCGTCGAAGAAACGAAAAGCGCCGTGGACGATGTCGGCATTCTTTGGATCGCGTAGCACGCAGGATCCGCTGCCCGCATTCAAGAGGCTCTCGTAGCGTTCGGAGAAAAGCCGGTGATATTCGGCGAGTTCGTCGCGGGAGAGATTGTTGAGATCGTGCGTCCGCTTCCAGCGCTCGCGCTGTTCTTTCATTTCCTCCACAACGGCGTGGGGAAGCGCATCGGCCAGGCGGAAGGTGACGAAGTACCAGACCGATCCCTGCTCCCAGTGGGGCAGATTCCCACCGGTGTGAATGTCGATTTCGGTCAAGGGATTGAAGTATTCCCACAGAGTGGCGGGAGCATCCTGCTCCCGTAACGGGGGATGGGAGCTGGAAGCTCCCACTACTTTGGGCTTCATGCCTCGGCCTCCGGTAAAGGAAAGAGCTGCTGCATGAGCCCTTTCTTGTGAAACTTGAGGGCTTCGAGCTTGGCGCTTTGGGCGGCGATCAGGTCGTCGAGCGAGAAGAGGCAGGCAACAACGACTTGTTGCTCCGCGATGTCGTGCGCAACGGCGATGCAAATTTTTGAGAACTCGGTCTTGTTGATAATCGGCAACGTGGACGACGAAGGAATTGATTGAATCCAAGGCGTCAGGTTAGCCAATGCATAATAGATAAATTCTCCTTCGACACCTTCATTTGCCACTACAGCATTGATCTGTTGGTTGGTAATGCTTGCACGCACAGTTATCGCCATTTTCCCGATAGAAGCGATACACGTATAAACAACACTACCAGCGGGCAGCACTCGGGTGTTTTCGGTTTCAACGACCGTGCGTGCGGTTGTGTGTTGGTATTTCTCGCCGTCTTTGATGTCTGTCGGAGTGATAAAGAATATATCACCACCCCAAAGCTCTGCGTCTTTGGTGCTAGGCGTTTTGCCAGTGATGATGTCCCCAAGTTCGCCAAGCGGACGGTATTCCCACTCCTGGGCGTTTAGGAACTCGGGGAAGCGGAGGCGGGGGAGGGTTTCGCCTTCGCGGGGGAAGAGCTGCTGCATGAGCCCTTTTTTGTGGGCCTTGAGCGCGTCGAGTTTTTGGCTTTCGGTTCCGATCAGCTCGTCCAGCGAACTCAGGCACTCGGCGATTTTTTGTTGTTCGGCAGGAGAGGGAAAGGCGACTTCAAGTTCTTCAAGCTGCCAAGGATACAGGTGAACAACAGTGTCGCCTTGAGCGACTTTTGCTATGTCGTATTTTTTAGGGCCATTCAGGTAGTAGCTGAGAAATGGACCGTTCAATGGGGAGCGAATCACAGTCAAATCCCCACCCAGCGCGATGTTATCCGCCAAGACACATGATGCCTTGGCGATATCGATTTTTGTTTCTCCTGACGAAGGAATGATCACGTCATTTACTTTGCTGAGGAACAGCTCGGATGCTGGAATTGCCGTCCGCGAGATTACGGCATCAATGATTTCACCATAGTGCGTGTAGAGTTCGCCATAGCGAATACATGCCTGAGGACCATTGGGGCTGATATCGGACTTAGAAATTCCCTTCCCCTTCAGTAAGGAAGCCTCTTTTCCTAGCTTGCTATGTCTCCACCCCGGCCCGCCCCGAAACTCCGGGAAGCGCAGCTTGGGCGTGAGCGTGGATTTGCCGTCTTCCTTCATGGCGATTGTTTTCGTCTTACGGCTCATACGGGCGGGATTTCGTTGGACAGTTCGGCTTCGATTTCCGCG
>Ga0247727_10013512_pt1 | contig 13750 bp, 17 predicted proteins | sample WisWelCaveWW1625_FD_202498 | JGI IMG/M metagenome (GOLD analysis project Ga0247727, IMG submission 202498) | Biofilm microbial communities from Wishing Well Cave, Virginia, United States - WW16-25 | ecosystem: Environmental > Aquatic > Deep subsurface > Groundwater > Cave microbial mat | place... | reverse complement strand
TCTACGGCGCAGCCCGTGACCGATAACGCCGGCTCCCTGACCGTCGATTCCCCCCAACTACCAGCCGCACTCGTAGGGGCTCGCCTGGATGTCAACGTAGGGGCTTGGCTTGGAGCGACCACTCCCACCGTCGGACAAAAGACGATGGCGGCTTCAATACCCGTGGTCATCGCAAGTGATCAAAGCGCGATCACCGCGAACATCGGTACCACCGGCGGACTCGCTCTCGACGCCACACTCACGGGCGGCACACAAACAACCCGCATCACCGACGGCGCCGACACCGCAGCGGTCATTCCTGCCTCGACAGCAGCGGCAGCCGCAGATCCGGCTCTCGTCGTAGCTACGCGTCAGCCAGCTACAGGCACAACTACCTCAGTTGCGAGCTCGGCGAGCAACGTAACACTTCTCGCAGCCAATACAGCCCGTCTCGGCGCTACGATCTACAACGACAGCACCAAGGTGCTCTACCTCAAGCTCGGCTCCACAGCCTCCACTACTAGTTACACCGTTCAAATCGGTCGCGACGGCTTTTTCGAAGTTCCGTTCGGGTATACAGGGATCATTGATGGCTTATGGGCGTCGGTGGGTGGAGCAGCTCGAGTAACGGAACTCGCATGAGCAAGAACCAACCTGGCGTCATCTTAGAAGATACCGCGCATGAACCTCTCGTCGGTCAGCAACCGATGGTTGCCTCACTTCCTGTAGCTATTGCAAGTAACCAATCACCAGTACCTGTCTCCGCTAGCTCCCTACCACTGCCCACCGGTGCAGCTACCGAAACTACCCTCGCAACGAGAGCCGCAGCCGCTCAACTTCCGGGCGCGCTCGTCGGAGGACGACTCGACGAGAATCTCGGAGCGTGGCTCGGCTCCACGGCGCCAACCGTCGGACAGAAAGCGATGGTGTCGTCGGTACCCGTCGTGTTTGCGAGCGATCAATCGCCGCTCACGGTTGGCATCAGCGGTGATCTCGACGACGGGAAAATCTTCTCGATCGCAACCGAAGTCAACATGGCGGCGGCGGGAACGGACAACCCGCTCATCCTCCTGCGCAACCCAGCCGCAAGCGGCAAGAAGCTGTATCTCTGGAAAGTTCACGCGGGCACCTCGGTCACGAACGTCGCCGCCGTTTTCAAAATCTACAAGGCGCCAACGATCACCGCGAATGGAACGGGGCTAACCGAGGTCAACCGTAAGATTGGCGGCTCGGAGGTGGCAGTAGCCACGGCGTTCTCGCTACCTACGATCTCCGCGCTGGGCACCAAGTTCTCCTCCCTCTCTCTGGGGCAAAACAACAATGCCGTGATCTTTGCCGAGGACTACAGCGTCGTCGTCCTTGTGGGACAGGACATCGTCATCACTGGAGACCCGTCGAGCAACAACAGACAATCGGTGCTGACTGTGATCTGGAAGGAGGAGAGCGTATGACCTATGACCCTCGTGAGAACCGCCACCACGATCAGTACGGCGTCACGCTTATTACGGCCGCTCCGCGTCCAGGCTCCAAGATACAGATGCTCTCGCAAAACTTCTGCGATAAGCACACGTGGCACTCGACGAGCGCCAGACGTACAGCGCAACCGCTCACCGACAGTGGCGACGGTCTGACGTGGGCTCTCGCTGCGCCTAAGATCGGCGTCGACGTTATGCACGGTCGCATTCCGCACGAACGCCGATTGCGTTCGGAGCATAAACCCACCGTGAAAGTCGGTGGAGTCACCAAGACTGAAAAGGACCTTCACGACAACGCAGGCGATTACAGCATCGACTACGCAACGATGTCCGTTACGTTTTCCGCGTCGCAGGCCGGGGCGGCGGTGACGCTAGATTTCAGCGAAGTCGTCAACAGCAAGTGGTACCTGAAGCCAGCCGCAGGAAAGCGCCTTCGTCTTCTGAGCGCTGAGCTTCAGTTTTCTACTGACGCGCGCATGGAGGACACGTTCGTGTTTCAAGTCCGCGGCGACGTAGCCAAGTTCGCCGCCCTCGCGTCGTATTGGGACGCCAACGGCGGGCCGTATCCAGCAGGTACCATGCTCCCGCTCGGAGATCCGGCCTGCTACCAAACGGTCTTTGATCTGATTTGCGAAGCAAACCTCGCACACCCAATAATCCCCGCACTGAAGCATGCAACGCCCACCGTGCGAGACACTGTGAGCGACATTCTGATCTTTGCGTGGGACTACGGCGCACAGGCCACCATCGATGTGACGGATGGGCCGAGCGCGGTGGATCCCAACGACATTGAGATCAGTCTGGAACACGATGTTGAGATGGAAGGCGCGTACGCCGTCGTAACGTTTTACGGCCTCAGCGAGGACGCTTGAGCATGGTCGAACGTCTGAAAAAGGCGGTGGATCTCGGGAAGAGCCTCGCCGTCGTGGTGGTGTTTCTAGCCACGATCGGTAGCGCGCTCTACGCCGCATGGTTCAAGCCTTCAGATACGAAGAAAGTCGAAGCGCAAACCGACGCTGTTTACGACACGCTGCGGGCCCGTATCGACGTGAACGAGCAGTTCTTTCTCACTACGGTGCAGCAAATTGCAACCCTGCGTGCAGATCTTGGACAGGCGCGAAACGAGTTAGCGGCGTTGAAGGCGCGTCGAGTCGCCGCGTCAACACCAGCACAGGCGCCGCCGGTGCAACCGACTGCGTCAGCAACTGAAATCGAAGCCGTGCTTGAAAAGATCAAAGCGCGCCACGCCCTCCCAGTAAGGCCCGAGATGCAGCAGCTCAAACAATAGGGGCCAAATGTACCAAGCGATTCGTCTTGCGATTTCTGGCTCAGGTACTCGCTATCCCGTGCAAATCGGAGCGCTCTGCGAGTTCACTGACATGGGGATCAGCATCGTCGAAGCGGTGACTACGAGCGGGGGCACTGTCGCGGGAGCGGCCAAGGCCGCCCTACAGACGAGCGCGAAGATGGAGCAGATGGCGTGCGACGTCCTGCCTCGCGATCATCTCGATCCAAACTGGTGGCCGTTCGGCGGTACTCGCGGTGGATTCGCTGGTAAGAAGTTCCGTGAGGCATTTCGCAAGCATCTCGGATCCAAAATAGAGCACCTGATCGCACCTCGCTTGCACATCGCGACAACCAACTGGACGCGGGGGACCACGGTTGTTCACAAGGCGGGTGATCTTCCGCTGTGCATCGGAGCGAGCATGTGCTTGCCTGTGTTCGACATGGTGGAGATCGAAGGAGAGCTCTACGAGGATGGCGGAGCGGGCGGCGCGAACTTCTTGCTCGATTACCAGGGGTGGCATCACCCGAAAGACGATCTTCCGATGATCGGGCTATGTGTGCGGGGCGCAGAAACTTCTGTGATTCGCGAGCGACCGCGGACGAAGTTGGATCGCCTGATTGGAACGATTGAAGATCTTATCGCGGCGAATGATCGCGAGCACATCGAAGACGCTCACTGGGCGCAGGTGATCACCCTCGAAACGAAAGCCCCCCGGTCTGAATCTCTTCATGGGCCCAGACGAGGTACGAGCGATGATCAGAGAAGGGCGCCAAGCCGTCCAGAAAGCCAAGCTCGAAGGCAAGCTCGGTTGAGCGATTCGCACGCTCGTTCGCAACTCCAGGACGCGCTACGATTTCCACATGAGCGGGCTCGACATTGCTGAACTCTTCGCGAAGTACGGACCTTGGGGTCTAGTGGTCGTCGAAGGCTATGTGATCTTGCACTTGTATCGCGAGGCACGCATCGACCGCCGAGCACATGCGAAAGAAGTGCAAGACCTGAACGATCGCGTGGTCGTCACCACAGAGAAGCAAATTGGATTGCTCCAAGCCCAGACGGAAAGCTACAAGAAGCTGACGAACGCTGTTGTCGCCCTTGCGGAACGGGAGGACTGATGCGCTTCAAGAAGGTGCTCACGACTGCGCCGATTGCCAAAGACCCTTTCGCCGACGAAACCTCGCTCGGACACGTTCTCATGCGCATGAAGAAAATATCGAAGGAACAACTTCTCGCCGTGGTGGGGCAACAAGCCCGCTCGAACGAGCATCTGCTCGGAGCATTGCTGATCGATCTCAAGTACGTCACCGCCGACGATGTCATCAAGGCTCTCGCGATACAGGAGAAGATGCGACACGGCTCGCGTGCGCATGCCGCGCTCGACATGCTCGACGACGCGATGGCCGAATCTCAAGTGGAGACCGATCGCCTCACCGAAGTGATCAAGACCCGCAAAGACAAGCTCCGTGCCCAGCGAAAAGACACTGGCGTCTTCCTGGCTCCGCAGCGACCGAGCATGAAACTCGCATGATCTTGGGAACGGTTGGTCAGACGGTGCTGGTCGAAGTTACCCTCGCTGACCGCGACGTCGCCAAGTTTCCGCGTGCGAAAGTGATCGATTCAGCCGGTTTAACCGTGGCCATCTTTGGCCTCACTGCCAGACCGGCCTTCCCGGGGCTTTATCAGGGCTCCTGGAGCGTTCCGGCGTCGGCCGGGCACTTCACTGCTTCTTTCGAAGTTTTCAACGAGGCGGGCTTCCTAACGCTTTCCAGCCACGAGCCTGGAGAGGCGCATATTCGGGTGGTGTCCGATTTCGAGCTCGCTCTCAAGAAGCTCCTCGCTCACCAAGGGGAGAACGTTCGGGACGAAGTGCTGGTGGCTGATGTTGGTACGGGACGACCCCTCACGGCGCGGCGAAAGCTGTTCGCTACTGCCGCTGACGCCATCGCGAACGTTTCGCCCATCGCGACGATCGACGTGGTGGCGACGTATCCGGGTCCGACGACGTGGAATGATCTGGTGCGGACGCTTGCGCCGTGACGGGAACGAGCGGCCTCATCACCAGCGGTTGGATCTGTGACCCTGAGACGGTGAACTTCACGATTGTCGGGCGCGATGTGACCTCAACCGTGGCAGCAGATACGCTCACGGCCGGAGCGGTGGAAGATCTCAGCCTCGCGGCTGTGGTAGCACCGGACGGTGAGATCGAAGGCACGGTAGCGGCTGATGGCCTTATCACCGGAACCGTGCAGGACGATGCGATCACAGCGGTCGTATCGTCTGTGAGCGCAATAGCGCTCATTGAGGAGTGCTAGGCGATGGCGACAATCGTGGCTCCCGCACAAGTCGACATCACCCTCGTTCGAGGCGATTCAGACGACATCATCGTTACCGTGAAAGACACTGCCCAGCCAACACAGAACCTCATCAACCTAGGTATCGCTACTGACGCGACTCCAAGTCGTCCCGCGGTGTTGCGCTATTCGGCCAAGGAGAAGCCCGATCGCACGTCGAATGCGCGCGCTGCGGTCTTCAAGACGTCGTACCGCAGTGACGAGATCGAGATGCTTCCGCAGTCTGGACTTACGGTTGGGCAATCGATCATCAAGATCGACAAGCCTGATACGAGCGACAACAAAGCCGGTACGTATGCGCACGATTTCGAAGTGGTCCGGCAAGATGTGCAGCGGCCTGGAACGGGGGCAGGTCTGGGCACTGTCGCAGTGGTTGTTCTTTCGAACGTCATCACAGGGACGGCGACCTTCTTCACGAAGGCGAAGCCCGGCGACGTTCTCCAGATCATCTCCGGATCCAATAACGGCATCGCTGTGGTGCTCACGAAGATCACCTCCGACACAGTCGCGGAGTCAGAGCACATCTGGCTCACCACGCAGTCTGGCGCTTCGTTTGATCTCCGTCGTGGCAAAGCGAAAACGGCTTTCATAGGCAGTCTCATTCTCACGCAGGACGTGGTGTACTGATGCCCGCGGCAGACACCAACCCGCTGATGAAGGTCTTCCTGTTCTTGCGAGATCCGCAGGAGACGCTCGATGCCGGCTTCGACCGCATCAAGGTCGAAAAGAGTGAAGACCGCGGTGTGACTTGGGTCGAGATGACCGATGTCGATACGCGCCTCATCATCTATGCCGGGAAGTACAACTACTACTTTTTGGATCCTGACGGAGACGCGGCTTTTCTCTATCGAGCGGTGTTGTCTGCTGTCGATGGCACACCCGCTGATGTTCCGCAGTCGCCACAGCAAGCGATCAACGTCGACTTTGAAATGATCCTCACGGTAGACGAGCTGAAGAACATCTACCTGTTTGGCGTCGATCTCACGAACGACGAGGGCACCCCCTATCCGGACGAGCTCTACGCCCACTACATCCGAGCGGCCATCTCCCAAACGGAGATGGAGCTCGACATCAATCTGACCCCACGGCGCTTCGACGAGCGACACGACTTCTATCGCGCGGACTGGAACGCGTTCGCTTTCCTTTCGCTCCGTCAACGCCCGGCGCTGACGATTGAGCGGCTGGCAATCGAGTACCCGAACAACCAGACGGTGATCGAGTTCCCCGAAGAATGGATTCGCCTAGACAAGCACGGCGCTCAGATCCAAATCTATCCGGGTAACGGCATCGCTACGAATGCCTTCATCTCCACGGGAGGGGGCTTCCTCCCGCTCATCTACGGCGGTGCCGATTTCATTCCAGGCCTCATCCACGTGGAATACTTCGCAGGCCTTGAACTGGGTGACGCTTTGCGGATACCGAACTTGAAAGAGGTTGTCGGGAAACGAGCTTCAAACGGACCATTGAATATCGCCGGTGACTTGGTTGCTGGTGCTGGTTTACAGGGATTCAGCATCGGTATAGATGGATTGTCTAGAAGCGTAACTACCTCAAATAGCAGCACAAATGCTGGTTATGGCGCGAGGCTCCTCGATTATTCTCGTACATTGAAAGACGACATTAAGATGCTTAAACGATACTTTGGTGGTGCGAGGATGACAGCGGTATAGCGTTATTCATCCTTCGGCGCGTTCTGCAATTGCAGAGTCTGTCCTCTCTTCGGTAGAACCTGATCGACCATACCAACGAACCGCTTCCAGCCGTATCCGTTTCGAATAGCCAACCGTTGGAACATGATGAGGGAGTGAAGGTGCTGCGTCAGCATCGGATTGCCCACGTCGTCAGTTAGCCACTGGTGGAGTTTGTTCTTACGTCCTCGTGAATCGTGTTTCGGATTCAGTTCTTCCAGTTCCTTCAGCAAGCCAGGAGCAATGCGTTCATACACAAGGTCTCGTGTGTACCCGGCGACTGCGCTGTATCGGTTCTTGCCCATCCCTGGCCAAGGCCAAGCTCTCAGCTTGTAGATGTTCTCGTAAAATTCGTCAGGGAATTTCTTTGACCAGGCCGCGAGTTCTTTTCGAAGGATGAGCTCGAGATATTTCTGTAGAGCGTCTTGCGGTCGGACCGCCTGGTAGCCTGTGGCTTCGTCAACCAAAGCCACGATGCCGGTATGCGCGAGACCTCGTACTAAGATCTCGCATTGGGAGGCGATATGCTCTTGTCGAATGTTCAGCGCGCCTGTGGCCCTCGCCTGAAGAACCGCTTCACACAGATCTACTAGTATGCGCGCTTCATAGGCGTGCGCGGTTCCGCCTTGGGGCATGCTGAATCGAATTGGCTCCGACGTCGCCACCGTTAACGGCTTAGAAACAAAGCGAGAAACCGCATTACCAGTAAGAAAACTGACGAGTCGGTCGCCGCCCGTTCCGTCGCTGCCTCCGCGCTTCAATCCGATTGCGCCGAGTAACCCTCTATTACTAAGGACGCGCCGCCCGTCTTCCAGGACGAAACATGGAATTTCCTGACCGCCTATTTTCAAAGTGCCGTCTTTGATCGCTTTAGGTTGTTTTGCTTCTCCCCATCGTGCCAAAGCTCCTTTTTTCGCAATAGCCTTCCGTCTTGCTGCTGTAAGCGCTTTCGCGCGCGCGAGGCCGCCGGCGGCTTTCGGAGACAGTAAGGTGGTTTCATCGGTTTTTTCTAGCATGCAAGCACTCCCGTGGTTATGCTTGTAAGCGTTGATCGCAAGCATATCTTTGTCAACCGTAATAATGCTTGCTACGTGAGCTTGGGGACGAACCGAGCTAGGCTGCTCACATGGTCGCTTCGAAGTCTCTCGGCAAGGATGTCGTTCGCGGGGATTTCGAGCCGCAGCAGTACGACCGCGAGATACGCGCTTATGGGTACCGCCTCTACTGGCAATCAGCTGAGATGTGTCCGTGTCGCAACAACGACGTCACCGACCAGCCAGATCCAACTTGCATCCCGTGCGACGGTGAAGGTTGGATCTACACGTTTCCAGATCCAAATGAGCTGACGATCGAGGACTATCTCGCGGACGACCCTCCGTTTCTCGACACCGCGACTGCCCGCGCGACCCAAGCGATCGTCACCGCGATGACTCACGATACCCAGACCTACGAGAAATTCGGTGAATGGCTCGCTGGAGCCGCTCGACTCACCACCTTCTCGTTCAATCGAATCGCCTTCCGGGACCGCTTCACACATGCGGAATCCGTGATGCCCTACAAGCAAGTGCTCACGGTACCGGCGTCGAAGATCTTCCTTGTGGGGAACACCGCGTTGAACAAGCTGCGGTATCCGGCGGTGAAGCTGTTACGCATCGTGGAGCTTCCGAAGGGCGCATCGATCTTCATCGATCGCACAGAAGACGCCACGATCACGGATACGGGCGGCATCGACCTGACTGCCAGCTCGGTTGCGCCGGGTACACGCTTGGGTATCCGCTACGATATGCATCCTGTTTGGATCGTGAACGACTTCCCCTTTGCTACACGTGATTCGTTGGTGAAAGCGAAGACGCCGAATCGCATGGGTCAGCAGCTCGTCATGCCTGTGCACGCGTTCGTGAAGCTCGATTTCCTGCTGGCGAGCAGTACAGCTCCCCCGTGATATTCGACTTTGATCTCGGGAAGCTCGCTCCTCCGGGCCTCGTTGCCCAGCTAGACGAGACTGCCGCGCGATCTCTCTTGTCTTCCGTGGCCGACATGGCCCGCGCGCACTGGATCCAACTCGCTCAACAGAAGTTTCACCGCACTGCAGCCGACTACATTCGCGCGATCCAACCTGTGGAGCTCGGAGACAACGTAGCTTCCGTCACGCTCATGGGTAGTTGGCCGAACAAGCTCGAGACGGGGTTTCCACCGTACGACCTCCGCACCACGCTGCTCGGCCCGAATGTGCCCGTGGTAGGGCCTGGTGAACGGGGGAAGCACGCGAACAAGAGTGGCGGTTTCTACCGTTCGATCTCCTTCCGGTTTTCAGGTCCAGCTTCGACCGGACGTACTGCACAACGAGTGACGGATACCTACGCGAAGCAACTCGGAGAGGAGCGGGCGAAGAAACTCGGGCGCATGGCTTGGAAGGAGATGCGGCGTCTCGACCCTACTCTTTCGAATCCAGGTGAGAAGACGAAATGGGGGGAACGACTGAAGACGGCCGGCACGGCGCTTGAGGTGCGCGGACGCAGTCATTCCCTCGTCGACGGGAAGTTCACGCCACACGGCGGAGCGGAACATAAGAACCCGCTATTCGAAGGCGCTGTACGGATGCAGCAGACATACCAACGAGCGACGCAGGCGTTTCACGGAACGTTTCGTACGATCTCCACTTCAACCACCGAAGGCTGGATTCATCCCGGCTACGAAGGAGCGAGGCTCGCGGAAGAAGTGGCACGCTTCATCGAACAGAAGGGACCGGATATGGTCGCCTTTGCGCTGGAACAGGCTTCAGTGCAGAGGTGAAGGCGGCGGATGTTCGAGCGAGTCGTTCACAACGTGATTCAGGCCGGAATGGATCGGCTCGATGTGGATGAGCCGCTCCTCCGACGCGCGTTGAGCTCGCCTGGCTATTCCGAAGAAGAGATCGACAATCTTGTGTCCGCGTGGTCGGGAGATCAGAAGCCGCGCATCGTGCACAGCTACGCCCGCGCCGCTGCCCAGATTCCCTGTTATGCGATCGTCCTCGCTTCTGAGATCCAAGACCAGCAGTACCTAGACAACAGCGCTGACGCTCTCGCGATCACGGAGGTGGAAGCGTTCATCAAGCAGGTGCAGGCCGAAGTCGGGCGTGTGGTCAGTGCTCAGATTCACCGTTTCAAATTCACGTATCAAATCTTCACGTACGCCCTGAATCCCGACGTCACCCTCGCTTACTACAACGTGCTGAGGAACATCCTTCTGGGCGCGGACAAAGCTTTCGCTCTCGAGGGGTTCGAAACGCCCAGCTTCTCCGGCATGGATCTGTCGCCGAACACGCAGTACCTCCCGGAGAATGTCTTCGCGCGCATGCTTGAGCTGACGGGAGCGGCGCATTTGCTGATCGTGAACGATTTGGATCTTGGTCCATGGGCAACTGGACGCGGAAACCGAATCGAAGGTATTCACATCGCGAACGCCGTGGTCGGCGTAGATCCTCGCGTACATCCGGTGGTGGAATAGATGGCCTCAAAGAAAGACAAGCCCGTGGCGGATGAACAGCTCGACGCCATCGATGTTCTCTCCGATTTGCCACGATCCAAACCGCTATCTCCTGTGGGTCCCTCCACTGCCCTCGTCATCGGGGCGGCCGCCCACGATCCAAACGTCCCCTCAATCCAAAATGCTCCCGCCAAGCTTGTGTTCCAGGTCTGGGCGCGAACCGCGAAGCTCAAGCCAGTCTCAGCCGCTGGCTTTGGAACGTGGGCGCAAGCAAACTGTCCCTCGCAATGCACCGCGGCGGAGTGGGCAGCCCACTTTGCTCGCTTCAACGCTTCTCCGGTGAGGTAGCCCATGGTTTCGAAATTGAGCTTCAACGGACGGACCACGGCGGTCCCGGGCGCTTACTCAAAAGTCGACGCTTCCGCCTTCGACAGCGCGGGACTCGGCGCTTCCGGCATCGTTGCTCTTGTTGGAACGTCGATCGGCGGAATCCCCTACAGCGCCGTCGAAGATCCCAACAACGATCTACAGCGCGCTTCCAACTCCGGACAGATTCGCCGCGCCTTTCGCGAAGGCGACCTACTCGAGATGGGCGCGATCATGTTCTCGCCTGCTCGCGATCCTGAGATTCAAGCGGGTGCACAGCAAATCGTGTTCGTGAAAGTGAATCCCGCCGCGCAATCCGACGCGGACTTCTCGAACAGCGCAGGCCTCGCTCTCAACATCGAAAGCCTCGACTACGGCGCCTTCACTGCGCAGATCTCTGTGGAGATCGAAAACGCTACGTCCGGGGGTGGGAAGCTCGTCACAATCGTGTTCGAAGACACGACCGAGGTTTTCGACCTCCTCGGGAATGACGCGAAGTTCTCACTGCTCTACTTGGGCGGTTCCGACGGCGCGACGACCATCAACGCCAACCCGAACCAGACCTCGTTCGTCGCACCGTTCACGCAGGCTCCAGCAGCGAGTGCCTTTGAGATTCTCTCCTCGAGCGCACTCGACATCACGCAGACGGTCACTGTCTACGGGCTGAACGCATTGAACGTCGCCGTCGCTGTTACGACGACTCTCACGGGAACCACGGCGGCAGCCGTCGCAGGCACGTGGAACAGCGTCATCGACGTGCAGGCCTCTGCTCCTACGAACGGGCAGATCACACTTCGTATCGCTGCTGGCGGCGCCACCGTCGCAACATCGCAGCTTGCGTTCCAGGTAAACTTCACTCGTTCAGACCTCGGCCAGGACGCGTCCTTCACACAAGCTCCGGGCGCTTCACTACTCGAGGTACTCTCGAGCAACGCCGGCGATACGACGCAGACCGTGACGGTTTACGGTTTGAACGCCTCGAACGTCCCCACCACCCAAACGGTCACCCTCACAGGCACCACGCCTGTTGCGATCCCCGGCACATGGAACCTCGAGACGGCCTTCGTCATGTCGGCCGTAGCGCTTGGTACGGTCACTCTCCGTATCGCCGGCGGCGGCGCAACGGTGGTCACGCTCACCGCGGGCCAGACGAACAAAGGCCGCGTCGCTCTCGACATCGCCACCACCGGGTTTTTGAAGGTCGCTATCGACGGCGCTTCTACGCGCAAGATCGTGTACCGCGGCCTCGATGCTGTAGGGGCCTCGCTTGCGGAGATGGTCACGCTGACGGGCGCTACTCCGGTAGTGCTCGCTGGCGCCTTCGTGAAAGTTCTCTCTGTCGAAGTGGGCAACCTTGAATCGGCCCGTACTGCAACGCTCACCAGCAAAGTGATCAACGCAGCAGCGGCGAGCTACGACACCGTTCAAAAGCTGAAAGACCTGATCTCTGCGAATCCCGACTTCACCTTCACGGTGATTGTGTCGAACCCGACCGAGTACCTCATTGCCGACCTCGACTACGTCGCGGCGCAGAACATCCTATCGCCGACGACGGCGAGCTTCTACGCCATCTTGTCCGACATCGTCGACACGCTGAACGCACAGTCACAGCTCGTTTCTGCTTCACGACTTTCGCCTGGGACTGGAGCTCCATCGAATACATCCGCTCCAGTATTCCTCTCCGGTGGGCATGAAGGCGATGCCGGCAGTCCAGGCGTCATCACCGCTTCAAACAGCGATTGGCAAGCTGCAATCGACAAGCTGAAGCAGGTCTTCGTGAACACGCTTGTGCTCGGAACCGACGCAGCCGCGGTACACGCGATGGGCGTGGCTCACTGTGAGTACATGGGAGGCGCCGGCAAGATGGAGCGCGACCTCGTCATAGGCGCTGCAGCGAACGAGACGAAGGCAGCTCTCAAGGCTCGTGCGCTCGCGCTCAATACGCGCCACGCGCGCTTGTGCACGCAGGAGGTTTCGCTCTTCGATTCACTGGGAGTGCGCACCTTCCAACCACCTAAGTTCCAAGCGGCGATCGTGGCCGCGATGCAAGCGGGAACCACCGTTGGCAACCCGCTCACGAACAAGTTCGCGAACGTACTCGGCCTTCGACAGCATTCTGGCTGGAACCCGGTCGGCGACGGCAACGAGATGTTGCTCGGCGGCCTCTTGTTCATGCAACTCGAGGAAGGGCGAGGCTTCAAGGTCGTGCGGAACATTTCGACGTACCTCGTCGACGACAATCTCGCTTTCAGCGAGGCGAGCGTGAACCAAGCGGTGAACTTCGCGGTGTTCAATCTGCGAAGCCGCATGGAGCGCGTGGTTGGTAAGAAGGGCTTCGCCGGTACCATCAACTCGGCTGCAGCAGCTGCCGACGGTATTCTCGATGCGCTCGTTCAAGATGAGATCATCGCGGCTTACAAGAAGCCCTCTTTCGAGCTCGTCCTCGATGTTCTCCGCATGGACGTCGAGATCAGCCCGATCGCACCGATCAACTTCATCCCCATCACCGTGAACCTGAAGCCGTTCTCGATCACGGCGTAAGCCGGTCCCGCCTTAGGAGAAGACGCCCATGGCAATCCAAGTTTTCACCGGCCCGCGTTGCCGCTTCACCCTCGACGGTAGGGTGGTGGCCTTGGGGCGCTCCGTCTCTGTCCAGGAAGAGCTCACTCACGAGCCCATCAAGGTGCTCGACAGTATCGAAGTGCTGAAGCACGAGCCGGTCGACTACACGTGCTCAGCGTCTGCCTCGGAAGTGCTGGCTGTGGGGGCGACGCTCGAAGCTCTCGGGTTCTTCCCGTTGAAAGGCGCGAACGCAGCGGAGTTCCTCTTCAATGCCATCGCCCAGGAAGACATCACGATGCAGATCGAAGACTCGGTTGGCGAGGTAGTCATCGCTCGGGTGTTCGGCGTCAGGATCCAAGGCAAGAACTTCGCCGTTGATCCACGCACGACAGTCGCACGCGATGTCACGTTTGTCGCTCGTCGCATGGTCGAAGCCTCCGAAGCCATCTAGCAGAGCCGGTATCGAGCGTGATACTGCCCTCCAACACCAGGAGGGCCACGCATGGCTACACCCGCAGTCGCTCCGCCCGTCACTCCGATCCCTCGCGCTCCCGACCCAGACGACGAGCTCAA
>Ga0247727_10013511_pt1 | contig 13750 bp, 7 predicted proteins | sample WisWelCaveWW1625_FD_202498 | JGI IMG/M metagenome (GOLD analysis project Ga0247727, IMG submission 202498) | Biofilm microbial communities from Wishing Well Cave, Virginia, United States - WW16-25 | ecosystem: Environmental > Aquatic > Deep subsurface > Groundwater > Cave microbial mat | place... | reverse complement strand
CGTTTCTTTCGTGGTAAAGAACGGCTCAAAAATTTTGTCAATGATGTGCGGCGGAATGCCCTCGCCGTTATCAATGACGTTAATGGCGACATACGGCCCGGGACTGGCGTCGACGTGCATGCGGGCATAGTGTTCGTCAACGGTGACATTCTCGACTTCGATTTGCAGGCGGCCGCCGTTGGGCATGGCGTCGCGCGCGTTGACGCAGAAATTCATCAGCACTTGATAAAGCTGCGTCGCATCGCCGGTGATCAGCCAGGCGTCTTTGGGAATTCTAGCGTGAATTTGAATCGAGCGCGGAAATGTGTCTTTGATAATTTTTTCAATTTCTCCAACAAGCTGCGGCACGCTCAGCAGCGTGCGCGCGCCCTCGACGCCGCGCGAGAAGGCCAGCACTTGTTTGACCAAATCGGCGCCGCGCTGCACGGTGGATTCGAGCAGGCCGATCAACTTTTGGCTCTGCTCATCCGGCAGCTTTTTCTTGAAAATTTGCACGGCGGTGAGAATGGGACCGAGTACGTTGTTCAAATCATGCGCGATGCCGCCCGCCAGCGTGCCGATGCTCTCCATGCGCTGCGTGCGCAGAAATTGCCGCTCCAATTGCTTTCTCTCCGTGATATCGGTGTTGACAAAAAGAATCGATTGCGGCTGGCCGTCGCGATCGCGCATCAATGTCGCGTGGCTTTCAACGATGATTTCTTTTCCGTCTCTCGTCACTTGCGGCATCTCCCCGCGCCATTCATTTTTTTGCAACAGCATCTCGCGGGCTGCTTCATATAATGTTGAATGCTGCTTGTAAATGCGCTCCACCGCTTTCTTGCCGAGAATCTCGTCTTTTGTCCAGCCATAAATGCGCTCGGCACCTTTGTTCCAGAAGAGCACGCGATCTTCCAAATCGCGCACGATGATGGCGTCGGTGGCGATGTCGAGCAGGGCGGCCTGCTCGCGCAATTTTTCCTCGGCTTGTTTGCGCTGGGTCACGTCGCGCTGAATGCCGAAATGGCCGATGATTCTGCCCGCGGCGTCATACATGCAAATGTAATCGCCTTCGATCCACATCGGCGTGCCGTCGAATTTGCGCTCGTCGGTTTCGATGTGCAAATGGCCGGTGTCATAAAAACGCCGCCAGACTTCGCGGCCATGCGCGAGGTTGTGCTCGTAAAAATCATTCGGCGTCAGGCCGATAAATTGCCCGGCCGTGCCGCCGTATTGCGCCAGCATCGCGTCGTTGATTTTCGTCATGCGCTTGTGCGCAAAAACATAATCCAAAACTTTTTCCTTGTCGACGGTGTCATCCCAGCGCACCGGCGCGTCGAGCATCATAAAAAAGAAGCCGTCGAGCGATTGCGCAAAAAACAATTCGAGCAGTTCTTCCGCGTGCTTGCGTTCCGTCATGTCCCGGCCGACGGCATAGAGCAAGCCAGCAGCAATGGCAGGCGCGCAAGTCCACGCCAGCCATTTGTATGCGCCGTCTTTGCAGCGCAGGCGATTCTCAAAATTAATCAACGGCTCACCGAGGCCCAGCTTCTCGACCACTGCAGCCGTGGCGTTCCGATCATCGGGGTGGACGAATTCTAAATAAGGCTGGGAGAGCAATTCGGCCTCAGAGAATCCCAAAGTTTTTTCAAAAGCGGGATTGACTCTTTTCCAATAGCCGTCGAGGCCGGCGACGCCGAGCAGATCAATAGACAGGGCGAAGAAATGATCTTTTTCGTCGAGAGGTGGCATGGTTTCACTTTGTAAAACGTGAAGCGTAAAACGTAAAGAAACGTAAATTAAAATTGCGCATGACGTTTTACGAATTACGTTTTACGCTTTAGATTTATTCGACGACGATCAGCTTTCGCGTTGCCGTGAAAGCCGGCGTTTGCAATCGATAAAAATAGACGCCCGAAGGCACGGCGAGCCCGCGCCGGTCGCGGCCATTCCATTGCGCCACATGATTGCCGCGTGTTTGGAAGCGTTGCACCAACACCGCCACTTCTTGGCCGAGCAAATTGAAAACCCGCAACGTCACCGGGCCGGGCTCCGCCAAGCTGTAACGAATTTCCGTGGTTTGCGCTGTGCGCGCCGCAAAAGGATTCGGTGTATTTTGCGCGAGATCGAATTGCACCGGCACGGGATCGGCGGGAGACTCCACGCCCGTCGTTAGGTACGCGCCGCGTGCGGCTTGCGCATTGACCTTGATATCGTTTAAATCCGTGCCGCCCAAAATCGCAAAGGCCACCGTGACACTTTGGCCGGCGGGAATATTGTAGGGCCCATAACCCAACAGTTGTGACCAATCGCTGGGTTGATCGCTTTCCACCACGCTAAAGGTTTCGGCGAGAAATTGATATTTGATGGCGTCAGTGAATTGATTGCCATGCACGAAATCAGGATTCTTAATCGCGCGATACGTCTTCGCTTTTGTTGGCGCGACGGCAGCAATGCCGTAATACGCGCTGTTCGGCCCCCATTCATAACCGACATGATTGACATTATCCCAGCCCGCGGCATTGTTTTGCGCGTCGCCGATATCCCAATCCAAATAAAATCCGGCGTAGAGATTGTTGAGCGCTTGTGAGGTGGTGTTGCGAATGGTGTATTCGAGAATGACAAAATCATTCCACGGTTCATTCGCCCACGCATAAGCTTTTTGATCGACGGTGACGCCGAGGGGCGAATCCGCGGCGCGATCATCAAAGCGCCCGGTGACTTCGAGCGTCGCTTTCTGGCCGGGCTGTTTGAAATTTAATTCGCCGCCGGTCGCGGTGACAAAATCATAGCGATTACCGGCCGTATTTCCGTACGAAACATCGCTGACGCGATTCGCCGCAGTTGCGAGCACCAGGCCGCCGTGAAAAAGCGCCGAGGCCGTACCGAGAGGAAATTCAAAGCCGCGCCCGACATTCAGTTTTGTTCCAGCGGCAGAATAATCATAAAAACCGAGCGCGCCAAAACTCGTGAGCGTGGTCGCCACATTGCCGGCGGCAATATCGCCATACAACGGGCGAATCACTGTCGTGAAACCTTGCCAATCATTGTAATTTGCCGCGGTAAAATTAATATAAAAAAGGACGACGTGGTTTGCCGGCACATTCGCCGCGATGCGGAAATTGAAGGTTTCCGTTACCGTTTTCGTTTCATCATGCGCGAGGCCGCCGATATTTCTCGCAGGAGAGGTGACCGTGATAAAAGAGCTGTTTTCCGATAACGAAACGGCGAGATTGCTCACCGGCTCCAAAATATTGGTCAGCCGGATCGTCACGCCGATTTCTTCATTCGGCTCAAAGATGCCGTCTTGATCGCCGGAAATTTCACGAAAGCGCAGCGAGTCCGTCACCAAGCGCACGGCCGGCGTTTTGAAAGTTGCTGACACCGCTTGTTGCGCGTTGACGCGGCCATAACCTAATTGGCGGGCAAAGCCGGCGTTCTTGCTGTCGATGTTGTCGGCGGACAAACGAATTTGCTCCGCAATCTGCGCCGGTTTCCAATCTTGGTGTACGGCTTTTACCAACGCGGCGAGGCCGGCCACGATCGGCGACGACAACGAAGTGCCGCTTATAAAAGTGTACCGATTCGGTTGCCAGGAGCTATAGATATTATCACCCGGGGCGGCAACATCCACCCAATGGCCGTAGCTCGAATAGCCGGCGCGCACATCATTGTTGGCGGTTGCTGCAACCGCCACAACGTTGCGATACGCCGCAGGGAATCCGCGGGCGTCGTCATTGTCGTTGCCGGCCGCGGCGATGACGAGCGCGCCGCGCTGCGTGGCGTAATCGATCACTTCTTGCTCGAGCTGGCTGCCGCCGCCCCAACTGCAATTAATCACCTGCGCGCCATTGTCCGCTGCATAGACAATACCGCGATAGCCGTAGGCAATCAATGCGGTGCCGTCAGCGGCGCGCAAATTATTTTGGCTCACTTTGACGGCCATGATTTTACATTTGAAACCGACGCCGGCCACGCCCACGCCATTGTCGGTTGCCGCCGAAGCTGCTCCGGCCACCGCGGTTCCATGATCGGGCGCGTCTTCGCGCGGGTCGGTGTCCGGGGTTCCGGTCAGGCCGCCAAAATCCCAGCCGCGATAATCGTCGACATAGCCGTTGCGATCATCGTCGAGGTTGTTGCCGGGGATTTCTTTATAATTGCGCCACATGTTGGCTTTCAAATCTTCGTGCTGCCAATCGACGCCGGTATCGACAATGCCGATCACCACGCTGGTGTCGCCTTTGGTGACGTCCCAAGCTTCGCGCGCTTTGATCACATTGAGATGCTGCTGCAAACCAATAGAAGGGTCGTTGGGTGAATAAGAAATTTTCCGCAAATAAACCGGCTCTGCATAAACGACCTCGGGATGTTTTTGCAGGAGACGAATCAATTTCGTGACATGCACCGGATGCGCGAAACGAATTTCGTGCAGCGTGCTCAAGTCCATGTCGACGGATTTTTTTTGAAGTAACTGCGGGCGGGCCGGAAAGAGTTGCTCGGTTTCAACCGCGTCAAATTCGATTAAAAGATTAGCCACTGCCAGCGGCATGGCATAGGCTTGCACCGCGCCGCGCGCCGGGCCGGCCACTTTGCCGGTTGCAAATTTTACAATCACGCGATCCGGCAGGTATTGCGCCGATGGCGACGCCGTCATCGAATCGGCGTAGGTCACGCCGTAATTCATTAACCACAAAAGTGAAGATAATTTAAGCAGGCTGCTCCAGCCCTGATTTTTGTGCTGCACCGAACGATTCACATGCATCATAACAATCTCCTGAAAAATAGTGAGCCACGTCTCCAAAGCGTCGAATGTCGCCACGATTTGATTTGACCGCGCATGGTCAAATCTAGGCGGCTTAACCTACAAAAGCAAACAAATTTTATGCCGGGGAAATTTCCCTTGCAATTTAAGCGGAAAAGCTTAAACTATCTTGATAACCACAACCCGGAACCAAACAGGAAAAGCTTGTATTCGGATTTGCCGAATCGTCCGGATCAAAAATCTAATGACTTGAATCCGGACGATTCGGCAAATCCGGATATCACTATAAAATCTTTGTTTTTTTTGCTTTTTGCATGAATTGGATCGATTTACGCAGTGATACCGTCACCCGCCCGACGCCGGGTATGCGCCGCGCGATGGCCGGGGCCGAAGTGGGCGACGATGTTTTTGGCGAAGACCCCACGGTCAATCGCCTGCAAGATCTGGTCGCCGAAAAGCTTGGCACCGAGGCGGCTTTGTTTGTTCCCAGCGGTACGATGGGCAATCAAATCAGCATTCGTTGCCACACACAGCCCGGCGATGAAATTATTTGCGAGACGGGCGCGCACTTTTTGCATTATGAATCTGGCGCGATGGCCGCGTTGAGCGGCGTGCAAGCCCGCACGATCGCCGGCAGCCGAGGCGTCATTACGGCATCGCAGATCGAAGCGGCGATTCGCGGCGAGGCCTATTATTTCCCGCGCCCGCGTTTGATCGCGTTAGAGAACACCCACAATATGGCCGGCGGCGCCATCTTCCCGCTCGAAGTCATTCAACAAATTCGCCAGCTTGCCGAGCCGCGCGGCCTGGCGATGCATTTGGACGGCGCGCGCTTGTGGAATGCTTGTGTCGCTGCGGGCCTGGCGCCCTGCGAATATGCGCGCTATTTCGATTCCGTTTCCGTTTGTTTCTCCAAAGGATTGGGCGCGCCGGTCGGCTCGGCCGTGGCCGGCTCAAAAAAATTTATCGCGCAAGCCCGGCGGGTTCGCAAAATGTTCGGCGGCGGCATGCGTCAAGCCGGCATTCTTGCCGCGGCCGCGATTTATGGCCTGGAAAATCATTATGCGCGTTTAGCGGAAGATCACCGCCACGCGCGCCGATTGGCAGAAGCTTTGCAAGGCCTGGGTGGAATACAAATCGATTTGGCCGCCGTGCAGACCAATATCGTTATGATCGATCTTGCCGGCGCGAAATTCACTCCGGCGGTCGCGTCAGAAAACTTGAAGAAAGACGTCGTGCTCGTCGTGCCCTTTGGCCCAACAACCTTGCGGGCGGTAACGCATCTGGAGATTACCGCCGCCGATATCGAGCGCGTGATTCAGAGCTTTCAGCGCCTATTTTCGTAACGCCACATTTATGTGTGGCGTGCCCGGTTTCTGCTCAACACACAGCGTTTTTTGATTGAGTGAGCATGTCATTCCGAGGAGCGAAGCGACGAGGAATCTGTTCAGCAGCAGATTCCTCGCTGCGCTCGGAATGACAACTTCTTTGTGCAAATGAAAAACGCTGTAAGTGTGGCGTTACGGGACACCCGCGGTCCCCAACCAAACCTTAACGAGTATAGTTTTCCAGGGATATTACTATTGTAAAATTTGATCGCGTTTATCTCGTGAGTCTCTTGCGAAAACAAAGCCGGCCGGAAAACTTTCGCTGTATTCGGCGTTGGAGCTGCCGATGGACGCCGTTGAATTATGGCAGGGCCAATGGTTGGGGTGGCGTCGCTAGTTTATTGCTGGTATTCGGCGTGACGGCCGGCCGCAGCCAGGAAGTGCGCCCGACGCCCTTCCGCCAAATGCATGCGCAAAATCTTGTCATCGGCTTGTTGGCCGGACGCACCGATTATCGCGACGTGACGATCACCACCGGCGAAGGCACGTTCCCGGTTTATGGCCAGGGCGATGCCAAGCCTTTTGAAATGCTCGAGGGCAATGCCGGGCAAATGATCATTGCATTTAAAGCGGCGCCGTCCAGTGCCGCGAACGATAACTCCCGTCCGCAGAAATTGGTTTATAAGTTTTTTCGCACCGAACAGAGTTTGCTTTCGGCGATCATTCTCGACGAAGTTGATTACGCCAGATTTGAAAGCGAAGCCAGCGCTCTCGAGCTGCAGAGCGCCACGCGCAACTATCGGATTTATCCGCAGCGCGCCCCCGTCAACTTTGTGGAAATGATTTGTTATAATAACAAGCATCCATTTTTGCGCGAACGCGCGGTGCGGCAAGCGTTGTCTTATGCCATTCGCCGCGAGGAGATGCGGCGCAAATTTTTTCTCAGCCGGCCCGGCGTCGGCGAGCCGAAAGCCGATATCGCGGCAGGGCCGTTTAACAAAGATAGCCGGCTCTTTCCGCCCAATATGAATAAATACGATTATCATCCGAAACGCGCTTTAGAGCTGCTCAAGAGCGCCGGCTGGCAAGACACCAACGGCGACCACATTCTTGACCGCAACGGCGAGCCCCTGCGGTTTCGCCTCGGCTATGACATGAGCACGCAACTGCGCGACGATCTCATTCGGCTCATTAAAATCGGCTGGCTAGAGATTGGCGTCGTGGTGAACCCGGAGCCGTTGAGCGCCGTCGAGATCAATGACCGCTTGGCCAGCGGCAATTATGAGGCTTTATTGCTCAACCATAATTTTGAAGAAACGCACGCTGGCCTGGAAAGTTTTTTTTATAACAGCCGCTTGAATTATGAAAATCCAAGCTTGAAGCAGCCGTTCTTTTATGCCGGAAAATTCGAGGGCACGAATGAGCAAGCTTTTCGCGCCAATATGCAGCGCCTCCAAATCATCATCAACCAGGACCAACCGGTGAGTTTTCTCTACCATCCCTGGCTGATTATCCATGTCATCAATCTGATGAAATTCGATAAATTTTTGGATCAAAAAGGGCAATTGAAGTTTTTTCAAGATTGGGAGCTGGTGCGCGGCGTGAGGTAGCGCGGGCCAGCGCTAGCTTTAAAGTTAAATCCTTGCAAAAAAAGCAAAGATTTTATAACGGCATCCGGATTTGCCAATCGTCCGGAGGCAGGCCATTAGATTTTTGATCCGGACGATTCGTAAAATCCGAATACAAAAGCTTTTCCTGAGGCGAAGCGTGCAGATTTTAGTTGTCGGCGGCGGCGGGCGCGAGCATGCGCTGGTGTGGAAGCTCGCGCAAAGTCCGCTTGTTGAGAAAATTTATTGTGCGCCGGGCAATCCCGGCATTGCGCAAATGGCGCGCGGTGTCGATATTGGAGCATCTGACCTCGATCAACTCCGCCGGTTTGTGCAAGACACGAAAATCGCTCTCACGATTGTCGGGCCAGAAGCGCCGTTGGTGGCCGGCATCGTGGATGAATTTGAAGCGGAACAGCTTAAAATTTTCGGCCCCTCGAAACAAGCAGCGCGGCTGGAAGGGAGCAAGGCGTTCGCCAAAGCGTTGATGCGAAAATATCGCATTCCCACGGCGGCGGCGGAGATTTTTGCCGATTTTCAAAAAGCTTTGGCGTATGTTGAACAAGCGCCGATGCCGCTGGTCATTAAAGCCGACGGCCTCGCTGCCGGCAAAGGCGTGATCGTGGCGCGCACGCGTGAAGTGGCGATCGCGGCGGTTCGGCAGATGATGAATGATCGCGAATTTGGCCAAGCGGCAAATCAAATCGTCATTGAAGAATTTATGGAGGGGCAGGAAGTTTCCGTTCTTTGCCTCACGGATGGAAAGAACCTCTGTATTCTGCCGCCGGCGCAAGATCACAAAACGGTTTTTGATAACGACGAAGGCCCGAACACCGGCGGCATGGGCGCGTATGCGCCGGCGCCGTTTATGGATGCCGGACTCTTGCAGCGCGTCGAAAACGAAATTCTGCGGCCCACGCTTGCCGGGATGGCAAAAGAAAATTTTCCGTATCGCGGCGTGCTCTATGCCGGGCTCATGATCACGAAAGACGGTCCCAAAGTCGTCGAGTTCAATTGTCGTTTCGGCGATCCGGAGACGCAGGCGATTTTGCCGTTGATGGCGTCCGATCTCGCCGAAGCGATGTGGCGTGTCGCCAATGGCGATTTAGGAAATTACGCATTGAAGATCGCGCCACGCTGGGCCGTGAGCGTCGTGGTGGCCTCCGGCGGTTATCCGGGAAATTTTGAAAAAGGCATTCTCATCAACGGGCTGGATCGAATTCATGATCGCGAGGTGATGGTTTTTCACGCCGGCACGGTGCTCGATCACAATGGGAATTATTTAACGAACGGCGGGCGCGTGCTGGCCGTCACCGGCGTGGGCGACAATTTTCTAAGCGCACATGAGCGCGCTTATGGTGCTGTCGCTAAAATTCAATTTGATGGTATGCATTATCGCCGGGATATTGGCATGAAGGCGATGCGGTTTGTTTAAAACTAAAATTGCCGAACTCAAGAAAAATGTCATTCTGGAAGAATCTTTTTTGAATCCCTGATGATTGCTGGAAACAAAAAAGCCTGCCCTGGCGCCCGCCGCGCCACGCGGTGCCGCAGGCCAGGGAGTCCTACGGAATGACAGAAAGTAAGGACTGTTATTCGTTTCAGAAAGGACAATCCCATGAAAATTTTGGTCACCGGCGGCGCGGGATTTATCGGTTCCCACATCGCCGAGGCTTTCATCGCGCACGGACACCAAGTGACCATTTTGGATAATCTGGTGACGGGAAAACGCGAGAATCTCGATGCGCAGGCGGCGTTTCAGCAAATGAACATCTGCGATAACAACGTTGCGGAGATTTTTCAACAAGGCCAATTCGACGCCGTCTGCCATCAAGCCGCGCAGATGGATGTGCGGCGTTCGGTCGCCGATCCGCGTTATGATGCGGAAGTCAATATCCTCGGTACGCTGAATTTACTGCAAAACTGCAAAGCCACCGGCGTGAAAAAGTTTCTCTTCGCGTCGACCGGCGGCGCGATTTATGGCGAGCAGATACGCTTTCCAGCGGATGAGGAACATCCGACCTGGCCGCTGTCGCCGTATGGAATTAGCAAGCTTGCTTGCGAGAAATACATTTATTTTTTCGCGCAAACGTACGGTTTGAAATATGTCTTTCTGCGTTACGCCAACGTTTACGGCCCGCGCCAAAATCCGCACGGTGAAGCGGGCGTGGTGGCGATTTTCTCCACGCGCCTGTTGAAGGGCGAGCAGCCGACGATTAACGGCGACGGCAAGCAGACCCGCGATTATGTTTTTGTCGGCGACGTGGTGCGCGCGAATTTGCTTGCTTTGAATTATCCCCAAAGCGATTATTTTAATATCGGCACCGGAATAGAAACCGAGGTGAATGCGGTTTATAATCGGTTGAACGAAGCCGCCGGCGCCGGCAAGCCGGAACATCACGGCCCCGCGAAGGAAGGCGAGCAGCTCCGCAGCGTGCTGTCCAACGAAAAAGCGCGCCGCCTGCTGGAGTGGCAGCCGGTCGTTTCGATCAACGCCGGGCTGAAGCAAACGATTGATTGGTTTCGCGCGCGGATGCAATAGATTCCTTTTATCTTTTTTTCTATTTATCTTTTTTGGGATGACAACACCTCAATTAAAATCCGGCAACTCCAGCCGCGATCTCAATGCCCTTCGTCAGGAAATCGGCCTCGTGGGCGAATCGCCGGCGATCTGGCAGATTCTGCAAACCATCGAACAGGTGGCGCCCACGGATATTTCGGCGCTGATCATCGGCGAAAGCGGCACCGGCAAGGAGTTGATCGCGCAGGCCATTCATCAACTGGGCAATCGCCATGACAAGCCGTTCGTTATCGTGAATGCCGGCGCGATTCCGGAGGGCATTATCGAGTCCGAATTGTTCGGGCACGAGAAAGGCGCGTTCACCGGCGCGGTCGGCGCGCGCAAAGGTTATTTCGAGCAGGCCGACACCGGCACGATTTTTCTCGATGAGATCGGCGAGATGCCGCTGAACGCGCAAGTGAAACTCCTGCGGCTTTTGGAAGGCAAAGAGTTTATTCGCGTCGGCGGCAGCACCCCCAAGCAGGCCGACGTGCGCGTGATCGCCGCGACCAACCGCGATCTCGAAGTGGCGGTGCGCGACGGCGAGTTTCGGCCGGATTTATATTATCGCTTGAATGCGGTGAATATTCGCGTGCCGGGCTTGCGCGAGCGCCGCGAAGATATCCCGTTGTTGGTGAAAAAATTCGTCACCAATTTTTGCAGCGAAAACCAAATCGCGTTCGAAGGGTTCACCGACGGCGCGATGCAAATGCTGATGGCGCATGCGTGGCCGGGCAATATCCGCGAGCTTAAAAATTTCGTGGAAAGCCTCATCGTCATCGAGCGCGGCCGGCGCATCGACGAAATGATTTTGCCGCGCCATCTGCCGCGCGGCATCGAAATGGATCGCCGGCTGCCGGTGCCGGTGAATCGCAGCAGCGACGAGGTGGAGCGCGAGTTCATTTACCGCGCCCTCATCGATCTTAAAAATGAGATCGCGCAACTGCGGGAGTTGTTGATCGGGCGCTACATCGCGCCGCCGCGGCGATTGAAATCGGGGTTCATGGATTCCGCGCCGCCGGTGGTATCCGAGTTTGACCCGGAAGTGTCTGCGGCCGAGACCACTCCCGAAATCGGCAATGCGTTTGAATCTATCGAAGACATGGAAAAGCGTCTGATCGCGGAAGCCTTGGCGCGCACCAGCGGCAATAAACGCAAAGCCGCCACCTTGCTCAAAATCAGCGAGCGAACGTTGTATCGCAAAATCAAGGAATATAACTTGCCGTTTTGATTGTTTATGTATAATACAGGGTTAATTTTCGCGGTTTTTATGTTTTATCAAAAAAATAAAAACATTTCAATCTTTTTCGGCTTGAGTTTGCTGGGAGCGTTGACCGGCTGCGGCCCGTATTCATTTTCCGGCTCGACGAATACGCACATCAAAACCATCGCGGTGCCGGTGTTTGAAGATCGCACCGCGGAGTTCGGCGTCAAAGAGAAATTGAGCAACGCGATCCTCGAAGAATTTACGCGCGATAATACGCTCAAAATCGCCGATCAGCGCACGGCGGATTCCGTGCTGCGCGGCGTCTTGTTGCGCGTCGATGAAAATGCCGGCGTTTACACGCAGCAGGAAACCGTCAACGAGATTCGCGTCACGCTGACCGTGCAATTGAAATATGAAGACGTGAAGAAACGCAAAATCCTGTGGGAAGCCGATATGGCCCAATTCGGCAGCTATGCGCCCAACGCGGCTTCGACGACACGCCAGGCGGCGATTGACGACGCGATCCGCAAAATCGCCACGGAAGTGCGTAACAAAACGGTGTCGGATTGGTAGTCCCAAAGTAAATTATCTTGCCACAATTATTTTTCTTGAAAATTTCTTTGTCAAACAATTGCGTTGACGTATGGAAAAAAATAAAATCCGTTGGCAGCCTGCGGCCGTAGGCTTTTATCCGTTGGTGACAAAAGTTGGAGGTTTTTAAAAGTTTCATGCAAAATCGGGATAATATGACAGCGGCGCAATAAAACGAAATCGTCATAGAAAATAAGTTGCACTTTAGGTTTGTTTTTGCTATTTTTAAAGTTGCTATTTACGTCCGGAGAGGAGTCGGTTTTCTTTTTAAGATGGAAAATTTTTTAGAGTCAAGTGTTCTCGCCATATATTTTGTTTCGCTCGCGATTCTTTTCGTCTTCGGCTCGCACGGCTATGTGATGGTGTATTTGTACAACAAGCATCGGCGCCGCGCACCCCAGTCGCCGGAGTCGCCGGCGCCTTTGCCGAAAGTCACGGTGCAATTGCCGATCTTCAACGAAGTGTATGTGGTGGAGCGTTTGCTGCACGCGGTTTGCGCGATCGATTATCCGCGCGAGCTGTTGGAGATTCAAGTGTTGGACGACTCCACCGACGAGACGACGAATCTCGCGCGCCGCGGGATTGAGCACTATCAGCAGCAAGGCTTGCAGATCAAGCTCGTCCATCGCGAGCATCGGCAAGGCTATAAAGCCGGCGCGTTGCGCGAAGGCCTGGCGCTGGCGACCGGCGAGTTCGTGGCGATCTTCGATGCGGATTTTATTCCGCCGCGCGATTTTCTGCGGCGCACGCTGCCGCATTTTAGCGATGCCAAAGTCGGCGTGGTGCAAACGCGCTGGGGGCATTTGAACGCCGATTATTCCTGGCTCACGCGCACGCAAGCCATCGGTCTCGACGGGCATTTCGTCGTTGAACAGACGGCGCGCCATCGCGCCGGATATTTTATCAATTTCAACGGCACCGCCGGCATTTGGCGGCGCGCTTGCATTCTCGACGCCGGCAATTGGACGGACGACACGCTGACCGAAGATCTCGACCTCAGCTACCGCGCGCAACTGCGCGGCTGGAATTTCGTTTTTCTGCCGGAGACGATTTGCCAATCCGAGCTGCCGGCGGAAATCGGCGGCGTGAAATCGCAGCAATTCCGCTGGACGAAGGGCGCGATTCAAACCGCGAAAAAGAATTTGCCCAAAGTCTGGCGCGCGCGCCTGCCGTTCTCGGTTAAATTGCAGTCCACGGTGCATTTGACGAATAATTTAGTTTTCCCATTTATCTTGATTGTCGGTATTTTAAATCTGCCGTTGGTCATCATCAAAAACGAGAGCGCCACGGATCATACTCTTTTTTTTGCGGTGATCTCGATTTTCGTGCTGGCATTCTTCGGCTCTTTTTTAATGTATCTCACGGCGCTGCGCGAAATTTATACGGACTGGCGGCGGCGGATTTTTTACTTTCCGCTGTTTATGGCCGGCAGTATGGGGCTGTCGATCAACAACACCCGCGCGATTCTGCAAGGCCTGGTCAATGATCGCGGCGAATTTTGGCGCACGCCGAAATATCGCCTCGTCAACGCGCGCGATCAGTTTTGGGATAAAAAATATTTTACGACCCGCGAATTGTGGCAGCGCGGCTTGCGGCACGGTTTTTTTGAATTTCTGGCGGCGCTGTATTGTTTGGCCGGCATCGGCGTCGCGATTTATTACGGCGAGTGGGCGGCGGTCCCGTTTCAAAGTTTGTATGGTTTGGGATTTGGTTTTATCT
>Ga0247727_10013510_pt1 | contig 13750 bp, 9 predicted proteins | sample WisWelCaveWW1625_FD_202498 | JGI IMG/M metagenome (GOLD analysis project Ga0247727, IMG submission 202498) | Biofilm microbial communities from Wishing Well Cave, Virginia, United States - WW16-25 | ecosystem: Environmental > Aquatic > Deep subsurface > Groundwater > Cave microbial mat | place... | reverse complement strand
TCGGCCCAGTCCAGACCCACGAAAGCGGCCAACTCGACCGTGGGTGGTTGCGATGGATTCATGTTTTTTTCTCCTTTCCGCTCGAAGCGGGGATTCCGGGTGGGCAGGCAGGCTTTGCTTCCGCGAAGGCCTTATAGTACAGTCTTGGATGGGAGGCTCCAGACGACATCTGAGAATTCGTTCTGGAAGCAAAGGCGTCCCGCTGCTCGGAACTCTCGCTAGAGACATCGAGTGTCTGGGATCTGGATCCGTAGCAGCGGGATGCCTACCCGCCTCAAATCCTGCCATGACAACAGTGCCGCAGGCAACCGCAATCGAAGCGAGTTTGGATTTCCACAGCCGCCGGGCGGCGACGACTGTGGAAAAACCAGACCCGGAAAAAATCCTCACGGAGCAACTATAAGGGATCTGCTTCTGCCCCGCCACAACAGCAGATCCCTCGCTGCGCTCGGGATGACAATCGCTGCGCTCGGGATGACAATCGCTGGGCCGGCGGTTGCCGTACCCTGGAAGGGCGGCCGCACCTGTTATACTGAACCGAGCGTATGGCCGCCACCCACGTCGTAACCCTCATTCCGGGCGACGGGATCGGCCCTGAGGTAGCCCAGGCCACCCAGCGGGCCGTGGCCGCCGCCGGCGCCTCGATCGAGTGGGAAAGGGTTGAAGCGGGCGCTGCCGCCATCCAGCGAACCGGCCAGTTCCTTCCCGAGGAGGTTCTCCAGTCGATCGACCGCAACCGGGTGGCCCTCAAAGGCCCCATCACCACCCCCATCGGCGGCGGCTTCCCCAGCGTCAACGTCGCCCTGCGCAAGGCCTTCGACCTTTACGTTAACTTCCGCCCCGTCAAAGTCATGCCGGGAGTCCGGACCCGCTTCTCGGACCTGCCGCTCGACATGGTGATCTTTCGCGAGAACACCGAGGACCTGTACTCCGGCCTGGAGCACGAGGTCGTCCCCGGCGTGGTCGAGAGCCTCAAGATCATCACCGAGAAAGCATCCACCCGCATCGCCGGCCATGCCTTCGCCTACGCGCGCCGGGAGGGCCGCAAGAAAATATCAGTGATTCATAAGGCCAACATCATGAAGTTGAGCGACGGGCTGTTTCTGGACTGCGCCCGCCGCGTCGCCGCCGGCTTCCCCGAGATCCGCCACCAGGAGCTGATCGTCGACAACACCTGCCTGCAGCTGGTGGTGCGTCCGGAGACCTTCGACGTCCTGCTGCTGGAGAACCTCTACGGCGACATCGTTTCGGACCTGTGCGCCGGCCTGGTGGGAGGGCTGGGGCTGGTGCCGGCGGCCAACCTGGGCGACACCCGGGCCATCTTCGAAGCCGTCCACGGCAGCGCCCCCGACATCGCCGGGCGCAACATCGCCAACCCCACCGCCCTGATGCAGTCGGCGGTGCTGATGCTGGTTCACCTGGGGGAGCGGGAGGCCGCCGTCCGGCTGGAAGGAGCGATTCGCCGGGTCTACGCCGACGGCCGCTCCAGGACCCGCGACCTGGGCGGGGTGGCCTCCACCAGCGGCTTCACCGACGCCGTGGTGGCCGCCATGGAAGCGCCGGTGGCCAGCTAGTACGCCCAGCGCCACAGCGCCGCCCCAACGGTGTAACCGGCCCCCACGGTGGCCAACAGCGCCAGGCCGTCTTTCTTCAGCAGGCCGCGCTCAATGGCGTCCTGGGTCGCCAGCGGCAGGGTCGCCGAGGTGGTGTTGCCGTAGCGGTCGATATTGATGATCACCCGGTCGCACGGCAGGCCCAGCCGGTCGGCGCTGGCGGTAATGATCCGCCGGTTGGCCTGGTGAGGGATCATCACATCGATGTCTTTGGCCGTGAGGCCGTTGCGCTGAAGCAGCTCGGCGCAGCATTCGTGCATCTTCCGAACCGCGAACTTGAAGACCTGCTGGCCGTCCTGGTGGACGTAGTGCATCCGCTTGTCGACGGTCTCGTGGGAGGCCGGATGACGGCTGCCGCCGGCCGGCATGTAGAGATACTTGCCGCCCGAGCCGTCCACCTCGTGGAGGAAGTCCATCAGGCCCCCGGAGCCGGATTCGTCCGGCTCGAGCAGCATGGCCCCGGCGCCGTCGCCGAACAGCACGCAGGTGGCCCGGTCGGTGTAGTCGATGATGCGGCTCATGGTGTCCGCCCCAATCACCAGTACCCGGCGGTGGGCGCCGGAGGCAATCATCTGGGCGCCGGTGGTCAGGCCGTAGAGGAAGCTCGAGCAGGCCGCCATCAGGTCGAACCCCCAGGCCTTTCGAGCCCCGATCTTGTCTTGCACCAGGCAGGCCGTGGAGGGGAACAGCATGTCGGGGGTGACGGTGCAGACGATGATAACCTCGACGTCGCTGGCCTGCAGGCCCCGTTGCGCCAGCGTGGCCCGCGCCGCCTCCACGGCCATATCCGAGGTGGCCATCTCCGGATCTGCGATGTGCCGGGTGTGGATGCCGGTGCGCCCCAGGATCCACTCGTTGGAGGTCTCGACCAGCTTCTCCAACTCGTCGTTGGTCAGCAGCCGCGGCGGCACATAACAGCCCAGGGCGGTAATCTTGGCGCGGCTCACAGTCCCACATGATCACAGAAAACCGTGGCCCTTGACAAGCCGCCGCCCACGCTACCGAGCCGGCGCTCACTGTCATCCCGAGCAAAGCGAGGGATCTGCTTCTCGCCCCACCGTAACAGCAGATCCCTCGCTTCGCTCGGGATGACAATTGGGCGGGACCGACCCAATCGGTTGTGTCGCGCGCTCAGTACAACGGAATGGTCATCCGCAGACTGGTGCCGTGCCCGGGCTGGGACTCCAGCAGCAGATCGCCTCCCAGGGCCCGCATCCGCTGCTTGATGCTGTTGGGTCCCATCCTTAACTGCTCCAGCTCCTCAAGCGAATACTTGCCCCCGAACCGGAATCCCTTGCCGTTGTCATTCACGGCGATGGAGAGATGGTTCTCGTTCTCCTCGAGTGAGAGCAGCACGTGGGTGGCCGAGGCGTGCTTGTGGATGTTGTGGAGGGCCTCGCGGATGATCTGCAAGATGTCGACGGAGATCTTGCCGGGTACGCTGACGGGCTGGTCGCCCGCCATAAAGGTCACCGGCACACCGCTTTCCTTTTGGAAGCTCTCGGCCAGGCGACGGGCGGCGGCCGTGAGACTGCTGGTATCGATCTCCACGGGGCGCATGCTGTGAACGAAGGCCCGCATCTCGGCCACCTGTTTGCGGGCCACCTCCTGGAGGGCTTCCAGCTCCTCGGTGGCGGCGGCGGGGTCGCGATCGAACATCTTGCGGATGGTGTGGACCCGCATCTGGAAGCTGATGACGCTCTGCAGGGGCCCATCGTGAAAATCCTGGGCCACCCGCATCCGCTCGCGCTCGTAGGCCGCTCGCTCGGTCTCCTTGATGACCAGCAGATGCATGGCCAGGCGGGAGAAGGCCGCCGCCACCCGATGCAGGCGTCGCAACAGGCGCGGCCGCGGGGGCGAGATGTGGTTGATCAGGATCAACCGGCCGAAGGGTTTGCCGTCCTGGTACAGCCCGCACCCCATGGCATTATGGATCTGGAACTTGCGAATCAGGTGGGGGTGCAGATCGAAACCCGGGTCCCGGTGCCGGCCGCCGGGGTCCGGCGCCGCCACGTCGACGGCCAGAAACTCCAGCCGCTCGCCGCGGCAGACCGCCCACTCCCGGCTGTCTTCCAGCAACGAAGCCCCTCCGGCCTCCGCCGGCGGATACCGGCAGAGGCAGAAGTGCTCGTGGGGTTCCTCCCAAAAGGCCAACAGGGCGTGGGAACAGCGAAACCATCCCGCCAGCTCCTGAAGCGTCTGCTGGATGGCTTCGACCGCCGCCGCCGCCGAGGCCCCGGAGCTGCGGTTGGCGACGGCGTTGATGCGGCGCTCGACCAGGTAGTGCTGATCGGAAAACAGAAACGCCAGCAGGCCGGCCACCACCAGCAGGAACAGCACGCTCTGGACCGAAACGGCCCCGGAGAGGGCTCCGGGGAGCCGGGCCGAGTAGCCGACCAGGCACAGCGCCGTCGCCATCAGGATCACCTCGCGGGCGCCTTGGGTCCAGCTCTCCAGAACCAGGAAAGCATAGAACACCGCCGCCAGGGCCGCTCCCAAGCCGGTCTGGCCGCAGAACACCAGCGAGAGCAGGAACACCACGTCGAGGAAGAGCACCAACTGCCCCACGCCGCGAACCCGCCGGTGGGAGTGATACAGGACCATCAGCAGGCTGTAGAGCAGAAACAAGCCGCTGGCGAGGGCGTTCGCCAGGGTGGCCGGAACCGGGGCCAGCAGAGTCTCTACGGCCAGGTAGCCCAGCGCCAGCAGCGTGCGAAAAATGGCCAGGGCGGCCGAGCGCTTTCGGCCCGCGGTCTCATCCGATGCCGAGGCGGTGATCATGGGTGGGGGATGCCGGGTCCCAAACCATTCTACACCGAAAATGATCGTGAATCGTGGATGGGGGATCGCCGCAGGCCGGTTACAGCGACCGGGCCGCCAGGTCCCCGAACAGGGGCAGCGAGTATCGCTCCTCGCGGCTGGCCTTGACCATCATGAAGATCCACAAGCCCAGCACCAGGGCCTTGAGCATGGACCGCAGCGGGAAGCTGAACCAGGGTATCACCCGGAACCAGGGCATGGCCCAGTCCACCAGCAGCCAGGCTACGAACAGGTACAGGCCCTGAAAGGCGTGAAAGCGGACCTCCGGGGAGTTGCGGAACCGCTCGGCGGCCAGCACCAGCAACGCGGCGATCCAGCCCACGAAGGGGATATAGCAGAGCAGTGAGGCGGTGCGGTCGCTGAGGCCTTCCCCGCCCGCCCGATAGACGCCCGGGATGCCCGGAATCGGCTGGCGGGCCCCGCACTTGCCGCAGAAGAAATCACGCTGGCCGGCTTGCGATCCGCACTGGTGACAAAAAAGCACGCTGGGCCGCCTCCCGGAATAGGATACGACAGCAGGGGCGGAAAAGTTCACGCCGACGACAAGACCAGAACAGGCAGGAATGCCTACCCCACCAGCACCTGGTGGTCCGGACAGTCGAAGGCGATGGCCGCCTCCAGGCGGTCGATCAAGTCCAGGCCGTGGCGCGCCAGGAAGGGCAACACCGAGTAGAACCGCTCTTGAAGCGCCTTGTGGGGCAGGATCAGCCCCAGAAGCGAGGCGGCATCGGAGCGGGCCCGATCCTGGCGGCGCAGGCTTTCCCTACCCGCCTTGGCCCGCACCTTGTCGAACTGGTGCTCGATCTTGCGCCGCGACGTCCCGAGCGCCGCCGCCAGGGTAGGATCGAAATGGGCCAACTGGCGGTGGACCGAATCCAGGGCCTCCTGAATCTGCTGCTGCCCCTGCCGAAACGTCGTCTCCAGCTCGGCTGGGATCAACGAACCGGCAATGCTGCGTTCCAGGTGTGCTTCGCCCCGCAATACATCCAGCACCGTCAGCCGGTAGCGGTCCAGGAGTTTGGCGGCGTGGGAGTCCAGAATGGTGAATGCGGCTCGGGGCAGGGCCACCGGCATACGTCCCAACAGCCGCCGGTAGAGGACCTCGGCCTGCGCCAGGTAGGCAAGCTCCGCGGGGCCGCCGATGTAGGCCACCGTGGGAAGCAGGAAGTCCTGAACCACCGGGCGGAGCAGGGCGTTAGGGGAGAAATCCTCGGGCATGCTTTCGAGACGGGCCACCAGCGCGGCGCTGGAGTGAGATGCTCCGTTAGCGAAGTAGGTGTCTCCGGAGCGGCGCAGGGCCGTCCGCCGCCCCTGTTCCAGAAGGAAGACCAGCGAGGTCTTATCCTCCAGGTGTACCTGGACGTGGTATCCGGCCGCGTGAAGGGCCTGGCCGCGAGCCAACAGCTCGGTGGCCAGTTCCGGAGCGGCCAGGATGGCGCGGCGGATCAGGGGGGCGGCCAATTGGCGGATGGGGGGCGCCATGGGGTCCAACAGCAGCAAACCCTGTCGCTCCAGCAGGCCTCGCAGCAGGCTTCGGAAGCCAGCCGCAAAGGTGGCCCCGTTGCCGTAGGCTCGCTCGGCCAGCCGGGCCACGGCCGGGCCGTGGGGCAGGTCCGCCAGGGCCTGGCGCAGCAGGTCCCGCGCGGCATCACCCACCGGCACGCCGCCCACGGGCAGCCGTGAGTCCGGCGAGGTGAGCGCTTGCAGTCGGACAGGGCGGTTCTGGGCGTCAAACACCCAGGCGTGGTGGACCTCCTGAAGGTCGTGGTCCTCGGTCGCCAGCCAGAACACCGGCACGGCGGGAATGCCGCGCGCCGTCAGTTGGGCCGCCAGTCGCGCCGCGCTGAGGGCCTTGTAGATGGTGAAAATCGGGCCGGTGTACAGACCCACTTGCTGGCCGCTGGCCACCACCAGGGTTTCCGGCCGCGCCAGCCGGTCCAGGTGCTCCTGGGCTGCCGGGCCCCCATCCTGGTTCTGTAAGGCCAGGGCTTCCACCAGCGCTCGCCGGTGAGACGGCTCCAGGCGCACGCCGGCGGCTGCCGCGCCGAACGAGCCGGGATCAAATGGGGCGTGCGCGTAAAAGGACCGGACGCGGTCGAACTGATACACCAGGTCCGCGAACAATCTGGTGGTGTGCGGCAACTCCGTGTGCCGGATGCATTCCCTCATCGGATTTCCAGCGAGCGGTCCTTTCGATAGAATAGCAGAATCCATGCTCTACAAGCTTCAAATCCGGACAGCAGCGCGAAGCGCCGTGGCCGGCCTGCGGGCCAAGGTTACTCCGGGATGATCGGAGTCTACATCTCGATCCCCTTTTGCTCGCAGAAGTGCACCTATTGCAACTTCGCATCCGGGGTGTTCCCGGCCGGTCTGCTGGACCAGTACCTGGAGGCGCTGGAGGCCGAGATGGCGTCGGAGAGCTGGTCCCAGACGCCCGACACGCTCTACCTGGGCGGCGGCACGCCGAGCCTCCTCGACGGGCGGGCGCTGGAGCGCCTGCTGGGGCGCCTGCCGCATGCCGGCTGGATGGAAGCCACCCTCGAAGCGGCGCCCGGCACGATCACGCCGGAGCGGGTCTCCAGTTGGCAGCGGCTGGGGTTCGACCGCGCCAGCCTGGGGGTGCAGTCGTTTGTCGATCGCGAGCTGCGGGCCACCGGCCGCCGGCATTCCGCCGCCGAGGTTGCGGCCGAGGTGGACCTGCTGCGCCGCCAGGGGATCCAAAAAATCAACATAGATCTCATCGCCGGGCTGCCCTATCAGACGCCCCAGAGCTGGCGGGCATCGCTCGAGTGGATCGAGCGGCTGGCGCCTCCCCACGTCTCGGTCTACATGCTGGAGATCGACCAGGACAGCCGTTTGGGCCGCGAGAAGCAGGCCGGCGGCGCCCGCTACGGCGCCCCGGTGACGCCTTCGGAAGACGAGACTGCCGATCTGTACCTGGAGGCGGTCGACCGGCTGGAGCGCCTCGGGCTGGCTCGCTACGAGATCTCGAACTTCGCGCGGCCCGGCTTCGAGTCTCTGCACAACCTCAAGTACTGGCGCCTGGAGCCCTACCGGGGTTTTGGGGCCGATGCTCACTCCTATGACGGAAGCCGCCGCCGGGCCAACGTGGAAACGGCGGCCGAATACGTAGAGCGCCACCGGGCCGGCCGCTCGCCGTTGGCCGAAATCGAGACCTCCAAGCCGGCCGAGGAGCGGTTTTTCCTGGGGCTGCGACAGACCGCCGGCATCGAACCCGGCCCCGACGAGTGGGAGCGCCACCGCGAGCCGATCCAGCGGCTGAGCCAGGAGGGTCTGCTGGAGCGCGACGGCCCCCGCCTGCGCCTGACCGGGCGCGGGGTGCTGCTCTCCAACCTGGTGTTCGAGGAGTTCCTGGCTTGATCATCGACCTGCGCAGCGATACCGTCACTAAGCCTACTGCCGAGATGCGCCGCGCCATGGCGGAAGCCGAGGTCGGCGACGACGTCTACCGCGAGGACCCCACCGTCAACCGCCTGGAGCAGCGCGCCGCCGAGATTCTGGGCAAGGAGGCGGCGCTGTTCGTCCCTTCGGGCACCATGGGCAACCAGATCGCCGTCAAAGTGCAGACCCAGCCGGGCCAGGAAGTCATCTGCGAGGAGCGCAGCCACATCTTCAACTTCGAGATGGGCGCCATGGCGGCCTTCAGCGGTTGCCAGGCTCGAACCATTGCGACCGAAGACGGCATCCTGTCGTGGGACCAGATCCGGGAGAGGCTCCGGCCGGGCATCTACTACTACTCCCGCAACTCGCTGATCGCGCTCGAGAACACCCACAACATGGCGGGAGGTACTGTCTATCCGCAAGAGGTGGCCACCGAGATCTGCGACCGGGCCCACGAGCTGGGCTTGAAGATCCACCTGGATGGCGCCCGGGTGTTCAACGCCGCGACTTTTCTGGGCAGGCCGGTGCGGGAGGTGGTGGCCCCGTTCGACTCCGTGATGTTCTGCCTGTCCAAGGGCCTGGGGGCGCCGGTCGGGTCGCTGGTGGCGGGCACCAGGCGGTTCGCCGAGGAAGCCCTGCGGGCCCGCAAGATTCTGGGCGGCGGCATGCGCCAGGCGGGCGTTCTGGCGGCCGCCGGCCTGATCGCCCTGGAACAGCATCCGGCCAAGCTGGCCGAGGACCACCGCAACGCCCGGTTTCTGGGGGAGGGTCTGGGCCGCCTGCCGGGCCTCCGGCTCGACTTGGCCAAGGTCCAGACCAACATCGTCATCTTCGATGTGGCCGGGAGCGGCCTGGCGGCCGCCGAGTTCTCGGCGCGCCTGAAGGCCTGCGGCGTGCTGATCAACCCCATCAGCGACCGCCAGCTCCGGGTGGTGACCCACTCCGATGTCACACGCCAGGACTGCGAGCGGGCCCTGGAGGGGATCGAGGAAGTCGTGCAGAAGAGCACGCCGGCCGGAGTCTAGCCCTGACAGCCTGTTGCAAAAACCTTCCGTCGCAAATTTGGGTAATTATCAGTCTTCCCATAAGTAGGTGCTATTCGGCTGAGGCTGGAGCGAGAGCCCAAGCCCATGGGATGCCATGAGCGATGTCCTTACTTTCGGGAAGACTGATATATACTTGGCTTACCAAACCTGTGTATAATGTCTGAGGCTCGCAAGAAAGGCGAGCAACGGACATGCCCGAGATCATCTCACCGTCGCTATCTGATCTTCTGATCGACACAGAGAACCCCCGGCTTCCCCGGCCGAACGTCGGCCAGCGCGAGGCATTGCGCGCCCTTGCCGAGCACCAGAAGGGCAAGCTCGTTGCCCTTGCCAAGGACATTGTTGGCTTCGGGATGAATCCGACAGAACTTTCTATTGTAATGCCGTTCCACGATGACCTTCAGCGTTATGTGGTGCTGGAGGGCAATCGCCGCTTAGCCTCACTGAAGGCCCTAGAGAATCCTGAGTGGTTAGTAGGGGCCATGCAGGCTGGCGATGTGGAGGAGATGCGCCGCTTAGGCCGACGGTACCAAGAGAACCCCATCGAATCACTACAGTGTGTCGTTGTCGCCAACAGGGACGAAGCTCGCCACTGGATGGAATTGAGACACACCGGCGGGCAAAACGAAGGCGCTTCGCCGACCGGCACTTCCGCGGCCAGTCCGCGCTGGGCAAGCGGTTTCAAATGGGACGCTGGGGTCCGGAGTTCCCCTGGTACTCGATCGTCGGCGTCATCCGCGAGATCCGCGAGCGCGGCATTGACGTCGACGTCAAACCTGCCGTCTACCTCGTCCACCCGCAATCCGCGCAGGCCTGGCCGGTGCCATCGGCGCTCGTCATCCGGACCGCCGTCGAGCCGCACTCCATCGCCGCCAGCGTGCGACAAGCCATCTGGTCCATCGACAAGGATCAGCCGGTCGCCCGGGTGCGCACGATGCAGGAGGTGATCGACACCGCGCTGGCCGGGCCCCGGCAAAGCTCGCAAATCCTCGGCGGTTTCGCGGGGGTGGCACTCCTGCTGGCTTGCCTCGGCGTCTATGGGGTGCTTTCCTACGCGGTCACGCAGCGTACCAGCGAGATCGGTCTCCGCATGGCTCTCGGCGCCCGGCCGGGCGATGTTGTCGTCATGGTGGCCGCCCGCGGCCTGACGCTGGTGGGCGCCGGGGTCGCCATCGGCGTCGCCGCTTCCCTCGCCTCCGCGCGTCTGATCACCGCGGTCCTGTTCGGGGTGAAGCCGAACGACCCGGCCACTCTGGTCGCGGTCTCACTCACGCTGCTGGCGGTCGCCACGGCTGCTTGCCTGGTTCCCGCCCGACGCGCGGCGCAAGTCGACCCTGCGGTGGCACTGCGCGACGAGTAGCAGGCATCGCTGGCGTCCGGATGGAAGCCATCGGGCCCGCCGCGTGCACGCCAGGACGGGGCTTGGTAGACTGGCGGCTGGCCGCCGGCGGGCGCCTGCTCGGCGGCGCCCGATTTGCGGAATCCTAGTTAAAGTGAGATCCTCCTTCCCCCGCCTCCGCTGGGTCGCTCTGCTATGGCTGGCGGTGTGGACGCCGGCCTATTGGATGGTGTGGGGTCCGGTCAACTTCCTCCACCTGTGCGACATCACGGTGCTGTTGACCTGCGTGGGCCTGTGGCGCTCCAGCTCCCTGTTGCTGTCGAGCCAGGCGGTGGCGTCGATCGTCACCGATCTGCTGTGGTCCCTGGACGTGACCTGGCGCCTGCTGGCCGGCCGGCACCTGCTCGGAGGAACCGAGTACATGTGGGACGCTCGCTATCCTCTGGCCGTCCGGCTGTTGTCGTTGTTTCACGTGGTCTGGCCGGGGCTGCTATTGTGGTCGCTCGGGCGGGTGGGCTACGACCGGCGGGGATGGAAGCTGCAAGCCGCCATCGCGGCCGCGGCGCTGATGGCCGCCCGTTTCACCGCGCCCCAGCTGAATATCAATTATGCCTTCCGGGATCCCCTGTGGGGGCGTTCCCTGGGCCCGGCGTCGGTGCATCTGGCCCTGACCTGGAGCGTGCTGGTCGGGGTGTTCTACTGGCCGACGCACCTGGCGCTGGGCCTCCTCCGGCGGCGCCGGGTGCCTTGCGATTAGCGGAATCCGCTCCCCGTGAAGACGCCTTCCTTCGAGATGGAATTCGACGGCCTATTTCCCGGTTACGTATCTCAGATAGAGGACCCTAGCGATTCACGGCGTGACCGTGATCGGGATCGTGTTCGAGACGTTGTCCTGCGGACGGGAGTCTCCTTCTGTTTCAAACTCAATCCCTATAAAGTAGCGTCCCGCCGCGAGGTCGGCCGGCAGGCGCTGAGAATACGACAACTCCACCGTGCCGGCTTCGATCGTTTCAATCCCCGACCGTAGGACTCGATCGTCGCCGGAGAGCGTGGCGTCAGTGGACAGCTTCAAATTGTACTGGAGCCTTTGGCTCAGGGATCCCGAAGCCCGAATCGTCGCCACCAGATCGATCACCTGGCCGGCCGCCAGGGCGGTGGGGGCAGCCGATTGGAGCGTGACGCTGAGGTCGTAAGGGGGCCGCCGATTGGCGTGTTCGAACGTCAGGACATTTGAGATCACCTGCCCTGATCCGCCGCTCAAGGCCGCTGCAAAGTAATAACGCCCGGAAGGAAGATCCGCCGGCAGACGCGCCGACAGCAGAAATCGCCGCTCCGTGCCGCTGTTCAGCGCAATCGTGCTGCCACTGCGGGTCGTGCGATCCGTAGTCAGAGAGATCGACGGATCAGTCGAAAACACGTACACCCAGTCAAAGCTTCCGGTCGCGTTCTGCGGATTCAGCACTGACACATCCACCCTCAGGGAGTCATCTCGAACCGTGAAATTGGGCGAGAGGGCATGCAGTTGCAAGCGGACGCCGGTGGCAGACGGCGGAGGTGGCGGACCCGCGCTCCGTTGCAGGGGCAGGTTGACCGCCACGCTATCCCGGCTGCCGACCCGAATCACCAGGGAGGTCGTCGGCGTACTCTGTTGCGGACCCGGCACCCGGAACACGATCTGGCCCAAACCGACAAAGTTGGGGGCCAGACCCGCATAGAACAGCTCGGCGGCGGCGCCGCCCACGGTCACCGCGACCGGCAGTCTGGAACTCGTCAGACCCGCCGCCGCCCGGCCCGTCGGGACCGCGGGAGTCACCAGGCCAAGACCCGTCAGGAAGAGGCTCAGGATGTCCCCGGGCGAAGCCGGGCGCCCCGCGTTGACGAGTTGAAAACTGGAGTTGTCCACCACGATCGGCCCGCCTGTCGCAGAATTCAGAAAGACCGCCGGGGCCGCGTCGGCAACGGTCACGGCGCTAGCCGCGCCCCGCACGCCGCTGCGTTCGACCACGATCTGGGCCGGCCCCGGCGCTCGCTCGTAGGGCAACTGAAAATTGATCTGGTTCGGCGAGGCGTAAAACAGCGGCGCCGGCACGCCGTCCACCAGAACTCTGGCATCCTGCAGCCTGGCAGGCAGCGGAACGCTTTGAGCTTGGGCCACGCCATTGGCGAGGTTGGCGCCAAACACGCTGGCGATCATGCCCGGCGCCAGCGTGGCGAGGAAGTTCGCGCCGTTCACCACGCTGCCGGATGCGGTAGCCGGCACGGGGCCCCGGATAGTGCTCAGAGGCACACCCTGTCCCGACAGCGAAACGAGCACCTCGCGCTCGTTGGGGTCATTGGTCTGCAGCCGCAGCTGGCGGCTGTATTCTCCCAGCGCGGGCGGCGTGAACCGGACAGTCAGCGATCCATAGGAGCGGGGCCTCACGGTCAGCGCTGTGGCTCCCCGCAGATCGAAGGCGCCCGGCGCCACCGCCGCGGTCACTTGCAGGTCCGCTCCGCCGGCGTTTTCGATTTGCAGCTCGATGGTGGTGCTCTGACCTGCCGCCGCCTGCAAACGGATCGCTCGCGCGGCCACCTCCACCTTCGGCTCGCTTCCCGAGATGCCTCGCGCGCTCACTTGCACCCGTAACTCGGGTGTCGTCCGGTCATTGCTGGCGATTCGGAACGTCGCCGTCTGGTTGCTCGGCGTCGCGGGTGTGAATCGCACTAGGACGTCCAGGTCCTCGCCGGCGCGAATCGAGCTCGGAGTTCCCGGATAGGTGGCTACGAACGACGGGTTCTCGCTGGTTATCGAACCAATTCGCAACGGCCCGTTCCCGCGGTTGCGCAGCCGGAAGGTCCCTTCGTTCGGTCTTCCGGCGAGAGACCGCCCCAAGTCAATCGGCTGCGTACCAACGGCCTCGATCCGCGGCGTCTGATTGAGCGTAACCGGGCCGACCCGCGCTTCCCCGGTTCGCAGCCCGTCACTGGCCAGAATGCGGAACACCACCGCCGTTCCGCCTTCGATGTGCGACGCGTTGAAGGACAACTGGTTGCCTTCCACATCGACCCCCAGCGGCCGCCAGCTGGCGCCACCGTCGGCGCTGTAGAGCAGGGTGAACGCCAGCCTGTCCCCGTGCCGGTCGCTGGATGTCCAGGTCAGGGTCGTGGGGCCGCCGGTCAACTGCGCTCCCGCCGCCGGGCTGGTGAAAGTCACCACCGGAGTGTTGGCGCTCGCCGTCCTAGCCGCCACTTCGACGCCGTTCCGCAGGATCGCCACCCGCGTCACGTTGGCGGGCGACGCAACTCGGATGGTGAAAAAGCCGTCGGAGAAGGGTTCGATGCTCTCCGAATCGCGGAAGGACGGCTCGACGCAGTGCCGGCTCACAGCCGCCCCGTCGTTGACCTCAACGCAAAAAGTCCCTGTAGCCGGGTAGGTCTCCGGCGCAGCGCTCGAAACCACGCGCAAAACACCTTCCAGGACACCGCCCGAGCCGTCCGCCTTCACCGTGCCGCTGATCACCAATTGCGGCGTCGGCGCGCTCTGGCGCTCA
>Ga0247727_10013509_pt1 | contig 13751 bp, 6 predicted proteins | sample WisWelCaveWW1625_FD_202498 | JGI IMG/M metagenome (GOLD analysis project Ga0247727, IMG submission 202498) | Biofilm microbial communities from Wishing Well Cave, Virginia, United States - WW16-25 | ecosystem: Environmental > Aquatic > Deep subsurface > Groundwater > Cave microbial mat | place... | reverse complement strand
GGTTGCTCTTGTCCTTCAGACGGGTCAGGAAGTAGCCGCGCTCCCGCTCGATGCAGGCGAAGAGCTGGAAGCGGTAGTAGCCCAAGTCGAAGATCAGCAGTCGGTCGCGCACCCACTTGCCGGCGCGAAGTACCGGGCCGTCGTGCACCCGCTCGGACGTGACCTTGACCGACGACGGGCCGGCACCCGTGACGCTGAGGATCACGTGCGCCTTGAGCGCCGCCAGGGTGTGGTTGGTACGACACGCCGGGAAGGCCCCGGCGAGCAGGTCGTGCAGGCGGATGACCGTCGAATCGGTCAGCAGCACGTCGCGAAAAGCCGCCAGCGCGCCCTGCATCGCTCGCGACGGCCCCGCCGTCTTGGTGACCACCTCGCCGAGCACGGCCTTGAGCAAGCGAACCAGCCCCACCGTGAAGCGGTCGTAGAAGGCCGACGGCACCAGCGTCGTGCCGGTGGCCTTCTGGAACGCGCGCCGCAGGCCGGCGATCGTGCGCTCGTTGCCGACGGCGAAGCCCAACACCAAGGTCCAGAACAGCTCGACGATGCCGACCTTGCGTCGTCGCACGACGGCACCCGTCTCCTCGGCGAGATCTTGCAGCCGTCGTCGAGGAACAAGGCGGTTGAGAACCGACCGGATGTCGATAGACTGGTCGTGAGCCACGGGCGTCCTCCTCTCGTGTGGTGTTCGACAACAACACAAGAGCGGATCTCGTGGCTCGTTTCAACTTCTTTCTCCGTCGGAGACGGCCGTCATCCCAACTGTGCTAACCGAACACCGATGGGACATCCAGGTAGCTGCAGGGGACTACCCGGAGTTCTTCACGCGCTACCCGCGATACCACACGTACGCATGGGGCACGCCCGAGGAAATGAACAAGTCAATCAACCTCGCCCGCCAGTACCGGGCGGGGTGACCCGGGCTGCACCCTTCGGAGGTTCCCATGGCTCGCCTATCGCGATCAAGAAGTAAGGCATCCACGCCGGGCGTGTACAGCATCATCGGAACACGCGGCGTCCGCCGTGGCCAGTCGAAGTGCCCCGAGACCAGGGCACCGCGGGTGGCCCAGGCGAATCTCCGGTGCCTCTGATAGCCGGTCGGCGGGGCGCAGCAGGGAGCGGCGAACCGACTGCTGGCGTCAGCGGCGGTGACAACCGCTTGGCGCGCGGCCCGGCTTGTGCGAAAAGTACCCGCTGATGGCTACCAAGCGCGGGAGCCGGGCGCCGGCCGAGGCGAAGACCTACCAGCATCCCGAAGCGAAGAGCCCGATGCGTCCGGAGGTCGGGACGCAGGCGCAGTTCAAGAAGAAGAAGCCGCCCGCGACCTTCCGCTACGACTCTTCGCTCTCGCCGTCGCTGGAATGGGACGGCCAGAACCCGGCGCGCGAGGAGGGCGAGCGGCTGATCCGCGAGATCCTCGACGCCGATTCGCTCGAACAAACGAAGACCGCCGCGGCCAAGCTCAAGGCGCTCTCGCGTCCGTTCCTCGACTGGTCCGGCAAGGCCGAGCGGCTCTCCTTCGACGTGCCGACGTTGCCGCTGTTCGTTCACGAGCGGCTCTCCACGCGCGCGATCCTGGAAACGCTTCGCGAGCACCGCCGCGACAAGCAGGAATCGCTGTTCGACCTCTTCTCCGACCCGCAGCACCCGATCAAGGACCAGGTGCTCCGCGCCTACGAGTACCAGGACGACTGGGTGAACCGCCTCATCCTCGGCGACGCGCTGGTCGCGATGAACTCGCTGCTCCGTTACGAGGCGCTGGGCGGCCAGGTCCAGATGATCTACATGGACCCGCCCTACGGCGTGAAGTTCGGCTCGAACTTCCAGCCGTTCGTCCGCAAGCGCGACGTCTCGCACGGCGACGACGAGGACCTCACCCGCGAGCCCGAGATGGTGCAGGCCTACCGCGACACCTGGGAACTCGGCCTCCACTCCTACCTCACCTACCTCCGCGACCGCCTCCTCCTCTCCCGCGACCTCCTCTCCCCCTCCGGCAGCATCTTCGTCCAAATCAGCGACGAAAACCTCCACCACGTCCGCGAGCTCATGGACGAGGTCTTCGGCCCGGAGAACTTCGTGGTCGTCATTTGCTACCGCCGACTGGGCATGATGGTCGGCGAGCTTCTTCAGTCGTCGGCGCACTATCTTCTCTGGTACGCGAAGGACAAGGAGCGGCTGAAGGCCAGGTTTCACAAGCTGTTCGTGCCTCAAGTGGCCGGCGTTGGCACGGGCGACCATTACACGCAGTTCGATGAAGAGCAGAGTGGCCGACGCCGCGCGTATCAGCTCGTGAGTCTCGCCACGGGGGGCTTCCGGGAGAACACGACCATCCCATATGAGTTCGACGGCCGCGTCTACCATCCCGGGGCCAACAAATGCTGGCGCACGACGAAAGAAGGACTCGATCGGCTTGCCGCAGGTTCCAGGATCGTGAAGGCCGGGAGCACGCTTCGCTACAAGCAGTACCTCGACGACTTTCCGTACACCGAGGTGACGACGATCTGGGAGAATGCCGCCAGGGATCCCGAGAACTTCTACGTCGTCCAGACACCGTCCAACATCATCGAGCGATGCCTTCTGATGACGACGGACCCGGGGGATCTGGTGCTCGATCCGACGTGTGGGTCGGGGACGACAGCGTTTGTGGCGGAGCAGTGGGGGAGGCGGTGGATTACGGTGGACGTGAGTCGGGTGCCGTTGGCGTTGGCGAGGCAGAGGCTGCTCACGGCGACGTTTCCTTGGTACGAGCTGCGTGAGGAAGCGAGTGGGCCCGGAGGCGGGTTCGTCTACAAGCGGAAGCAGAACAGCAAGGGTGAGGATGTGGGCGGGATCGTGCCCCACGTGACGTTGAAGTCGATCGCCAACGACGAGCCGCCTGCGGAGGAGGTGCTGGTCGATCGGCCGGAGGAGGACCGGCGGATCACCCGCGTTACGGGGCCGTTCGTGCTCGAGGCGACCATCCCGACGCCGGTGGACTGGGAGGGCGATGGGGTCGAGGACAGCGGGGCGGGAGATACGCACGGGGCGTTTGTCGATCGGATGATCGAAGTGCTGCGCAAGAGCCCGGTGTTGAGGATCGAAGGGAATCGTTCGATATCGCTCAAGAACGTCCGGCCCCCCGCCAAGACCCTGTCGCTCTCGGCCGAAGCGGTGATCGAAGAAAAGCCGGTCGCGATGGTGTTCGGGCCCGAAAACGGCGCGGTGAGCGAGAAGCTGGTGTACGAGGCGGCGAAGGAAGCGCACGCCAAGGGCTACTCGCACCTCTACGTCGTCGGCTTCGCGATCCAGCCGCACGCCAGAGAACTCGTGGAGAGCTGCGAGGCCGTGGCGGGGGTTCCGGCGACCTACATCCAGGCGACGCCGGATCTCTTGATGGGTGATCTTTTGAAGAACATGCGATCGAGCCAGATCTTCTCGGTGTGCGGGTTGCCGGAGATCGACGTGTGGTCGGAAGGATCCAAGAGGAAGGGCGAGCCCCCCAAGTACCAGGTCAAGCTTCATGGCATCGACGTGTTCGATCCCATCACGATGAAGAGCGATTCGCGGGAAGGCAACGACGTTCCCGCCTGGTTCCTCGACACCGACTACAACGGCCTTTGCTTCAAGGTCTGCCAGGCGTTCTTCCCGCGAACCAGCGCGTGGGAGAGCCTGAAGCGGCACCTCCGGGGCGAGTTCGAGGACAGCGTGTGGGAGCACCTGTCGGGCGACACCAGCGCGTTGTTCGAGGCCGGCGAGCACCGCCGTGTCGCCGTCAAGGTCATCGACGACCGCGGCAACGAGCTGCTGGTCGTCAAGGACCTCCCAGGAGCCAAACGTTGATCCGGCGCGTGATCATCCGGCGCTTCAAGCGCTTCGACGAAGTCACCTTCGATCTGCCGGGGCACGTCGTGCTCGCGGGTCCTAACAACGCTGGGAAGACGACGGTGCTCCAGGCGATTGCGGCGTGGAAGCTGGCGGTGTCGCGCTGGCAGCAGCTCAACGACTTTCGGAAGTATGGGAATCGCTCGGGAACATCGACCTATCACCAGGCGCCGATTTCGCGGCCGACGTTTTACGCTGTGCCGTTGCGCGTCTTCGATCTGCTATGGCGTGGGCGCCACGATGCAAGTCCCATCGAGATCGATGTGCACTTGGGCGACGGCCGCCGCGTCGCGATGGAGTTGGAACGGAGCAGCACGGAGCAGATCTACGTTCGTCCGGCGGCAAGTACGGATCCGGCCGCGGCCCGGGACGTGAAGCTGGACGTTGTCTTCGTCCCGGCGATGACTGGCCTCGGGACAGCCGAGCCCGTCTATCAGTCTCCCAAGATCGACCAGCTTCTCGGTCAGGGGAAGCCGGGCGAAGTACTCCGAAACCTGCTCGTGGAAGCCCATCGCGATGACCTCGCGTGGGCCAAGCTGACAGAGTCTATCCAGCGGCTGTTCCGGTGTGAGCTCGTGCCTCCTGACGCGACTGGGGCGGACATCGTTGCAGACTACCGCCCATCGCCTGGCGGGCCACAGTTTGACATCGCGAGCGCGGGGGCGGGCTTCCAGCAAATCCTGATGTTGCTCACCTTTCTCCACACGCGGCCGGCGTCGGTCTTGTTGCTCGACGAGCCGGATGCGCACCTCCACATGATCCTGCAGGACTCCATCTACGGCGAGCTTCGCGCAGTGGCCGCGGGCAGCGGGTCGCAACTCATCATGGCGACGCACTCGGAAGCTATCATCGATTCCGCCGAGCCGCGCGAGATCTGCATCATGCTCGACCGCCCCCGGCCTCTTCGCGATGAGATGGAGCGCGAGCGGTTCAAGGAGGCGCTCGCTGCCCTGTCCCACACCCAGATTATGAAAGCCATGGAGCGGCCGGCGGTCCTCTATCTCGAGGACTTCACGGATCGGGACATTCTGCGCGAGTGGGCCCGCGTGCTCGGGCACCCGGCCCACGAGACGCTGACGGGCGACCTTTTCTGGGAGCGCAGCTCTGGCCATGGCGATACCGGCAAGCACTTCCAGTTGCTACGGCTGGTTCGGGACGAGTTGCGCGGGCTGGAAATCCTCGACCGCGACGCGAAGCTGCACCTGCCTGCGGTCCAGGACGCAGGCGGGCTCTCGCGCATCCGCTGGAGTCGTTACGAGATCGAGAGCTACCTCGTCCATCCAGCCGCGATCAAGCGGTTTATCAAGCAGAAGGTGGGCGAGGCGGCCGCCGCCGAACACGTTCGAGAGGCCGAAGCGTACATGGATCGGGAGCTGCCGCGCGGCGTCGTGGACGATCCCCTAGGCGACCACGCGTACCTCAATTCCGCCAAGGCAAGCCGGGACATCCTCCCCGGGATACTACAGGCGGCGGGGCTTCCGGAGGTCCAGAAACCGTCCTTCTACGAGATTGCCGCTGGCATGCTCCCCGAGGAGATCCACCCCGAGGTGCGCGAGAAGCTCGACGCGATCCAGAGGGCCTTCGGCCTGTCGACGCCATGAGGGACTACCAGGTCCCCGATCCGATCCTCAACTCGCCCTACGAGGAGCCGCGCGAGCACTGGTGGATCCGCGAGGGCGAGCCGGCGGAGCGGCGGCCGGGTCGCCGGCCGGCGATGTACTACTACCGGGACCCCAAGGTTCGCCTGGCCAACGAGCGCGACGACGTCGGCCTCGCCATCGAGCTAAAGCTAGTCAACCGGATCCGCGAGCGCGTGAAGGCGTGGCGGGAGGAGGGCTGGCCCGGTGTGACTCGCACGACGCTGGAGCTGCTTCGTGGCTGGCGGCGCGAGGGGCGCGAGCATCGTCTCTTTTTCGCGCAGCTCGAGGCGGCCGAGACGATCATCTTCCTGGTCGAGGCGCGCGCCGACCTCCGGCAGGGCATCGACATCAAGCGAGACGAGCCCGGCGAGCAGAAGGCGGGCGACGGCTACCGAGGCTTTGTTCGCTACGCCTGCAAGATGGCGACCGGCACGGGAAAGACCACGGTCATGGGCATGCTCGCGGCGTGGAACATCCTGAACAAGGTCAACGACCGCGGCGACGCACGTTTTTCCGACGTGGTCCTCGTGGTCTGCCCGAACGTCACCATCCGCCGGCGCCTGGCCGAGCTGGATCCGGCGCTGGGGGAGGCGAGCCTGTACGTCAAGCGCGACCTCGTCCCCTGGCACCTGATGCCCTTCCTCACTCGAGGCCGCGTCCTGGTCACGAACTGGCACGCCTTCGAGCTTCAGGGAGTCGACGCGGGCGGCGTCGCGGCCAAGGTCGTCCGGGCCGGCGTTCCCCTGCGCCGCAAGGAGACCATCGTCATCGGACCGAAGACGACCACCGCGCGCGGCTCCCGCTACATGACCGAACAAGCCCTCACCGCGCTTGTTGCCCGGGACCGGCTACGCGTGCTCGACGAGGAACGCGACGCGGCCGGCGGCCTGAAGAAGGTCCTCGTGGAGAGCACAACCTACGTGGAAAGCGATGCCGCGTTCGTGAATCGCGTGCTGGGCCGCGAGGTCGGCGACAAGCGGAACATCCTGGTCATGAACGACGAGGCGCACCACGCCTACCGCATCAGGCGGGAGAAGCCCGAGGAAGATGAAGAAGAGGAAGAGGACGCCGACGAGTTCTTCAAGGAGGCGACCGTCTGGATCGACGGGCTCGACCGCATCCACGGCACGCACCAGCGGATCGGACTGTGCGTGGATCTCTCGGCGACCCCCTACTACCTCGGGCGCGTGGGCCAGGAGACGAATCGGCCGTTCCCCTGGGTCGTGAGCGATTTCGGCCTGATCGAGGCGATCGAATCGGGCTTGGTGAAGATCCCGCAGCTCCCCGTACGTGACTCGACGGGCGCTGCGGTCGCCGGTTACCTCAACATCTGGGACTGGATCCTGCCGCAGCTCACGCCGGCGGAGCGCGGCGGAAAGCGCGCGAGTCCGAAACCGGAGGCGATCCTGAAGTACGCGCAGACGCCGATCGCCATGCTGGGCGGCATGTGGGAGGAGGAGCGTCTGCGCTGGGAGGCGACGAGCTCCGATGCTCGCCCGCCGGTGTTCATCATCGTCTGCAAGAACACGCAGATCGCCAAGGTCATGTACGACTGGCTCGCCGAGGGCCGCCCGCCCGCCGGCGTCGCGCCATCCCGGCTCGATGGGTTTAGCAATCGGGACGGACGCGTGAACACCATCAGGGTCGATACCAAGGTCGTGCACGAGACCGACACCGGGGAGGCGAAGAGCGACGAGGTGGCATGGATGCGCATGACGCTCGACACCGTCGGCAAGGTTCGCTGGCCGGAGGATTCGCAGGGACGCCCCATGTACCCGGAGGGCTTCGAAGCGCTGGCCAAGAAGCTCGGCCGCCCTGTCGATCCGCCCGGCCGCGACGTGCGCTGCATCGTCAGCGTGGGGATGCTGACCGAGGGGTGGGACTGCACGACCGTCACGCACATCGTCGGGCTGAGGCCGTTCATGTCGCAGCTTCTCTGCGAGCAGGTGGTCGGACGAGCGCTCCGCCGCGTGAGCTACGACCCCGGACCGGACGGGCGGCTCTCGGAGGAAGTCGCGCAGGTCTTCGGCGTCCCGTTCCAGATCGCCCCCTTCAAGGCGCAGAAGCAGGCGGCGCCGCGGGAGACGCCCAAGCGCAACCACGTGCACGCGATTCCGTCGCGGGCGCCGTATCGGATCGAGTACCCGCGCGTGGAGGGCTACACGCAGGCCATCCACAACCGCATCAAGGTCGATTGGTCGAGCGTTCCGGAACTCCCGCTCGACCCGACTCGGATCCCACCCGAGGTTCAGATGAAGGTCGGCTTGCCCAGCAACCAGGGTCGGCCGTCGCTGCTCGGTCCGGGAAAGGTGACGGAGGTATCTCTGGAGGCCTTCCGAAAGGGACACCGGCTGCAGGCGCTCATCTTCGAGCTGGCCGAGGCACTCGCGCGCCACCAAGGCGACCTGGCCGGTAGCCACGCACCCATGCACGTGCTCTTTCCCCAGCTGTTTCGAATCGTAGAGACCTACGTTCATGAGAAGGTCGTCGTGCCGTCCTCCAACGATCGGCGCGATGCGTTCCTTTCGCCGTACTACGGCTGGCTGTTCGAGCGCCTCGCGGAGGCGATTCGCCCGGACATCGCCGCGGGGGAAGTGCCGGAGGTCCCCCGCTATGAGTCGAGTCGCGGCCCGGGCTCGACGGACGACATCGACTTCTGGACGCTGCGCGACGTGCGCGAGGTCCGCAAGAGCCACGTCAACTACGTGGTCGCCGACACGCAGAAGTGGGAGCAGCAGGCGGCCTACATCCTGGATCGGAACGAACGTGTGCACGCGTTCGTAAAGAACGCCGGCCTTGGTTTCGCGATACCGTACCTCGACAACGGCGAGCCCCACGACTACCAGCCGGACTTCATCGTGCAGTTGCACCCCGACCTTCACCTGATCCTGGAGACCAAGGGCTACGACCCCAAGGCCGACGTCAAGCGCGCCGCCGCGGAACGCTGGACAGCGGCTCTGAACGCCGACGGGCGACACGGGACATGGAGATACGGGCTCGCGCGGAGTGTCGCGGAGATCGATGGCATCGTCTCGCGAGCGGCGACGGGTTCGTGAGCATCGGTCTTTCTCGCCGTGGCGGCGCGCGATCGGCGCGGACAACCTCCGCTTGGCGTCGCCCGAGCGACGCCCGAGCGCGGGTCTTCCGGGTCAGAGCAGCGCGTCGGCGATGCGCAGGCGGTAGCTCTCGACCTCGTCGTCGTCGTCGTAGCGCTGGCGGGGCCAGAAGAAGCCGCGCAGCCCGTCTCCGTTGCGCCTCGGCACGACGTGCACGTGCAGGTGCGGGACGCTCTGGCTCACGCGGTTGTTGACGGCCACGAAGCTGCCGTCGGCTCCCAGCCCGCGCTCCACGGCGTCTGCCAGCCGCCGGGCCAAATCGAACACGGCCGCCACGTCGGCCGCCGGCGCGTCTGCCAGCGTGGCCCAGTGCGCGCGAGGCACGACGAGCACGTGTCCCTTGAACAGCGGGCGCGAGTCGAGGAACGCCACGCAGCGCTCGCCGTCGTGGATCCGCGCGGCGGGCAGCGTCCCGTCGGCGATCGTGCAGAATGGGCAACCTGCGGGCACGTTCTCAGTCCCAGGGATCGCCGACGTAGAGATCGCCGAGCGGTTCCTCTCCGGGGGTGACCAGGTATTTGTCGAAGTCCCGCACGCCTCGCTCTCGGAGGAGATCCTCGTCGATCAGCGCGCGCCCGGAGAGCGCGAGGTCGTCAGTCGACAGGATCTCGTACGCAGCATCCGCCACGATCTCCGGCGTGCGCGCGCGCCTCATTCCCTCGGCGCCCATCAGCATGTCGACGGCGGCGGTGGCGATGAGCGTGCGCGGCCACAGCGTCGACACCGAGATGCTCCGTTCGCGCAGACTCTCGGCGAGGCCCATGGACAAGAGCGTCATGCCGTATTTCGACAGCGTGTAGGCTTCGCGATCGCGGATCCAGCGGGCGTCGGGCGAGAGCGGCGGCGACAGCGACAGGATGTGCGCCCGTGACGAGCGCTCGAGATGCGGCAGGCAGACCTTCGCGCACAGGAACACCGAGCGCGCGTTGACACCCATCATGAGGTCGAATGTCTTCATGGGCGTGTCCGCCAAGCCCAGAAGCGAGACCGCGCCGGCGTTGTTCACCAGGGCGTCGATGCCGCCGAATGCCGCCACGGCCGCATCGACGGCGCGGCGCACGTCGTCCTCGATGCGTACGTCGGTGCAAACCGCCAGGGCGCGGCCACCCGCCGCTTCGACCTCCGCGGCGACGGTGTGGATCGTTCCCGGCAGCTTGGGGTGCGGCGCGCTCGTCTTGGCGGCAAGCACGACGTTGGCGCCGTCCTTGGCGCACCGTAGCGCGATCGCACGCCCGATACCGCGCGACGCCCCGGTGATGAAGACAGTCTTGTTGGCGAGTTTCATTCAGCAGTTCGCGTACAGGACCTTGGCTCTGAAGGCCCAGGCGTTGAGCGCTCGCAGAAACGTCGTTTCCATATCTCCGAATATGCCCCAATTGGTTGCGCCGATCAGCTCGGAAACGCGGTCGAAGCATCTCCTGAAATCGGGTGCGATTCCCACTTGTTGCGCCGTTCGGAATCGTTGACGTCCGGGGCCGTGCAAAGGTAGGTTGTGCGGCCGGACATGGCTGCCGAACCCCAGATCCTGCCGATCAGCATCGAGGACGAGATGCGCACCTCGTTCATCGACTACGCGATGAGCGTGATCATCTCGCGCGCCATCCCCGACGTGCGCGACGGTCTCAAGCCGGTCCACCGGCGCATCTTGTACGCCATGCTGCGCGAGGGACTCTTGCACAACCGCGCGTACAGCAAGTGCGCCGGCATCGTCGGCGAGGTGCTCAAGAAGTACCACCCGCACGGCGACGCCGCAGTCTACGACGCGGCGGTCCGCATGGCGCAGCCCTGGAACATGCGTTATCTCTTGGTCGACGGGCAGGGCAACTTCGGCTCGGTCGACGGCGACCCGCCGGCGGCGTACCGCTACACCGAGGCCCGGCTAACCAAGCTTGCCGAGGAGCTGCTCTGGGACATCGACAAGGAGACGGTCGACTTCCAGCCGAACTTCGACGGCAAGGAGGTCGAGCCGTTGGTGCTCCCGTCGCGCATCCCCAACCTGTTGGTCAACGGCTCCACGGGGATCGCGGTCGGCATGGCCACGAACATCCCGCCGCACAACCTGCGCGAGACCGTGCGCGCCGCGATCGCCCTCGCGCGCAACCCCGACCTTACGCTGGCGCAGCTCCTCGAGATCGTCCCCGGCCCGGACTTCCCGACCGGCGCCTTCATCCTCGGGCGCGCCGGCATCCACGCGGCGTACGCCACCGGACGCGGCCAGATCATCATGCGCGCGCGCACCGTGCGGGAGGAGCTCAAGGGTGGCCGCGAGGCCATCGTGGTCACGGAGATCCCTTACCAGGTCAACAAAGCGCGCACCGTCGAGAAGATCGCCGAGCTGGTGCGGGAGAAGCGCCTCGAGGGCATCTCGGATCTGCGCGACGAATCCGACCGCGACGGCATGCGCGTGGTGATCGAACTCAAGAAGGACGCGGTCCCGGAGGTCGTGCTGAACCAGCTCTACAAGTTGACGCCGCTCCAGGAGACCTTCGGCGTGATCAACCTGGCGATCGCCGATGGGCGCCCCGTGCTGCTCACCCTCAAGGAGGCGCTCAGGCGGTTCATCGAGCACCGCCGCGTGGTGGTGACGCGACGATGCGCGTTCGAGCTGCGCGAGGCCGAGAAGCGCTACCACCTCCTGGAGGGCTACCGCATCGCGCTCGATCGGCTCGACGCCGTGATCGCGCTGATCCGGCGCGCGCGCGACGCCGCCGAGGCCCGGGACGGGCTGATCACGTCGTTCGGGCTGAGCGAGATCCAGGCGCAGGCGATCCTGGACATGAGGCTCTCCAGGCTCACCGCGTTGGAGTCCGACAAGATCAACGCCGAGCTCGAGGAGACGGCGCGCCTCATCCAGTCCCTCAAGGACCTGCTGGAGGACGAGGAGAAGGTGCTGGACGTCGTGGTGCACGAGATGGAGGCGATCGAGCAGGAGTACGGCGACGAGCGGCGTACCGAGATTCTCGAGGAGGCCGGCGACATCTCGGTCGAGGACATGATCGCCGACGAGGACATGGTCGTCGCGGTCACGCACTCGGGCTACATCAAGCGCAACCCGGTCTCGCTCTACCGCGCGCAGCGGCGGGGGGGGCGCGGCGTGGCGGGCATGGAGACGCGCGAGGAGGACTTCGTCTCGCATATCTTCGTGGCCTCGACGCACAGCCACATCCTCATGTTCACCAACACCGGCCGCGCCTACGTCAAGAAGGTCTACGAGGTGCCGCAGGCGGGGCGTGCCGCACGCGGCAAGGCGCTTGCCAACCTGCTCGATCTGCGCGAGGGGGAACGAGTCGTCCAGATGCTCCCGGTCCGCGAGTTCCTCGAAGGGAAATTCGTGCTGATGGCCACGCGCCAGGGCGTGGTGAAGAAGACCGATCTGATGGAGTTCGGCGCCATCCGCGCCACCGGCATCATCGCGATCCAGATCGACGAGGGCGACCAGCTGATCGACGCGCAGCTCACCGACGGGACGCGGCAGGTGCTGCTGCCGACGCGCGGCGGCATGGCGGTCCGCTTCCCCGAAGACCAGGTGCGCCCCATGGGCCGGACCGCGCGCGGCGTCATCGGCATACGCCTCGAGCAAGGCGACCAGGTCGTGGGCATGGCCATCCTCGACGCCGAGTCCAAGGCCAGCATCCTGACGGTCTGCGAGCAGGGGTTCGGCAAGCGCACCGACGCGTCCGAGTACCGGGTGCAGAACCGCGGCGGCGTGGGCATCATCACCATCAAGACCACCGACCGCAACGGACCGGTGGTGGGCTGCCGCATCGTCGAGGATTCCGACCACCTGATGACGATTACCGACGGCGGGAAGATCATCCGCATGCCCGTCGCGGGGATCTCGATCATCGGACGAAACACCCAGGGCGTGCGGCTGGTGCGCCTCGAGGAGAACGAGAAGCTGGCGGCTGTCGAGCGCCTGGCGGAGGCCGAGGACGACACCGACGGCCAGCCCACCAACGGCGCGCCCGTCGGCACCGACGATGGATCCGGAGAGCCGCCGCCTTCTTGATCGCGCGCTGCGGGTCATCCCCGGAGGCGTGAACTCGCCCGTCCGCGCCTTCCGCGCCGTCGGAGGCGAGCCGATCTTCGTCCGGCGAGGAGTCGGCGCGCGCATTGAGGGTGCCGATGGCAAAGAGTACATCGACCTCGTCATGTCCTGGGGTCCGCTGATCCTCGGTCACGCGCACCCCGAGGTGATCGAGGCCATCGTCGCGACGGCACGCGACGGCACGACGTTCGGCGCCCCCACGCAGCGCGAGGTCGAACTCGCCGAAGAGCTGGTCCGCGCGATTCCCGGCGTCGAGAGCGCGCGTCTGGTCTGCTCGGGCACCGAGGCGGCGATGGCCGCCGTCCGCGTCGCCCGCGGCGCGACGGGGCGATCGGTGATCGTGAAGGCGGACGGCGGGTATCACGGCCACGCCGACGCGCTGCTGGTCAAGGCCGGTTCCGGCGTCGCCACGCTGGCGCTGCCCGACTCGGCCGGCGTGCCCGAGTCGACCGCGCGAGACACGATCGTCGTGCCCTACAACGACCTCGGCGCCGTGGAAGAGGCGCTCGCGCGACACTCTGTCGCCGCGGTCATCATCGAGCCGATCGCCGGGAACATGGGCGTGGTGCCGCCGCGCGAGGGCTACCTCGATGGTCTGCGCGCCGCCGCCACGCGCTCGGGCGCGCTGCTCATCTTCGACGAGGTGATCTCCGGATTCCGGGTGCGCTACGGGTCCTGCACCGACGTGCGGGCGGACCTGTATTGCCTGGGTAAGATCCTCGGCGGCGGCCTTCCCCTGGCCGCGTACGGCGGCCGAGCCGACGTGATGGACCTCGTCGCGCCGGTCGGACCCGTGTACCAGGCCGGGACGCTCGCCGGAAACCCGCTCGCCGTGGCGGCCGGCCTCGCCACGCTCGCCGTCTTGCGCCGCGAAAAGCCGTACGCGCGGCTCGACGCGCTCGGCAAGCGCCTGGCCGAGGGCATCGGCGGCAACGTCAACCGGGCCGGGTCGCTCTTGACGCGCTTCTTCTGCGAGACGCCGGTCACCGACTACGCCTCGGCCAAAGCCGCCGACACGGCTGCCTTCGCCCGCTGGCACCGCGGCCTGCTCGAGCGCGGCATCTACTGGCCGCCATCACAATTCGAAGC
>Ga0247727_10013508_pt1 | contig 13751 bp, 13 predicted proteins | sample WisWelCaveWW1625_FD_202498 | JGI IMG/M metagenome (GOLD analysis project Ga0247727, IMG submission 202498) | Biofilm microbial communities from Wishing Well Cave, Virginia, United States - WW16-25 | ecosystem: Environmental > Aquatic > Deep subsurface > Groundwater > Cave microbial mat | place... | reverse complement strand
GATTTCCGGTCTTCCCGCCGGCGCGACCGTGCGCGTGCGCATCATCGCGGTGAACGGCGAAAACAACCCCAGCCCGCCCAGCGACGTGGCCGAAATCGTGGTGCCGGTAGCGCTGCCGTAGAAGCGGATTACTAACACTCGGCAGCAACTGTTCGTTTCGATGGAACGCAACATGCAATGCGCGGTCGGATTCTGCGGTCACTGCCAGTTCGGGCCGAGCTTCGTGTGTCGTGACGACGCCGACGTGGCCGCGCCACGACGTGTCGGCATGGTCCACCGTCACGAGCGCCTGCACGTCGAATCGGCCGCGCCACTGTTCGATCTGTTTTGCGTATAGCAGTTCGGCCGGCGTGCGTGCGCCGTAGAGCAGCACGACGCGGCCGTAATTGTCGCGGTGTTTTAGCATGTGATTGATCGCCGGCCGCAGCGGTGCCAGGCCAATTCCGCCGGTCACGATCACGACGTCGTGCCCCTTGGCCGCGTCCATCGGCCACGAACTTCCAAACGGCCCACGCACGCCCACAGAATCGCCCCGGCGCAGCTTGGCCATCGAATTCGTGACCGCACCTACGGCCCGAATGGTATGAACCAGTCCGCCGGTCGCCGCCGGATCGCCGCTGATCGAAATCGGCACTTCGCCGACTCCGAAAACATAAAGCATGTTGAACTGTCCGGGAAGAAACGAGCGCGTGACGAGTGGCGGTTGTCGCGCATCAGGCACGTCTAGTGTGAGAGTGAATGTGTCGTGCGTCTCGCGCAGGTTCCGGCGAACGCGAACGACCGCCGGCACCATCGGGGCACGGTGCGTGGCGCGGGGCGCGGCGCATTCAACGGGAGGAGTCTGCGTCGGCGTCATACGAGTCACTCGTCACTTGTAGATGTCCAGAAGTTGCAGCCGGGTCGCTGCAAGGCGGCTGGAGACGACAGCCACGAGCCGTTTGAGCAGTTGGTAGCCGAGTTCGTGATCCTGTTCGCACTTGTCGCGCAACGACCCTGCATCGAGCGCGAGGGCCGTGACCGAATCAACGGCCCGTGCGTCGAACTGCCAGCGGTGCGGCGGCACGAGCCACGACCAGCCGACCGGCTCGCCGGGCCCAACCGTTTGAATGCGGATCTGTCCGCGATTCGGCGTGTGAATCTCGATCGCGACGCGGCCGGTTTGAAGCAAGTAGAAGGCGTTCGCCGGCTCGCCTTCACGTCCGAGCAGTTCGCCGGCCGGCGCGGTCACGCTCTTTGTACACGCGGCGAGCACGGCGACTTGCGTTTCGTTTAGACCGCGCAGAAATGTGTGGCTCGCGAGCGCGGCTCGCGTCGCTTGCTCGGTCATGACACGGTCTCCTTGCGCTGGCCGTCCGCCGCACGGATCGCGGAGATCTCTTCGGTCACGTCGATGCCGACTGGGCACCACGTGATGCAGCGGCCACAGCCGACGCAGCCGGACACGTCGAACTGGTCGAACCACGACGCGAACTTGTGCGTGAGCCATTGCCGATATCGGCCGCGAATCGTTTGCCGAAAATTGCCGCCGTGCACGGCGGCGAATTCAGGGTTGAAGCAACTGTCCCATTGCCGCACGCGCTCGGCGTGCTCCAGACTGAGATCGGTCACGTCCGAAACGCTCGAACAAAAACAGGTCGGGCAAACGAGCGTGCAATTCGTGCAAGCGAGGCAGCGGTTGCCCACGTCGTCCCAGCGCGGGTGCTCCTGATTGCGGTGCAATAAGTTTCGAATTTCGGTCACATCCACCGTGCGGCCCATCGACTGGGCGGCCTGTTCGACGCGCCGTCGCGCCTCAGCGACTCGTTCGGCCGGCGCATCCGTCAGTTCCAGGCGGCTCACGACCGAATTGCCCGCCGCGCTACCCGCACGGACGACGAATGCGTCGTCGAGTTCGGTCAGCGCCAGGTCGAACGTCGTTTCGTTCGTCGCGGTCACGGCCGGCCCGGTGCCCATTGAGGTGCAGAAGCAGGTGCCGCCGGGAAACTCGCACTCCACGGCCACAAGAAACAGTCGCTCGCGTGCCCGCGCGTAATGCGGGTCTGTGAATCGTCCGTCGCGGCCGATGAACACGCGATCTTGCACGGCGATCGCGTGCAACTCGCACGACCGCACTCCAAGCAGTGCGCGGCGCGGCGGGTCCGGCTCGCATTCATCCACCGTGAATCCGCCGTCGGCGCGCCGCGCCTGCCAGAGGCGCAGCGTTGGCGGGAAGAGGTATTTCTTCCACGAGTGCGGGCCGACTGCGAAGCCAAAGTACGCGTCGTCGCCGCGGCGCTCGAGTCGATACGAGCCGGGTGCCTGCCGCTCCGTCCAGCCGACCGGCAATTCTTGGCTCGAGCGAATCGGCCCGTACACAATCGCCGCTTGTTCGATGCGCGGGCCGATCACCTCGAAGCCGTCGCGAGCCAACAGCCCGATCAGGTCATCAAGGCGTGCCTTGGGCAGCAGCCGGCAGTTTCCGTCGTGCGAGCCAGTCACGTTCGGCGCGAGTCCAAGTGGTCTTCGGTCGATGATTCGCCGCAATCGCAGCCCGCATGTTACAAACTGCTCGGTGGCGAGCAAGCACCACGCGGCTCACGGCGCTCGGCACGCGTCCGCTGTCACGGACTGTCGCGGTTGGCTGGCGCGCAGGATGGCCGCGAGCACATCCGTCGTCGTGACGATTCCCTTCGGTCGCCGGGCGCTGTCGAGTACGACGACGCGATGAACATGGGCGTCTACCATGTCGCGAATTACGTCGCCCAGCGGCGTGTCGTCGCTGACGCCCACCACGTCGCGCGTCATAAACTCGACGACGCTCTCCGCTAGCCGCGGCTGGATGTCGGCGCGTACGCGGCCGGCTTCGTGCCACCACGAGCCGCCGGGGTCCCACTTGTCGAAATAGTGCGGGCGGCGCACGGCGATCGCCGCCGGAGCTTCGGCTCGCTTTACCTCGAAATGAAGCACGTCGGTCGCAGACAGTACACCCACGCAGGCTCCGTGCTCATCGACCACCGGCGCGCCCGAAATCTGTTCGCGGAGAAAGAGATTGACCGCGTCGGCCAGTCGGTCTCGCGGATTCAAACAGACGACAGTTGCCGTCATGACGTCGCGAGCTGTGTTGGAGTGCAGCCACTCGTTGATGGTTTCCATGTTTCATTCCCTAAAGTAGTCCACGAAACGTGTCGGTCTAGAACTCGTCATTGAAAATGGCGTGCCGCCGTGGTTGGTTCATTAGATTCGCGCGGTCCAGAAGACGCTGGTCGGGCGATTGGTGCGTCAATGCCACTCGGATCAGGTCGGATTCGCAATTAGCGCGGTGCCCGTTGTGTCGCGACCGTGTGACAAAAGGTGACATCGAGTGTGCGGATTGGCGCGCCGCGCCGCGATGCGCGATGAACTGATTACGCCGAGTTTGGTGCCACGCCACGTTATCGTTGTTTTCGAGTCGCCGATGCGGTTCCGGTTGTTGGCGTCCTGTTTGCGGAGTGGCGCGGCGGCCGACTTTGCGGCTTTCTCGCGCAGCGGCCCGACACGTGCATTTGTGCAATACTCCGAGCGCCAATTCATTCCTTGGAGATCGCCGATGTCGATCCTGCGCTATGACCCGACCAGCAACGACTGGGTGATCTTCGCTCCGTCACGGACGCGGCGGCCGTACGAATTGAAGAAGACCGACTCTCCCGGCGCGGATTCGCGCCTCGCGGAGCGGTCGTGCCCGTTCTGTCCCGGCAACGAGCACCTGACTCCACCCGAAGTTTTCGCGATGCGCGATCACTCGACGCCGAACGCGGCTGGCTGGCGAGTCCGCGTGATTCCGAACAAGTTCCCGGCACTGACGATCGAAGAGGAGACCCATCGAACCGACGACGGCCCGATCTTTCGTCACATGGGCGGCTGCGGCGCGCACGAAGTAATCATCGAATCACCGAGACACAACACCATGCTCGCGGAACAGCCGGTCGAGCAGATTGACGCGGTGCTGCGCACGATGCAGCTTCGCTTCAACGATCTGATGCGCGACACGCGATTTCAGACGATCGTACTTTTCAAGAATCACGGTGAAGCGGCCGGCACGTCGCTACAGCACCCGCACTGCCAACTCATCGCCACGCCGGTTGTGCCGCAGCTCTTGCGGCTGAAGCACCGGATCGCCACCGACTACTTCGATCAGACCGGCCGCTGCCTTTACTGCGTGTTGCTGCACGAAGAACTCGCGGCCGGCACGCGGATCGTTGCCGAGAACGACCGGTACGCCGCATTCGCCCCGTACGCCTCGCACGTGCCATTCGAAATCTGGATTCTGCCGAGGACGCATCGGGCATCGTTCGGCTTAGTCGAGCCGGCTCACCTGCGGCCGCTTGCCGAGCTGCTCAAGACGGTGCTGCTCAAGCTGCACGCTGGTCTGGAGAATCCTGCGTTCAACCTGACGGTTCACACGGCGCCGCGCGGCGACGAAGACAAGGAGTACTTTCTCTGGCACTTGCAAATCATGCCGCGGCTCACGACTCCGGCCGGCTTCGAGCTGGGCAGCGGCATGTCCATCAACACGGTACTGCCTGAAGACGCCGCGTCATATCTGCGCGACGGCGCCGCGGCTACGGACGCACTGACTGCGGCACGGTGACGACGAATTCGCCGCCGCCACCGCCGGCGAACAGGGCGTCGAGATTGTCCGGAATGGGATTTCCACCCATAAAAGCCCTCCATTGGCGTCCAAAAACGGCACTTTGACGTAAGTCCTTATGTACGTAGCTAGTGCGTCCGCGCCGCGTCCGCGGCTCGCGTTTTCGGCTGCCGTTTAGAGGCGCCGCGTCCGCGGCTCGCGTTTTCGGCTGTCGTTTAGAGGCGCCGCGTCCGCGGCTCGCGTTTTCGGCTGTCGTTTAGAGGCGCCACGGCCGCGGCTCGCGTTTTCGGCTGACGCTTAGAGGCGCCGTGTCCGCGGCTCGGCTTCCCGGCTGTCGTTTAGAGGCGCCACGGGCGTGGCTCGCGTTCCCGACTGTCGTTTGGAGGCGCCACGACCGTGGCTCGTCCTCTCGATCGTCGTATGCGCGCGGGTCACACGATCGTGCCCTCTACAATTCGTGTCGGTGCCGGCTACAATTCGTGTCGCCACGATTTGGCTCGGTTCAATCGCCGGATTGAAGCCGGAACGTTTCATCGCAGTGCCGGTCGCGAAAAGCGGAACGAGCGTGGCGTTAGGTCGAGTAGCGAAGCTGAAACGGAGAATCCAGATTGGAACCACGTGAGGCGACATCGTTCGACAAGGCGCATTCGGCCCACTCACAGGCTGCGGATTTCGTGCTTGAGTCCTTGGGCAGCGATCGCGGCCGCGGCTTGAACTCGACCGAAGTGAACGAGCGCGCCGATCGTTTCGGTCCCAATCAACTTGCCGAAGCGCCGCCGGTGCCGCATTGGAAAAAGCTGCTTGCGCAGTTCAAGGAATTGGTGATCTGGATCTTAATCGTCGCCGCGATTATTTCCGGCGTCATGGGAGAGTGGGTCGATACGGCGGCGATTCTTGCCATCGTGGTCTTGAACGGCGTCATCGGATTCCTTCAGGAAGAGAAGGCCGAGCGGGCGCTGGCCGCGTTGCAGAAACTTTCGGCGCCGATGGCCAAGGTGATCCGCGGCGGCGTGCTGCAATCGGTGCCGGCCGCGGAGTTGGTGCCGGGCGACCGCGTCGAATTGGAGGCCGGCGACAACGTTCCGGCGGACGCTCGGCTCGTCGAGGCGTTCGGCCTGCGCGTTCAGGAGGCGGCGCTGACCGGCGAGTCGATGCCGTCCGAAAAAAACGCCGCAGGCGTGCTGCACGACGACGCGCCGCTGGGCGATCGCGTGAACATGGTCTACATGGGCACGGTTGCCGCGGCCGGCAAGGCCGGCGCCGTCGTGACGGCGACCGGCATGGACACCGAACTCGGCCGCATCGCGGCACTGCTGGAACGCTCGGAGCGCGAGCCGACGCCGCTGCAACGACGCCTGGCCGAACTGGGCAAGGTCTTGGTCGTCGTCTGTCTGGTCATCGTGGCCATCATCTTTGTGCTGCAGTTGGTGCGCGGCGGCGAGTTGTTGGAAATGCTGCTCGTTTCCGTGAGCCTCGCGGTCGCCGCTGTTCCCGAAGGATTGCCGGCCGTCGTGACGCTCGTCCTCGCCCTCGGTCTGCAGAGAATGGCGAAACGCAACGCGCTGGTGCGCAAGCTGCCGAGCGTCGAAACACTCGGCTCCGTCACGGTCATCTGTTCGGATAAGACCGGCACGCTGACGCGCAACGAAATGACCGTGCGCGAAATCGTGGCGGGCGGCGAACGCTACGACGTCACCGGAGCCGGCTACGCGCCGCGCGGCGAATTCCGATGGCGGACGCAGGAAAAGCACGAGCCGGATTCCGTGGCTCCATCAACGCCGGAAACGTCCGATCCATCGGACCGCTCGGAACTCGTCGAGCCACGCGGCGACGCGGACCTGATGCACGCGCTGACAATCGCCGCGCGATGCAACAACGCCACGGTGAACCCGCGCGGCGACGACCCCGAATCGTGGCAGGTAATCGGAGACCCGACCGAGGGGTCACTCGTCGTCGCCGCGATGAAAGCCGGAATCACAGTGAACCGCCACGAGCGTCACCTCATCCTCGAGATACCGTTCGACTCGGAACGCAAGGCCATGTCGGTCGTCGCGCGCGATGACGGCGGCCGCCCGGTCATGTACACGAAAGGCGCCGCGGAAGTGATCTTAGGCCAGTGCATCGCCGAACGGCGCGGTGGGAAGAGCGAGCCACTCACCGACGCGCGCCGCGGTGAGATCCTGCAGATCAACGCCGAAATGGCCGCTCGCGCGCTGCGCGTGCTGGGACTGGCGTATCGCGAGTACGCGGACACGGACGTGGAGCGTGCAATCTACGATGAGACGAATCTCGTCTTCGCGGGACTTGTCGGCATGATCGATCCGCCGCGCGACGAGGTCAAAGAGGCCGTGCACAGGTGTCACGCGGCCGGCATCCGGCCGATCATGATTACCGGCGACCATCCGGCAACGGCGCTGGCCATCGCGCGAGAGCTGCGGTTGATGGAGGGCAAGAATGGCGCCGGACAGCTCGCGCCGGAATCGCGGCGTGTCGTCACGGGCCGCGAGGTCGAATCGATGTCGGACGACGACTTGGCCGCGCAAGTCGATCAGATTTCAGTTTTCGCCCGCGTCTCCGCGGAACACAAGCTGCGAGTCGTGCGCGCGTGGAAGCGCCGCGGCCAGATCGTCGCGATGACCGGCGACGGCGTGAACGACGCGCCGGCCGTGAAGGCCGCCGACATCGGCATTGCCATGGGCGTCACCGGCACGGACGTGACCAAAGAGGCGTCCGACATGGTACTCATCGACGACAACTTCACGTCGATCGTGAACGCCGTCGAGGAAGGCCGCGGCATCTTCGACAACATTCAGAAGGTCGTTTACTATCTGCTGTCGTGCAACGCGGGCGAAGTGTTGCTCATGTTTGTCGCCGCGCTCGTTGGCTGGCCCGTGCCGCTCACGGCAATTCAGATTCTCTGGATCAATCTCGTCACCGACGGCCTGCCCGCGCTCGCACTTGGCATGGAGCCGCCGGAACGCGACATCATGCGCCGCCCGCCGCGCCCGCCACGCGAGCCGGTGATCTCGTGGAATCGCGGACTGCTCATCCTGATCCATGGAACGCTAATCGCCGCGTCGGCCGGAGCGGGTTTCTGGATCGTCTATCAGGGCGGCGACTCGCACGTGTCGCGCGCTCGCACCGTGGCGTTTTGCATCACCGCTTTTTCCCAACTCTTCTACTCCATTGGCTGCCGCAGCCACAGCCGCACAATGCCCGAACTCGGACTCTTCTCCAACCCGCATCTTTTCCGAGCCGTCGCCGTCTCCGGCCTGCTGCAATTGAGCGTCGTGACGCTCCCGTTCGCCAAGACGGTGTTCGAAGTCGCCACGCACCTTTCGTGGGAGTGGTTCCTGATCTTCGCGCTCTCCCTCGTGCCCGTCACGATTATTGAAGCGGTCAAGGTTTTGAGAGCCTTGACGCGGCGATCGTCGCGATGACGATCGAGCGGTTCGTTGTGCGCCACTTATCGCTGATCGTCGCGAACGGGCGGGCCAAAAAGCGAAACGGCGTCCGGGTGGACGCCGTTTCGCAGATCATCGCAGAATCCCGATTAATCGGCCACGCTACGAGCGCGACCGAACCTTTGCTGAAACGGTGGAGATAAATCCGCGGACACCGGATTTCGTTTGCTTGTTATCTTTGATTTCCGGTTCCGGCACGCCGCCGGGTCGCCGCGGGGTCACGTCGTCGTCTTCGGGCGTCGGCATGCGTTGGAGCACCGGCGCCCTTTGCGGCTCATGTTCCGAGCGGGCCGGGCCGTAGCCGGACACGAAAGTCAAATTGGGCGGCTGGCTCTTGAGCCCCTTGATCACGCCCCATTTCGCCTTATAGCGCGTGCGGCTGTTCGGATCGTTCGCCTGCGTGAAGCGCATCGCGCCGATCGCGTCGGGGTCGGAGACTCGCATGTCTTTGAGCGAGTCGGCCGCCTTCTGTCGCACGCCGGGGTGCGGGTCCGACTGCATCGCGTACTCGAGCGCGGCTACGATCTCCGGATGCAGTGTCCAGTTGTAGTCGTCGAGGTAGTCGGCCGCCTTGCGGCGATCGCAGACCCTCTCACCGCACAGCAGCGTTTCGATCAAATGGCCGATGCGGATGTCGTCGGCGCCGCACGAACCGCAGGTGTCACATCCGGAGTCGCACTTCGATCCGCATTTGCCACACTTCGATCCGCACTTGCCGCCCTTCGATTCACCGCCTCGATGGCAGCCCGCTTCAACCACGTCCGCCGTGCGGACGCCGGACCCTGTCCGGGGCTCGCCCGCTCGCGCCGCGGCCGGCAATCCAATCAGGACTGCCACGGCCGAAGCCCACAGAATCCTTCGCATGTTCCTGCTCCTTTCCAGCGACCGAGCGTCGCTGGGCCGAGCGCCTCTCGATGTGCTCGGCCTGTTCCGGTAACGGGTCGCCAGGCGAGTCGCACGCTCACTCACGTGCTACCAACCGCGACTGGACGAACCCATCACTGTGAGTATGAACCGCGCGGCGCGACAAGCAACCGGCAAACCGCCGATCTGCCGCCGCGCTGGCGTGCTTTTCCGAGCGGCGTGCAAACTGTCGCCAGCTTGCCCTAGAATTACGCGCCGCACCTTGAGACGAGTTGGCGACTGCGGAGAAGTTTGCCAAGTTTGCCCGATCGGAACGACTAAGACGTGATTCAGCTTGTTTCACTTCTGAGTGCCCTGCTGCTGCTGTCCACGGGCTGGCCGATCTGGCAGTTCTGGCGGGCCGCACGGCCGACGGCGCTGCGCTCGACGTGCGGCTGGACGATGGCCGCGTTTGCCGGCTTGCTTGGCGTCGCGGTGCTTTCAATCGCGGAGCCGCGGCCGGGAGCGTGGTTCGGCCTCGGTCTCGCTCGGCTGCTTGCCGCCGGGCTCATGCTGACACCTCTCGTGGCGGTGCTCGGCGCGCGGTGGCCCGGCGCGGCGGCGTGGAATCTGGTCGTGGTCACGCTCTTGATCGTGTTTGCACTGCCGGTGCTCGAACAATGGCTGCTTGGAAAGAAGCTCGAGAGTGATCGGTTCGGACTCGACGCGCCGCGGTTCGTCTTTTTCGCAATCGTTGCCGCGACAGGAGTTGTCAATTATCTGCCGACGCGATTCGGTGCCGCCGCAGCGCTGTTCGCTTCAGCGTTGGCCGCTCAGGCGATTTCGGTCGGGCCGTGGACGATTGACGCTCGCAGCGTCGTGTTCGTCAGTTCGCTGGCAGGCTTGCTCGCCAGCGCGTCAGCTTGGACCGCGCTGCTGCTCGGGCCGAAGCGCGAGCCGGCTGGAATCGAATCCGCCTGGCACCGACTGCGCGACGGCTGGGGACTGGTCTGGGCCGTGCGATTTCGCGATCGCTGGAACGACGCCGCGAGTCACTACGGCTCGCCATTGCGGCTGGGATGGAGCGACCTTGAACGTGTCGCCGTTCCGCCCGATACCACCGAAGCAGTCGGTGGTTCGACCGATGAAACCGATTCGACCGCCGCGGCCGAGGCCCAGTTCCGTTTCTTGATTGAGCGATTCGTGCAGCCAGACGCGTGGCTGGGTCCGGCGGCCGATCCTACTCGCGAGAAATGACGATTGCTGGCTGCGATCAAAACGAAAAAAGCCCGCGGCACATTGCCGCGGGCTTTGGCTTGGAGGGTCACTCTCTCGCAGAATGCGTGAAACCAGCAAGGCATGAACTCGTGACAGAAACGGACAAGGCGTTATCAGTTGCCCGACCGATACTCTGGCATCGGCGTGACGTTGACTTCGCCCGGCGAGACGATCACGGGATCGCAGTTGGGCCGGTAACTTGGCCGGCCCCACGAACGATTGGACTTGCAGCAACTACATCCGTTGAGAAACAAGGTCCCGGCAACAGCCAAGCAAGCGGCGGCGATTCTCAAACTGCGCATGGCTCTCTTCCTTTCCAATGCTCCGGGATCCTGCTAACGAGATTATGATGCGTGGGGGCTCCGTGTCAAAAAACACTTCGATCCCGCCCGCCCTCACGTTCGTCGCAGTCCGATTGACCGGCGTCGTCAAGCGACTGGCCCGCGTGCCGCGCGGCGGTTTTGCCGTTTGTGCAGGACGCTTCGGTCGAGTAGTATGTGGGGGTTGTCGGACGCCTTGACGCCGAAGTGTGTCGAATGAGGGTGCACGCTCGTGAAGGTTCGTTTGGTCGTAGTTCAGGGTCGGCCCGAAGGCATGGAGATTCCTCTCCCGCTGCCGCAATTCTTGATTGGGCGCGACGCGAAGTGCAACTTGCGGCCGAGTAGCGAGGCCGTGAGCAAACTGCACTGCGCGATCCTGCAAAAACCAGACGGCGTGTTCGTGCGCGACCTCAAGAGCACGAACGGAACGTTCGTCAACAACGACCGCATCAGCGCTGAGGTCAAGGTCAATGACGGCGATTTAGTGCGCGTCGGCCCGCTCGTGCTGGCCGTGAAGATTCAGGCCGAGGCGGGCAAGACGGACCAGCCGAGCCCGTCGAGCGACGAAGAGCAGGCCGTGTCGTGGCTGCTCGACTACAGCCCCGGCGGCGTCAAGGTCAGCGAAGATTTCGGCACGAAGACGACGATCATGGAGGGGGCTAGCGCCACGAAGCCGGCCGGCGCCGGCAAGGACGAAAAGGAACCGGAAAAGGAACCGGCGGCGGCCGCGGCGAGCGACGCGAAAAAACCGGAACCGTCTCGATCGAAGAACCCCACCGCCGAACTCGCCGGCGACATCCTCAATAAACTCCTCGCCCCGCCACGCAAGAAAAGAAGTTGACTTCGCAGACCATTTCTCCCAGCCGCCGGCGGACAATTCGCACGAGGCTGCGTCGTTGGTTCGCGACGAACGCCCGTGATCTTCCGTGGCGCCGCACCACCGACCCATATCAAATCTGGGTCAGCGAGGTCATGCTCCAGCAGACGCAGGTCAGCACGGTCGTTCCATATTTCGACCGATTCGTGCGGCGATTTCCCACGCTGAAGTCGCTGGCCGCGGCGCGTCTCGACGATGTGCTACGGCTCTGGCAGGGGCTGGGCTACTATCGCCGCGCGGTGAATCTGCACCGAGCGGCGATTGAAATCATTGAGCAATGCGACGGGCGAGTGCCGAACGATGCGGCGCGGCTGCGACGACTGCCGGGCGTTGGCCGGTACATCGCCGGCGCCGTGCTGTCGATCGCGTTTGACATGCGATCGCCGATTCTCGAAGCGAACACCGCTCGCGTGCTCGCGCGACTATTTCTTGTGAACGGGCCACTCCGAGCCTCGGTGACTCAGCAGCGACTTTGGTCGCTGTCGCAAGCGCTGCTGCCGCAGCGGGACGCCGGGCTGCACAACCAAGCGATGATGGAGTTGGGCGCGCTGGTTTGTATTTCCGGCCAGCCGCGTTGCGAGCAGTGTCCGGTCGAAACACTGTGCGAGGCGCGAGCCGCGGGAATCGAATCGCGGCTGCCGGAACTCGGCCGGCAGCGTGAGTTCGTCGATGTCTCGGACGCGGCGGTGATCGTCCGGCGAAATGGCCGCGTGCTGATCGTGCGCCGGCCGATCGAAGGCCGATGGGGCGGTCTCTGGGAATTACCGCGCACGACCGTTGCCGCGGGCGCGGACCCGCGCGACGCAGTCGCCGCGCACGTGCGAGACCGCCTGGGGCTGGAGATCGAAGTCGGCCGCGAACTGCTCACCGTTAAGCACGGCGTCACGCATCACCGAATCACGCTGTCGTGTTTTGAGTGCGTTCGCGTGCGCGGGCGCGTCCGGTTGGACGGCTACGCCGAGAGTCGTTGGGAGACGCCGCGGCGGCTCGGCAGATTCGCGTTCAGTTCGCCGCAGCGCAAACTGATTGCAGCAATTCGAAGAGGGTTGAGCGTTGAGGGGTGAGGCGTGAGGGGAGAGAGAACGAATGCGAAACCGTGTCGCGCTTCATTTGCGGCAATGCTTGACTCTGGCTCTCAACCCTCAACCCTCAACCCTCTGCCCTCACGCCTCAGTACTTCCCAGCAATTCATGCACTTTGCGGCCGATATCGGCCGATCGCATGAGCGTCTCGCCGACGAGGATCGCGCGGGCACCGGCCGCTTCGAGCCGGACGACGTCGGCGCGGGATTGAATGCCGCTCTCGCTCACGAGAATCCTGTCGCGCGGAATGCGCTGAGCCAAATCGATCGTGTGCTGGAGATCGGTCACGAACGTGCGCAGGTCGCGGTTGTTGACGCCAATGACGCGAGCGCCGCATGCCAGCACGCGCGGCAGGTTTTCGGCGTCGTACAATTCGACCAGCGCCTCCATGCCCAGCGAGTGAACCGCGCGGAGCCGCCCGGCGAGTTCGTCGCCCGGCAGAATCTCGGCGATCAACAGCACGGCGTCGGCGCCGCGCACGCGGGCCTCGACGATCTGATAGTCGTCGATGACGAATTCCTTGCGCAGCACCGGCAGCGCCACGCTCCGGCGCACGTCCGCGAGGTGTTCGAGGCTGCCCTGGAAAAACGGCGCATCCGTGAGGACGCTGATTGCCGCGGCGCCGTGGCGGGCGTAGGTCGAGGCAATCGCGACCGGATCAAAGTCGCCGCGGATCAGGCCGGCGGACGGCGACGCCCGTTTCACTTCCGCAATCAGCTTGATGCCGCCGGGCGCGGCCAACGCGCCGGCGAAGTCGCGCACCGCTGGCGCATCGGCGAGCAGGCGACGCAGTGCGTAATCTGGTAACCGCGTCTTGGCCGCAGCGACCTCTTCGCGCTTGCTCGCGACGATCGTGTCCAGCACCGTAGGCATGCACGCAGGATATTCGAGCGGAACGCGGGCATCCACCCAAATGAGCAACGTCTATTGGGGCGAAGCAACCGCCAGCTACACCGGGCGCGTGATCGTGATCGGGTTGCTGGGGATTTCCGTGCCGTCGCTGAGCAGCGTGACGGTGACGAACGTGGCCACGTCGCCGGGATTGAAGAGTCCGGCGGCGGTCGAGAGGGCGTGCGTGCCCGGCGGCGTGCTGCCGGCGATCGTGGCCGTGGCCGGATTGAATGTGCTGCCGGGACTCACGAGCACTCGATAGCCTTGCAAGTTCGCCGCCGCCGAAGCCGCCCGGCGATTTTTCATTTGCTAAGCCGGCACGCGCGAGCCTATAATTCGCGAGTCCGGTCGTCGAACGAATTGCCTCGCGGGACTGGCGGGGCGTTCGGG
>Ga0247727_10013507_pt1 | contig 13752 bp, 12 predicted proteins | sample WisWelCaveWW1625_FD_202498 | JGI IMG/M metagenome (GOLD analysis project Ga0247727, IMG submission 202498) | Biofilm microbial communities from Wishing Well Cave, Virginia, United States - WW16-25 | ecosystem: Environmental > Aquatic > Deep subsurface > Groundwater > Cave microbial mat | place... | reverse complement strand
GAAATTGCTTCAGCCAATCGTAGGAAGCATTGGGATAAAAGCCGCGAATGTTTTGCAAACACGTGGCGCTGATGGCAATCACGCCGTCGGTCGGTTCACAACTTGGCAATTTGGTTTGATCAAACTCCGGATCGAAGGTGTAGCCGTCCACGCCGAGCAGGCGATCATAACAAATACCATAGTAGGCAGGATTTGCCGTGCCTGCGTAACTGAATTTGATTTTTTCGATCTTGTGCTCGTCCATGTACTTTTTGAGCGCGGGCAAATCTTGTCCCCAATCGAGATTGGAGTCAAGCATGTATTTGTAGCCGTTGCTCGGCCCGCCTGCCAGCTCGTTGAAGTACGCGAGATGATGCGGATGAATCGCAAGCGCACTGCCGACATTCCACAAGAGCAACACGGCGAGAGCGATTTGCGCGAAGCTGCGTTTCATGATCGGCGCGCCGAGCAGCTTGCCGATCATCACCATAAAAAAAGGCAGCAGCGGCAGAATCACGTAGCGATACGCGAAGTCCGGCTTCTTCAAAGTGCCGAGCAACATCATGGCAATGGGAATCAGCAGGAACATCATTTCAAACCAGTCTTTTTTTCGAATGAAGAACAGCGTGACCACGAGCAACAGCATCAACGGTATCGGTGTTTTGAATAAGAACGCGGCAAATGGAAAATACCAAAAGCCGTTCGGCGAAGTCTCGCCCATCAAAAATTTCAAACGCCCGACGCTTTGCGCCGCGGCGCCAACTTGCGGCGTGAAGCCCATCATCACCGAAAACGCAGTGAAGTAATCACGTCCGGGGATCGGCACGTTGCGCGCGAGGCCGCTAGCGACTTGCACGACGATTTCACTTTTCCCCAACGGCGTTTTGTGCAACAACGCTTCGAGCTTGGCTTGTTCATCGGCATCGCGCACGAGCGGCTCCGCATGAAAGCCGTAATTGGCGAAGATCAACACATACGCAATGATCACAAAGAGCAAAAGTGTCACACCGCTATACAACAAATTTCGAAGCCTGTCTTGATGCAAATATCTTTCCACGAGTTTTAGCGAGAAAGGAAATTTTAGCGACATTGGCTTGAAGATGAGCACAAGCATGACGATCAAAAAATAAATGGGCAACAAAATGATCGCGGAAAATTTTGCCGTCATCGCAAGCCCGAACGCGAGACCGGCCCACAGCAAGCGCAGCCACGAAGGCCTTGTTATTATATGGTAAAAAGTATAAATCGATAAAAAGAAGAAAAGAGCGAAGCCGACATCACTCGTGGTGAGTTGCGCATGCGCGATGAGGTTGGGGTTGAATGAGTACAGCAATAACGCGATGAAGCCGGGCCATTGCCCATAAAGCTCTTTTGTCCACATGAACACAAGTAAGCCAAGAATGACTCCAAGCGAGACAATCATCAGCCTCGCCCAAAAGAACATTGTGCCGGAATTGTCATTCGTCTCATACATGAACACTTGCCCGAACTCTATCTCGCGGTTGCGTTGCCAATGCTCGTTGTTCGTGTCGAGCTTGAGATCCATGAACAGCAACGGTACAGCCGCCCACAGTTTGATGAGCGGTGGATTGCTGGGATAGAGTTGAAAGTTGCCGGTCTTCCAATAAGCATAGCCTGCAGGCAAATGTCCGACTTCATCCCACGTGGGCGCGTTGTGCGGCATGCTCAATAAACATTGCAGCGCAAAGATCATGAGCGCCGCGGCCACACAAAGACGTTCCCATTTTTTTGAAAGTTGTTTCGGAGCGATATTCAAAACGTTTTCCTTGTGCGTTTCAAGCATCACTAGCGTGGCGAACTCAAATGCGGGCGCAAAGCCAAAGCGATTCTTTACTGATGAAAATAGAACTCCCACGAAAAGAAAAAAGCTTTTTCGTGGGAGTTCCGTAGTAAAGAGCGCGCGGGTAATGGCTCAATGAGAATTTCGATTCCCCCATTGTTGTGGCCGCGCGATCGGCTCCTGCGCGAACGCGCGGCTCTCGCTAACAATCGCGTTTTCGTTATTGACCGGCGTGTGGCTCGATGCTTCCTCCGGGCTCGGCGTCGCCGTCTTTTTAGACGCGACCGGCGAGGAAATTTTGAAATGCTTGATCGCGATCAAAAAACCGATGACCAGCCAAAACATCATGAGGATTTGGTGATTCATGAGGTTGGGCCCGGTATTCACGGAAATGCAAAGCCCGAGCAGGCCGGCGAGCAGGCCGAGGCTCAAATTATTGAGAAAGGCGTTTTTGATCTTGAGCGATTTCAGCCCCACGCGAAAGGCGCTTAGGATAAGCAGCAAAAGCAGCAACAGCCCCAAGGCCCCGGTTTCCGTGAGAACGAGCATGAAGGAATTGTGCACGATCTGGGCATACTCTCTCCAGTTGACGTTCGGGGTCGAGCCCATTTCTTTGCGCGCATAAGGGATGGAGACGAGGCGATAATTGCCCAAGCCCACGCCCATGATCGCATGATCATTAAACATCCGCCAGGCCACGCGATTCAAAGGCGCGCGCACGTCCGCGGAGCTTTTGCGATGATCGTCGGTGAATTGCTCGGTAATGGTCGGCGCGTAATGGATGCCGAAGGCAATGCCCAACACGATCATGATCATGATCGGCGCTTTGGCTTTGGGCCGCAATCGTTTCTGCGGGAGGCTGTAAATGAGCGTCAGCACCACGGCGCCGGCGAAGCTCACCCACGGGCCTCGTCCGTAAGAGCCCAACAAAGCGCACATGCCGAAAACGAACATCATTAAATAGGCGAGCCACATTTGCCGGCTGGAATTGCGATGAAAAGCGAATAAGCGCAATACCAGCGGCAGGAGCACGATGAGATAATCGCCGAAAACGCCGGGATGGATAAAAGTTCCGGAAGAGCGCCAATCGTATCCGACTTCTTCCAGGATGGTCAAACCCAGCGGCCCATAGCGCCACTGATAAGTGCCGAGCAAAGCTTGGAACGCGAAAGTTGCGAGCAATGCGTTCAGCGCGACCTTCAACCGCGCAGGAGAATTGACGTAGTTGGCCACGCAGACGCACAAGAGGTAACCGCGCAAGATGCGCGTAAATTCGCTGAAAGCCCAGCCGGAGTTGCTCGCCGCAAAACAAGTCGCCAGGCTCCAGCCGACGAACGCCAGCGCGGGGATTCCGATAATGGGGAAGGACCAGCGGAATTTTTTTTCCGGCGCGGCAAAGGCCATGAGCAAAAGCGCCAGCATCGGAAAATCCATGAGCATGGCGCCGTTGTAGTGATAAAAGATGAGTCCGCTGGACATCGGCGCAAACAGGATCATCAAAACCAAAAAATATTTGCGCAGGTCCTTGGCCAAAGCAATGCCCGCCACGATGATGACGGCGACGACGACGAACAAAGCGATTTTAGAGGGGTCCATAGCTCAAAATTTGGTTTTGTAAACGCTCATGATTTCTTTTTTGCCTGCCACGCTCGAGCCTTCGCGTTGCACGCGCTTCACGAAGAGCGGCGTCAAATACTCGCCCCATTCCGGGTGTTGCAGCAGGTCGAACTCTTCCCAACTTTGCTCCACCACGAAAGCCGGCTTCTTTTCTTTCACGATATCGAGCAGGCGTTTTTGTTTGATGTAGGGAATGACTTCCGGACTCACCAGCCCGCTGAGATCCAAAATCCTGCGCTGCGAATAGTAACCTAACGCGCCGAACTCGTGCGCGGCAATGAGAGTTTCCGGCGGCGTATTTTCCGCGAACCACGTCCCCATGGCGATCAGCTCGTCATCCATGCCTTTGCTGAAGTGCGTGACGAAGAAGGTATATTTGATTTGCACCACGAGCAACTGCGCGATGACGGCGAGGGCAAACAACCCCAAGCCCGCGGTTTGCAGGCGCGGCCGCAACGCGAAGCCTTGCAGCAAAGCGCGCAAGGCTCTCAGCCCCAGCAGAATGATGAAGGGCGTTGCCATCAACAAATAGCGCCCCATCACGTTGGTCTTGCCCGCCAGATAAAAAGCGATCAATCCCAAGGGCCAGAGCGCGAGCACGAAAAGGTCCGCGAATTTTCCCACATGAATTTGAGCACGCCATTTTTTGTTGAGCGCCGCTCCTCCGAGCACACCGAGCACCAAAAGCTCCAAAAGATTGTTGCTCAACAAAACTTTGATGGTTTTCGTCAAGGTAAATTCGAAAGGCAGGGAATAAGCTTCCTCTGCCTGCCGCGCGAGGATGGTATTGGGAATAACGGTCGAGAACGCGGAATAGGCGTAGATCAGCCACGGCAATTGAATCGCCGCCACGATCGTGAACAACAAGGAGAGATTCTGTTTTTTCTTTCCGGTCTCGAACAAAAGAATATCGAGCAAGATCAAGCCGAGAAACAAAAAAATTTCCGGACGCGTGAGCCAGCACAATCCGAACAACAACGGCGAGAGCCAATTCGGCTTGCCGGAATTGCGTTGGCGCAAATGCCACCAAAAGCCGGAGAGCAACAACGCCAACGTCAGCCCGTTCTCCATGCCGCTCATCGTCCACTTGATAAACCAGGGATCGAAAGCAAGCAATGCCACAGAGGCCACGACCCAAGCCGTGTCTTTGAAATATTCTCGGCTCAACAAGAAAAAGAAAAGCAGCGAGCTCAAAGCCAGAATTAAAGACACGAGTTTCAAAGCGAAGATGGGATCGTCAAAAAGAGGCCGGAGCGCGGCAATGAGAATGACCCACAAAGGCGAAGTGGAGCCATACGTCGCTTCGCCGGGGTTGAAGGCAAATTCGCCGCGCTGGTGCAGACTCTCAATGAAGCGCAAATGGATAAAGGCGTCGTCGCCGACAAAATTCCAATAGGGCAGCAACAAAGCCAGCCCGAGCGCCAGCAAACCGCCGGCGATGAACAAATCTTTTTTCATCATGAAAACTCCACGATTTCCCAATTATATTGCCGCGCCAACCGTTTGAGCTTGCGCGTGCCGTTGATCACGACCGGATGGCCCACGAGCTTTAGCAGCGGCAAATCGGAATGATGATCGGTATAGCAATAAGAATTTTGCCAGTCGATCTCTGGAAAGATCTCGTGGCTTTGCAGCCGGCGCAGCTTGTTTTCGCCGCGGCAATTTTCGCCGTGTATGCGGTAGCTAGACTCGGTTTCCGAGACGATTTTCATTTGCGTGCAAATCAACGCCTCGGCTTGGAAGAAATCGGCCAGCAGCTTCAGATATAAATCGCTCGAAGCGGAAATCAGAACGATCGCATCGCCTTGCTCGCGATGCCGGCGCACGAGCGCAACGCCCGTTTCCGAAAGGTCGTGCACGAGTACGGTCTTCCAAAATTGCGACATCAGCTCCGGCACTTCCCGGGCCGTGCAATGATCGAGTATGCGGTAAAGCCGATTCTTCAAAGCCGTGCCGTCGATCAAGCGCAGGCTTTTCAAGATGACGCCGAGTCCGATGGGCAAAACGTGAAAGCAGAGCCAGGGTTTGCGTTTCAGCATGAATTGCAGGAACAGCAGCATGGAATCGCGGCGCGTCAACGTCAAATCCACGTCGAAAATCGCAGCGCGGCGTTTGCCTGCACTCTTGCCGGCGGAAGCAGCCGGTTTTATCTCGGAGCGTATTTGGAAAGTAGAACGCCCGGCTATCCCCCCCTTGAGGGGGGTGTTTTCGAGGGCGGCGATGTTATTCAAATTCATATTCGCCACTAGCGGTTACCCTTTCAAACTCAGAGTAAAATTCTGAAAGTTTATGGCAGAAAAATTTGTCGGTAGAACGATCTGAAATGATTCTGCCGCTCAATTATTCTGTCAAAGCTTTTTTCGGCGCCTCATCCTTTGTAGGATCCACCATGAACCTCAGCCTTTGCACCATCGCACAAACCGCGTGCGCGGCGAGGATGATCATGTACGGCTCCACCGGCATGCGATAGCGCAATTTCGTCTGGAAAAAAGAATAAATCAGCGCCGTGGAAAGAATCATGAACACCAGCAGGCTGGCTGCGCGCCAATGGCCTTTGAGAGTGAAGAGCCCGGCCAAGAAGAAAAGCAGCACGGGCGTGAACGCCGCGGCGCTCAACCATATCGACCAAGAAGTTGAAAACTCGCTTTGCGAATAAAAGCGGTCGGGCAAGGGACTCCAAAAATGCGCGAGCTCGAAGAGGTAACGCGCAAAAAAAGCTTTGGAGTCTTTCTCCACAAGGGTGATGATGTTGTCGAAAAATGATTGCGCTTTCACCGCTTCGGCGTCAATGGAAGCTTGCAGCTTGGCGCGAACCTTTTCGCCGGTCGCGCCCGCGGCCATAGCGATTTGTTGCGTGGGCGTGCCGTTTTCAATGGTAAAAAGCAGAAGCTTGCCGGTCGGTTGCCGCCAGGCAAGATAGCCGTTGGCCTGCGAGGAGGCCCGATCCAATCGCAGCGCGAGCCCGCCTTCCTTCACCCCGCGCGCCTCGGCTTCTTTGCCCCACTTCAGCACGATGCTGTCCGCGTGCGCCGCGTCTTGAGAGATCGCAAGATGATCCCATGAATCGTCCGCGGCAGAGTTGTGCAGTGCGCCTGCTTTAAGAATAAACTCCGGAGGGGCTTGCCAGCGCGGGCCAAGCTGCTCGCGTTCAAAGTTGTCGCGTTGGGCAAGCGATGAAGCGCCATTGCTCGACGACTCTTGGGCCGTCTTCGTGAGCGGATGCGAATGCGTTCCCTCCGAAGTCTTCTTTTCAAAAGCCGCAAACTCTTCAATGCTATTAGGCAAGCCGCTGCGCAACATCACGCCGGCATACTGCGGCGCCCCGTTGCCAAAGGCTTTGGTGGAATCGCTCAAACGGCCGTCGTATTCGCCGTTGTAGTAGAAATCGAAATGATGGCCACGGGCGTCGCTCGAGGTCATAACCGCAAATTCGTCGCCGGCCACCGGCAAACGCTCGACGATTTTTTCGTCGAGCAGATCCTCGGACTCGTCGAGGTATTTTTCCGCAGCCGCCGAAACCGGCGTGATCTTGCCGAAGATGAGATAATTGCGCACGGTCCACGGCGCCAATGTGAGAATCGTCACAACGACAACCGTTGCAGTGGCGACGAATTTCTGTTTCATCTCTCCATTGCAGACAAACATCGTCCACAAAGCAAGAAAGGGATAGAATGCAAAGACCACCGGACGCCCAAGACACGCGAGGCCAAACATGAGGCTCGCGATGACAATCAAACTCAGCTTTCTTTCCTCTTGCCAACGCAAGCAATACCAAATTCCCAACGCGAGCAGGAGCGTGAAAATATTTTCGACGTAGAGCAGGCCCGTCAGGAAAACCAAGTGCGGGAAGATAGCGGAGAAATAGCCCGAAAAGATCGCTGTGGTTTGATTAAAGAGGCGCAGCGCGATTTTATAGATTAGCACACACAGCCATGCGCCGAGAATCGCCTCGACGATGCGCACCACTAAAAAGCTCGGGCCGAAGATAAAATACACCGCAGCCAAGAACATCGGATACAACGGCGGCAGCGCATATTCCTTTTGGAAGAACTGGCTGAACTCATAGCCTTCGCCAAAGCCTTCGCCGGCAATGATCGCCTTCGCGGCTTTGTCGTAGTGCGCCGTGTCGAAGTAGTAGTAGCGCTCTTCTAATGTGAACACAAACGCGATGCGCACGAGCAGCGCGAAGGCGAAGAGCAGAGGGGTTACTTTTTTTGAGAGCCAAGCCAGCATTTTCGAACTTTCCGTTAGAATAAGCTCGTAGTATGCCCTTTAGGGCACGGTTAGTCAACGTGAAAAGCGCCTGAAGGCGCAACTACAAACTTATTTCTGATCCTGCTTCTGTAACTGCTGCACCATGTCACGCAGCAAGCCGACTTCCTGCACCAACGTTTTGTTTTGCTCGGTTAATTGCGAGATCACCACCGTGAGGTGCAGGAACATCGCCATCGCGCAGAACGCGGCGATGATGAACAACGCCGAGGGCGCATAATACACGCCCAGCACCGCCGCGACTTTTTCAAGCAGATCGCGCCAAACCGAGAGCACGATCAAGACGATGGCCGAAGCGAACCAAAGCAGCGAATACTTCTCCAGCACTTTGCGTTTGCGAATCAACTCGAAGATAATCGCCGCAATGACCAAGCTGCCGAGCACGGCGAAAATTTGAATGCGGAATCCGGTCATGCTTGCGCTCCCACTTGCCGATAAACTTTGAACACATCCACTGTGATTGCCAGCAGCACTTTGATCATATAATAAATCGCGCGCCACGAACCGATGGATGATTCTCCGGAATGGCGCGGGCGCATCTTCACCGCGCGCTCTTGAATGCGAAAACCCGTGCGCCCGAGAATGACGACCACTTCCGGCTCGGGATAATCGGTGGGATAATAGCGACTCAAGAACTCAATTGCACGGCGATTGTAAGCGCGAAAGCCCGAAGTATTATCTGTCACGCGCTGGCCGATCAACAACGAATTTACGGCCGTAAAAACGATCATGCCCAAACGGCGCGCGAAGGGCGTGCGGTATTGACGCTCGCCGAGGTAGCGCGAGCCGATGCAAAGATCTGCTTCATTGCGATCGAGCACTTCGAGTAAAGTCGGAAGCTCGCTCGGAATGTGTTGGCCGTCGCCGTCGATTTGAATCGCGACGTCATAGCCGTTATCGCGCGCGAACTTGAAGCCGGTCTGCACCGCGCCGCCGATGCCGAGGTTGATGGGCAAACGCACCACACGCGCGCCATGCGCTTGCGCCACTTGCGTGGTGTAGTCGAGCGAGCCGTCATCGATCACGAGAATGTCGAGCGGCAAGCCGGTGCTTTTGATTTCATCGACCACGCTGCCGATATTCTCCGCTTCGTTGTAGGCGGGAATGATGACGAGATTTTTTTGCTGATGGTTCAAGAGTTCTTTGGGAACCTATTCTCCTATCATTCAGAAGAAATCCTTTTAAGCACAAGCATATTCTCCAGCGCTTAAAAAGGTTCCTCCTGAATGACAAAGTCATTAGGGTTTTGGTGTGCTCTAAGGCTTTATCAAACCGTGACGCCATAATCCGATTTCATCGCAGCGGGCATGGCGACGTTCGCCGCTTCCTGTTTCCCATTCACCAAACGATAGAACAGTTTTTCATACTGTTCGGTGATGCGATCCCACGTGTAATTCGCTTTGATGCGCTCCACCGCGAGTTTGCGATAGCGCTCAACCGAGTCGGGATGATCGATGAGCATTTGTATTTTCGCGCGTAAATCATCAGGCGCGCGCGTGGTGAAATACAAACCCGCGTCGCTGAGTACTTCGCGATGCTCGGGCACGTCGTTCGCCAAAACGCAATTGCCATTTCCCATGGACTCGATCAACGCGGGATGCGTGCCGCCGACTTCCGTGGCTTGAATGTAGAAATAAGCATGCGATTGCAGCTCGCGATAGCCCTGCCCGAAAACATAACCCGTAAAAATGATGCGCGGGTCCTTCGTGCTCTTGAGCTGTTGGATGTACTCCGCGTTGTACGGCGCATCACCGACGACAAGCAACGGCAAATCGCTTTGCACTTTCTCATAAGCCTGTACCACGAGATGCGCGTTGTTCTCCGGCTCGAGACGGCTGACGTAGAGCACGTACCTGCGCGGCTCGACGTTGAAACGATCGAGCACTTCGTGCGTGTGAACGCGCTCGATGGGCGCACCGTATGGAATGAAGGTCGAGCGCTTATTGTACTTTTGCAAATAATATTTTTCAATATCGCGCGCATCGGTCACGACTTCGTTCGGTGTGTAGATCGCGATGCGCTCCGACATTTTATAGAAAGCTTTGCCAAGCGCATTCCACTTTGCGCGCTTCCATTCGAGGCCATCGACATTCAACGCCACCTTTTGCCCCGCCAAGCGCGGGATGAACGCAAAAGAGCTGTTGGCGCTATTGCAGATCAATACCGCATCATAGCCCTCTTTGAGCGCATGCAGTGCGCAAAGAAAAGTATGCGCGACAGTATCGAAATACTTGTGCGAAATCGTCGGCAGCACCACAAGCCGCACACCTTTATAAAACTTGTCGCCGTGCTTGATGTTATTCGAGCGGCCATAAACCGTCACCTCATGACCGCGCTCGACCAAGCGCGGGGCCAGCTCTTCCGCAAAAGTTTCGAAGCCGCCGTAGTTCGCGGGAATCCCGCGTATGCCCAAGATTGCGAGTTTCATTCGTCGATCAGCTATTCATAAAATTTTCGAGCAACCACTCTAAATCCCCCCTTGAGGGGGGCTAGGGGTGTTAATCAGTTCGGATTAATGTCAGCAACTTGGCATCATGCAGGAGGCGCAGAGCTTTACATCCCCCTAAATCCCCCTTCGAAGGGGGACTTTCTTCTCTACTATTTCGACACGCCAAGCGACTCGCGCAAACGGCGCAAGTCCACGGCGTTGATCTCTTTGCTCAACCACAACAACACAAAGTAAATGCCCGTGAGCACAACCGCCTTCACGATGAAATCCATGGATACGAACTCTACGCTTTTCGCAAACACATAAACACACAGCGCGATGCCCAGCGTGCGCGGAATCGACCATGAGAACAAAAGCGTTTTCACTTCATGGCGGATATGCCAAAACGCGATGATTGCGCCGATCACGCCGACGAGGCCCGTTGCCATTGCGCCGCCGAGCAGTTGAAAGCGCGGCACCAGCACGAGGTTCAACGAGACGTCGACCATCACCAAAACGAGACCCGTCACAAAGCACGTGCGCATCATATTGCGGGCGATCATAATCGTGTTGATCACGGCCATGAGCGTCACGCACGAGAGCCCGGCCATCAACCAGATTAAAACGGTTGCGGCTTCAACGAATTCTGCTCCAAAGAGCAGCGCCATGATTTCTTTCGCATAGAGCGTTACCACCAGATTCAACAACGTCAGAAAGATGAGCAAGTAGCGCAACGTATCTCGTATCAGCTCTTCTCCACGGCGCTCTTGCTGCTGCGCCGCCGCGCGCGCGAGCGAAGGCAACAGCATCACGGAGATGGCGATCGACATGAGATAAGAGAGCTTTGCCAACACTGCGGCAGACACATACAAACCGACCTCTCGTTCAGAGAGAAAATACTTTACAAACCATAGATCAATCGCAAAAAAAGTATTCAAGCCGACGGAGTAGAGCACGTTTTGTAAAGCCCACGCGCCGTGTCGTGAGGGCGCGCAAGTAATCTCTGCACGCGGGGGGCGATACCAAACGAGAGCGAATACCAGGCCGGCAGAGGAAGCAATGATATTTCCAACCAGCGCACCTTGCACCGAAAAGCCCAGCCCAACCAAACCGAGGATCGCAGCCGCGCGCGACAACGCGTAGATAATGCCCAACCACGAATATGGACGAAAGCGGTGCAAACCATTTTGCACGCCGAGGAAATACTTATACAAGCCATAAACGATGATGTCGAGGCCGGCAAGGCGCAGAAGCGCAATCAAATTTGCATCGTTGGAGAACCGGGCGATGAGCGGCGCCGCCAACCACAATCCCACGAATACCAACACAATGTAGAGCATCTGCCAGCGCAACGTTTGCCGCACGAGCAGAGCCATAGTTTCCGGCCGCTCGCCGCCAAACTTTTGAATGACCTCCGGAATGCCGGCGATGACGAAAATCTCAACGACGACCAACACCGACATAACGAGGCCAAAGCTGCCGTACTCGACCACTCCCAAAAGTCGAGCGAGTCCCAGATTCACCGCCAAGCCCGAGGTTAAAATAACGGTCTGGCTAAGCATCAACAAGATTGTGGCACGACCAAGTTTCATGAAAATAAAATGTAAGTTTTTCTTCGCGCATTCGCGCTTGACATCGCCGAACAAGATTCGTATTCTTGCCGCAACAAGTTTTATTGCTGCAATATTTGCTTCAAACAAGGAGCATAGAAATGACAACCATGGAAGTTCGTTTTGCCGTTCCGAATGAGCTGGTTGAAGGCCTCAATGCGCCTTCGAATTATGGTTATCAGAGTTTCGTGCTCGGTCTTTATCTCGACGAAGAGATCAGCTTCGGCAAGGCCGCCAAACTGCTAAACATGACGTATGATGAGTTCATGGTTTTCCTGGGTCGAAAAAAGATTCCTTATTTTCGCGAAACACCGGCGGAGATAAACGAAGCGTTAGCAAAACTCGAATCGCTTTGAGGCCATGAAAGTCATCTCCAATTCAAGCCCGCTCATTGTCCTTTACAACTGCGGCCGGCTCGAAATCCTTCAGCAGCTTTTTGGTCAGGTGTTGATTCCGGAAGCTGTTTATCAAGAGGTCGTTCACAACACCAAGAATCGCCTGCAAAGCGAAGCCATTGCTTATAGCAATTTTATTCACGTTCATCCGACTCCGCAACAAGCGTTTTCCTTCAGCCACAAACTTGATCGCGGCGAGATCGAAGCCCTCATTCTGGCTTCAAGCCTGAAGGCCGATTATCTTTTGCTCGACGACAAGCGCGCGCAGAAAGAGGCAAAACTACAGGGCATCACTTTCATACCAACCTTTGCGGTTCTTCTGAAAGCGGCGCAAAAAAGAATCATAGCCGATTTTGACGCTGTTCTCACCGAGCTTCAACAGAAAAATATTTTTCTCAGCCGCGACTTGGATCTCGCGGCAAAAAGCTTTCTTGATCTCGGCTGAGTGAGAGAAGCCGCCCTTGTCGCTGCAAACTTACCTGCATAGTTCGGGGAAGTCGGAGTTGCGCTTCAAGCGTTCTCTTAATCTCAAAACTCGTGACGCGCAAGTTCAACTTCGCTCTATTTTAGTTTTCTCACTTGACATCGCGTGGCAAGATTCGTATTGTTGCCGCAGCGCGTTCTATCGCTGCAATAATTCCTTCAAACAAGGAGTTTATAAATGACCACACAAACCGTGACTGTCGAAGATGCGCAAGCGCGCCTTGCAGAGCTGCTGAACCTCGCGCAAGCCGGCAATGAAATCATCATCGCTGAAGGCGGCCAGCCGTTGGCGCGCTTAGTCGCCATTGCCGAATCAAAACCCAAGCGCCGCATTGCCGGATTGCATCGCGGCAAAATTTGGATGAGCGACGATTTCGATATGCCGTTGCCTCTATTTCAGAAAATTACTTCTTGACTATCCAAAAAGGTCTTTTATATTTGGCTTTCGAGTTCCCCCCTTTGGGACGTTGAGTTCCATTGGCCCCGGATGCCGGTGCATCCGGGTTTTTTATTTTATAGCAACCTCATCCCCCCGCCATGAACAGAGTCAAATTCTTCATCGACGGTTTTAACGTCTACCACGCCCTGCATCGTGAAGCAAAATTCCATCGCTACAAGTGGCTCGACTATTCCAAGCTGGCAAGCCTGTTCGTTCGACGAACGGATCAGATCGTAGAAGTTTTATACTTCACGGCATTGGCGAGCTGGGATGTTCAAAAAGTGAATCGCCATAAAGTTTTGCTCGCGGCCCTAAAGCACAAAGGTGTCAAAGTTGTTTTAGGGCAGTTTCAAAAAGTTGAAAAATATTGCCAACAATGCCATCGGCGTTATCAGACCTTCGAAGAAAAAAAGACGGACGTTAACATTGCCGTCGAAATTATGAAAGCGGCAGTTCGAGACGAGTTTGATACGGCGATCATTGTATCCGGCGACAGCGACTTGGTGCCGGTCGTCGAGGCTATCAAAGCACTCTTTCCCGCCAAACGAGTCGGCGTCATAATACCGATCAACGGCAAAGCCGAATCGCTCAAACAAGCCTGTGATTTCCACATGAAGATGAAAGAGAAGCATTTGATCTCCAGTGTTTTTCCCGATGAGATCGAGCTTGCGGGCGGCATCAAGCTTTTGCGCCCGCGATCATGGATATGATTCATTGGTTACACTCAA
>Ga0247727_10013506_pt1 | contig 13753 bp, 17 predicted proteins | sample WisWelCaveWW1625_FD_202498 | JGI IMG/M metagenome (GOLD analysis project Ga0247727, IMG submission 202498) | Biofilm microbial communities from Wishing Well Cave, Virginia, United States - WW16-25 | ecosystem: Environmental > Aquatic > Deep subsurface > Groundwater > Cave microbial mat | place... | reverse complement strand
CCTCTAGACCCGCTTTTATGAAATTTTCCGTACTAAAGTGAATCGTGGTTTCTGAGATTCTATATCTTCATGCATATCAACATCGCTGATTATTTTCACTTTAAAATTCAACCATCTTTTATACACATTTCTTTTCCATGAAGTATCAGTATCATCTATTGGACTTTCATTTTCATCAAATAATTCACAATTTAGTATGTATTTTCTTGAAACTCTATACAATTCATTTATGGCTTTATCCATTTCTTTCTCAGGTATGTAATTTAGAACATTATGTGTAAAAACAAAATCCATAGAGGAATCCTCATATGGTATCTCAGTTATAGAACCATTTTTAAATTTGAATGAAGGAAATCTTTGTATAGCAATATCTAATGCATGCTCATTCAGATCTAAACCATGCACCTCAAAATTTTCGGGAAATCCTTGCAAATCATTTCCAGTATTACACCCAACCTCCAAAACATTGTTAGCTCTTAGAGAAGTAGCTAAATCACGGATGAATTTAGCAAACTCTTCATTATAGTTTGATTTGTTCTCATTTGTGTACTTGTTCCAATAATTAGTGTCATATTCCATCAAAACAATCTCATTCTTCTCGTATTTGTTACTAATGTGTACATTTGCAAGGAACTAATTTTGTATCAAAAGTGCAGTCATGTGGACCTTCTGATTTTCCATTCACTGGTATTTGCTTCATACATTCCTCATGTCTTCCTTTCTTACAAAACCAGCATATTTCTTGGGTTGAATCACCAGTAGAACAAGATTCCATTAACGTTTGTCTATGTATTTTTTCAGTAAAAAACCTAGTTCTAGATGTATTTGAGCCAGTGAAGGAATCGTTCATCCCTTCCCATCGTTATATCTGTGAATGATTTTTGTAGTGCCTTGGTAACCTTACCAGGTTTACCATTTCCTATTGTTGCCTGATCTATTGTGGTAACGGATTTTACCTCTGCTGCAGTTCCTGTCATAAAAACCTCATCAGCTACGTATAGGTCCTCCCTGTTCAAATCCGCTTCAATTACTTGTCCACCATTTTCCTTAATGATCTGAATAACGCTATCTCTGGTTATGCCTTCTAAAACTCCTGCAGTTAATGGGGGCGTAATTATTTGGTCATTTTTTAAAACAAAAATGTTTTCTGCACTCCCCTCTGCAATTTTTCCTTGATTGTTTAGCATTATAGCTTCATCATACCCTTCATTTAGTGCTTCTACACGAGCCAGAGCAGCGTTAGAATAGTTTGGTGCAGCCTTTGCTTTCATTGGTTGTGCAGCAGAATCAATTCTTATCCAACTTGAAATTTTACATCTAGCTCCAGCAAATTTTCCAGCTTTCGATTCACCCATCTTCCATGACCAGCAGGCGATAGCAACATCTACCTTGTTCTGTGTAGGTGTGAGGCCCATTTCACCATACCCATAGTAAGCTATGGGTCGAATGTAACATTCCTTCAAAGTACTATTTTTTACGGTTTTGATAATTGCATCTGAAATCTGTTTTTTGTTATATTGCATTTTCATAGAATACATTTTAGCAGAATTAAAAAATCTATCAACATGTTCTGGTAAGCGAAAAATTGCCGAACCTCTAGGAGTATTATAGCATCTTATACCCTCAAAAATTGCCGTTGAATAGTGTAATGCATGAGTTAAGACATGCACTTTGGCATTTTTGAATGGTACAAGCTTTCCATTCATCCAAATTTTACCTACTTCCTTCATATGAAAATGAATCTATTCTAGTAATTTAAAGAATTGGTAACTTTTCCTTTATGCTTAATCATCCTTGTCTTCAGGGCTTTCTTGGAATGTTTTTTGTTGGTCTAACTGAAATGTGATTTTAGTCACTGATATAATTAAAAATTCGATTGTAATCTAGATGCGTTTGAACGTTTAGAATAAACAAGTTCTTTGAATGATTTTTCAAAATGAAAATTTCATCAGAACTAAATATCTAATCTATTTCTTAATTACATGGAGGAGTGGATAATACCAGTTCTTGCTATAGGACTGGTCATGTTTGGATTAATCGGTCAAGGTTTTGAGATGCGAAAGATTCGTGTTTCTACAAAACGTGATGAAGAACTTGGCTCTTCTAGAATATTTACGGACAAAAGAAATTTCAAATGGTATATTCTCATAGGGGCAGGTTTTGTTCTCTGGTACTCAACTGGCGGCCTTCCGTGATAGACTATATAGATCAGCTCTAAATACTAGGATTTTTAATACAAAGTAAGCGTGTTTTGGGTAACGCCGGACTGATTCTAGATGACGGTCCAAGAACAAACCCTTTTTGGCACTACTGGTGAAAACCCGTAGCGCCAAACTAGTTATTGTTTAAACAAACTGAATTTTTGTTCTTTCTTTGTGTACTGCTTTGATTGCTTTTTCAATATTGTCACCAGAATCTTCAATCACTATAATTATTCTTGAAGTTTCTTCTTGTGCATCCATATTCAATATGTTTAGTCCAGCTTCTCCTATTCTCGCACTTGATTTTGAAGCAATCTGCTGAACTCTCCACATTTCGTCACCAATGAGAGTAATTACTCCTCGATTGTATGTAATTGTAGCCAGTGAATCAAATCCTAGGATGTATTTCTCATTACGTTTAACATAATCTCCATCAAGAAACAATATTCTTGTAAATTCAATTCCATCTTTTATGAAAGGAGATAAGATAACAAATTCATTATATCGTTTTTCATTATTTAGTGATGCCAATAATTTGTGTACATATTCTGTTTCTATTCTTAAAATTGCACAGTTTTTCTTCCCTGTAACTATTTTTAATGGATGACCATTTTTGTTATCGAGAATTCGTTTTATAGTAGTAATTTTTGATGGATTTTTCATATTAGTAATTATGATGGGCATATCAACTCCATATTCAACAATTTCCTTGATAGCAATAGGATCCAAAATCTTCATCCCAAACATACCTGCCAATCTGGCTTCGTTGTATGAGAGCTGTTTTATTTCACTAAGCTCCTCACTCACAATTTTAGGATCTGCTGAAACTACCGAGTTATCTTTTTCAAAATCAATGGTGGTTTCAAATTTTTTGTGAAGAAGTATTCCTAGATCTGTTGCAGTTCTATCAGACCCACCTCTCTCATATGTAGTAATTATTCCATCAGTTGTTTTTCCAATAAAACCCCCCATCGTTACAACATCATTTTCTTTTAGTAATTTTTCTAGTGCATCTAATTTTTCTATTGATTTTGATAAAAGAAAATTTGTTGATTCGATGTTATTATCGGTAATAATAGGCCATGATTCAAAATCCACTACTTCAGAACTAATTCCTTGGCTTTTGAAAATATAATTCATTACCTGAGAAATAAGAAGTTCACCTGAATTTGCAAGTGCACTAGAACGAATCTCATCAGCAAATACTCCTTTTTGTCTTGCATCTTCTAAGGATATTCTTGATTTTTCTAAAAATGAATCAATTACATTTTTGCATTCTTCTTGATAATCCGAACTAACTAATTCAAGAATTTTTTCATAAGCATTTTCTAGCTCATCAAGTTTTGGTACTTCTCCCTTTTCTGCATTTTTTCCAAGCTCTAGAACTATGTCAGTCAAAGATCTAGCCATGCCATTTTGTATTGTGAGTGGTGCAGAAAAAACTGCGATTACCTTGGCATCTTTTTTTAAAGAATTGATTCTTTGTATAATAATTGGTATTGAAAGTCCATCTGCACCAATAGCACTACCACCGAATTTTGCTACTGTCAGTCTAGTCAATCCATTATAATAAAAAATTATAATCATGTATTAATCATTGGTTTGGTATTAATTGATAAAATCTAAATTTCATTTTGGAAAGATATCTTTTATTATTTCTGCCGCTTTTTTGGCCCCATCGTAACTTTTGGGCTTTCGTTTTTCTCCAAGTTTTTCAGAAATCAAAGAATCTAATTTATTTACATCCTCATATGAGAACCCCTCCCTCATAGCGTTATCTTCTTGTTCAAAGTGATTTTTTATTGGTATGAAAATACCAGGTGTTCCATATGACTTTGATTCATCAATTGTAGATTTTCCTCCAAGAGATACAATTAGATCCGCAGCAAATATTATTTCGTGTAAATTGTTTACAAACCCTAAATTTCGAATATTTTCTCCGTAAACTTTTTTCAATGATGGTCCTGATACTATTACCAATTCAACATCATCTTTTATTTTGGTATACGATTCAATTGTTTTTTCAATTAAAAATTTCCCTGCATCTGTACCACCAACACTAACAACAATTGTTTTTTTGTTAAAAGAAAATTTCTTTCTTAACTCCTCTCTAGAATAATTGGTTGTTCTTACAATTGGACCCACTCGTCTTACATTATCTTCATCTATTCCCTCTTCAGGCAAAATAACAACATCACATTTTTTCACAATGTCTTTCATAGATCGATTCATTTTTCTCTCGATTATAGATCCAATACCTTTTGTAAATCTGGTTTCTAGAACATCTGTAATTAGCACTGAAGCTAGATTTTGTTCCTGTGCAACCGTAAGAGACGCAAAATCCTCATCGCTTACAATTATTTGAGATCTTTCCTTTTTAATTATACTTGAGGAAATATCCTTACAGTCTTTGTAATATTTGTAATATCTCCAGAGCCATCTTAGTGAATTTTGTAACAAACCATTTTTGATAACGAATTGTGGTGGAATGTATACGTCTTCAACGTTAAATTCTAATTGCTTTAGAAATTTTGCTGCAGCATCCCCTGTAACAAATTTTATTGGAATTTCTTTAAGATGTTGAACAATTGCTGAATCTCTTGTGGCATGACCTAGACCAATCGGACTGCAAAAAAATATCATGTCAACCATGACATGCTTTGAAAACGATCCCATTTCTAATTTTTTGTTTTATTGATTCTCAAAGTTTAAATGGATTTTAACAAGGTACTTTGCTGGGCTCATGGTCCAGTTCGGTTATGACGTCGCCCTTACACGGCGAAGGTCCGGGGTTCAAATCCCCGTGGGCCCATACCCTTTGATGGGACTAAAATATGGCTCACAACATAGAGAGATATTGAAAATTTCAATCGATGACGTAAACAAGCGTGGCGATCCTTACCAGTTGATGATAGATTCAATCAAAAGCCCTCTAACGTTGCAAAGATACCGGAATCTTTTGAATAAATTTTTGGAAGCCATTCCAAAAGAACTATTCAAACAGACGTTGGGAAAGGTACCTAGAAACAAAAAACCCGCAACGCTTGCGGACTTTTTTGTCCAGCTTGCCAAAAAGGATACGGAGCTTGCAACTAACATCATTGCCACATACATCAAAGCCAAGAGGAAGCTTGTAGAGGAAAAAAAGATGAGCTCCCAGACACTTCCAAACTATCTCAAGCCAATAAAGTCCCTTCTTGATGCAAATGGAGTTCCAATCCACTGGAAGTCAATAAACAAACTCCTGCCAAGGAGAGAATCTTCAGTAAACGACAGAGCATATACCAAAGAAGAGATTCAAAAGATGATGCAAGTCGCGCATGACATAACTGACAAGCTTATAATTCTGTTATATTCCTCTGGAGGTTTTCGCCTCGAGGCATGGGACCATTTCACATGGAAGGACATTATACCATTCAAGGAAAAAGACGGTTCCTACAAGGGCGCAGCACTTCTTGTCTACAAAGGAGATCCAGAGGCCTACTTTACATTTATCACACCAGAAGCATGCAAGATGCTAGATCTTTATCAAGAAAGATGGAAAAAAGACATTGGCTCGTATCCAAAACCCGATGACCCACTGATCAAAACAGTGAGGTTTCCTTATGTGCACAGACTAAATGCCAAGGGTGTAAGAAAACGAGTAGACATTATTGTAAAAGCCATTGGGTTAAGACCCACCTTACTGCCAGGTAAAAGAAGACACGAGGTGCAATTAGATCACGGCTTTAGAAAATATTTCAACACAATGATGAGACGAGCCAAGGTAAACTATCTTGACAAAGAAGACATGATGGGACACAAGGTTGGTTTGGAAAGACACTATGAAAGATACCAGGAAGAAGACTTTGAACGATTTCCAGAATATCAAAAAGCAATTCCGTTTCTTACAATCTCTGATGAAGAAAGACTCCGTATAGAGAACAAGCAAAAACAAGAACAGCTAGACGAGATTGCAAAAAAGGATATACAACTTGAGGAAATCTCAAGAAGGCTTGACAGGGTAGAATCCGGCAAGCATGCACGAAACAATGAATATTACAAAACCATGCTTGATCTGGAACTGCAAGGAAATTCAGGCGTAGGGCTTCTTGCTACATATGTTAAACTCATGTTTGAGATGAGTTACACAGAAGATGAAAAACGTGAAATTTGGAAACAAGTAACCGAAAAAGGTGGCAACGTTTTTGCTCTTACGCCTCTCCTAGAAAATAAAATGCCTAGCTTGAAAAATCTTCATTCAGTTAGTACGTCATAAGTACGCACATAATCGTAATTGTATAATCTTACTAGGATTACCCAAAACACAAGAATTTGAATAAAGACACCGCCATAAGCAGCATAGATTCTATGAAAATGCGATTTTTGAAGTGTTGGAACAATCCCATATAGAAATAAAACAAATCCCCCTATGGCACCCAAAATCCAACTAAAGTCTTCACGTAACCAAAGCCAAACTAGGTAGCCACCACCAATTTCACAAAGACCAGCAAGAAAAAAGCACAAAAGTGAAGTGGATATTTTAGTTAAGGAATTATTCATGTGGTTTAACGTTTAGTTTTGTTTTAGTTGGTGTTGCTGTAATGTTTGATGTGCCAAGATAATCAGAATTGCAAACTCTATCACTTAGCAACTAAATTCCTCCCCTTTTCCATTTAGAAGATTCCAAAAATCCATTGACGAATATTGTTTAGTTACCGAATATGGAATAACTCCTATAATTTGGGTTTGAACTTCTGTGAGAATTACCATTTTGTTGGGATCTATTCGTTTAGGAGTTGAACCGCTAAACATACCGTCAAAGTGCATGGCAAGATATTGTGCTTCAGAAAATGATTCTGATCTAAAAGTGCCATTAACAACTAAGGAAGATGAGGGGGGGATTATTCTTGGGTGAGTACTTAATACTCCTTTATTCATATCTTCAAAATAAATCACAATATCTAATCTTTCAAAATTTACAAAAAATGGTAATGGGTTACAGACAACTAATTTATTATCATTTACCATTTCAAAATAACTGAATTGTCCCTCTGATCCTTGCAATTGTAAATTATTTGCAGCATAAATATTCCATGCTGAAAAAATGAAAGGAATTGCAATTATGACTGACGCAATAATAACTATCAGAGTATGTTTATCCATATTATAACACTGCAGGATCATTATCCGTAGCGATATTTAGTATTACTATATCTGTGAAATTAGGAATAGCATAAATGTATGATATTGGAAAATTAAACGTGGTTCTAAATAGGAGATTGTTACAGATTTTACCAAACGACCCTTACTACCAAAAAATACTAGCAGTACTAAATAGTCCTAAATCCATACCTGAAATTAGTAAGATCTGCAATATTCCAATATCAACTACATACAGAAGAATTACGATGCTGTCAAATCTTGATCTTTTAAAGATATCTGGAGATATAATAGACGGGGCAAAGTTGCGAAAGTATAAGCGAAAGATTGTGTATCCTCTTTCCACAAAAATTCTTAGAAAAAATATTCTACTTAGCTTTATTTCTGAAAATCCTGGAATTAATTATACCAAATTAAAGAAACTTACAGGATATCCAAACGGAACATTAAGTCCATACCTTGCAAATTTGGAAAACGATGGAAAACTATTTGTAAAAAGATCTAAAATGCGAACATGGTATTTTATGCCAAATATAGATCCTGTAGAAATGGTTCATATAATTTTCTTAAGGAAAGAAACCCCCAAGCGAATACTTGAATTTCTTTTTAAAAATGGCCCTTCTTATTTTACTGCAATTAAATTACAGATACAAAAAAGTCCCTCCACAGTTTCGCTCTATTTGACCCGTCTTGTTGAGTCTGGCATAGTCCGTAGAATTCCAGGATTTCGTCCAACGTATGAATTAACAAATAAGGAACTAGTCTACAAAACAATCAAAATAGTAGAGCCCAGTCTCCTAGACAAGTTCAAAGACAGATTTGCAGACACCTTTTCATATTTGTAAACAATTTTTTTATCTTATTTTTTTGGATTTATCAAATCTTGATCATCTTCTATCTGAATAGTACAATGAGTAATTCCAAATCTTTCCCTCATTGTACGATTAATTTTTTTAATTAGCTCATTTGTTTGGCGAATAAACTCAGATTTCACTTTAACATGAACTGACATTGCATATAGATTTGAAGTTAGAGTCCATACATGTAACTCGTGTACTTCGATTATTTCATCAAATTTTACTAGTTCTTTAGAAATTTCTGTGACCTTAATTTCTACCGGCGTACCTTCCATGAAAATGTGCATACATTTTTTACATAAAACTATTCCAGACCTTGCAATCATAATCACAATTGCGACACTAACTATTACATCAACTATGAGATAGTTTGAGACAAAGATAATGGCAGCCCCCACTATTACTCCTATAGAGGATATGAGATCTCCCAAAACATGAAGGTATGAGCCATGTACATTTAGATTTGATTTGCTTTCTTTTTTTAGCAGTTTAGCCATCACAATATTGGCAATTAGACCAATAGCAGCAACGCCTGCAAGTGTCAATACCTCAATTTCTGGTGGGTTAAAAAATCGTTTGTAGGCTTCAACTGCTATAAATGCAGACACGACAAGTAGAGAAATTCCATTTACAAATGCTGCTAGAATCTCTATCCGATGAAATCCAAAGGAGAATTTGGATGAATGTGGTCTATTTGCTATTCGAAAAGCTATTAAAGAAATTCCTATTGCAGAAAAATCTAGTAAAACGTGAAAAGAGTCAGCAATAAGTGCAAGACTGTTTGATAAAATTCCTCCTATTAATTCAAACACAAATAATGCCAAAGCTATAAAAAATACAATCCTAAGATTTTTTTCAATACTTGCAATCATACCTTATTGTATTTACTAAATTTTGAGAATAGTATGATTACTATCAAAGAAAGAGGTAAAACTAACAAAGCAGTTAAAGGAAATTCTGGAGTTACTGCAATAGGTATCTCGATAAACTCTGAGCTTTTGTTTATATTTTCTAATCGTAAAGTTATCTCTCCGAGATTATTTTTTTTAAAAACATAGTTTTCAAAACTGCCACCAGCAGATGCAACTCCTGATTTGTGATAAATCTCTTCATTGTTTTGAATAAGAACAAAATCATATTCAGATTGAAAAACTTGGGTTCCTGTATTTTTGTCATATATTGTAATGATAAACTCTGAGCTTTCATCAATAGTAATAGGATTAGAAAACCACGTTAGATCCACATTATAATTGCCTTCAATTTTATTTCCAGAATCATCTAGAAGCACTGATGTTAACGTAATTGGAAAAGTATCGAGTTTTTGTTTTGGTTCAACAACTGTAACAAAACTAACAGATGACAAAAACTTGTCACCAATGTTTTCAATATTCACTGTAACTGGGCCTTCCTGCGATGAAGTAAAAGTATAATCGATAAAATTTGTTTTGGGATCAGCGTTTACTTGAGCAACAACCTCTTTTCGAAATATTTCTTTGTCATCTTGCGTAAATACTAAATCAAAAGTGGCAGGATAGACCTCTTTGCTTGGAACAAAATTTTCTGCAATGTCAAAATAAAACCTTGTAATATGTTCGCTTTCTATTACACTTGGGTTCCATGAGAGAGTAACCTCGTATTGCATACCTGGTGTGGAAGATGATAAAACAGGTTCTTGGGTTGCACTAGGTTTGAATGTAAAATCCATTTTATCTTGAGAGGTTTTAATTGCATTCTCACGTATGGCAAGAATTTCTTCACTACGTAAAATTAGGTGTACTGTCCTATTGTCTTCAGAATAGTCATCTATGACGACTGCCTTTTCTGGAATTAAAACTCCATTTATTGTCACATCATACTTTGTAGCCAGCAAGTCTGGCATATTCTTAGGAATGTGCAATTCTTCATGCATGATAAAAACTTGTTTTATGTTTTGTTCAGACCAATCAAATGGCATTGAAAAACCAATTAGTCGTTCTTGTAAGTTATATCCAAAGTTTTGTATCTGATCATAATACGATGTAATGATCACCTTATACTGACTCCCGTCTGCCCCCGTCACCTCATGAGAAGTTCTTTCTGCAACACTAATTGCTCCATTGAAAGTAGGACGTTCTTCAAGGACTTTGGTATCTGAATCAACGGTAAGGATTTGTATATTGAAATTATAAAGACCGCCTGAAGTAAAGATTGGACCTTCTAAGGTTACTGGGTTGTAATCATCAACTCTCATCCATCCCCCAAGTACAGGCTCATTTTTTCCATGTACTATAATTTTTTCCGAGTCAGTAGGTTTGATTTTTAGAAATAAATTTCCATACTCATCATGAAACATGTATCTAAAAATTCTTTGATCTCCTTTTGATAGTTCAATCATATAGGTAACATGTTCAATAACTGCACCAGAATCTGCATCAAAAAATCTCACTTGTATGTTCTCTTCCTCTGCATTTGGATCAAACACCTCAGGCTGTATTGCAAGATAGATGGTTGCGTTACGATCTCCGACGGTGATTGGTGGAAGTGTTTCTCCTCCGAATCCATGACCATACACAGTTTGGAAAAAAGAAACAAAGAAAACTAGAAAACAAACAAAAATAATCAAGTGCAAATTTTTCTCACACCAATTTATCCAATAATTTTTTAATCTGATCTAAAAATTCCAATAGAAAAAAAGAACAGCATTAAAAGTATCAAACCATGTGTTACAAATCCATGGATTCCATAAGCAGTATCAAAAAAAGGCACAACTAGGTTTCCAATCGATGCGGCTTCTGCCAAGGTAATTGTCAGAAATGCTAACGTGACTAACATCAATCGCTGAGTTTTAAAATCATAGTACGCAAGAGCGCTAATTATAGATAAAAATGAACCCAAAATAACACTAACCAAGTGTATTCCATAATATGCTCTTTCTTCAGCAGTCACTATTTGGCTTCCCAAAGGAATTGAGATTAGTAGAACTGCTACAGCAAGAATAATCAGAAACTTTGATTTAGTTTTATTCGTTAGAGAAGTTTTTTGCATTAAGTTAGTAACTCTAGTAAATTTTTAAACTAATTGGAACATTGATAGAACACTCTACAGTCTTTTAATAGTGTATAACATTGAGCGACATCGATGAAATACGTAAAGCCACATAAGCTTAAAGTTCTGATGCTCTTGTTTTTTGGAACTGGATCTATGGGAATTATAATGGGATTATCTACGCATTCACAAGTTTCGTTTTTTATTACATTTATGGGTGTTATTAATATCTGCCTTGGTGGTTTTTTAGGTTGGACTTTCTTTACTCAAGAACCAAACGTACCGGATAAAAGAAAGGAATAGCCTGGAACAATGTTATCAACAATTGGAAAAATCTGATCAAACAACATAATACAATTTAGTAATCAATCCCTTGTGCAGTCCTCAGCTGTTTTCTATATTTAGCAGATTTTGGGGAAACTCGTAGTTTACGCCCACAACATGGACACTGAGAACCATTAAATTTAATGAAAATTCCACAGTTTCCGCAAAGTTTTTGTCCTGTCTCATATCGCCCGATTCTTCCAGTAGGTTTTAAAGCTCTGAATCTTTTACAAATTTCATTACACGTAGACATTATTTTTTCATCAATTTCTTTTAGATATATGTCGAGAGGTTTGTTTTATGGTTGTACTAATTGTTCTTGGGAAGAATGTTGTTGTTGGAACATAATTCATAATTCATAACCTATGGAAGATTATGTGTGGGTAATCCTGTATAGTTACCCAAAAAGTATTTTTTTCAGAAGAGTAACCACAAAATCATACTGGATTAATCGTAGATTCCTTTCTGTTCATAAGATAAATCCCAAATATCATAATTCCTGCAGCCATTATTTGATACCAGCTAATCTGCTCTTGCAAAAAGACAGACGCAGCAACTAGCCCAAATACAGACGACATGGAAAATATCAAAACAGTTCTTACCGTGCTTATGCGCTTTAGGCTCTGCAAGAAAAAGTAAAGCGAGGCTGCAAATCCAACTATACCGAGCACAAGAATTGGAGGAATCTCTGATACCTCTATGTTTAGCGGCACACCAAACCCAAATACTGCAATAGCAAACAGGATAGTCCCACCTATTGCTGATTTGACTTGTGCTAGTTTTGCGACATGGATTTTCTGTGCAAGCATTCTGCTTAGATTATTGTCAACTGCCCAAAACAACATCGATAAAATCAACAGCATATCCTGATAGTGAATCTGCTGTAAGGTAAAATCTGAAAAATTCAGATCAGTTGTGACTATAATCATTCCGGCCAAAACCAGCGCTGTTGCTATGTATCCAATTTTACCCAACCTTTCTTTGAAAAACACAACTGCAAGCAAAACCGAGAAAAACACCTCACCGTTTGCTATTAGTGCGGCATCAGAGGCAGAGACATGTGTCAATCCGACAAAATACAAGCTGGGTGCGATTGTTGCACCGCATATCGATATTGTAAGTATCAAAAGATAATTTTTCTTGGTAGCTTGAAATGATTGTTTATGGGCAAGAGGTGTCAGGGTTGCAGCACAAATAAGATAAATCACAGATGATAGCAACAATGGATTCACAGTAGATACTAGTGGTTTTGCCAGTGTCGATACAGAGCCAAACATTACTGCGGCTAAAACTGCAAATAGATAACCGAGGCTCTCGCTTCCATATTTTTGAGTTAAATCCATTTATTTGAAATTGCAGATTTGATTATTTTAAGTCATATCCATCTATTTGTGAATAGTCTTCCAACAACAGCATTCATCCCAAGTGCAATTAGGGAATTTCTTAACGAGATAAAAATAGAGTTTTACGCGTGCTGTCAAAAAGATGAAAATTATTAATGTAAAGGAGGTATCAACCAGTGTAATAGTTCGCTTGTGGGAATATCTAAGCCATATAGTAACAGTGGTATTCCAGTCAATGCCAACAAAATTCCTGCAATAAGCCGTGTAAGTTTGAGAGGCATTTTTTTGATGACTCCTGCAAATACTAAACCAAGTATCAGACCTATTGCAACCAGAGCACCTATTATTGCACTTGCAAACTCTATCAGGCTAAAGGTTGCTAGAGCGATAGAATTTTCTACTGCTTCAAGCATTGCAATATAAAAGTAACCTACTCGGTATTTTGTATGGCTTATCTCTTTTTGATCATCCTCAAAAAATTCCTTGAACATTGTTCCACTAAAAAATAACAGACCTATACCTAATGCAATTTCCAAGATTTTTGTTGGAACAAATTCTGCAACATTGAGGAATATGAAATACAGGACAATTCCTACTGAAAATCCGAGTATTGTTATTTGGAGAGTTTGTTTTAGGCCAATTCTGCTTAAGGTTCCTATTCCTACGAGAGCCTGTTCTCCACCTTCAACAAAAATGTACTTGAAGGAAGTAAAGAACACGATAAACTCAAACACAAGTGATTGGAGCTTATAGAAATTAATATTCTGATAGTTGCCAAATGGGAATACTAGTGATTATTGTCCCAAATGTGAAGAGATGTTGGAGAAAAGATGATTCTTGGATAATCCTAGTAAGATTATAC
>Ga0247727_10013505_pt1 | contig 13753 bp, 18 predicted proteins | sample WisWelCaveWW1625_FD_202498 | JGI IMG/M metagenome (GOLD analysis project Ga0247727, IMG submission 202498) | Biofilm microbial communities from Wishing Well Cave, Virginia, United States - WW16-25 | ecosystem: Environmental > Aquatic > Deep subsurface > Groundwater > Cave microbial mat | place... | reverse complement strand
CGATGGGAGATCCTCCTTCTGACGCCCGAACGGCTCCGAAGAGCGCGTTGTGTTGTATTCGGAGGAACCACCAGTCACCAGCAGCGAGTCGAGCCGGCAGGAGTCGAACCTGCCTATGATCGCGTATCAGACGATTGCCTAACCGCCTGGCTCCGGCTCGAATGAACACTACACATCGCAAGCAATATGCAGGAGTATAGAAAGCGGTGCATACGAGTGTCGATCTCGTACCTTCTCCTCGACAGGGAGGCGTGCAGGGCCGCTACACCAATGCACCGAAGAGCGTCCAGTGGGAGTCGAACCCACACAACCACCTTGGCAAGGTGGTAGGCTACCGCTACATCACGGACGCTTATAGCACCAATGCGACAGCTAGTCTTCACAGTACCAGACCGACGTGCTCCTGGATTCTCAGTGAGATTCGAGAAGCCACTGATCAATCACGACCTCGCGATTGTGAATGTCCGGTCAATCCTGTACTCAGATTAGTCGCAATGGTGCAGCGGAAGGAGAGGGAGTCGAACCCTCAAGGGCTTGCGCCTCGCTTGGATAGCAACCAAGTGCAGTCGCCAATCTGCTAGCCCTTCCGTGTGACCTTAGCGAATTTTGCGGCTAAGGTCGCCGGCGGAGGCCGTCACGCTCAATAAACAGATTCGGTGTTGAAGACAATCATAATGGTCTTCTCCTTTCTTGGCCAGAGTAAGAGGAAAACGACATTGATGCAAGCAACCGTTGCTTGCGAGCGGAAGGAGAGGGAGTTGAACCCTCAAGGGCTTTTGGCCTCGCTGTGGTTCGAGCACAGTGCCATCGCCAATTGGCTTGCCCTTCCGTTACAGTGGCCTCGGAGAGAGTCGAACTCTCACCTCTACGCTTAAAAGGCGTGTACGCTACCGTTACGCCACGAAGCCATTGAGTGCATCCATAGGGACTTGAACCCTAAATGTCGTTAGACGCCTGGTTAAGAGCCAGGAGCTGTGCCACTACAGCTTTGGATGCAGCAGTTTGTATGTTCTAGCCCACTTTCTCACGGCGTTATCTGTTACACCGTACTTGCGGCCGACAGCACACCAATTCATTGTATCGATGTCAATCTTGAGTTGTTCCTTGTTCGGCCTCACAACTTTTCTATCACTTAGTTGTTTGCATCTCGGCTTACAGTACATCTGATCTTTGTTGTGAGTATCAAACTCGATACTACACTGTAGACACCGCAAAATGATGAGCGGTTTCATCCTGATGTTGATTTCAGTCACACTAATGTGGCCATAATGAACTTCAGCATGACAGTTACGGCACAGCACGATGCACTTATCCAGTTCACGTTTGACCCTGTGCCACGCCCATCGCATCACGATGTATGAAGGATTTGCCTCTTTTGTTTTCGGGTCAATATGGTGAAAATCAAGAGCTTGCAGGCACTTGCTATATCCGCATTGCGAACATTTTGAACCGAGGTAATCAACAGCTTGCTGTTTTTTGCGAAGCTGTGAACGCATGACTGATCTACTTGTACTCATGCTACAAGTGTAACCAGCTCGAACCAAGTTAGCAAGTCAAATTAGCCGCCCCTCTCGGTTACGATCCGAGTTCTCTTGGTTCAAAGCCAAGTGTGATAGCCATTTCACCAAGGGGCAGTTCAGAGTGCCTGGAGGGAGTTGGACCCTCCTGTTCGGTTTGGAAGACCGATGCCTGACCGCTCGGCCACAGGCACAGCGCTGATGAGAGTGCAAGCCCGGGTGACTGTTGTAGCCGCTGATCAGGCGGCATATCACCTTGTTTTTACTTACAAGTCTCACCAGCAGTGACCCGTATGGGTGTCGAACCCATCTTACCGGCTTGAGGGGCCGGTGGCCTCCCGGAAGCACTAACGGGCCAGAGCGTGTCGAGCAGGAGTTGAACCTGCACAGCTTTATGCGGGTGGGTTACAGCCACTTGGGCTCGCCAATGCCCAGCCGACACATCATTCAGAGCCGCAGGTGGGAGTCGAACCCACTGTCTTCTCCATACCAGGGAGACGCTGCGCCGGTTTAGCTTCAGCGGCATTGAGAGCTGATGGCTGGAGTCGAACCAGCTTCCTCCTCATTACGGGTGAGGGCTTCACCGTCAAAGTTTCATCAGCTTCGTGCGAGTAATTTTTTACTCGCAATTCGGGATGGCTGGATTTGAACCAGCGCTCTCGTCCGTCCGAGGGACGCGAGGACAACCAAGCTCCTCTACATCCCGAGAGGGTGATCGGAGGGAGTCGAACCCTCGAAGCCGTGGTTCACAGCCACGTGTGACAAGCCACCAGTCACCTCGACCACAATATCCCTGCCAGGAATCGAACCCGGAACTCGTGGTTCGTAGCCACGTGCGATTTCCGTTTCACCACAGGGATAATAACTCGACCTGGCGACACGCGCCCACTTTAGGTAGGACGCTTCCCATCGGCACCCGTTCGCAGAAATCTGCGGCCATGGTTAGCTGCCACGGGTGAACAACAACGTCGAGCAGTACCAGCGCCTGGAATCGAACCAGGACTTCGACCTTCGGAGGGTCGCGTGATGTCCGTTTCACCACGCCGGCGTCAGCACCCCGACCAGGAATCGAACCTGGACCTGCAGTTTAGGAAACTGCCATGATGTCCGTTTCACCATCAGGGCATCGAGCTACGGGGGAAGGGATCGAACCTTCAACCTTCGGAGTCAGAGTCCGACGTTCTGCCGGTTGAACTACCCCGCAGTAAAAAAAGTAGTCGAGGAGGGAGTCGAACCCTCAAGCCTTACGGCCACGGCCTCTCAAGCCGTTGCGTTTACCGTTTCGCCACACGACCACGTTCGTCACCGAATTGTCAATGATCAAGTCTGTCAGTAGCCAAGGAGGGAATCGAACCCTCATGCTCTTTCGAGCCCTGCCTTTTAAGAGCAGTGCGTCTACCATTCCGCCACCCAGCCATCAGTAGCCAAGGAGGGAATCGAACCCTCATGCCCGTGGGGCGCTGCCTTTTGAGAGCAGTGCGTCTGCCGTTCCGCCACTCGGCCAAAATAGCCAGCCATGTGGGCTGGCCAACCGGGTTTGACCCGGGGAGTCGTATCAGTGACCCGTATGGGTTTCGATCCCATCTGGCCGGTGTGAAAGACCGGCGGCCTCACCAGAAGCACTAACGGGCCAAAGCAGGCTCGCAAGGACTTGAACCCTGACTAATGAGGTTGGAGCTCATTGTGCTGCCATTACACTACGAACCTGTTCAGTAGCACGGGAGGGAGTCGAACCCTCAGACACCTGCTTCTAAGGCAGGCTGCTTTGCCAGTTTGCATACCATGCCAACCATCAAGCGGAAGGAGAGGGAGTCGAACCCTCAAGGGCTTACGCCTCACTCGGATTCAAGCCGAGCGCCGTCGCCAATCGGCTAGCCCTTCCGTGAGTCCCGAAGATGCAAGCATCTCTCGGGACAAATGCCTCAACGAAACGAGATCGGAGGTGGTTTTGACACCACAAACACAGATAAGGTGTATTCCAAACTCAATGGTTGAGACAGTCGGAGTGACTGGGGTCGAACCAGCGCGCTCTAGCTCCCAAAGCTAGCGCTCTACCAACTGAGCTACACTCCGATTCTTCTTCTCTGCAGCTTCTCATACGTTTCAATTCGATGACAGTTTGAGCAAAGGCACCTACACTTGCCAATTTCACATTCGATGCGACTTCGAGAGTAACCTCTTGCCCAACCATCAGAGACATTGAAGATCTTCTTACCACTTACGTGGTGGAAGTCGAGAACACGATGGTCATTGTTACCACAATTCCCACATTTCAGCTGAGATTTAAGCTCTCGATACTCATCTCTCAGCTTGAGTTTTCTACCAACTTTCGAGGCTGAATAACACTTTGTGCATAGATGACGGCGGTAAATCTTGCTTCCTTTTATTAAAGCCAAAGGGAAGCTTTCAAACTTGAATTCACTGCCGCACTTTCTACAACGACGTTTCACGTCAGCAACTCGAAGTAGGAAATCCTCGCGAACTAGAGCCGGATACCTGGTAGATCAGACCAGACAGCTGTGAGATCATCACCCCTCACTCCTGGGGACCACTGGTTTTGTCTGTCCAGCTCTGCAGTGCCACGCTACCCGGTGACCTCGGGTTGCCCGATCAATTGATCAGGCTCTCGCATCATGATGTAATCCGATTCTCAACGGCGAGGAAAAGCTCACAACGACTTGCCTGGACGACATCCCGCAGGTCACCGCCACGGCCAAATAGGCTGGGCGGCCCTGCAAGCACCCATTTTTTCACCGCAGCCCTCAAGGGGCTGCAGACTGTCCTCTTCTACGGCACGCAGGCCAACCAGATTGTGTCCTTCTGCCAAACACCTTGCGGTGCCAAGTCGCTGATTGAGAGTTGCCACGGTGGGGATCGAACCCACTGCCTCATGCTCTTCAGGCATGCGCTCTACCAGGTGAGCTACATGGCAATCGATCAGTCCCGGGAGCAAGAGTTGCACTTGCGATTTCTACCTTATGAGGGTAGCGAGATAGCTACTTCTCTACCCCGGGTAATAAAAGTGTCCCACGAAAATGAACCAGACGCACTCCTGTGACCCTAGGGTCACTGATCCTTACGGATCAACCGGAATCGAACCGATGTAGTCTAGTCCTGCGGTGGGACCATGAGATTATTGTTGACTCCCCCCTCAGAAAAGTCAACCCCATCTCATGCAACTACGCAAACTCGTCCTCCTTGCCGATCTCGGTTGAATCGAAGTCAAAGCGCAAACTGCCAACCTCGCCGAGGTTTTGGGTCAGTTGCATGACTTGCGTTTTCGCAAACCGACGATCAGTGAAGGGGGCACCATCGGGCGTGAAGGTTTCCCGACCCAGGTGATCATTGATGCGAGCGAACACGTCGCTCACATCGTCAACGACCTCCTTGATGGCGCTCCGAGGGAAGAACGCCAACTGAGCCAGGTAGAGGAAAGTGTCCTTGTCGACCTGATGCTCGACGATGCTCCTGAGCAACGTCTCGGCCAACAAGAACTCGGAATCCGCCCTGCCTAACGTGGCGGAGAGGGATGTCCAATCCTCCAAGGAATCTGGGTCCACAACTCGCAGCTTTGGGATCACTGCAAGTTGCCACGCCTCGTACTTGGCAGAGCCAAGTTCGGGAGCCAGTCCCTTCCTCATCCACTTCAAGATGTGTGACATCGCCGAGCGCCGTAACGCTGGTGTGTCATGAACGGGGATTTCATCGCTCTTGAACCCCAGGTAGAGTTTGGGGAACATCGGCAGACGCTGGTATCCCATCTCACTCACTGCAGCAGTCTCCAGCGACTCATGTGCATACAAAGCCGCATCGATAACGTCGACCCTGCTCCTCGGCACAGCCTGGTGTGATCGGCCTGGCTCCCTGGAGAAGTCTCGGGAGAGTACCGTCCTGCTGTATGGCTGTGAAGTTTCCGGGTCAGGATAACTGCCGCCAACACGAATGAGCCCTTCGACTCGATCCAGCTCCATCACGTGGAGCCTCACGTCGAAGTGATCGGTCAGTGAACCGATGTCGTTGGGTCGATCCCTTCGCATGGTTAGCGTCAGGATCTGCAGCGCATCGATCGACCGATACACTGTGTCAAGCGGGAACTGCCGCCGGCCGAAACCGGGGAGGATGGTGAGAGCGCTCAATCCTTTCTCGTGGATCGCATCTCGCACTGGCTGGGGCGACATCTGCGCTTGAAAGAAGTACCGCACACGGAGGCGGGCACTCTCGTGCAAATGACGTGTTCGCAAGTGGAGCTGACGACGGGCAGCCGAAAGGATTTGTGACGGCTCGAAGCCGTCCTGCCCCTCTGCGAATGCAAGTGGATCGAACTGACGTCCGTCGATGACATTCCGAAGACCAATCCGTCGGATAGTCCTCCGGAGATCGCCGGGCTTTGCCCTTTCGATGAATCTTGCATTCAGGTCCTGGATTACTTGTTCCATGATCGCCCCTCGATCATTCATCCTTGGTGAAGGTGCAACCATTACACCTTCGCGTCAAGTAGGTTCGATTGCTCGTTTTGCGGGTGGGAAGTGTGACCAAGTCGCCTTCACGACTTGTCGGATTAGTGTATTCCCGCTGAACTGATGGTGTGAGCCATAAGTTCTCTACGATGAGACCTGAATCCACCGTGAATTCAGAGTCGGATAAGTTGTGGAGCTACCGATGTGCCAGCCACAACACGAGACAAACGATGATCTGGAATGCTGCTGTCAGCAATCCGAACGGGTTGCTACCGTCCACTTTGACGCGACGACCGGGATTCTGACTCATTCCTCAGCCCTCCGTGAACAAGCGGAGAAGTAAAGAGGCCCACGGAAAAGCTATTCCATGAGCCAATGAATACTGACACGGTTTTCGCCGAAATTTAGCTGTCAAAAGGGCTGTTTGGATCGGGCTCGGCAGGCTCATTTTTGGATGGGATAGCAGCTTTGGTCACCTTGGCGTAGTCTGAATCTTGATCTTCATCGACAATACCAAGGAAGCCATCTTCATCGATTGGCCCAGGCTGCGGAGTATTGAACAGAGGGATGCTTTGGCCGGTGTGAAGGTGGTTGGGTGGGAGCAAATACGGTAGCTGACCAGCAGTGATCTTCCACTGCTCACCGTGGAAGACATGGACTTGCAGAGTAGAGAGCGGCCCCTTCTTGGCGAGCAAACCTCTGACGATCGTCTTCATCTCCTCTACGGTATCAGCAGGTGTTACCCTGGAAGGGAACCCTTCCTCGGTAATGACGATGAAGAACCTATGGTTTGCCATGACCAGCCTCCACACCATCCTTCTTGTCGAAGTCTGGCTCAACGCTCTTGGCCTCACAGGCGTTGACGCGCCCAAGTTTACCTGAAACCTGCAAGACAAAGCGTCGCTCACGACCGGAGCGTCCTGTGATGATGAGGCTGCCGAAGTTGGCTGAGCCGTTTGCGGCAGCAAAACGAGGTTTGATGACTACCTCGCCATCTTCCTTGACTTCCACCTCTGCTTCAGACTCAGACGGCGGGATATATCGAATTTGCATAACTTATGCTCCAAACGCATCAGATGATAAGTTTGGAAGCAGAGATGATCTTCTCTGCTTCGGCACGACGAATCTCCGCAAACTTGAGGTCAACCTTCTCGTATGGGTCTGCGCTGCCGCCCAGTATTCGACTGGCTAGCTCCACCGTGTCTGGGTCGGGTGGCACGATCTTGATTTTAGGCTTATCCAGTGGCAGCACTTTAGCTGGCTCACAGAAGACGGCTCTCTTGTTGCTATCAATACCGAAGACAACCACTTCAACCACAGGACACACCGACGGAAGGTTGCTTCTCTTCTCCAAAGCCAAGACATCTGGCACTGGGACGACCTGTGCAAGCAGCTTGGCCAGATAGCCAGTGTCTCGCTGGATGGCGCCAACCAGACTCATAAAGGCAAACAGCTCTTCCCAGCCCTCATGGCGGACTGCTAGCAACTTGTAGCACCATTCCGGTCGATGACGCCCGTTTTCGTCTTTGCACTCCATGCCGAAGAAAACCCGGCTCGGCAAGTCGATCACGAATGGAACATGCTCGGGACTCCACTCAACAAGATAATCGCTGATGGGGTCCCGATCCCAGCCACCGTGGGTGAACAGCAAGCCGTGGGAGAACAGCTTGTACTCTGTAGCAACGATTGCCAAGGTGCCGGCTTGCGACACCTTCAGAGCACAATAATTGGGGTTATCCTCCGGAGGCAGCTCCTGCCTCTCGTGGACTCCCGATTTCAGTATCTTCTTGACCTTTGCCACAACTCCATCCGTGCTCGCCACTGTAGCCGATGTACGATTCTGGGTCCGTTCCCAGCAGCTGGCCACGCAGGGTCATTCTATGTGCCAGCATAGCCTGAGTGCGTGGCTTCTGATAGAGGGATTCCTCATCCACCACATCTCCGAGAAGCAGGTTGATGGCAGCGCCGAGGCTGACCAGCTTCCGCTGCTCCTCGGTAAACATGGCCTCGTATGGATCACACACGCCCAGGTGGTCACGCCAGATCTGCACCGGGATCTTGATCCTCGGCTTGCCATCTAGGTTGCTCCAGATGTTATTGGCAGCAGCCTCGATGGCAGCGATTTGCATGAATGACTTGATCCGGAAGCCAAAGAATGCTGGTCCCAGCAAGACAGCATCCGGTGACACGAACTCCTCTGGGGTGAGACAGAGTGTGTAGCCGTAGCAGCCATGACGGAAGCCGTCCAACCAATTCCAGAACTTGACGGCTGGCTGCTCAAATGGGCTGTCGACCAGCGTATCAACCTTGAAGACCGACTTGGCCTTCCAGTTGTAGATGTCGATCGAGGTGATGGTAGCGATCCCGGGACAGGTAAGCATCTGTGGTCGAAGGCGATCCTTGATCTCTTCGACCTTCTCACGGATCTTCACCGGGTCACGGTAGTTGCTTGGTGCCATTGGCTCGGGCAAGACCTCTGGTCGGGAGACCTTGGTGGTGAAACCCACAAAGTAGACGTTGTCCAAGTACATTTTTACTCCGGGTAGACGTCGAGGACATTCTCGATGGAGAAACCTTCGTACTCGTAAGAGGACCTGGATTCGAGAATCTGAATGGCAAGCCTGCCACTCTTCCCAGCGATGCAACGACGGATGTCGTCATTGCGATCCTTTGCTCGCAAGTACCGCTGCATCTCGCGATCATAGTTGTACCAGGCAGATTCAGCAGCCCGATGGAGCTCCTTGTTCAAGATCGTATTGATCTTGTCGCGAGCAATGTCAGGTTTGGTGGGTTCGATTAGGTCTTCCAGATAAGCCGATTGAGGCCCGCCGAAGCGGGCCTTGACGATAGACAGCGCAGCTTTCTGCATCTTGGCTTCAGTTGAAGCATCGAGGATGAGGTCGCCATGCTTCTCTCGCAGCACGATGACTTGCTTCATTTCTTCCTCTTCTTCTTTGGCTTGTGATAGTGGTCAGCATCCACGATGCCGAGCTCACTGGCGATTGTGAACGGGTCGAAGTCTTTCTTGTGAGCGATGATGACGATGCCATGATTGTCATCCTTTGGGCCGATGACACCTTCCGTCTTGCAGCCACGCTCACGAGCAATCTTGCAGAGCGCCTGGAACTGAACGACGGTCTGGTAGGCTACGGCCGACTTGCACGGGAAGGCTTCCGTGATGATCTTGACGACGATAGGCAGCTCATTGGACTCTTCCCGGCACTTGACGATGTCGTCAATGTTGAGGTCGCCAGAGAACGGCAAGTTGTTGATTCGGTAGTAACCATTGGGCAACTTGATCGCCCAGCCAGTCTCGCCTTTGCTGAATCTGATGCGCACATGCTGCTCATCAACTCTCTTTTTGGCTACTGTAGCTGGCATGTTTCCTCCTCGGTCAGAATGATCTCAGCATCGACCTTTGCTCTTGATTTCATCACGGGTTTTTTCGAGGGCATGGATGAGCTCCTCCAAGTTTTCAAATGGAACGTCAATATGGCATCGACCGATTCCACGCCTGTTGATGACTTGTAGTTGAACGAGGCGATGTCCCTCGCTGTAGGAAATGTCAATCCCCAAACAGTCAGCCCAGCCGCTACGTCCAAGGTACATGACCTTGGAATTATGCGGCCAGATTACTACTGGCATGTTTCCTCCTATTCGCAGTGCTGATGATAACTGTACTTGGTGTGATGCAACCAACCGTACAGCTTCGTCCAGAACCCCCATGGGCGCACCTTGGGGCCATGGATGACAAGTGACACAACGCACTTCTGTTTGCCAATATCAACTCTATGGGTCCAATTTGCTGGCCTGAACAAGATGGAGCCAGGTGGATACCAGGCGCTATGCAGTTTGTCAAAGCAGGCCGGGCATAGTCGACCAGATCTCGTTTGGGTGAGGGTGCCAGCACAGTTGATGCAGTATGGATCGACGAAGCGAGTGACTTCGTGATAGCCACCCTTGAGCAGTATGGAAATGAAGTTCCAGGGATGGTCGTGCATGCACTCGTCATCACCACCAATGAAGCGATGCAGGAAGATCCCGAACCACTTGCAGCGAAAGATGATGAGCCGATCAAGATACGGTTCGTCGTCGTGGCGTGGAACCTTCTCACGCCGAAATAGCTCGATGGAAGAAAGTCTGGCCATGATCCACCTCAAATAAAAACCACCTGCCCGGATGATCCAGGCAGGTGGTCGTTCACATCATCAGCTACTTGCTGACGGTGTACTTGACGCCATCCACGATCAGGTACTTGATGGTGCGATGATCGACAAGGCGGAGGCGCTTGCCGTCTGTCTCGTCCAAGTCCTCAACGTGGCTGCGGCCCAGCAGCGGCTCGGCAGCGATCAATCGACCACGGAGCACTCGCTCCGTCTTGTCCTGCTTCTCGAAGCAGACAGTGAACGGACGGTTGTAGCTGCTGATGAGCAGCTCGGCCGCCTTGGTCTTGGTGATCTTCTCTTCCTCTGCGAACTGATCGGCTGAGAAGGCATTGCGGATCAGCTCGACGCCATGGACGCCGAACTTGCCCTGGTTGTTGTCCAGGCCAGTGACCTGCACACTAACACCACCTGGCGCCACGTTATCGACCATGGCGTAATAGAGGAAGGCCATCAGATGGCCCTTCGTCACCTTGCCGGGATCGACCTTGTTGACCTTTCGTTGGGCCGCTGGGTCGAAGTTGTCCTTCTGGGCATCATCACTCGTCTTCGCTGTCTTGGTTGCGGACATCAATTTACCCTTTCTGAGGTAAGCGGTTGAACTACCAGCACACAGAGATGTTGTATTCGCCTGGCTCGATGAAGCCGTCAGCGCAGAGCTTGTTGAGGATCGTGGCATTGTCGCTGAGAGCCTGCTCACCCTGCTCTTTGGCCAGCTCCCACTCCTCCTCTCCGTAGTCGTCGATTTCCCCGTTGACGTCGAAGGCATGTACAGAATCGTTGTGACACTGTTCGAGGACAGCGAATCTGTATCCCTTGAGGAATGGGTACTTCTCGACGACAAGGTTCTCCAGATCACGATACTCGGCTTCGATGACAAGATTTCTCTTTCCCTTGAGCCCCTTCACGGGAGCGCCGATCTGTCCACGGAGCTTGATGACTTCTTGTCGGAGGTCCCATTCACTCATCTTGAACAGATCATAATTGGGAGCGTCCGGATCAGGGATACCAACCACACCGTCGTCCTCGCAATACTCACAGGGAGATTCCTGCTTCACCTTGCGTTTGACGACAGGGCAACGTGGGCTCGCGTATTTGCAGCCATGAAGGACGCAGCAGTGGGTGACATGCACTCCAGTTCGATCAACCTCCTTTGTTGTTGCCATTGATCATCCTCTCAGGCGGATTGGCAAAGCTATCACAGCTCAAGCCAGTAGCCGTGTGATACCCGACCATCCCAACCACCAAATTCTGGATGAGTGCATCGGGATCGAAGTCACCGTCTTTGCCGTTCATCGTCGCGCATCGAACGGCATATCTGCCAGCAGCCCGCAGCGCCTCCTCCATGCGTTTACGTTCAGGATGTTCTTTGCCCATCAGAAAGGGCATCGGTGGCACATTGAACTCCGGGTCAGTGTATAGCCAGTGGTCTTTCGGCAGTGGAAATGACCCGATCATGAAGCCCGAGCCGTCGGGTAGAGGTCCGCCCACCTCCTCCACCTTGCCACCCAGGTCTTCGATCAGTTTCTTGGCTAGCGCTTCGGACATGGCATTCTCCTGTTATGGGTTTCTGATGAAGTTGACATGTACTTCAAGTTGAGTGACTCGGGCTGCCAGATCCCTGAGCGTGATCGTCTCGATGTTGGGCTCGTTGTTGAGGACGCTCTCAAGGATCTCCTGTACAGCCCTATGCCGTTGGATCATCTTGCCGCCACGCTCCTCTTTCCTGCGCAGCCGATACATGTCAAGCTTCTTCTCGATGTCGTCTGACAGATAGACTTGCATGGTGACCTCAACTATCAACCAGCTCGACGGTGTTCTCGAAGATCTTGACGAGCTGTGGACTCAGGTCGTAGCGACCTGCGTTGACCTCGATGGACTTCCGCAGGTTGCCGTTGTTGTGGCGCGTGGTGGCAGCTTTCCAATCGCAGAACATCTCGATGAGATCGAGAAGGTTCATGTCATCGATGCCGTTCTTGAAGTGCTCGGGGTGATGACGGTTGTTGGCGTAGTGATGGTCGAGAGCTGGCTTCATGGCTTTACGGAAGCCCTCGTATTCAACGCTGCCGTAGGTGCTTTCGGCCAGCTTGCTGGTGTACTCGGTGAAGGCTTCGACCTCCGGCCGGTCCAGCTTGGACTGATCGTGCTTCTCCGCTCGATGCAGGAGTTCGGTCACCATCCGATGTAGCAAGCTTTGAACCAGCTGGATGTGTTTTGACGTCTGGAAGTTGGTTGCCTGCTCTTCCAGCGAAAACTCATTGTTCACTTGAAATTCCTCCAAACGCATTCGACCATCCGACGCTTTGTCGCCTCACCGGAGACGTTGTTCGGTAGGTCGAACTCGATGCAATCCCATGACTTGAGTTCCTTGTCGTAGAGATCGCAATGATAGCCGCTGAGTAAAATTTTACTCTTCGACTTGTTGACTGCCTCGATCAGCTTCTCATGGTCCTCGGCCGTCATATCGTCTTCACCGTAGGCTTCAGGCGATGTTCGGGTGGACGGATAATACGGCGGGTCCAGATAGTGGACCGTCTTGGGATCGTTGAACTCGGCCAGGAGATGCAGGGCCGGAACATTGCGGATGACAACACGCTGCAGCCGCTGATGGACATCAAACAAGCCTTCCACGCCAGATAGCCAAGCTGAAACTTGCTCATTCATCTGACGACGCAAACGATTCTTGGTGAGCGTGGCGAACTGCTTGCGATCGCCGGAGCGGCTCTGTCGACATACCACAAAGAAGTGATAAGCGAGCTCATGTGCCTGGAATCGAATCTTGGACTGCATCTTGGCTAGTGATGCCTCGAACTGCAGTTCACTGAATGGGGCCATAGCTGCCAGGCGCAAGAAGAGATCGAAGTTCGACTTGCGCTGAAGGACCTCGAAGAAGTTGGAAGTGAGCTGACTGATGTCGTTGATTATTTCCGACTTGCCTTCCGGATCGTGGGCCAACAGAACACTGGCCATGCCGCAGTAGTCCTCCACATAGTTGAGGTAGGACTGGCGGGGCGGGAAGAGGGCGACGATCTTGGGTGCCAAGTAATACTTGCCGCCGTGAATCTTAGACACCGACGGAATGCGCTTGATCTTCAAGATGCGTTCTCCATTGGCAGCCGCCCACCCATTGGCTGCAGAACAATACGACGGGCATACTCAGCAAGGCAGATTGCCTCAGCCATGCCATCGTGATTGGTGGTGGACTTCTCGGTTGCCTTCAGGTTGACTTCTGGGAAGTGGTTGAGGACGAATCGTATCGAGATGTCTTTATCTCGCCGATCGGTGTTTGACTTGACTGCACCCTTCCCTTTGGTCTTCTTCTTCCTGACCTTGGTCTTCATACCAGCAAGGACCAGATTCTGCCACTGCTGTGGTGTGGGCTCGTCCAGTGGCAAGTCAAACGACTCGATGATGCCAAGGAGCTTGCCGTAGCCTTTGCCGAAGTTGAAAGCAGAAGTGATGCCCTGCTTGGGCATGGCATGTACCGACTCAACAGCCGCCAGGATGACCTTCTTGTCGAGAGTGTGGCGTGATAAGAAGGCGCCAACTTCAGAACCATCCACGTCCCGGCGGCCAGCTGGACCTGGCTTTGTCGGCATACGGATGACGTTGATCT
>Ga0247727_10013504_pt1 | contig 13755 bp, 14 predicted proteins | sample WisWelCaveWW1625_FD_202498 | JGI IMG/M metagenome (GOLD analysis project Ga0247727, IMG submission 202498) | Biofilm microbial communities from Wishing Well Cave, Virginia, United States - WW16-25 | ecosystem: Environmental > Aquatic > Deep subsurface > Groundwater > Cave microbial mat | place... | reverse complement strand
GAGCATCTTCGTCGCGGACCTCGACGGCAAGAACGTGACGCGGCTCACCAACCAGGGCTCGCAGGATGAATGTCCCACCTGGTCGGCCGACAGCAAGCGCATTGCGTTTAACTCGAACTTCGAGGGCAATCAGGAAATCTACGCTTGCGACCCGGACGGCAAGAACGTGACGCGGCTCACTAACCATCCCGCGCTCGACGTGCATCCGCACTGGTCGCCGGACGGCAAGCGCATTGCGTTCGTTTCGTATCGCGAAGGCGGAAAAAACATTTTCGTGATGGAGGCCGACGGAACGAATTCGCGCAACGTCACCGGCGCGCCCGGCGCGGAGGCGATGGACGATGACCCGGCCTGGCATCCGGATTCCGCGCGGCTGGCGTTCGTTTCCAATCGCAGCGGCAAGACCGAAGTGTGGCTGGTGACGCTGTAGGCTCGGACGGTATCAAAAAAAAGTTGACACCATAGGTGGACTTTCGTATATAATATGAGGTCGTCGTTCGACCTTGCAGCATTCCAAATCCGGGAGTCGCAGGATGACCTTGAAGCAAGAATCGCCAGAGACAAAAGCCACAGTTGCCACAAGCCTTTTCGCCGGAAGGAAAGTCGTCATTCGTCAACTTGATGCAAACACTGCACGGATGGCACTCCAAATGCGAGTTGCCGATCTTGATGCAACCGTTCAGAGCCTTGAGAACGCGAAGACGGTGCCACCGGAGGCACTCAAATTCGAGTTCAGCATTTGAAACGCCCGCGATAGGCAAAGTCGATGGCGGATGCTTTTGAACTTCGCAATTTCACGACGGAGAATCTGTACTCAGTTCTTCAAAACGAATGGCTCCCAGCAACGGACGTAGCGAACAATCGGCACGCTAAGTACCTCGCAGGTTATTTAGAAAGTCCGGAGATCGGCGCTAAGACAATTGTGGCCGAACTGGACTACGTGGATGCCGACTACTTGGATGACTATGTATCGTACTATTCCCGATGCTTCCAAACGTACCAGAGACGATGCAAGCGTATCCACTTTTTCAGCCACGCTTTCGATGTCGCCCAGTTCCGCGTAGCCATACATGGCAATATCGGTGACGCCAAGCTATTAACCGATTCCTATTTGGGATTTGTCGTAGCGCGACCACTGCCGGACGCGATAATCGGACGTACAGTTCTCGCTCTTTACCCGCCAGATGATGGACGGCGCAATTACCCTTGCGTTTTGGAGTATTCTGCCACCCTGTTCGGTCTTCATCTATCGGTGAGGAGTCTGGCCTTTCAGGAACAAGATACCGTTTTGGCTGCGTGCGCCACGGTTGCGCTGTGGTGCTGTTTGGACAAAACACGAGAACTCTTTCCCGGCTCCCTTTCTCCGACTCCAGCAGAAATTACTCGGGCAGCCAATCAAGTGATCCACCACGCTCGACCAATACCCTCGCGCGGTCTAATCGCAGACCAGATTTGTAGTGCTATTCGACAGGCAGGACTTGAGCATGAGGTCGTGTGGATGAACGACTCAACTCCCATCCTGTCGCTTCTCTACGGTCACTTGCGGATGGGCCTTCCCGTCATCCTTGGCGTGGACATTGAAGGACTCGGAGGTCACGCAATCGCAGTGGCAGGTTACTCCTTGCTACGAACGAGGCATTTGCAACGCGAGATAGCCAGCAACACAAAAAGCGCCCCAATGATTGGTTTACGCATTAACGAGCTTTACGCGCATGACGATGGGATTGGCCCTTTTTCGCGCCTGCGCGTTGAGCCGTCAACGGCTCCCGGTCGCGCCGTACACTTCACCGGAACATGGGAAAGGGGAGGGAATCACCTCCCCTTAGTTCCCAAGTTGATTGTTGTTCCCGTCTATCACAAGATCCGAGTTACCTATCTCGACATTCAGGTCTGGGTTGATAGACTGACGGCTGTGCTCTCGACCGTGGTATTCGGCCAAGGCGACGGTATGGAATGGGACGTTCATCTCACAATGACGAATCAGATCAAGCGCGAGATGAAAGAATCGGGCCAACTCGCCCCCGATGAATTGGACAGTTTTCTTTTTAGCTCGCAACCTCGGTTTATGTGGTGCGCAATTCTGCGATGGGACGGCGTTCCGTTAATGCGACTCTTTTTCGATGCAACCGGCATGTCGCGTTCACTACCTCTATTTACGGTGCTGTGGCACGACACCGAATTCAAGGTTGCCATGCGTGCGTATTTCGAGATGGACCCCATTCGTGACTTGCTCATTCACTATCTCACGCGACCGTTCTTCGAGGAACTACGCAAAAGCGCGCTTGCGTAACCCTGCTTCTTTGACACACTACAGCAAAGCAATTCTACTTCCTCCGCAGCACCAACTGCTCTTCGTTCGCCTTGAAGATCGCGTCGAACAGCGCTTTAACCGCCGCGTAATCGCTGGCGGGCAGGCGACCTTCCCTGGTCTCGAAAGAGCCGCGCAGTGTGAGGGAGTTCCCGTCTGCCGATTTCGCCACCGTGCGCTTGAACTTCACCAGTGCGTTGCTCAGGTCGGAGTCGGTGGGCGACTCCTCCACGGCGTAACCGTCCGGCAAGGTCACCACTAACTCGTAGCCGAAACGCGTCGCCTCGTCCATCACGATGGGCCAGCGTCGCGTCTCTTTGGTGTAGGGACTGCGGCCGATGAAGCGCGACGAGCCGGTGCTGAGCGGCACCAGCAGCAACCCGCCCACGCGCTTGCTCCATTCCTTCGCCGAAAGGCTCAGCTTCAACGATTTCTCGCCGGCGGCGGCGTTGAAGTCCGGCAGCTTATAGTCCTTGAGCGTCACGCCGCGGCCGAACGCCTGCGCCATTTGCTGCATCACTTCCTTCACCTTCTGCGCTGGCAACGCTTGCAGCGAGGCGCGCATGCCCTCGGCCAGATATCCCATCATGGCCGTGTCGATTTCGAGTTCGGCGCCGCCGTCGGCCCGCAACGCAAAGGTCATTTTCACGCTGCCGCCGTTCTCGGCCGGCGAGAACTTCGGAATCGTCTCGAAAGTCCCGACCCCGTCGCGGATGACGAACCCCTCGGAGCCGCGATCGCCAGCGGGAATCTCGCCATACGGCGTCGTCTCCGCGGTCCCGTCGAGCCACAATCGCTTCCCGCCGATCTCAGCCAGCGCGATGCAATGGTCGAACGCTCCAATGCTCGGCAACTGTTCGCCCGGTTTGCTTTGCAGGGAGGTGTCGAGCAGCACGGGATACGCCTTGATTCCCACTACGCCGAGCATGGTGATGAGCAGCCCCGTCTTGTCCTTGCAATCGCCGTACAGTTTCTCGTGTACCTGCGCCGCCGCGTGCGGCTTGAACGCCGACACGCCGAACTCCAGCCCCACGTAGCGCACGCGCTTGGTCACGAAGTCGTACAGCGCCGCGGCCTTCTCCTCGTCGGTCTGCTTGCCGGCGATGAGCTTCTCCACCGTCGCGCGAATCGGCGCGGTCGCGACGAATTGCGGCTTCGCCAGACTCCAGAACCACCGCGCGAGGTCCTGCCACTGCGCGCCGTTCGAGATTTCCAGCCACATTGTCACCTCGCTCATCGGCGGCATGTCGGGTTCGCTCTCAACCGGCTTGATGTCGCGCATTTCCCACAGATAGGTCATCGCCTTGCCGTCGGGCGAGGTCGTCATCGTGGGCTGCAAGTCCCCATTGTGCAGCTTGAACTCCAGCTTCAAGCTCGCGGGCGCTTGCACTTCGAGGCGGCTGTGCAGCGACGGCTCGAAGCCGGTGAATGTCCAATGCTCCATGAAGTGCCCGGGCATCATCGGCTTGCTGGTTTTGCGATAGGTGTAGTCGATGACGCAGTCGTCCTCGATGCCGGGCAGCGAGAAGCCGACGGTCTTCGAGTCGTCGTACAGCGCGAACTCCTGAAAGCCGCTCTCGCGCCGAATCTCGCTCGGCTTCACGTCCTGCACGCGGCCGTCTTTGCGCACGGTGCGCGCCTGCACAATGTCGATGGTCTCGTAGCTGGCGCTGTACCCGAAGCTCACTTCGGCGCGGTCGCGCGCGCGCTCATTGAACAGCTTGTGGGTCTCGCGGAACTCACTCACGGTGGTGCCGTCGGGCTTGATGACGATCCTGCCGAGGTCGAGCAGCATCGCCGAATCGTGGTCGGGATACTGCTCCTGCTTTGGCGCTTTCATCAGCGCCGCGGCCAACGCCTGGTCGATGGCGCTCGGCCTGGCGATCACTGGTTTCGCCGAGCGCTTTTTCGCGGCGGCGTGAGCGGGGACCAGGGCAATGAGTATCAGTGCAGTGGCGAACAGGCGCATTCCAGTTTCCTTCAGGCCCAACGAGGCATTGAGTTTTCGACGCCGAGCTGGTCGAGCACGCGGGCGACCACCGTATCAACCAGCTGCTCGACCGTTTGCGGCCGGGTGTAAAACGACGGCGACGCCGGCAGCACCAGCGCGCCGGCTTCCGTAAGCGTGACGAGGTTGCGCAGATGAATCAAGTTGAGCGGCGTCTCGCGCGTGACGAGAATGAGCTTGCGGCGCTCCTTCAAGCACACGTCGGCGGCGCGCGAAGTCAAGTCGGTGCTGGCGCCGCTGGCGATTCGTCCCAGCGTCCCGCCGCTGCACGGCACGATTACCATGCCGTCGTGCCGAAACGAGCCGCTGGCAATCGGCGCGCCCACATCGCGCGAATCGCAGTAGCGCGCACGCGCGGCGAGGCCGGGCACCAGCTCGTCGAGCGCCGGCGCGTGCGGATCGAGTTTCAAGCCCAACTCTTCCTGAATGACCCGCGCCGCCGGCGCGCTCATCGTCACGAACAGCTCGGCCTCGGTGCGCACCAGGTGCGTCAGCAGCCGCTGCGCATAGATCGCGCCGCTCGCGCCGGTGAGGGCAACGACGAACTTCATGCCGCCACCGCCACGATGGCACACGCAATGCCACCATCCAGACTGCGGGTCGCTTCCACCGCAAAGTTAGCGCGATTCAACAACGCCTCAAACTCGCGCAACGTCACGAACTCGCCGACGCTCTCCGGCAGGTACAGGTAGGCGAACGAATGCCCCGAGACTACGCGCCCGACGAGCGGCAGCATCCAGCGGAACAGCCGTCCGAACACGAGCGCCATAACACGCGACGACGGCTTGAAGAACTCCAGCACCAGCAGCTTCCCGCCCGGCTTCAGCACGCGGCGGATTTCGCGCAGCCCGCGCGCCGGGTCCTCGAAGTTGCGCACGCCGAAGCCGACCGTCACCGCGTCGAACGCCGCGTCGGTGTAGGGCAGCCGCAGCGCGTCGGCGGTGTGCGCGTGCGTCGCGCGTGGCAGCTTGGCCTGTGCGAGTCGCAGCATGGTATGGGAAAAATCGGCCACGACAACGCGCGCCTGCGGCTGCTGCCGCAAGCACTCCAGCGCCAGGTCGCCGGTGCCTCCGCATAGGTCGACCAGTCGCTCGCGTGGTTGCGGCTGGAGCATCGTCACGGCCACGCGCCGCCAGGCCTTATCGCGGTTGCCGCTGAGTAGATGATTGAGTCGGTCATAGGTCGGCGCAATGTCGGTGAACATCTGCCGCACGCGATCCGCGCGCTTGCTCGTCGCCAAGTGCAGGGCGTTCATGGCCGTGAGTGTGGCGCAGGACGGCGTCTGCTACCCCTTCATCCCCGTGGTGGCAATGCCTTCGATGAACGCGCGCTGGGCGATGAGGAAGAGCAGCACCATCGGCAGTGTCATCACGGTGGCGGCGGCCATGAGCAGGTTCCACTGCTGCTGATGGCGGCCCAGGAAGCTGAACAGGCCGAGCGCAAGCGTATATTTATTGTCGTCGCTCAAGTAGACGAGCGGGCCGAGGAAGTCCATCCATGCCCCGGTGAAGGCGAAGAGCGCGACAGTGGCCAGCGCGGGTCGGGCGAGTGGCGCAATGACGCGGGCGAAGATGCTCCACTCGCCGCAGCCATCGAGCCGAGCCGCGTCGGACAGCTCGTTGGGAATTGTCAGGAAGAACTGCCGCAGTAGGAAGATGCTGAAGGCGTGCCCGAAGAACGCGGGCACCACCAGCGGCGCATAGCTGTCGGTCCAGCCGAGCCAGCGGAACAGCAGGAAGGTGGGCAACAGCGTCACCTGCGTCGGCAGCATCAAGCTGGCGAGCATCAGGAAGAACAAGGCATCGCGCCCGCGCCACCGCAGCCGGGCGAAGCCGTAGGCCGCCACCGCGCACGACATCACCGTGCCGATAACGGTGAGGCTGCCAACCAGCAGCGTGTTGCCGAGGTAGCGGAGAAACGGAAATGCGCCGAGGGCGGCGGCGTAGTTCGACCACTTCGCTGGTGCGGGAATCCAGCGCGGTGGGGAAGCGAAGAGTTGCGCGTCCGCTTTGAGCGAGGTCGCCAGCATCCAGAGGAATGGAAGCAGGAAGAGCGCGGCGAGCGAGACAAGCGTGAGGTAAGCGGCCGCGCGGCGCATTGGAGTCATTTCGCACCCTCATAGTACACCCAGCGCGCTGACGACTTGAAGACCAACGCGGTCGCGGCGAGCGTCAAGCCGAACAACAGCCACGCCATTGCGCAGGCTTCGCCCATGCGGAACTGCTGGAAGGCGTTCTGGTACAGGTAGAGCGCGTAGAACAACGTCGAGTTCTCCGGGCCGCCGTTGGTCATCACCAGCGCTTGGGTGAATATCTGGAACGTCCCGATGACGCCGGTGATGAGCTGAAAGAACAGCACCGGCGAGAGCAGCGGCAGCGTCACCGTGCGGAACTGCTGCCACGGCGAGGCGCCGTCGAGCTGCGCGGCTTCGTACAGGTGGCGGGGAATGCCTTGCAACCCGGCGAGGTAGATCACCATCCCGCCGCCGACGCCCCACAGGTTCATCAGGATGAACGACGGCTTCGACCAGCCGGTGTCGGTCAGCCAGCCGAGGCGCGGCAGGTGCGCGGCGGCGGCCAGCTCGTTGACCAGGCCGTATTCGGGGTTGAGCAGCCAGCGCCACAGGATGGCGGTGGCAATGGTTGGCACGACCGCGGGCAGGTAGAACGCTGCGCGAAACCACGCCATGCCGCGCACGCGCTGATTGAGCAGCACCGCGAGTCCCACACCGAGCGCGAGCGCGAGCGGCAACTCGAGGAACATGAACGCCGTGTTGCCGACGCTGCGCCAGAAGAAATCGCGGTCGCCGAGCAGCGTTGCGTAGTTGCCGATTCCAATGAAGCGCGGCGGTCTCAGCACGCGATAGTCACACAAGCTGAACCAGAACGAGGCGACAATCGGATACAGCGTGAACAGCCCAAAGCCAAGTAGCCACGGGCTGACGAACGCAAGCCCGGTGAGCGTGCGCCGACGATCGGAGTGCATGGCGCAGAGGTTCGCGCGGTGCGGAGCGAGTCCTCTTCGCGGCACGCGCCTTGCAAAACCATTTATGGCGTTGCGGCACAATTGACCGGGCTGAAACGCGAACGAAACATGCATCGGGCAGACTCACGCTCATGGCAAAAACCGTTGCCCTCTACACCGTCATCCATCAGCCGCGGCGGCTGAAGCTGCCCGCGCAGCCGATTGCGCCGGCCAGGTCGAAGGCCGAACTCGTCGCCAACATGGAGGCGGCGTTCTTCGACGAAGCCGCCAATGCGCGTTACCTCGAAAAGGTCGCCGAGAAGTGCTATCGCCCAGCGCTGGCGATGTTCAGTGAACTGGCCGAGGCGGGACTGGCCTTCAATGTTGGAATCTCCTTGTCGTGGCTGCGGCAACTGGACCTCTGGGATGCGCCGCTGCGCGAACAATTCGAGCAGTTCGTTGCCCGCGACAACGTCGAGCTCATCGGCGTCGAGCCGTACCATTCGTTTTTGTTCTATCTCGACATCGCGGCTTTTGTCGAACGCATGATCTGGATGCGCGACGAATTGAAGCGGCAGTTCGGTAAGAGCGTGCGCGTGACCGACACGACTGAAATGCACATGTCGCACGAGGTGTACGCGGCGTTGCGACAGGCCGGGTTCGACGGCACGGTCATGGACGGTCGTCCGTGGGTGTTCGAGTGGCGCGAAACCAGTCATCTTTATCGGCCCGCAGGCAGTGCGCCCGGCGGCCCCGCGCTCATCCCGCGACACTTCAAGCTCAGCGACGATGTCGGTTATCGCTTTTCGAACAAGGGCTGGGAAGGCTGGCCGCTCCTGGCCAGCACCTACGCCGATTGGATTAACGACGCGGCCGGCGATTTCGTCATGCTGGGCTGGGACTTCGAGACCTTTGGTGAGCATCATTGGGTCGACACCGGCATCTTCGATTTCATGCGCGCGCTGCCGGGCGAACTGGCCCAGCGTGAGATCGAAGTCGTCAACTTGAGCGAGCTGGTCCGGCGCCACGGCCACCAGCCCTTTGAGCTTCCGCTCCCGACGTTCGGGTCCACCTGGGCGGGCAGCGGCGGGATGGAGTTCTTCCTCGGCAACGCCGTGCAGCATTCGATCTTCCTGCTGATGCACCACGCTTACAACGCGGCCAAGCTGACCGGCGAAGCCGAGTTCGTCGATCTGGCAATGTTGCTGGCACAGAGCGACAACCTGCATCTGCTGCAATGGTGGGGCACCGGCGGCGGCAGCGAAGCCGAGGTGAGCGCGTACTTCACGCCGCAGGAATGGTGGGCGGTCGGCGCTCAGCAAATACCGGTTGAGATTCAGCGCGTGTTTGGTAACTTCATTCAAGCGATGACAGCGCACGCGCCCAGCAAGCCAAAACGAAAGTCCGCCAGGACCTAGGTCGAGATGTTTCGCTTCGCTCAGAATGACGGTTCCACCGCAGTGCTGAGCGAAGCGAAGCATTTCAGGTCGCGTACGACCCGTCTGCGAAACTCAAGGAGAAGCAAGATGCCAACCAAAACCACAACCAGGAAGACCGGGACCAGGGCGAGGGCGCCCATTACGTCGGTTGCGAAGAAGATCGAGTTCTGCCTACCCAACGTCAAGGCCGACAGCGTGCTGCTGGCCGGAGATTTCACCGCCTGGCAGGAATCGGCCGTAGCGCTGAAGCAAGGCAAGTCGGGGGACTGGAGCGCCAAGTTGCCGTTGGCGCCGGGCCGCTACGAATACCGGTACATTGTGGACGGCGAATGGGTCGATGATCCGGCCGCACCAGCCCGCGTGGAGAATCCGTTCGGGACCTCGAATGCGCTGCTCGTAGTCGAGTAGGAAAGGCCTCGTCGTCGTCGAATTCGTTGTCGGGTTCGCTTTGTTTCATTTGCCGACGAGGATGGTTTCTTGATCAACCCGCAATCCACCGCTTTCATTCTGCTCTCGTTCGAGGGTCCCGACGGCTACGCCAATGCGGGCGGGCTCGGCGTGCGTGTGGCCGAACTGTCGGCCGCGCTCGGCGAAGAGGGCTTCGAAACGCAGTTGCACTTCGTCGGCGATCCCGACGCGCCGCACATCGAGCAGACTCACCCGAACCGCGTGCTGTTCCGCTGGGGGCAACCGGTCAGCAACGCCCACCGGCGCGGCGTGTACGACGGCGAGTGGGAAAAGCTCAACGACCTCAATCACGTGCTGCCCTCGCGCTTTGCGGACGACATCGTTCCCGACCTGCTGAGTCGGCATGAGCGCGTGGCCGTGCTGGCGGAGGAGTGGCATACCGCCGAGCTACTCTGCAACGTCCACGAGCGGCTCTGGGAGGCGGGCCTGCGCGGGCGGACGCTCCATTTCTGGAACGCCAACGCCATTTTCGGATTGGAACATGTCAATTGGTGGCGGCTCAACTTCTGCCAAACCACGCTGACCACCGTAAGCCGCTACATGAAAATCAAGCTGTGGAATCGCGGCCTCGACCCGTTAGTCATCCCCAACGGCATCCCGACGCGGATGCTCGAAGCGGTGCCCAAAGCCGACGCGAAACGACTGCGCGCCGCGCTGCGCGGTGACACGCTGTTGGTCAAGGTTGGGCGCTGGGACCCGAACAAGCGCTGGGTGATGGCGATCGAAGCCGTGGCCCAGGCGAAAGCGGCCGGACTCAACCCGACGCTCATCGTCCGTGGCGGGATGGAGCCGCACGAGGGCGAAGTGTTGCATCGCGGCCGAGAACTCGGGCTCACGATTCGCGACGTCCATCTGCCAGAGGGATCGCAACTCGGATTCGACGCGTGCCTGAACGCGCTGGCCGCCACCGAGCCTGCCGAGGTGCTGGTGCTCCGTTTCTTCGTGCCCGAGCGGTTGCTTCGCGCACTGTACCATGTTGCCGATGCCACCCTGGCCAACAGCGGACACGAGCCGTTCGGCATCGTCGGGCTGGAAGTCATGGCCTGCGGAGGGTTGGCCTTCACCGGAAGTACCGGGGAAGAATATGCGCGGCATCTCGAAAACGCCATCGTGCTCGACACCGGCAATCCCGGCGAGATCGTCCACTATCTCAAGCTGCTCAAGGCCGACGCAGCAGCGCGCCGCGAACTGATCGCGGCCGGCCGGCGGACCGCCGAGCGTTTCACCTGGAACAACGTCATCGCTGTGCTCAACGACAAGCTGGCGATGGTGGAAGCACAGCGAGGTTAACCATGAGCACACCGCAAACCGGGACCATCGGGTGGTGCGACCTGACCGTGCCGAACGCCGAACAGCTCCGCGATTTCTACGCACAGGTCGTTGGCTGGAAACCCGAGCCGGTGGACATGGGCGGCTACGAGGATTTCAACATGGTCGCGCCCTCGGGCGAGAACGTGGCCGGCATCTGCCACGCGCGGGGCGGCAACGCGGTGCTCCCCCCGCAGTGGCTACTGTATATCATAGTGGATGATCTCGACGCCAGCGTGGCGACCTGTCTGGAACTCGGGGGCGACGTTATCGTCGACCCGCGCCCGCACGGCGACGCGCGCTTTTGCGTGATTCGCGATCCCGCCGGCGCAGTGTGTGCGCTCTACGAACCCTGATTTGAAGGAGTGACCGCCATGGCTTTGCTTCGCCATCTGGCCCTGCGTTGCCGCGACCTGGAGCAGTCGCGCCGGTTTTACGAAACCGTTATCGGCTGGCAGTTCATCGGGTATCGTCCCCACGGCGACGCGCTCGACTTGAGCGATGGCACCAACAATATCACGCTCATTCAGCAGCCGTCGGCGCTGTCCAAGCGCACCCCGCTCGACGAGGGCGAGGAGTTCATCCACTTCGGCGTCATTGTGGACGAGCTGCAACAGATCTGGCTGCGACTCCACGAATGGGGCGCGTCATTCTCGCGGGAGAACGTCAAGGAGCGCAATCCCATTGACCCGACCGTGCTGCCGCCGCAATCGTTCAAGGTACTGGACCCCGACGGCAATGTGGTCGACATCACCAGCAGCCGCGAGGAGTGGCGAGGCGTGCGTTGGTAGTCAGGCACGCAGCGAAGCGGAGTGCCGTTGCCGTTGTTTGTGCGCTACCGAAAGTCGTAACGGCACTCCGCTTCGCTGCGTGCCTGACTACCAGCCGCTGACCGGCGAGTCGATGGACGTCGTGCTTGCGTTACTTCGGCGCCACCGATTTCGCCGCGTCCTGCACCGCCTCTTTAGCCGTTTCGCCGGCTTCCTTGAGGGCGGCCGGCGCGCCCGCTTTCACGTCCGCGGCGGCAGTACCCAGTTCACCCTTGAGTTCGCCCGCGGACTTCTTCAGTTCGGCGATCTTCTCCTCCAGCGTCACCAATTTGTCCGAAACCGTGACGACGGAACTGCCCACGGTTTTGAGATCCACGCTGGTCGTATCTTCCACCGACTTCTTCAGGTCGCTGACCAGACGCTTCAGTTCCTTCATCGCCTCTTCGGCGTTGACGGCTTCTTCTTCGATCCGAATGCCGGTCTCACCGGAGCGCTGCATTCGCTGATTCATTTGCACCGCCATAGCCTCGGGCGCACCAACGTTCTCCAGTAGACTCGGGTCGCCCTTGCGCGAGCCCGCCGCTTCCCAGCCAAGAAAGAACCCGAACAGAATGCAAACAACAGCCACGACGGCCGCCCAGGCAACGGAAAGTTTCATGATGGTCCTCCGACCTTGATAGGGTGCGCGACGATTCCACCATGCGGCTCGCCGTCCTCGTGTCGGGAAAAAATCTCACACCGCCTCGACCTGTCCCGTCGCCGCCGAGCGATAGGCGGCATCGAGCAACTCGACCGAACGCAGCGCGGCTTCGCCCGGCGAGTGGTTGATCTCGGTCTTGCCGACGATCAGGTCGATGAAGTTGTGCGGCGGGCCGGCGCATTCGTAGCCGCCGGAAGCGGGATCGACTTCGGCGATGTGCTGCTTGCCGTCGTGGGTGTGCAGTTCCAGCCGTGCGCGTTCGGTGTCGAGCAGCAGCATGCCGTTGGCGCCGAACAACCGCAGGTCCACCTGGTATGGCAGACCAGTGCGCGGCATGGTGCCGGCGCCGCTGACGGCCCCCAGCGCGCCGTTGGTGAAGTTGACCGTCATCGCGTCGTACAATTCAACGCGCGCGTCGGGAGCGCTCATGCGCGCGAAGACCGATTGCGCGTGCAACGGCGTCAGCCAGAACAGCATTCCGGTCGCATGCGTGAGTTGCGCATGCCCGTAACCTCCGCCGGCGATGACCGGATCGGCCCAGGTCGCCGGTTCCGGCGCAAAGAGCGATTCGCCCGCCTGCCCGCCGATGCGATCGAGTTGCTTCGGCTCGCCGCGCAGCAGCGCGCCGATCGGTGAGGCCATGTGGCACAGCACGTACTGCAATTCACCGAGGCAATGGCCGTCGAGCAAGCGTTTGGCTTCCTGGATGAACGGCTTGTGGTGCCAGCCATACGGCACGAGCAGGTGGAGGTTGCGTTCATCGGCGAGCCGCACCAGTTCGCGCGCGTGGTCGGTGCGCGTGGTCATCGGCTTCTCGACCATCACGTGCAGCCCGCGCTCCAACGCGGCGCGCGCGTGTTCGTAATGAATGGTGTGCGGCGAGGCGACGATCACGGCGTCGAGCTCGCAGCGTTCGAGCAGTTCGGCGGCGTCTTCGGTGGCGAACGCAAATCCGAAGCGTTCGCGAATTAAGGCCAATTCGTCTGCGCCTTTGCGGCAGACGCCGACGAACTCCACGTCGTCGCGTGCAGCGAGCAGCGGCAGATGGTTGCTCGTCGCCCACCAGCCCGCGCCGATCACGCCCAGCCGGACTTTGCGCTTCACGCGCTCAGTTTACGCCAGCGCGACGACACCGGGTTCACTGCGCGACTTGAGACCAAGCCTCGCAAAGTCGGCAGCCGCCTCGGAACAAATCACGGTGTGCGGCGGCACTCGGGTTCCCGGCGCCAGCACGACCTCCTCCAGCACGCACGCTTCACCGATAACGCAATCGTGATTGATGACCGAGCGGCGCACCAGCGCACTGGCGCCGACCCGCGCGTTGGCGCCGACGAACGTGCCCTCATCCACCAGCGCGCCATCGTCAATGAAGGCGCCCCGCTTCACGATGGCGAACGGGTCAACCGCCGCGCGCGGATGCACCGTCGCCTGCCGGGACTGCCCAGCGCGCAGCCGCACCAGCGGCAGATTCACGCGGCCGTCGAGCGCATCGCGATGAGCGGCAAGATATTCGCCCAGGCTGCCGATGTCGTTCCAGTACTGGCCGTCGATGCGGTAGCCGCACAGCTTCTCGCCGCCGGCCAGCAAGTGCGGGAACAGGTCTTTGCTGAAGTCGAACGGCGTGCCCGCCGGCACCGACTGCAAGCAGCGCTTGCTCATCACATACATGCCGGTGTTGGCCGTCCGCGAAAAGACCTCGTGTGCCTTCGGCTTCTCAAAAAAGCGGTTGATGCGTCCGCGCTCATCCATCTGGGCGATGCCGTATTGCGAGGGATCGTCTACCTCGGTCA
>Ga0247727_10013503_pt1 | contig 13755 bp, 11 predicted proteins | sample WisWelCaveWW1625_FD_202498 | JGI IMG/M metagenome (GOLD analysis project Ga0247727, IMG submission 202498) | Biofilm microbial communities from Wishing Well Cave, Virginia, United States - WW16-25 | ecosystem: Environmental > Aquatic > Deep subsurface > Groundwater > Cave microbial mat | place... | reverse complement strand
TGTGCTGCCGCCGGCGCAGGATCACAAAACGGTTTTCGATAACGACGCAGGCCCGAACACTGGCGGCATGGGCGCGTATGCTCCGGCGCCGTTTATGACTGCCGAATTAATGGCGTGCGTCGAGCGCGAAATTCTGCGGCCCACGATTGCGGCGATGGCAAAAGAAAATGCGCCTTATCGCGGCGTGCTTTATGCCGGACTCATGATCACGCCAGGCGGGCCGAAAGTTGTCGAGTTCAATTGCCGCTTCGGCGATCCGGAGACGCAGGCGATTCTGCCGCTAATCGAATCCGATTTGGCCGAAGCGATGCGGCGCGTGGCAAATGGCGATCTGGGAAATTACGAATTGAAGATCGCGCCGCGCTGGGCTGTGAGCGTCGTGCTCGCCTCCGGCGGCTATCCGGGAAATTTTGAGAAGGGTAAGCTGATCAACGGTCTCGAGCGCATTCAAGGCCAAGACGCGATGGTATTTCACGCCGGCACGGTGCTCGATCACAACGGCAATGTTTTGGCGAACGGCGGTCGCGTTCTGAGTGTCACCGGGGTTGGAGATAATTTTCTCAGCGCATATGAGCGTGCTTATTGCGCGGTGGGGAAAATTCAATTCGAGGGAATGCATTATCGCAAGGATATTGGAATGAAAGCGATGCGGTATGTTTGAAATGTAATCTATACTGACAAAATTAAATCTGTCATTCTGGAAGAATCCTTTTAGAATCCAAGTAATTGCTGGAAACAAAAAAGATTCCTACGAATGACAATGTGTAAGGACAGTTACTCAATTCTGAAAGGACAACTCTCATGAAAATCTTGGTCACCGGCGGTGCGGGATTTATCGGGTCCCACATTGCTGAGGCTTTCATCGCGCACGGACACCACGTGACCATTTTGGATAATCTGGTAACGGGAAAACGCGAGAACATTAATGCGCAGGCGACGTTGCAGCAAATGGACATCTGCGACAACGAGGTTGCCGAAATTTTTAAGCAAGGGCAATTTGACGCTGTCTGCCATCAGGCCGCGCAGATGGATGTGCGGCGCTCGGTGGCGGATCCGCGTTACGACGCCGAGGTGAATATTCTCGGCACGTTGAATTTGCTGCAAAATTGCCAAGCCAGCGGCGTGAAAAAATTTCTCTTCGCGTCAACCGGCGGCGCGATTTACGGCGAACAAGTCAGATTTCCGGCGGATGAAGAACATCCGACGTGGCCGGCGTCACCGTATGGCATTAGCAAAATGTCGTGTGAAAAATATATCAATTTTTTTGCGCAGAGTTCCGGCATGAAGTACGTGTTTCTGCGTTACGCCAATGTGTATGGCCCGCGCCAAAATCCGCACGGCGAGGCGGGCGTGGTCGCGATCTTCTCGACGCGGTTGTTGCGCGGCGAACAGCCGACGATCAACGGCGACGGCAAGCAAACGCGCGATTATGTTTTCGTTGGCGACGTCGTGCGCGCGAACCTGCTGGCGTTGAATTATCCGACCAGCGATTATTTCAACATCGGCACCGGAATAGAAACGGATGTGAACGCAGTTTATAATTGTTTGAATGAAGCCGCCGGCGCTGGCAAACAAGAGCATCACGGCCCGGCCAAAGAAGGCGAGCAATTGCGCAGCGTGCTGTCCAATGAAAAAGCGCGACGCATGCTCGACTGGCAGCCGACAGTCTCCATCAATGATGGCTTGAAACAAACGATTGATTGGTTTCGCGAAAAAGTCCGAGGTCAGTAGCGTCCGAGGTCCGAAGTCTTTATGAAACCGTCCGGGCGCTCAGAGCATCCGGACGGTAATCCAAGATTTTTCTTTTTATCTTTTTTGCTTTTTATCTTTTTTTGCAATGACGTCTCCTCTGCTTAAAACCGGCCAAGATGGCCGCAACCTCAACACCCTGCGCCAGGAAATCGGCCTCATTGGCGAATCGCCGGCGATCTGGCAAATTCTCGAAACCATCGAGCAGGTCGCGCCGACGGATATTTCCGCGCTGATTATCGGCGAGAGCGGCACCGGCAAAGAATTGATTGCGCAAGCGATTCATCGGCTCGGCAATCGCCACGACAAGCCGTTTGTCGTCGTCAATGCCGGCGCGATTCCGGAAGGCATTATCGAGTCGGAATTGTTCGGCCACGAGAAGGGCGCTTTCACCGGCGCCATCGGTGCGCGCAAAGGCTATTTTGAGCAGGCCGACACCGGCACGATCTTTCTCGACGAAATCGGTGAGATGCCGTTGAACACGCAGGTAAAACTCCTGCGCCTGTTGGAGGGCAAGGAATTTATTCGCGTCGGCGGCAGCAGCCCGAAACAAGCCGACGTGCGCGTCATCGCCGCCACCAATCGCGATCTCGAAACCGCGGTGCGCGACGGCGAGTTTCGCCCCGATTTATTTTACCGCCTCAATGCGGTGAATATTCGCGTGCCGAGTTTGCGCGAGCGCCGGGAAGATATTCCACTGCTGGTCAAAAAATTTGTCACGGATTTTTGCAGCCAGAACGGCATCCCCTTTGAAGGTTTTAGCGACGGGGCCATCCGCCTGTTGCAAGAACAGGCGTGGCCCGGCAATATTCGCGAGTTAAAAAATTTCGTCGAGAGTTTGATCGTCATCGAGCGCGGCCGCCGCATCGATGAAATCGTTTTGCAGCGCCATTTGCCGCGCAGCGCGGAGATGGATCGCCGCCTGCCGGTGCCGGTAAATCGCAGCAGCGATGAAGTGGAACGCGAATTTATTTATCGCGCCCTGCTTGATATTAAAAATGAGATTGCGCAGCTTCGCGAGCTGCTGGTCGGTCGTTATATTCCGCCGCCGCGCCGTCTCAAGCCCGGTTATCCGGAGCCGCCGCTGCTGCAGGATTTGGATAACGACGTCCCCATCCCGCCCACCGCTCCGGAATCTGGCGAAGCCGGCGCATTTGAATCCATCGAAGACATGGAGAAGCGTTTGATTACGGGCGCGCTCGCGCGCACCAGCGGCAACAAGCGCAAAGCCGCGACCTTGCTCAAAATCAGCGAACGGACGTTGTATCGCAAAATCAAAGAATATGATTTGCCGTTTTAGACAAGCTTGAGGAGTTGCCAATGCACTCAAACTCAGAATAAAATCCAGCCCCCCAAAAGCTGTGGGTATCCGGATTTGCCGAATTGCCCGGATTAAAGTCAAAAGTTTTATCGGAACAATTCGGCAAATCTGGATAGCTTTTAAAAAAATTTTATTTTTTTTGACACACTTTGAACTTAAAACCGAAAACGCACTTTATCATCAGCATAAAATGATTAGCAACGGATTAAAAACGGCGGGCGGATTTTTCTTTATCAGTTGGGCAACGGGGTTGGCGATATGGTCTACGAGTTGCGGCCCTTATTCATTTTCCGGCGCTGCGAGCACGCATATTAAAACCATCGCCGTGCCGGTGTTTGAAGATCGCACCGCCGAGTTTGGCGTGCGGGACCGCTTGAGCAACACGCTCATCGACGAGTTTACGCGCGACAACACGCTGAAAATCGCCGACCAGCGCGTGGCCGATTCGATTTTGCGCGGCGTGCTGCTCAGCGTGCAGGAAACCGCCGGCGTTTACAATCAGGGCACGAGCAACCAGCCGGAAAGTGTGCAGGAAATTCGCGTGACGGTGACGGTGCAACTCAAATATGAAGATGTGAAAAAACGCAAAACCGTGTGGGAAACCCAGATGTCGCAATTCGGCAGCTATTCCCCCAACAAGCCCGCCTCCACCCGGCAGGCGGCTATCGATGACGCCATCCGCAAAATCGCCAACGAAGTGCGCAACAAAACGGTTGCGGACTGGTAGAAGTTTCTGATTTAGCAATGCCGCTGAAGCCGCACCGCAACAAAATTTAGGCGTAGTTGTTTTGGCAACCGGTTTTGTTGCAGGAATTTAACGCGAAAGAAAGATGTTGCACTTTACGGCGGTTTTTTCTATTTTAAAATTCGGTATTTACATCCGGAGAGGAGTTTGTTTTAAGCTGCAATGAATAATATTTTAGAGTCGAGCGTCCTGGCGATTTATTTTGTTTCGCTCGCGATTCTTTTTGTGTTCGGGTCGCACGGCTACGTGATGGTTTACCTTTATAATAAGTTTCGTGCTTCCGGCCCCCAACCGCCGGCGCCGTTGCAAACCTTGCCGCCAGTGACCGTGCAGTTGCCGATTTTTAACGAGAGGTATGTGGTCGAGCGGCTGATTCGCGCGGTTTGCGGGATCGAGTATCCACGCGAGTTGTTGGAGATCCAAGTGTTGGATGATTCGACCGACGATACAACCAACCTCGCGAAAAAGTGGGCCGCGCATTATCAACATCAGGGTTTCACCATCAAGGTGTTGCATCGCGATAATCGCCAGGGCTACAAAGCCGGGGCGCTGCGCGAAGGATTGGCCGTCGCGACGGGCGAGTTCGTGGCGATTTTTGACGCGGATTTTGTGCCGCCGGCGGATTTTCTGCGCTGCACTTTGCCCCATTTTCAAGACGCCAAAATCGGCGTGGTGCAAACCCGCTGGGGCCATTTGAATGGCGATTATTCGCTGCTCACGCGCAGCCAGTCCATTGGCCTCGATGGACATTTTGTGGTCGAACAAACCGCGCGCCATCGCGCCGGCTATTTTATCAATTTCAACGGCACGGCGGGCGTGTGGCGGCGCGCCTGTATTCTCGACGCCGGCAACTGGACCGATGACACGCTGACGGAAGATCTTGATCTCAGCTATCGCGCGCAACTGCGCGGCTGGAAATTTGTGTTCATGACGGACACCGTGTGCCAATCCGAATTGCCTGCGGAAATCGGCGGCGTCAAATCGCAGCAATTCCGCTGGACCAAGGGCGCGATTCAAACCGCCAAAAAAAATCTGCCGCGCGTGTGGAAATCCCCTTTGCCGCTGCGCGTCAAATTGCAATCGACCGTGCACTTGACCAACAATCTGGTGTTTCCGTTTATTTTGATTGTCGGGCTGTTGAATTTGCCGCTGGTGATTATTAAAAATGAAAGCGCCAACGACCACACGCTGTTTTTTGCGGTCATCTCGATTTTCGTGCTCGCGTTCTTTGGCTCGTTTTTAATGTATCTGACGGCGCTGCGCGAAAGTTATCCGGACTGGCGGCGCCGGATTTTGTATTTTCCGTTGTTCATGGCCGGCAGCATGGGGCTGTCGCTCAACAACACCCGCGCGATTTTACAAGGATTGTTCAAATACCGCGGCGAGTTTTTGCGCACGCCCAAATATCATTTGGAAAACGCGCGCGACGGTTTTCAGGATAAACAATATTTCACCACGCGCGAGTTTTGGCAGCGCGGCATGCGCAACGGCATTCCGGAACTGGGACTCGCGCTTTATTGTTTGGCCGGCATCGGCGTGGCGATTTATTACGGCGAAGTCGCCGCCATTCCCTTTCAACTGTTGTATTTTCTCGGTTACAGTTTTATTGCGTACCTGTCGTGCAAACAATATCTGTGGCCGCGCGTGACGATGTTTTTTTCCAATAAAGCCGGTTACGGTAAATTGCGCCCGGAAGCAACCCCGGCGTGAATGGTTCGTGGTTCGACTCCGCTCACCATGGCTAGAATGAAGGGAATTATGCAAGAGTCAGATTGAGCGAAGTCGATGGTTCGGCTCCGCTCACCATGACTATAATGAAGGGAATTATGCAAGAGTCAGATTGAGCGAAGTCGATGGTTCGGCTCCGCTCACCATGACTATAATGAAGGGAATTATGCAAGAGTCAGATTGAGCGAAGTCGAAATCAATAAGAGTGGCCCTCATTTTATTCGAGGGTTGGTTCAGGAACATCTATTTGTAGTGAGTTAGGGTTATGGCATCCGAAGACTTCGGCAGCCTCGAATCATTGCAGGTTTTGCTGCAACAAAATCCCAATTCGTTGACTTTTGGCCGCGTCGCCGACGTGCTGCTGAAATTAGGCCGCGTTGATGAAGCCATTCAGCTTTGCGAGGACGGCTTGCGCCGGCATCCTTCCTACGTCACCGGTCACATGGTGTTGGGCAAATGCTATTTAAAAAAGAAACTCTTCGATCAAGCCGAGAAGGAATTTAAACGCGTGCTGCTGTTTGATCCGCGCTATCTGGCCGCGCACAAATATTACGGCGATCTCATGCGCGAAATCGGCTGGGACAACACCTGCGAGATGAGCTATCGCAAAATCATGCAGATCGATCCGCTCGATAAAGGCGTGCGTGTCGTCATCGAAGAGTTGGCGCAAAAAGCTAAAATGGAAAAATTGGAACCGGCGCCAATTCGTCGTGACGCGCGCCCGTCCATGGCGCCTCCTGCCCTGCCGCCGTTTAATGTGCCGCCCGCGCCGCCCACGCTGCCGCCACTGCCCGACGATGATTTTTATTCGCCGACCATCGCGTATGAAGATGAGTTGTTGCCTTCGCAACCAAACCTCGAATCTGCCGACATGCCGCAAGCCGATTTTGCGCCACCGGCGGAAATATATACTTCCGCCGACTCCGAAATAACGCCGGCGTCGCCGAATGATGAAGAGCGGTTCTCGTATATTCTCGACGACATTTTCCAGGATGAAATTCTCGACGATAAACCGGCGCCCCCCGCCGGTAAAAATCCCTTGCCGCCGGTGAATAACCGCATCGACGAGCATCGAGATGAGGCCGGGGCCGGAAACAACAACGGGTTCGGCGAAAACACCGTCAGGGTCACGCCGCCGGCGCGCCCGCCCTCGCGTATTCCCACGCGGCCGGTTGATTTGGATCTCGATTTTGACGGCGATCCGACCACGATTGCTCCGTCGAAGCCGGCTGGAATGGATTTGAACCATGCGGCCCGTGAGGAAAACAATGCGTCGCCCCGCGCGAATTTGCGCCCGGCGGCGAATCGTCTGCCGGCGCGACGTCCAAAAATTTTAGAGGATTCCGGTGACGATCTCACGTCGACCATTTCAGCGAGTGAGCGCGAAAAAATCGTGACGCCGACCCTCGGCGAAATTTACGCGGCGCAGGGCCAGTACACCAAGGCCATCGGCGTCTTTGAATTGCTCAGCCGCAAAGAGCCGAACAACAAACATTACCGCGACAAAATCGATTATTTAAAGAAACGCTTGTTAGAGACTCAGAATGCTGGATAGAATTGCGCGGGTGCGCGCGCAGATGCGCCAGGCGGAGCTGCCGTCGTTTCTCGTCAGCGCCACGCCGCATTTGCGTTATCTTTTCGGTTTCACCGGTTCCAATGGTCTGGGGCTAATCACCTCAGACCTTTGCTTTTTTATTACCGACTGGCGCTACCGCGAACAGGCGCAGGCGGAGGTGCGCCACGCCGAAATTTCCATCGTCCGCCGCGATCTGTTGGCGCCATTAAAAGAGAAACAAATTTTAACGGCCGGCAGCCGCTTGGGGTTTGAAGCCTCACATTTGAATTTTCGCTATTTTTCGCAATTGCAAAAAAGTTTTGCTCAACTGCGCTTTGTGGCCACCGAGCATTTTGTGGAAAAAATCGCTATCCCCAAATCGCCCGCGGAGATCGAAAACTTGCGCCGGGCCGGGGCGATGGCGTGCGCCGTGTGGGATCAAGTGTTGCCGTGCATTCGGCGCGGGGTGAAAGAATCTGATATCGCCGCCGAAATTATTTATCGCAGCCGGAAATTAGGCTCCGAAACCGAACCGTTCGATCCCATCGTCGCTAGCGGCCCGCGCGCCGCGTTGCCGCATGGGCGCAGCACCGAGCGCCGTTTACAATCCGGTGATTTCGTCGTGATTGATTACGGCTGTACGGTCGAGGGCTATGCCTCGGATGTCACGCGCACCGTTGCCGTGGGTGAGCCGCCAGCCAAGTTGCGGCAGGCTTATTTCGCCGTCAAAGAAGCCTGCCATCTCGCCTGTGAAGCCGCGCGTCCGGGCATGGAAGGCATTCAACTCGATGAAGTCGCGCGCAAATATTTGGCGTCCTGCGGTTTCAAAGAGGAATTTAATCACTCGCTCGGCCACGGTCTCGGACTCGATGTCCATTCCTTGCCGCGTCTCGGGCCGGAAAGCAAAGATGTGATCACCGAGAACGCCGTCATTACCATCGAGCCCGGCGTCTACTTTCCGAATCTCGGTGGCGTCCGCATTGAAGACGATCTGCTCGTCACCGCCGCCGGCAACGAAGTGTTGACGCCGATGTCGCGCGAGTTGTTTATTGTGGAGTGAAAATTATAAATTGTAAATTTTCAAATGGCAATGGTTTTCATCCGGTGGTCGTTTTTTAATCCGTTGGCCCGCGCTTTTTTTGAAAGCAGCAGAAACTTTCCTGATTTTTTATTCTAACTTTTGGCGTTTAGTTCTTACAATATTGCCCGCGTTCCAATGCCCCCCTCGCTTCTTCCCGCTCAGATAGCCATTATCATCGTCACCTTCCAGAATGCCGGCGAGATTGGCGAATGTCTCCAATCCTTGATCCAGGCGGACCCCGAGCGGCGCCTGTGGGTGGTTTTAATTGACAACGCTTCAACAGATGGCACGCGCGAGATGATACAAGCCACGATCAAGGCCCTGCCGCCTTCGCGTTTTAGCGTTGAGTTGATTTTGAACAAAGAAAATCTCGGCTTCACCCGCGCGGTGAATCAGGGGCTGGCGCGTTACTTCGCGCGACCTGATCATAAAAATACCCCGGTATTATTTTTGAACCCCGATACCATTTTACCGCCGGACAGCCTCGATTCGCTAATAAAAAAGCTATACGCCTTTCCCGAGGCCGGCGTCATCGCCCCGCAACTCATTCATCGCGACGGCGGAATTCAGCTTTCCTGCCGTCGTTTTCCCACGCATTGGGATTTATTTTGCGAGCTGTCCGGTTTGTCGAGATTGTTTCCCCATTCGGCAATCCTGAATCGTTGGAAGATGGGCGGTTTTGATCATCGCCACGCGGCGGAAGTCGAGCAACCGCAAGGCGCTTGTTTATTGGCGAAAGCCGAAGTGATGGAACGAGCCGGTTCGTGGGACGAGCAGTTCCCGATTTTTTTCAGCGACGTGGATTGGTGCCGGCGCGTTCGGGCCAGCGGCTGGAAAATTCGCTTCGAACCGTCGGTGCAGATCATTCATGCACAGGGCGTCAGCGTGCGGCAGGTGCGGGCCGCGGCGATCTGGAGCTCGCACGTATCTTTTGGGCGCTATTTACGGAAGCACGAAAACGGCTGGCGGGAAAAATTTTTGAATTTGATTTTTGCAGCGCTACTTATTTTAGCGGCGATTGTGAGAGTAATCTCTTACTTGGCGAGAAAACGAAATGCACTTTTGCTTTTAGCGTGAAAAGTTTTGGAAGCAGATTTCTCACTGCCCTCGAAATGACAGTTTTTAACCTAACATTGCCAGGTTATTACCAAGCACGTATTTCAGCCATCTAAGCAGCCCGCACCCGATCAATCACGCCACCGCCGACCACGACGTCACCATCGTAAAACACCGCGGATTGGCCGGGCGTGATGGCGCGCTGCGGCGAGTCGAAATGAACACGCACGCGATGCGGCTCGGCTTCCAGCAAAATGGCTGGCGAGCCGGAATCGCGATAACGGATTTTACAAGAGACCGCGGTGCCCTCCGCCGGGCAATATTGCGCGCCCCAATTGACCGAACTCACGACAAAATCGCTGTGGCGTAAATTTTCGTCATCACCAACGACAATGGTATTATCCTCGGGGTTAATGGCGGAAATAAAAATCGGCCGGCCCAAGGCGAGGCCGAGGCCCTTGCGCTGGCCAATGGTATAAAAAGGAAAGCCTTGATGCGCGCCGAGGCGATTGCCCTCGACATCGACAAAATCACCGGCGCCAATTTCAGCAACGGCCTCGGGCGCGCGCTCGCGCAAATAGCGGCGATAGTCGTTGTCAGGAATAAAACAAATTTCCTGGCTCTCTTTTTTCTCCGCAGTTTTCAAACCGAGACGGCGGGCGATCTCGCGCACTTCCGGCTTGGTCAATTCGCCCAGCGGAAAAATCGTGCGCGCCAACGCCTCTTGCCGCACGCCCCAGAGCGCATAACTCTGATCCTTTTGATCATCCACAGCGCGCCGAAGTTCCCAACGATTCGTGCTTGAATTGAATCGAGTGCGCCCGTAATGTCCCGTCGCCATAAAACTGCCGCCGAGGTCTTGCGTCTGCTGCAACAGCGCGCCCCATTTGATAAATGTGTTGCAGCGCACGCACGGGTTGGGCGTGCGGCCGACGAAATATTCGTCGATAAAATCCTGCTGCACGCTGCGCTCAAAAACTTCGCGGAAATCGGAGACGTAATGCGGCACGCCGAGCTTGTGACAAACGGCGCGCGCGTCGGCCATCGTGTCGATGGAGCAGCAGCCGCTCTCAAAATTAACATTGCCGCCGCTGGCGTGATAATCCCACAAATTCAGCGTGATGCCGACGACGCGATAGCCGTGTTCGTGCAATAAAGCCGCGGCCACCGAACTATCGACGCCGCCGCTCATGGCCACGACGACGGTTTCGCCGGCGCCGGGGGCGAGGTTGGCGTGATTAATTAAATCTGTGTGTCGATTCATTATTTTGTTATAAAAGTTTATACCGGCTCGGATAGCCTGGAAAAATAAGTGACTGGCTGCGGCGGCGCCTGCCGCGGATACAGCGCGTCGCCGCCGACTTCAACAATTCTGGGAAGCGCATTTTGCGCCGCTTCTTCCAATTTCTCGTCATCCTCAGGTGACGCTGCAACTAAAATAACTTCCCGAACCGGATCAATAAGTTGGAGTTCTTGCGGGAGCGGGTTGTCAAGCTCAATTGCATAAACATATGCGGGGTTGCTCTCCGTCGGTTGAGTCCGACTAAAAGCCACTGCGTAACTCGCTGCCACCCCATACGATCGAGTCAAAGATCAGTGCTTTTGCAAAATTTTTATCAACACCTGCAACGTCGTTTCCACTTCCGCTGCCGTCGTATACTTCCCAAAACTGAAACGCAGCGCGGACATGGCGCGTTCCTTCGGCAACTTCATCGCACGCAGCACGTGGCTGATTTCGACGCTGCCGGAGCTGCACGCCGAGCCGTTGCTCACGGCGATGCCCTGCAAATCCAGGCTCATCAGCAGCGCGGTGCTCTCGAAGCCGGGGAAAGAAAGATTCAACACCGCCGGGAGACGAAATTCGGCATGGCCGTTCATTTGGGCTTTGGGGAAAATTTCTTGAACGCGCAGCCAAAAGTTTTCCGTCAAAGCGCGCAGCCGTTCTGATTCCGCAGTTTGGCTGGCTATCGCCAATTCCGCGGCTTTTCCCAAGCCGACGATGCCCGCGACATTCTCCGTGCCGGCGCGGCGCTCGCGTTCCTGATGGCCGCCCAAAATTAGCGGCTGTAATTTCACGCCGCGACGCGCATATAACGCGCCGACGCCTTTCGGCCCATAAAATTTGTGGCCGGACAACGACAGCATTGACACCGGCAGTTTTCGCACGTCAATCGGCAGCTTGCCAAACGTCTGCACGGCGTCGGTGTGAAAAAGAATTTTGCGGGCTGCGGCTGCTTCGGCAAGTTCCGCGAGGGGATTGATCGTGCCGACTTCATTATTCGCGTGCATGATGGAAATCAGCGCGGTGTCGGGGCGAATCGCTGCGGCGACGGCATTCGCTGAAATCAGGCCGGTGCTATCAGGCTCAACATAGGTGACTTGCCAACCTTTCTTCTCCAACTCGCGGCACGGATTGAGCACGCACGGATGCTCGATGCGACTGGTGATGATGTGACGCGGTTCCGTAAAGGTTGGCGCGACGCCGAGAATGGCCATGTTGCTCGCCTCAGTGCCGCCGCTGGTGAAAGCGATTTCCTGCGGCTGCGCGCCGAGTGCCGTCGCAATTTTTTCGCGCGCCGCATCCAACGCGACTTTGGCCTCGCGTCCGAAGCCGTGAATGCTCGAAGCATTGCCGAAATGCTGGGTTAAATACGGCTGCATGGCCTCCAGCACTTCTGGGGCGAGCGGCGTGGTGGCGCTATAGTCGAGATAGATTGATTTCATGGGATTCAGTTTTTTTCTTGCTCGTTGCGAGCTTTGCATGTTAAATAACCAGCAACAAGCGGCCAATTCCAATATACGCCCACTTGCCAATTTTATCAAGAGGTTTTTCCATTATAATAGTGTTTGAAAATCGGCAAAAGTTGATTATTTTAATCAAAACCGCCGCACCTCATAAATTCACCATGCTCTTGGAAATACATTTATGCTTGCAACAGAATCGCGCCACCCGCCGCCGTTTTGTTTCGCTTGTCGTCGTCATCTTCTTGAGCCTTCCCGCGCTCATTTTCGCGCAAAACAATTATTGGCAGGAAAGCGCCAAAATTTTCAATAGCCCTGCCGTCGCCATTGTCAAAATTGAAATCGCGCCGGCTTTTCTCAACTACGTTCTCGATCCCGCCAATGCCGAGAGTGACAGCTTGTTTCCGGCACGCCTGATTTTTCAAAACGCCGAAATTCCAGCCGACACGTTGAATCCGGTCGGCTTTCGTCTGCGCGGCAATACCTCGCGGCGCGCGCAAAAGAAATCGTTCAAGCTTGACCTGAATGAGTACGTCAAAAGCCAGAAACTTTACGGTTTGGAAAAACTGAACATTAACGGCGAGCACAATGATCCCGCAATTATGCGCGGGCTGTTGTCCTGGCGACTCTTCAATCATTATCAGGTTCCGGCGGCGCGCGCCGTGTACGCGGCGCTGTACATCAACGGCGAATACAAAGGGCTTTATATCATCGTCGAGCATTACGACGAGGAATTTATCCAGCCGCGTTTTGGCAACAACGAAGGCAATCTCTACAAGTGCCTCTACCCGGCGGACCTGGTTTATCTCGGGGCCGATCAGGCTGCGTACAAAAAAATGCGCAACAGCCGCGAACGCATTTACGACCTCGAAACCAACGAGGGACGCGACGATTATTCCGATCTGGTGGAGTTCATTGCGTTTCTCAACAACACCAATGACAACGACTTTGGCCGCGGCATTGAAGAGCGCTTCAATGTACGCGCCTTTCTCAAATATCTCGCCATCAACACGCTCATCGGCAGTTGGGATGATTATTGGTATTTGAAAAACAATTTTTATCTCTATCATAACACGGCGACGGGAAAATTTGAATTTATTCCTTATGATTACGATAACACGTACGGCGTTGATTTTGTGGGCGGCGATTGGGGCCGGCGCGACATTTATGCTTTTGGCCATCCGTCCGAGCCGCGGCCGTTAGTAACGCGCATTCTGGCCATTCCGGGTTATCGCAATCTTTATTCGGCCTATATATCAAAGAAGTCATAACGAACGGTTTTGCGCTTGCGGCGCAAGAACCGCAAATGCTGTCTTGGCGCGATCGCGCCGAGCCGTGGGTGAAGATTGACACCTACTATCCGCGTGATTGGAATTTCACGTTCAACGATTGGCAACAATCTCTGGACATGGCGCGCGGCGGGCATGTGAAGTACGGCGTCAAGACTTATATTTCGACTCGCATTGCAACTGCGACGCAGCAATTGCGCGAAGGCCCATTGCCGGCGGCGATCAGCGAGGCCCAATGGCATCCAATGCCAGCGCCGGCGACGCAGGAGGTTACGGTGACGTGTCGCATTCTCGATGCCGGCAGCATCGCCACTGCGGAATTGTTGTACGCTTTTTCCGGCGGGCCGCTAATCTCCACACCAATGTTTGACGATGGCCAACATAGCGATGGCGCGGCGAATGACGGCATGTGGGCCGGCAAAATTTCGGCTGGAACTTCCCGCGAGTTTTATTTGCGCGTGCGCGGCAGCACGGGCGCTTGGACGATTT
>Ga0247727_10013502_pt1 | contig 13756 bp, 11 predicted proteins | sample WisWelCaveWW1625_FD_202498 | JGI IMG/M metagenome (GOLD analysis project Ga0247727, IMG submission 202498) | Biofilm microbial communities from Wishing Well Cave, Virginia, United States - WW16-25 | ecosystem: Environmental > Aquatic > Deep subsurface > Groundwater > Cave microbial mat | place... | reverse complement strand
CAGAACATTAAAGACCAACACTGCATGGTGTGCCACCATGGCCCGTCCCGATTCCGACAAAATTAATGGGTGAGCAAGCCGCGCTTCATCGCACGCGGCGCAGATCGCGGAAATTACATCGTTGGCATATTCCTGCAAATCGTAATTTTTCGAAGAATGGAAGTTGGTTCGTGAGCCATCATAGTCGACGGCGAGCCCACCGCCAACATCGATGATGCCCATCTTCGCACCAAGTTTGACGAGATCCGTATAGATCCGGCAGCATTCGCGGAGTGCATTTTTGATCGGTCCAATGGATGTGATCTGACTGCCGATATGAAAATGGAGCAGCTCCAAACAGTCGAGCATCTGCGCGTCCTTTAGACTCTGGACGGCCTGAACGACTTCGAGCGCCGTGAGGCCAAACTTAGACCGGTCGCCAGCAGACTCCACCCATTTCCCCGATCCTTTTGTTCGTAATTTCGCACGTACGCCGATCCGTGGCCGAACGTTCATCTTTTGTGCTAGACGAATAATCTCTGCGACTTCAGCAAAGCGATCGATCACGATAATAAAATTTTTGCCGAGCTTCTTCGCATAAAGTGCAGTCGTCAGATATTCGCTATCTTTATACCCATTGCAGATGACGAAAGCTTCCGGGTCATTCACCATCGCCAAGGCGATCAAGAGTTCCGGTTTGGATCCAGCTTCAAGCCCAGTATGAAAAGGCCGGCCGAATTCGATGATCTCTTCGACAACATGTCGCTGCTGATTGACTTTGATCGGCATGACGGCTCGATAGGCGCCATGGTAAGCATATTCGCGAATCGCACGCTCGAAGCATTCATGAATATGGGTGATCCGGTGTTTGAGGATATCGGAAAAACGGATCAGCAACGGCGTTGTCAAGCCACGGCGAATCAGATCATCGACCAGATCTTTAAGATCGATGGCATGGCTGGGTGACCCAGCCGGTGTAACAGTAACATGCCCTTTGTCATTAATATCAAAATAGGGAATACCCCATGCTTGAATCTGATAGAGATCGTTAGCGTCGCGGATCGTCCAACCTTCCACGGTCACCCCCGAAAGTCGATTTTAAGTAGCGGAATTTCTCCCCAGATGCAAAAAGAAAATCGACGCGGGCCGCAACATTTCGCCTATGGCTTGAGCGGCAGTTGGTTCATCAGCTGATGTGAGACGTCAATGGCAAGCTTAGTGCGGACCTTGCAAGTTGTAGCCGAGACCGGTTTTTGAGAGCCAGAGATTGGCGGTTTTCCACCCATTCTTGCAAGTCTGCGCCGCCGCAAGCCACGTCACGGATTCGAGACCGCGAAATTTTTTTGTCGTTAAAAACCAAGAGCGATACTGAAAAGGGTATCGATGCCGAATCAACCCCAACCTTTGTCAGATCCAGTCGTCGCGGTTGCGCATTCGTCATTCGATCCAACATACGTAGAAGAAGTCAGCGGGAGCTGTTCAGTGACCAGCAACCGCAGGCTCTCGCATCTGGAGACAAATTGCCCCAGACAGACCGATTTTCAGCCCTGATAGGGACTTGTGGGTCGGTCAGGATAATAATTTTATAAATAATAATAGATAGTTATCATTTTTTGGGTTGGCATTTTGCTTGCTCATCAGGAGCCTAGTTAACGGTTGAATGGAGCAACTGGTTATGGGTTCGACGATTAACACAAATCGAGTTTCGGGACCTGGGGTAAGGCCGGTAGAAATCAACCCGCAGGGCGCGAACGGGTCGGTTGATCGATTTGTAGCTGGCGATAAGCGGCCTGATGCTGCTTTACGTGACGTGACAAATGGGGGGGGGAAACCTGGAAATTCAAGCGCAGCGTTAGACGACGGTCCAAGTTTCGTGGCGACAGATCATGATCATGCATCATCGCTGGTATCGGGCCCGTTTGGTAAGGAACTAGCCAATATCTTTGCGACGCACGGACAAATCAGTAGCACAGCGCCAGCGGATTTCGAAAACGAAGTCGGTTACACCGCGGCCGCGTAGGAGAGCAGGGCAATGGCTCAGCAGCAGCAACAACATCGAGCGATGTATCAAGGGTTCCGGCTCAACTCCGCGAAGCTCGATCGGTGGAGCAAAAAGGATGAAGGGTTTAACCTGTTCAAGGTCGGATTGCCGCGACGCGCGGAACCAATCTTCACGGGCTTAACCCAACAAATGCCGAAGGATGCCTACAATCCCTATATGTTGGGTTGTATTTCGCAAAAAGATCGCGACTACCAAACTGCGATGAAGCATTATGAGCATGCGTTGCAATTAAAACCCGATTCGGTGGCGATTCTCACCAATCGTGCAGAGGTTTTGATGTTGATCGGCCAGCTCGTCGAAGCGCGCGATGGATTCCAGCGCGTGTTACAAATGGATCCTGAACGCCGATTCCCACCCACCCGACGCTGCGTTGAACTGTTCGAATGCATTGAGAAGATCATTGCCTGGACCAACGCGCATCCAAGGGCTACTCCCCAATAATCTTCACCAATACGCGTTTGGTACGCCGGCCGTCGAATTCACCATAATAGATCTGCTCCCACGGGCCAAAATCCAACGCGCCTTCGGTAATCGCCACGACAACCTCACGTCCCATGATTTGCCGCTTCAAATGGGCATCGGCATTGTCTTCGCCGGTATTATTATGGCGGTAATGCCCAATCGGTTCATGCGGTGCAAGTTTTTCGAGCCAGTCGTCATAATCTTTGAGCAGCCCGCTCTCTGCGTCGTTGATATAGACGCTGGCCGTGATGTGCATCGCATTGATAAGACACAATCCTTCCCGAATTTTTGAGTCTCGCACGCACGCTTCAACCTGTTGTGTAATATTGACATAGTCGCGACGCTTCGGCGTATTGAACGAGAGGTAGTTTGTGTATGATTTCATTGTTCCCCTGAAGCCGATGCTAGCGGCTGTCACGGTAATCGCCTTGGCGAGGTTTCACAATAAATTGACGATCTTAATGATGCAACAGTCTCCGACAAAACCGTTGCCACCGTTGATTGAATTCGTGCCAAACTTTAGCGTGGGGCGGAATCAACGGGTTATTGATGCCATTGTTGGTGCAGTCAGGTCGGTCGATAAACTTGTTTTCTTACACCGGGATAGTAGCGAGACGGCTAATCGAACCGTCTTAACCGCTGCTGGCTCGCCGGAGGCTGTGGAGGAGGCTGGTTTCAAAGCGATCGAAGTTGCGATTCGTCACATCGACATGCGAACCCAGCAAGGGACCCACCCCCGGATCGGAGCTGCGGATGTGGTTCCGTTTGTACCGCTTCAGGATCGGCTTCACGCGACGGCTGTACAACTTGCTCGGCGACTGGCTCGGACAGTCGGTGAACGGCTGCATCTCCCAGTCTTTTTGTATGGTGATGCCTCGCCAACGTGTCGGGAGCTCGCCGATATTCGACGTGGCGAGTTTGAAGGGCTGGCGCATAAGCTTAGCGATCCGCGGTGGCAACCGGATGCAGGGCCAGCTGTTCCCCACCCAACGGCCGGTGCGACGGCGATCGGAGTTCGCCCGCTGTTGATCGCCTTCAATATCAATCTGGAGACAGCGGATGTTAAGGTGGCGCGGAGCGTCGCAGCGTTGATTCGTGAAAAGGGACCTCCTATGGTTAAACATCTCCCAGGGCGACTCCGAGCGGTGAGAGCGATTGGCTGGAAAAGCGATGAGTTCGGAGTCGTCCAAGTTTCGACGAACCTGATCGATTTTCAAAAAACACCACCCCATGTTGTCTTCGAGGCGGTAAAAATTCTGGCGTCTGATGCTGGCGTGGCGGTTAACGGTTCGGAACTCGTCGGCTTGATGCCGCGGGAAGCGCTTCAAATGGCGGGCCGATTTTATGCCCCGATGATTGCCGACGAGAATGAGCGGATGCTGATTGCCGCGCAAAAGCTTGGGCTAAGCGCCGTAAAACCGTTTTCGCTTAAGGAACACCTGCTGGAAGAACGGCTATGGGCAGCCTTAGACTGAATTCATCACCACGTTTGTCGGGCTGGACCGCGAATCAGACGAGATTATTCACGCTTACCGATCGTCACGAGGTCTGCATCAGCTTCAACGATTGTCCCTTCATGGTAATGGATCGTTTCGACGATACCGCTGGCCGTTGCCGCGATGGTATGCTCCATCTTCATCGCTTCGAGAATAAGCACCGGCTGGCCTTTTTCGACGAGACTGCCTTGCGGTGCCAGCACCTTGGTGATCTTTCCGGGCATCGGCGCCTTGAGACTTCCCTCGGCGACCAATTCGCCCGGCGTGGAGAAACGAGGTCGTAACCGGCACGCTTGGTGACGACCGTCGATTTTGATAAAGACGCGGTCGTCGTCGATCGATGTGGCAAACGGATAACGCTGTCCGTCGATGAGGAGGCAGCCGTAAGCGCCTAATAACTCTTGTACGCTGACCTGATAATCGAGCGACCCGATGCGAAACATGAGTTGAGTCGTGGATAACGGGAGATAGTGGACCATGATTTCTGCTTCAGTGTCAGCCAAGGGTGCAAACGTGAGCTGCTGAAATCCGTTCGGATTGTTGCGCCAGGCAAAATCGAGCGGCCACGCCCGATCGCGACTTTGTCGGAGCTGATTGAGATAAATGATCGTCGCTGCAATAAGGTGGTAGGGCGAGTCGGCTAATCTCTCTGAGGTCGGCGGAAGGTGTTTGTCGATAAAGTGGGTATCAAAACGACCGATTTGGAATTCGGCATGCGCCAAGACCCGTTGGAGGTAGTCGACGTTGCTCATCACCCCGAGCAGTGTCGAGTGAGATAATAGACCTAACAGCCGGGCGATCGCTTGGGAGCGGGTATCACCCTTGACAATAACTTTCGCAATCATCGGGTCGTAGTGAACCGGGATGACAGACCCGGCACATACGCCTGTATCTAGCCGGCATTGTTCGTCGGTAAGCGGAATATCAAAAACTTGCAACTTGCCGGCCGTCGGTAAAAAGCCGTTACCCGTATCTTCCGCATACAGGCGAGCCTCGATCGCATGTCCGTTGAGTGGAATTCGAGCTTGCGCAAGTGGCAACGGTTTTCCCGCTGCTACGGCGAACTGCCACTCGACAAGATCAAGCCCCGTTACCATTTCGGTCACAGGATGCTCAACCTGCAGCCGCGTGTTCATTTCGAGAAAAAAGAAATCCCGCCGACCATTAAGGAGAAACTCCACGGTTCCCGCATTGGTGTAACCGATCGCCTTAGCGACTGCCACCGCAGCTTGACCCATTCTCTGGCGCAGGTCGGGATCGACGATCGGAGAAGGGCATTCCTCAATGATCTTTTGATGACGACGCTGAATCGAACATTCTCGCTCATGAAGATAGACCTGATTTCCCTGCTCATCGCCGAAAACTTGAATTTCGATATGTTTGGGGGAATCGATATATTGTTCGAGTAAAACCCGATCGTCACCAAAAGCGGATTGCGCCTCACGCTTGGCCGCTGAGATCGCGTCCAGAAGCTGGTTGTCGCGAGCTACGACTCGCATCCCCTTGCCACCACCACCCATGGCCGCCTTGACGATCAGCGGATAGCCGATTCGCTTTGCTTCTCGCTCCAGAGTCGACAGCGATTGATCGTCGCCGTCATAGCCGGGTAGGGTTGGAACGCCAGCAGCCGTCATCCGCTGTTTCGACTCGCTCTTGTTGCCCATCAACCGAATCGCATCAGGTGGCGGCCCAACAAAGCGCATGCCAGCCTCAGCACAGCGTACGGCAAACGTCGCATTCTCCGACAAAAAACCATAGCCCGGATGAATCGCGTCGACGTTTGCTTTCAGGGCGATATCGATGATTCGATCGATCGCCAAATAGGACTGAACAGCCGGTGCTGGGCCGACAAAAAAAGCTTGGTCCATCAGTGTTAGATGCCAGGCGTCGACGTCAGCCTCGGAATAGAGGCCAACCGTTCGTATGCCCAAACGTCTGGCGGTCTTGGCCACGCGGTAGGCGATCTCCCCGCGGTTAGCGATTAAGACCGACTGAATAGAACGGACCATCGAATGCAGCTCCCTTCTTGCTACATCCTAAAAATGCCATAACGTCGCGCGCCCTCAATTTCCTGTTGGTGTACCACGGCAAGCGCGAATGCCAACAGGTCGCGTGATTGGCGTGGATCGATAATACCGTCGTCCCATAACCGAGAGGTGGCAAAATATGCGCTCGATTCGATTTCCATCTGGGCACGGATGACGTCTTGCAGCGCGGCTTCTTGCGCCTGCATCTCGTCATCATAGGGGACTCCCGCACGTTCGGCGGCACGACGCTTGACGAGCGACAGCACCCCAGCCAACTGCTCAGTTCCCATGACGGCGATCCGATGGTTGGGCCAAGTAAAAAGGAAGCGTGGGTCGTAAGCGCGGCCGCACATCGCATAGTTGCCAGCGCCAAACGAGCCACCGATCATCATGGTGAGTTGGGGGACCTTGCTATTGGCAACGGCATTGACCATCTTTGCGCCATGTTTGATGATGCCGCCCTGCTCATACTGCCGACCGATCATGAAACCAGTGATATTTTGCAGATAGAGGATTGGAATATTGCGCTGGTTGCAGAGTTGGATAAAATGGGCACCTTTGAGCGCCGATTCTGAGAAGAGCACACCATTATTCGCCAGAATGCCAACGGTATAGCCGGCAAGCGTAGCGAATCCGGTCACCAAGGTTGGTCCATAATTCGCCTTGAATTCGTGAAAGCGGGAGCCGTCAACCAGTCGACAAAGAACCTCTCGGACATCGTAGGGTCTTCGCACGTCAAACGAGACAACGCCGAGTAGGTCCTCAGGGTCTTCATTGGGCGGTTCAATCGATATCGACGAGCGACTGAACCGCTGGTTTTGATTTAGGGTAGATGCGATCTCGCGGCCGATTCGAATCGCATCTCGGTCATCGACCGCAAGATAATCCCCAACACCAGACGTCTGGCAATGCATCAACGCGCCACCCAACGATTCATCGTCGACCTGTTCACCGGTGGCGACCTTGACCAAGGGAGGCCCACCTAAAAAAACCTTGGCTTGATTCTTAACCATGACCACATAATCCGACATGCCGGGAATGTATGCCCCGCCGGCGGTACTGTTCCCAAAAACCAAGCAGATTTGCGCCAGCCCCATCGCGGAATGCCGACTGATCTCGCGAAACTGACGACCACCGCGAACAAAAATACGCGATTGGTGCGGCAGATCAGCACCCCCTGATTCGATCAGGTGAAACGTGGGAAGCCGATTTTCGTAAGCGACTTGCATCGCGCGTTCGATTTTATCGAGACTGACGGGGTTGATCGCGCCGCCTTTAATCGTTGGTTCGTTGATGATAACCAGCGCCAGGTTTCCAGCGATCAGGCCAATTCCGGTAATCAGGCTGCCGCCGGTTGGAAACTCGCTGCCCCACCCGGCGAGCGGAGAGAGCTCAAGAAACGGCGTGTTTGGGTCCAGCAACAGCTCGAGTCGCGTACGGGCGGGGAGTTTTCCACGATCCAGATGGCGCTGACGATAGCTCTCATCACCACCCTCGCGTGCGGTTGCGAGCTCCTGATTCAGCCGCTCAATCGCGTCAAGGAATTTTTGGCGGTTTTCACGGAATTCGGGAGAGCATCGGTCGATCTGACTTCGTAATCGTTGCATGGAACTTTTTGTTCCTTTAGGCGACAAATAAGAAGCCCGGGCAATCGCCGAAGATCGTCCGGGCTTCTTGAGATGATCCATCATCAGCCGTTATTTTTTACGGCGGACTGCTTTTTTCTTCACCGATTTCTTAGTCTTGTTGGCAACCTTTTTGGCCTTGGGCGCTTTCTTCCCCGGCTTTTCCTTTGCCGCTTTTGTCGGCTTAGTTTTTTGTTTCTTGGCTTTTGCTTTTGTCGGCGCGGCTTTCTTGGCTGCCTTCTTAGCAGGCTTTTTAGCTTTTGTCTTCGGTTTCATGCTCGTGCCGACATCGGTGTCGCCTGCGGTAAAATCATGAACATAGATCGTATTATCAGACAGGCTTTCGGTCTGATAGTCGGTAGCTGTTGCTGGGCCCTTGAAATATCGTTGCATCGGATCGAAATAATGTTCTTTCCACCCTTGGCGAAACTTATCTCCGAGCCCCTCTGGGATATCGGTGTGGATAACAGTCAATTCAGTTGCGCCATTGAGTGGTGTTAGGATCACTTCGATCCGAGAAAAGCCGCTATACTGCGGGAAATCAGAACTTTTCCATGATTGGACGATTCGTCGGTTCGGCTCCAGCTCCAGGGTGGTTCCTTCGATATAACCATCCCAGGTTGTGAACCGGCCGCCGACACGAGGGTCGATCTGGGCCTTACCGCCAGTAAATGCCGAGTGCAAACCGCTATCTAGCCAGGCCTGATAGATACGCGCGGGGTCGGTTGGTAATGTGCTAGACACCCGGATCGATTCGAACGCCATGTTGCTTCCCCTCCATCGTTGGGTACTGCGTCTTTGATGTAACCCATTTTCTATTTGATGTCGCTTCGACAACAGTCGCGAATGTGCCAGTTTTGCTAATGAGTGTCAAAAAAAATTTGTCGCGAATGAAGGTGTGGTGATCTTGAATAGACGCCGACGCGAATCGTAGAGTGCAGACGGAGGTAAAATGGAAAATGCTTTCCCTCGATTCGTTAGACGATTTTCGGAGTCTGGTGCGTCGTTTTGTCGTGGGTGAAATCGATCCGTTTGTCGATACCTGGGAAGCAGCTGGGATCTTTCCCGCGCATTCGCTGCTCAAAAAAATGGGTGCGCTCGGGCTGCTGGGAATCGGCTACGACCCTACGTATGGTGGCCAAGGTCTTGATATCCGACATGATCTCGTTTTTTTAGAGGAGCTTGGCCGCGCGAAGTCGGCCGGTGTGACGCTGGGAATTACCGTTCAAACCCATATGGCGACCCCGGCGCTGCATCGTCATGGATCGGCAGCGTTAAAGGAGGAGTATCTTCGGCCTGCGATTGCGGGAGAGTTGGTTGGGGCGATTGGCGTGACAGAACCGGGGGCGGGGAGTGACGTTTATGCGTTGAGAACGCGGGCGATACGTGACGGTGATTTTTATCGCATCAGCGGGGCGAAGATGTTCATCACCAACGGGACACAGGCTGATTTTATGACCACGCTTGTCCAGACGTCTGATGGGCCGAGCCACGATCGATATAGCCTGTTGATCGTCCCGACACGGCTTCCAGGGGTGACCATCAGTGCGCCGCTGCGGAAGCTCGGGATGCGGGCGAGTGATACGGCTGAAATTGTGTTTGACCGTGTTGCGGTTCCCATTTCCAATCGCATCGGTGAGGAAGGGGCGGGGTTTCGCTATCAAATGGAACAATTTCAGATTGAGCGATTTGCCGGTTCGGTAACGTGTCTTACCGCCTGTGACGAGATGTTGCGGGATACGATCGGCTATGTTCGGCAGCGTATTGTTTTCGGAAAACCGCTCATCAATAAGCAGGTGATTCGCCATCGATTGGTCGATTTGCTGACAGAAATCGAATGCTGTCGACAGTTGCTCTATTCATGCGCTGAACGGATCATGCAGCGCTGCGACGCTTTGCGGGAGGTATCGATGGCAAAGCTAAAGATTGGCCAGCTCGCGCGGCAGGTGGGAGACGAATGCTTACAGATGCACGGGGGTTACGGCTATATGGAAGAGTATCGTGTCAGCCGCTTTTTCCGCGATATGCGGTTGACGTCTATCGGTGGTGGCGCCGACGAGGTGATGCGTGAGATTATCGCCAAGATATCTGGCTTGGCGGGCGCTACACGCGACAATGATTAGGTCGGTACTGCCGCGCAGCGGCTTTGGGGGGATGATGGACCGAACGTTATTTTCATCTGAACATCGTGCCTTCCGGGATGCGGTGTGTCGATTCCTGGAGGAAGAAGCGGTTCCATTTATTGAAAAATGGGATCGAGAAGGTGCGGTCCCGCGAGAGATGTGGCGCAAGGCAGGACAGCTCGGATTTTTGTGTCCGTGGGTTGAAGAGGCGTATGGCGGCGTAGGTGCCGATTTTCTTTACTCCGTTATTGTCATTGAGGAAACGAGCCGCATTCGCGCCAGCGGCCTTACGTTCGGGCTGCACAGCGATATTGTCGCGCCCTATATCGGGAATTATGGAACCGAGGCACAAAAGAAAACATGGTTGCCGAGGTGTGTAACAGGCGAGGCGATTTTGGCCGTCGCGATGACGGAACCCGGAACTGGGAGTGATCTTGCCGGAATCAAAACAAACGCGTACTGCGATGGGGACGAGTGGGTGATTTCGGGCACGAAGACATTTATCACGAACGGTAATATTTGTGATTTGGTCATTGTGGCCGCCCGGACCGATCTGAACGCGGAACCGGCGTATAATGGGTTGTCGCTGTTTATTGTCGAGGCAGATCGCCCCGGTGTCTCGCGCGGGCGGAAACTGGAAAAGATGGGCTTGCGGAGCCAGGATACGGGCGAATTGGCGTTTGATCAGGTCCGAGTTCCCGGGGCCCAGTTACTGGGTGAGCCCGGAATGGGTTTTTTTTATCTCGTCCAGAAACTGCAGCAAGAGCGGCTGGTTTGCGCGATTGCAGCGCAAGCTGCCGCGGAAGCCTGTTTAGCACCGACGATCGCTTATTGTAAGCAGCGTGTGGCCTTTGGAAAGCCGATCAGTGCTTTTCAGAATACGAAGTTTCAGCTTGCGGAAGTCGCGACGGAGCTGGAATTGGGCCGAACCTTTGTTGACCGATTGATTCAAGCGCACACGCTGGGGCAAGAGATCGAGTCTGAAACGAGCATGGCGAAATGGTGGGTTACGGAGATGTTGAATCGGGTGGCCGACAAGTGTCTCCAGCTTCATGGCGGTTACGGCTATATGATGGAATATGATATTTGCAAACGTTACATGGATGCGCGAGTTTTTCCGATATTTGCAGGTAGCAATGAAATCATGAAGGTGATCATTTCTAAACGAATGGGCCTGTGAGCATGAATTGGTTGTCTCGGCTCTTATCTCAGCCGGAAGAATTAGAGGCGATCCATGTTTACTTAGACGAACGCCCCCATTGGGTCGTCCCCGCGGTCTGTTCATTGCCGGCTTTTTTTTCCTCGCTCCCTGCGTTGATGCCGATTGGGTCAATGCTTTATCTGGAAAATACCGATTTTGCGGAGGACGTTGAGCTGTTGATGAATCGGTTGTCGATCAAGGCCCGCCGCAAAATCGAGCCGGGGACTGAATGGCCAGTGCCGAAGTGGTTTCATATCCCGGTAACACGTAGCAACATGATGCAGCTAACCGATATCTCCCGCCAGCGGCCGATCTCGGATGTGGCAGATCATCTGGTCGGTTATTTGGAGACGATTGTTGTCTTTGAATGGTATGACCTGCTTGAGACGCCGATTCATGTGACGGGGGCTCTGGAGCGGGTTAAGGTTCATCGATTCGCTAGCTCGCTCGGTGTGCCGTTCCGATTTATTGAGGTCGGACGGGGACGGAGGCAGAACTCGTAAAAAAACCTATTCTGGCTCAGATTCCATTCGCATCCGGCGGTTCTAATAGATGGGTAGGGCCTGGTGAAATTAGATCCTCACCAGCTCCTTTGTGGACGTGAACAGCAGATAGCTTTCGGCGACTAGCTCTCCAGTGGCGTACTGCCAAACATCCCGATACAGTTCGACCTGCGGACGATAGGTCTCAACCAAGCGTTGAATCGTCTGCGATGCATCGACCTGATCGGTCTTATAGTCGACAACGACCCACCCACGGGGCTCGCGAAACAGTAGGTCGATCGCGCCACGCAACAAGGTCTGGGCGAATGGAAGCGATTCCGGTGGCCACATCACCTGAAACGGCACCTCCGTTAAGACCAGTGTGCTCTTTACAGCGCGTTGCCAGATCTCGGTCGCACAAATCGTGCTGACCAATCGGACGGCACGGTCGGTTTCGCTTGGCGCAATTCCGAATTCTGCCAGGACAAATTTAGCCTGCTGCGCTAACTCCCCCGGACTAGATGTAATCGCGATCTCCACTAAGCGATGGATCGCCTGCCCCCAGCTAAGCGCATCGTCTCCGACATCAATTCCGGGTAGACGTGTTAACGCCGTTTGTTTGAAATGGGTCTCATCTCGCATTGCCCAAGCTTTTGCCGCAGAGGTCATCTCCGTCGGTTGCTGGATCGCTTGATGGCGATTGGCAAGATGCGAAAAAGCCTGGGCTGGATCAAAGGCCAAGCGGGTTGCGTGTGGTCGATTCGTTGGTGCCGTTGGTGGTGAAGATGATCGATCGGAGCGGATCAACAATACGGGTCGGTCTTTGAGGTAGGGCTCGAACGGCTGCCATGGATTGCGGTGGTTTTGCGTCGCACGTTGCGAGATGACGAGCATCGACATCGCACGAGTTGCTCCGACGTAGCGGAGTCTGATTGCCTCTGCCATGAGCTGCTCACGCTCTTTTGCTTGAACCGCCTCCCAGGAGCTCGGTGCCGCAACGATTGGATGATGATGGCCGAACTGCTCAGATCGAATCGCCAAGTAACCCTTGGATGATCCAGCGATACGATCGATATGAACATCGATCGGCTGGCTACCAATTCCCGTTGGATCAGCCAGAAAAACGACCGGCGCCTCAAGCCCTTTTGCTTTGTGCAGATTCATGATGCGAACCGCCGATCGGCTGATCGCCAACGCATCGATACCATCGTAAGCTTCCTCTCCCGCAGCGAGCGCCTTAAGCTGGGCACTCAATTCGTGGAGGTCACCGATCGGCTTTGATCGATGGCGCAAGATCTCAAAGATCTTGGAAAACGTCCCCGCGTGGGCGTTGCCGGCTAGCGCGGCAGATGCGAAAAGTCCGATATCGACGCTGATCTGTTCGAGGGATCCAATCGATGGACGTTGCAGCAACAGCTGGTGGTACGATTTTAAGCGCGCCATGACCGGGCTAAATCGTGCCCGGAGCTGCTCATTCAGCTTCTTTGGAATCGACCGCAGAAAGCAAAATCGCCCGCCGCCGGTTTTGAATCGGTAGAGCTCGATATCGCTGACACCAAAAAGTTCACTGCGAAGCAGGCCCACGAGCGCTACGGAATCATGCGGACGAAGCAGCGCGCGGAGGAGAAGTTCAAGCAGTGGTAGTTCAACAAGATCATTGACCGTCGTGCCGCCCGTGACCTGATGGGGAATATTGAACTGATCAAGAGCCGCGGCATAACACGATAAATTTGCCGTGCGATACGTGATGATCATGATGTCGGTTGGGGTGATCGGCGCCGGAGCCGCGGTCGACCCGGGGACGCGCTTCATGACCATCGGGCCGCGTTCGAGGATGTCGGCAATGAATTGGGCGATTTGCGCGGCATCGTAAGCGACGGCTCGTTCGTTACTGTTGGAATCTGGCTCGGGAATGGTGGCTTGGAAAATGCCGGACAGTTCAGCGTCACGGTCGGTCCAACCATCTGGAACGTCGAGCGGGATATAGCGCGGGCTCGACGGAGAGTCCACCTGCGGAAAAGCAGCAGAAAAAACGCGATTGACCCAATGTACAATCGATGGAATCGTACGAAAGTTTGTGGTCAACGCCGTGGTGATCCCGTTTGCGTCGTTCACGAGTTTAGCGTTGACTTCATGATAGATGGTGATGTCGGCCCGACGGAATCGATAAATCGATTGTTTGGGGTCACCAACGATAAACAGTGAGCCTGGACGTGGTTAGCAGCGTCGCCAATCGGATTCGGTGGGTCGATCGGCGGAGAGCAAGAGTAAGATTTCAGCCTGAATCGGGTCCGTATCT